>Ga0209678_1000052_pt1 | contig 48634 bp, 36 predicted proteins | sample WorMetilvaeELBA1_FD_187404 | JGI IMG/M metagenome (GOLD analysis project Ga0209678, IMG submission 187404) | Marine gutless worms symbiont microbial communities from Max Planck institute for Marine Microbiology, Germany - Olavius ilvae ELBA.1... ...
CAGGCCCGCTCCAGCGACGAGCTCCACGCCGCCATAGCCCGCATCATCGACCGCTTCCCGCCAACCCAATGCGCCGCCTTCTTCGCAAACGCCGGCTACGCTTCCGCCTAATGCGATCCCGCTCTAAGCCACCGCTCTCTTTCGGGAAACCTGTCACCCCCACCCCAACCCTCCCCCTTCGAGGGGGAGGGAGTTTTGTTTTCGGGCGGGTGAAGCCAAGTAGCTAAGTAACTGGGATGCAAACGAAATCCCCTCCCCCCTTGAGGGGGAGGGTTAGGGTGGGGGGTGTACCTGGTTTGCCGCGCCCCTAGCCCGCGCGGCGCCAGATGGTGCCGTCGGGCTTGTCCTCCAAGACGATGCCGCGGGCGGCGAGGTCGTCGCGGATGCGGTCGGCCGCGGCGAAGTCCCGGGCCTCGCGGGCGGCCTTGCGCGACGCAATCATGGCCTCGATCTCCGCCGCGTCGTCGAGACCCTGGAACCACGCCGCCGGGTCGGCCTGGGCAAGGCCCAAGAGCGCGCAGGCGGCCAAGAGCTCGCCCTTGGCCAGCGCCTGGGCCGCGCCGTCGCCGGCCGCTACCGCCTTGTTGAGCGCGCCCGCGAGGTCGTGCAGGTGCCGCAGCGCCAACGGCGTGTTGAGGTCGTCCTCCAACGCCGCCAGCACCGGGAACGGCGCCTCGACCTCCGCCGGTTCGACCTCCGCCGCCTCCCGCAGCGGCGTATACAACCGGTCGAGCACGTGGCGCGCTTCGGCCGCCTTGGCCTTGGAAAAGTCGAGCGGCTGGCGGTAGTGGGTCTCGAGGAGGACGAGCCGCAGCGCCTCGCCGGGGAACGCGTCGAGCAACTCCCGCACGGTGTAGAAGTTGCCCAGGGACTTGGACATCTTCTCGCCTTCGCTCATCAGGTAGCCGTTGTGCACCCAGGTGTGGGCGAAGCCCGCGCCGTGGGCGCAGGTCGACTGCGCCAGCTCGTTCTCGTGGTGCGGAAAGACCAGGTCCAGCCCGCCGCCGTGGATGTCGAAGTCGCGGCCCAGGTACTTCTCGCTCATCGCCGAGCACTCGATGTGCCAGCCCGGCCGGCCACGGCCCCAGGGGCTGTCCCAGCCGGGCTCGTTCTCATTACTCGGCTTCCACAGCACGAAGTCGGCCGGGTCGCGCTTGTAGGGCGCCACCTCGACGCGGGCGCCGGCCACCATTTCGTCGCGGCTGCGCCCGGAGAGGCGGCCGTAGTCCGGGTCCGAGGGTACGTGGAACAGCACGTGGCCGTCGGCCTCGTAGGCGTGGTCGTTGCCAATCAACGTCTCGATCAGCGCGATCATTTCCGGGATGTGCGCCGTGGCGCGCGGCTCGACGTCAGGCGCGAGGCAGCCGAGCGCGTCCGCCACCCTTTCGAAGTCCTCAGCCGTGCGCGCGGTCAGCGCGTCGATCGGCTCGCCGCTCTCCTGCGACCGCGCCAGGATCTTGTCGTCGACGTCGGTGATGTTGCGCACGTAGGTGACGCGCGGATAGACCCGCCGCAGCAGCCGCGTCAGCACGTCGAAGACCACCAGCGGCCGGGCGTTGCCGATGTGGATGTCGTCGTAGACCGTGGGCCCGCAGACGTACATCCGCACGTGCGCGGGATCGAGCGGCGCGAACGCCTGCTTGGCGCGCGTCAGCGTGTTGTGGAGCTTGAGGCCCTCGGTCATGGCGCCCTCGTCGTCGGGCGGCCTGCCTAGCAGATCGGCCGGGGGCCGACAACGCCGCGCAGATCCTCAGCGGCAGGCCAGCACGCAGCCGGCGCCGTGGCACTCGACGGCCGTGCCGCGGCGCACGTTGACGCCGCCATAGAGGCCGCAGTTGCCCGCCTGCGCCGCCGCCGGCAGCAGCATGGCGAGTTCGACCTCGGTCCAGACGCAGGTCAGGAGGCGCGGATCGGCGGTGTCGTGGCTGACGATCGGGCCCACGCCCGGCGGATCGGTCGCCTCGCGCCGGAAGTCGCGCTCGACCGACCAGGCCGTGTCGCCGCGGTGGGCGGCGCGCACCAGGTCCTTGACCTCGGCGCCGACCGGACAGGCGTAGACGCCCGGCGTAACTTGCGCGAGCGCCGGCGCGGCGAGCACCGCGAGGGCCAGCGCCGCCAGCGCCCTCATGCCGCCCCGCCCCTCAAGCGCGCGAGGGTTCGGGCGCGGCCGATCAGCGGCAGCAGCGCTTTCAGCTCGGGCCCCGTGTCGCGGCCGGTCAGCGCCCGGCGCAGCGGCAGGAACAGCTCGCGGCCCTTGCGCCCGGTCGCATCACGCACCGCCCCGGTCCAGGCGCCCCACGTCGCCGCATCCCACGGCTCCGGCGGCAGCAACTCGGCGGCGATTTCGTAGAACTCCTTGTCGCCGGCAGCCGGCGTGACGGGGCCCGCGACGATCGCGTGCCAGTCCGCGGCGTCGGCGAGGCGATCGAGGTTCGGGCGCACGGCCAGCCAGAACGCGTCGTCCGCGCCGTCGAGGCCCAACTCGCGCAGCCGCCCGGCGACGGCCTCGAACGGCGCCGCGTGCAGCGTCTTGGCACTCAGGCTGCGCAGTTCGGCGGCGTTGACCTTCGGCGTCGCGCGGCCGAAGGCGGCGATGTCGAACTCTTCGACCAATGCGCCAAGGTCCGCTGGCTCCATGGGCCGGCCGGTGCCGAGGCGCGCGAGGTAGGCCGCGACCGCCGGTGCCTCGATGCCGTCGTCGCGCAGGTCGCCGAGGCTCGCCGCGCCCTCGCGCTTGGACAGCCCCTCGCCCGTGCCGCCGGCCAGCAGCGACAGGTGCGCGAATGTCGGCGGTTTTGAACCCAGCGCTTCGAACAGGCGGATCTGCACGGCGGTGTTGGCGACGTGGTCCTCGCCGCGGATGACGTGGCTGACGCCCAGTTCCATGTCGTCGACGACCGAGCTCAACGTATAGAGCGGCCGGCCGTCGGCGCGCACCAGCACCGGGTCGCTGAGATTTGCGGCCTCGAACGCGACGTCGCCGCGCACCAGATCGCGCCAGGCGATGGGACCGGGCGCCAGCTTGAGGCGCCAGTATGGCCGGCGGCCCTCGGCCTCCAGCGCCGCGCGCTGGGCGTCGTCGAGCGCCAGCCCCGCGCGGTCGTAGATCGGTGGCCGGCCGGCGCCGAGCTGCGCCTTGCGCCGGAGTGCCAGCTCGTCGCCGGTCTCGTAGCAGCGGTAGGCGTGGCCTGCCGCTTCCAGCCGTGCGAGCGCCGCCTGGTACCGGTCCATCCGGTCGGACTGGCGGGCGAAGTCATCCCAGTCGAGGCCGAGCCAGGTCAGGTCGGTCTCGATCGCCTGCGCGGCTGCCTCGGTCGAGCGCTCCGCGTCCGTGTCGTCGAGGCGCAGCAGGAACGTGCCGCCGTGGGCGCGCGCGAACAGCCAGTTGACCAGTGCGGTGCGCGCGTTGCCCAGGTGCAGCCGGCCGGTCGGGCTGGGCGCGAAGCGCGCGCGCACGGGCACGTCGCTCATGCGTCGGCGTAGGCGTTGGTGATCGGATAACGGCGGTCGCGGCCGAAGGCCAGGCGCGTCAGCTTGACCCCCGGCGGGGCCTGGCGGCGCTTGTATTCGGCGAGCCGCACCATGCGCCAGGCGCGCTCCACCGTGGCGCGGTCGTGGCCGCGCGCGACGACCGCGTCGACGCCCAGGTCCTCGTCGACCAGGCCGTGCAGCACGGCGTCGAGCTGGTCGTAGGGCGGCAGGCTGTCCTCGTCCTTCTGGTCCGGGCGCAGCTCGGCGGAGGGCGGTTTCGTGATGATCCGCTCCGGGATCGGGGTGCCGCCAGGACCCTGGGCACCGACCGGCAGGTTCCCGTTGCGCCAGCGGCAGAGCGCGAACACGTCGGTCTTGTAGACGTCTTTCAGCACCGAGAAGCCGCCGCACATGTCGCCGTAGAGCGTCGCGTAGCCGACCGACATCTCCGACTTGTTGCCGGTGGTCAGCAGCATGGCGCCGGTGGCGTTGCTGACCGCCATCAGGGTCAGGCCGCGGGCGCGGGCCTGGATGTTCTCCTGCGTCACGCCCGACGGCGGCGCGTTGAACGTATGGGACAGCATGCCGTCGAAGGCTTCCATCGCCGGCGCGATGGGCACGTCGTCCAGGCGCACGCCGAAGTTTCGGGCTAGTTCGGCGGCGTCCTCCAGGCTCTCCTGGCTGGTGTAGGGCGAGGGCGTCATCAGGCAGTGCACGCGGCCCGCCCCCAGCGCGTCGACCGCGACGGCGGCCGTCAGCGCGGAGTCGATGCCGCCCGACAGGCCCAGCACGACGCCGGGAAAGCCGTTCTTGTCGACGTAGTCGTGCAGCCCCAGCATCATTGCCCGGTAGATCGCTTCACAGCCCTCGGGCGCGGCGATCCGTGACCCGGGTTCGCACTCCCACACATCCGCGCCGTTGCGGCGCCAGCGGCTGATCGTGACGTCCTCCTGGAACGCCGGCTGGTGCAGGGCCAGCGAACGGTCGCCGTTCAGCACGAAGGAGGCGCCGTCGAACACCAGCTCGTCCTGGCCGCCGACCTGGTTCTGGTAGATCAGCGGCAGACCGGTCTCGGTGACGCGCGCGACGGCCAGGTTCAGGCGCTCGTCGACCTTGTCGCGCTCGTAGGGACTGGCATTGGGAAAGACGAGCAGCTCCGCCCCGGCCTCGGCGAGCGTCTCCGGCACGTCGGGCGTCCACATGTCCTCGCAGATGCCGACGCCCAGGCGCACGCCGCGGAAGTTGACCGGTCCCGCCGGCGGCCCGGCCTCGTAGTGGCGCACCTCGTCGAACACGCCGTAATTGGGCAGCCGGTGCTTGTAGCGCAGGGTCTTGATGGCACCGGCGTCGAGCAGCGCGACCGCGTTGTACCGCTCGCCGCCATCGCGCCACGGCGTGCCGACGAGGAGCGCCGGGCCGCCGTCGGCAGTCGCCTTTGCCAGGTCCTCGACCGTCGCCATCGCCGCCGCGACAAAGGCGTCCTTCAGCACCAGGTCCTCCAGCGGATAGCCAGAGACGACGTGCTCGGTGGCGATCACCAGGTCGGCGCCCGCCGCCGCGGCCGTCTCGCGCGCCGCCAGGATGCGCGCGGCGTTGCCGGCCAGGTCGCCGACGGTCGGGTTGAGCTGGGCGAGCGCCAGGGTGAGCGTATCGGGGGTCATGCGAATTCGGCGGTTGTTGCGCCGCAACGTGGCGCGCGGGGCCGGGGCCTGTCAACGCCGCCTCGCGCCGTCAGCAGCCCCGCGTCATGGAGTGGACCGTCGCCGTCGAGCGGGCCGGGTCGTGCACGAAGCCGCACTTCTCATAGCAGCGGATGGCGCGCGCGTTGGCGGGGTGCGGATCGACCGAGATCACGTCGGGGGCCTCGCGCGCGGCGACCAGATCGATGAAGGCCAACAGGCACCGCGTGCCGAGGCCGGTCGAGAGGTCGGCGGCGTCGGCGAGGAACTGGTCGACACCGACTTGACCGGCGTCCAGGCGGCAGTACTGGAAGTAGCCGGCGTCGGTGCCGTCGCGCACGGCGACGAAGCTATGCGTCTCCTGCTGCTCCAGCGCGTAGCGCGCGGCGACCTTGTCGAGCGTGTCGTCGCCGTCGTCCCACCATTCCTTGACGTGGGGACGCTGCAGCCAGTCCAGCAACAGCGGGAAGTCGGCGGGATCGAACGCGCGGAAACGGATCATCGACCCACGACAGCGGCGGCGGGTCTGCCTGTCAACGCCAGCGGCGACGCCTCGTCGTCCTCCGGCAGCGCCGGAAACGCGCCCTCTCTGCCGCGCAACTCCCGCATAGTAAACGAGGAGACAGTCATCTCGCGCCAATCTGCGATTTTCACAAGGAAAAATGGTTAATGAACGCGCATAGACCAAATAAAAAGTAAATTAATGTCGAATATGGTTATAGCGAATTTATCTAATTTCCCACTTGTTTTCACTTGGAACAAACAATTTGTTCACTGTGACTATATAGAAGTGCACCCAACGAATTCACGAAGCCCGAGCAAGCGCGGGTCCTTAGTTCCGGCGGAATTGCGGAACCGAGACCGCTGACCGTGTTCGGCCCGGCCGGCGCCTGTCGCCGGCGATTGATTGGAGTAGTTGACAATGGCGCGTTGGAAGCACCGTCACGATTCCTCGCCAGGGAACGGTCTGCGTCAGAAGGGGACGCAGAGCGACGACGCGCTTGTCGGCACCGTCCGCTCGGACCGGATCGACGGCCGATCGGGCAACGACGACATCAAGGGCGGCAGCGGCAACGATCGGCTGCACGGCAATCGCGGCGACGACGTGCTTCGCGGCGAGGCCGGCAACGACTACTTGCGCGGCGGCCGCGGCAACGACGAACTGCACGGCGGCGACGGTCGCGACCACCTGAAGGGCGGCCGCGGCAACGACGAGCTGCACGGCGGCGCCGGCAACGACCACCTGAAGGGCGGCAGTGGCGAGGACACGCTTCACGGCGGCGCCGGCAACGACCATCTGCGCGGTGGCCGCGGCAACGACGAACTGCACGGCGGCGAAGGCAACGACCACCTGAAGGGCGGCCGCGGCAACGACGAACTGCACGGCGGCGAAGGCAACGACCATCTGCGCGGCGGCAGTGGCGATGACGAACTGCACGGCGGCGCTGGCAACGACCATCTGCGCGGCGGCCGCGGCAGCGACGAGCTGCACGGCGGCGACGGCAACGACCGGCTGGACGGTGGCCGGGACGACGACATTCTGCACGGCGGCGAGGGTCACGACACTCTGAAGGGCGGCAGCGGCAACGATGAGTTGCATGGCGGCGCCGGCCATGACCGCTTGCACGGCGGCCGTGGCAACGACGCGCTCGACGGCGGCGCCGACAGCGACTGGCTGTCGGGCGGCCGCGGTAACGACAAGCTCGACGGCGGTGACGGCAACGACTGGATGTCGGGCGGCAGCGGCGACGACTCTCTGATCGGCGGCGCCGGCAACGACCGTATGTTCGACCGGCGCGGCAACGACACATTCGACGGCGGCGACGGCAACGACTTCATCTACGCCGGGCGCGGCAACGACATGCTCGACGGCGGCGCCGGCAACGACATCGTGCTCGGCGGCTCCGGCAACGACACGGCCGTTTTCAACTTCCAGGAGAACGTCGGTTTCGCCAGCTTCTACGACGGCGGGCGCGGCAAGGACACGCTGGTCCTGGAGATGACGCGCGGCGAGGCGGCCGCGGCGGGCCTGGAGCTCGATGCCTCCGGCGGTGTCGACCTCGCCGATCTTGACCTCGCTTCCGCCGGCTGGCACGGCCAGGTCCTGTCGGCGTTCGTCGCCAAGCTGACGTTCAGGAACTTCGAGACCGTCAGCGTCGAGCTGATCGACGCCGGCCCGACCGCCTTCGCCGACGCCATCGACGCGGCGGAAGACGGCGCCACCTACATCACGGCGGACGCGCTGCTGGCGAACGACGAAGTCGACGGCGGCACCGCGACACTGAGCGCCGTCGACACCTCGCTGACGCTGGGCACCGCGACCCTGAACGGCGGCGGCATCGACTACGACGCCAACGGCCGGTTCGACTATCTCGCCGCCGGCGAGACCGCCACCGACACGTTCACCTACACGATTTCCGACGTCACCGGGGCGACCTCCAGCGCCGCGGTGAACGTGACCGTCGTCGGCGCCAACGACGGCCCGGCGATCACCGCCGCCACCAACGGCGCCACGGTCAACGAGTACGCCGACGGCGCCGCCGGCGAGAACACGGCGGAGCTGAGCGTCTCGGGCGCGATCGGCTTCGTCGACGCCGATCTGAGCGACGGCCACACCGTCTCCGTGACGCCCGGTGGCCCGGGTTATTACGGCATGATCGACGCCAGCCTGACCGACGTCGCGACCGGCGATGGGACCGGCCAGGTCGACTGGACGTTCGCCGTCAACGACGCCGCGCTGGACGGCCTCGGCGCCGGCGAGACGCTGTTGCAGAGCTATGACGTCACGATCGACGACGGCAACGGCGGCACGGCGAGTCAGACCGTCACGGTGACGCTGACCGGGACCAACGACGCGCCGGTCATCGGCGTGATGGATGCGACCGGAAGCGTGGGAGACGGGGGCGCCGGCGTCGCGGCAGCCGCCCTGGCCTCGACCGCGGACGCGACGGGATCGATCAGCTTCAGCGATGTCGACGTGAAGGACACCCACACGGCCACGGTCGAGCCGCTGGGGACCGGCTATAGCGGCACGCTGACCGCAATGGTTGCCGACGCGGCCGCGGGGTCGGATCCGGGCCGCGTCGACTGGTCCTTTAGCGTCGCGGACGGCGACCTGGCCGAACTCGGCGCCGGTCAGACGATGACACAGGACTACGCCGTCACCATCGACGACGGCAACGGCGGCACCGCGACCGAGACCGTGACCATCACGCTGACGGGCACGAACGATGCGCCCGTGATCACGGCGGCGGATACCACCGGGTCGATCGACGAGCTGGCCGACGGCGCCGCCGGCGAGGCCGCCGCCGATCTTTCGACATCGGGCACGATCGCATTCGCCGACGTCGACGCCGGCGACAGCCACACCGCGGCCGTGGCGCCGCAGGGCACCGGCTACTTCGGCACGCTCGCCGCAAACGTGACCGCGGGCCAGGTCGATTGGACCTTCACGGTCAATGATGGCGCGCTGGACGGGCTCGGCGCCGGCGAGACGCTGGTCCAGAGCTACGCCGTCACCATCGACGACGGCCAGGGCGGCACGGCGAGCGAGACCGTCACGATCACGCTCACGGGCACCAACGACGCCCCCGTCATCGGCACGGCGACCCTCAGTGGCGCGGTCACCGAGTTGGCCGACAACGCGGTCGGCGAGACGACGGCGGACCTGACGGCCGCGGGCTCGATCGCGTTCGCGGACGTCGATGCCGGCGACAGCCACACCGCGACCGCGGCGCCGCAGGGCACCGGGTATCTCGGCGCGCTCACCACAACCGTGGCCGCCGGCCAGGTCGACTGGACCTTCACGGTCAACGACGGCGCGCTGGACGCGCTCGGTGCCGGCGAGACGCTGGTCCAGAGCTACGACGTGACGGTCGACGACGGCAACGGCGGCACGGCGACGGAGACCGTGACGGTCACGCTTACCGGCACCAACGATGCGCCGGTGATCGGGATCGCCGACAGCGCGGCGACCATCACGGAGATCGCCGACGACGGGACGGGCGAGACGACGAGCGACCTCGCCGCCAGCGGCAGCATCGCCTTCAGCGACTTCGACGGCGGCGACGGCCACACGGTGGCCGTTGCGCCTCAGGGAACCGGCTATGCCGGCGCGCTCGCGGCCAGCGTCACCGGTGCCGGCCAGGTCGACTGGACGTTCGCCGTCAACGACGGCGCGCTGGACGCGCTCGGCGCCGGCGAGACGCAGACCCAGAGCTACGACGTGACGGTCGATGACGGCCAGGGCGGGACGGCGACGCAGACCGTCACGATCACGCTCACCGGCACCAACGACGGCCCGGTAATCGGCCCGGCGACGCTGAGCGGCGCGGTCACCGAGATCGCCGACGGGGCCGCGGGCGAGGCAACGGCCGACCTGGCGGCCACGGGCGCGATCCCGTTCAGCGACGTCGACGCCAACGACACGCACACCGTGTCGGTCGCGCCGCAGGGCACCGGCTATCTCGGCGCTTTCGCCGCGACCGTGGGCGCCGGCCAGGTCGACTGGGCGTTCACCGTCAACGACGGCGCGCTGGACAGCCTCGGCGCCGGCGAGACGCTGATCCAGAGCTACGACGTCACCATCGACGACGGCAATGGCGGCACGGCGACCGCGACGGTCACACTGACGCTGACCGGCACCAACGACGCGCCGGTGATCGGCACCGCCGACAGCGCGGCCGCCGTCACCGAGGTCGCCGGCGTGGCCACCGCCGATCTCTCGGCCTCGGGCTCGATCGCGTTCAGCGACGTCGACGCCGGCGACACGCACGCCGTTTCTGTTGCACCGCAGGACGTCGGCTATCTTGGCGCGCTCGTCGCGACCGTGATCGGCGGCCAGGTCGATTGGACCTTCACCGTCAACGACGGCGCACTGGACGGCTTCGGCGCCGGCGAGACCGTGCTCCAGAGCTACGACGTCACGGTCGACGACGGCAACAGCGGCACGGCGACCGAGACCGTCACGATCACGCTGACCGGCACCAACGACGCGCCGGTGATCGGCACGGCGACCCTGACCGGCGCGGTGACCGAGATGGGCGACGGCGTCGCCGGCGAGACGACGGCGGACCTGACCGCCGCGGGCTCGATTGCCTTCGCGGACGCCGACACCAGCGACACGCACACCGTGTCGGTCGCGCCGCAGGACATCGGCTATCTCGGTGCGCTCGCCGCAACCGTGACAGCCGGCCAGGTCGATTGGACCTTCACGGTCAACGACGGCGTGCTGGACGGTCTCAGCGCCGGCGAGACGCTGATCCAGAGTTACGCCGTCATCATCGACGACGGCAATGGCGGCACGGCGACCGAAACCGTCACGATCACGCTCACCGGCACCAACGGCGCGCCGGTGATCGGCACCGCCGACGGCGCGGCGACCATCACCGAGATCGCCGACAACGCGGCCGGCGAGACGACGGCGGACCTGACGACCGCGGGCTCGATCGCCTTCGCCGACGTCGACGCCGGCGACACGCACACGGCCTCCGTCGCGCCTCAGGGCACGGGCTATCTCGGCGCCCTCGCCGCGACCGTGACCGCGGGCCAGGTCGACTGGACGTTTGCGGTCAACGACGGCGTGCTGGACAGTCTCAGCGCCGGCGAGACGCTGATCCAGAGTTACGCCGTCACCATCGACGACGGCAAAGGCGGCACGGCCAGCGAGACCGTCACGATCACGCTCACCGGCACCAACGACGCGCCCGTGATCGCGACCGCCGACAGCGCGGCGACCGTCACCGAAATCGCCGACGGCGGGGCGGGCGAGACGACGAACGACCTCGCCGCCAGCGGCAGCATCGCGTTCGGCGATATGGACGGCGGCGACAGCCACACCGTGACCGTCGCGCCTCAGGGCACGGGCTATCTCGGCACGCTCGCCGCAAGCGTCGCCAACGGCCAAGTCGACTGGAGCTTCACCGTCAACGACGGCGCGCTGGACGCCCTCGGCGCCGGCGAATCCCTGGCCCAGGATTACGCCGTGACGGTCGACGACGGCCAGGGCGGCACGGCGACGCAGATCGTCACGATCACGCTCACCGGCAGCAACGACGGCCCCGTGATCGGCCCGGCGGTCCTGAGCGGCGCGGTCACCGAGTTGGCCGACAACGCGATCGGCGAGACCGCGACGGACCTGACGGCCACGGGCTCGATCCCATTCAGCGACGTCGATGTCCGCGACACGCACACGGTCTCCGTCGCGCCGCAGGGTGCGGACTACCGCGGCGCCCTGGTGGCCGGCCTGGACGGCGAGGACGAGATCGCCTGGACGTTTACGGTCAACGACGGCGCGCTGGACGATCTCGCCGACGGCGAGACGCTGACCCAGAGCTACGACGTGACGGTCGACGACGGCCACGGCGGCACGGCGACCACGACCGTCACGATCACGCTCACCGGCACCAACGATGCGCCGGTGATCGGCATCGCCGACAGTGCGGCCACCCTCGTGGAGATCGCCGACAACGCGCCGGGCGAGACGACGGCGGACCTGACTGCCGCCGGCGCGATCGCGTTCGCCGACGTCGACGCCAGCGACGGCCATTCCGTTTCCATCACGCCCCAGAGTGCGGGCTATCGCGGCACGATGACCGCCGCCGTCGGCGTGGCAGGCAGCACCGTCGACTGGACCTTCGCTGTCAACGATGGCGCGCTGGACGATCTCAACGTCGACGATACGTTGGTCCAGGACTACGCCGTCACCGTCGACGACGGCAACGGCGGCACGGCGACGCAGATCGTGACGATCACGCTCACCGGCACCAACGACGTACCGATCGTCAGCGACAGCCTGGCGGCGACGAACACCGGCGTGCCGGTCGAGGGCACCCTGACGTTCAGCGACGTGGACAACGAGGTCGCCGAGCTGACCTTCACCGTGGTCGACGGTCCGGCGAACGGCCAGGTCGTGCTGGATGCCGATGGCGGCTACGCCTACCTGTCGAACAACACCTTCACCGGCGCGGACAGCTTCACCTTCCAGGTCACCGACGCCGCCGGGGGCGTCTCCGAGATCGGCCGGGTCGACATCGACGTCGTCTCCGGCCAGCCGGCCGGGTTCACGCCGCTGGGCGACGCCGTCAACGTCAACGGCCCGATCAACGGCGCCCAGAACGTGCCCGAGGTCGCGCTGTTCGGCGACGGCAGTGCCATCGTCGTCTGGTCGGCCAGCGGCGGCACGAACCCCGACCAGTCCGGCTGGGGCGTCTACGGCCAGATCCTCGACGCCGACGGCGCCGCGGTGGACCAGCCGTTCATCCTCAGCACCTACGCGCGCTCGTCGCAGATCTATCCCAGCGTCACCGTGCTCGACGACGGCGACGCGATGGTCGTCTATCAGTCCAAGCGCCAGGACACGAGCAACTCCTACGGCGTGTTCGGCCAGCGCATCGACGCGAGCGGCAGCAAGGTCGGCACCGAGTTCCTGATCAACGAAACCGTGGTGTACGACCAGGACCAGGCGACGGTCACCGCGCTCGACAACGGCGGCTTCGCCGTGACGTGGGAGAGCGGCTCCACGACCGTCGACACCGACGTCTACGCCCGCATCTACGACGCGAACGACGTGGCCGTGACGGGCGAGTTCCGCGTCAACCAGACGACCGCGGGCAACCAGTACACCGACGGTCGCGAGGCCGAGACCATCGCGGGTCTGGCAAGCCAAGCACCGGGGCAGGACGGCGGCCTGGTCGTCGTCTGGATCGACAACAATGCCGCGGACGGCTCTCAGCAAGGCGTCTTCGCGCGGCAGTACGCGGCGGACGGTACCGCGGTGACGGACGAGTTCCAGGTCAACACGACCTTTGTCGGCGACCAGAAACACGCCTCCGTCGGGGCGCTCGCGGACGGCGGCTACGTCGTCACCTGGTCCGGCAATGACGGCGACATTAGCGCCGGCCAGTTCGACTGGAACGTCTATGTCCAGCGCTACGACGCGGCCGGCAACCCGGTCGGCGGCGAGGTCCAGGTCAACGCGACCACCGACGGCGACCAGCAGCACTCGAAGATCGAGGCGCTCGACGACGGCGGCTTCGTCGTCGTCTGGCAGTCCGACGGCGTGCCGGGGTCCGATACCCTCGAGCTCGTCGGCCAGCGCTTCGACGCGGACGGCGCGTTCGAGGGCGGCGAATTCGTGCTCAACACAGAGCTCGCCGGGAACCAGGGCGTGCCGTCGATCTCCCTCAACGCGGACGGCAACCTGGTCGCGATCTGGCGCACGGACGACGTCTCGATCGACATGCAGGTCCTCGAGAGCGTGCCCGCCGGCGACACCCCCAAGGTGCTCGTGGGCTCGTCCGGCAACGACAGTTTCATCGGCAGCGTCGACGCCGACAACCTGGACGGCGCGGCCGGCAACGACCGGCTGCAGGGCGGCCAGGGCGACGACACCCTCACCGGCGGCGCCGGCGACGACCTGTTCGTCTTCGCGCGCGGCGACGGGCAGGACACCGTTAACGATTTCGGCGACGGCACCGACAAGCTGGATCTCAGCGATTTCGGCTTCGCCAGCTTCAACGATTTGGCAATCGGTGGTGCCAACAATGGCGTGGACGCCGTCATCGATCTGGGCGCCGGCGACGCCATCACGCTGCTGGGCGTGGCGCCGGACGACCTCGATCAGGATGACGTGCTGCTGTAACAGTATGGGCCACGTCACGTGTCACAACCGGCCGACCCGGCCGCCCGCTCCCGACGCTCCGTAGGCGCGCTCCTGGGCGCGGCCCGATCCGCATTCGTGGCGATCGGGGCCTTCAGCGTCTGCATCAATCTGCTGATGCTGGCGGTGCCGATCTACATGATGCAGCTGTTCGACCGGGTCCTGGCGACGCGCAATCTCAACACGCTCTATGCCCTGACCGCGATGGTCGCGGTCGCGCTGTTGGTCATGGCGGTGCTCGAAGGCGTGCGCGGGCGGCTGCTGACCCGGGTCTCGACCTGGCTCGACCGCCAGCTCTCGGTCGACGTGCTCAACGGCGCCATCGCCGTCGCCCTGCGCGGCGGCCCCGCCTCGGCGCAAGGCCTGCGCGACGTCACGCAGCTGCGGCAGTTCCTGGGCGGCCCGTCGATCTTCCCGTTCTTCGACGCGCCGTGGACGCCGATACTCCTGGCGATCATCTTCATGATGAACCCGACGCTGGGCTGGATCGCCACGCTCGGCGCGCTGCTGCTGTTCGGCCTGGCGGTCGCCGGCGAGGCGCTGACCCGGGCGCCGCTGGTCGACGCCGGCGCCCGCGCGACGGGCGCGCTCAACGACGCCGACGCGGCGGTGCGCAACGCCGACGTGGTCGCCGCGATGGGCATGATGCCGGCACTGGCGGCGCGCTGGCGCAGGGCGGCAAACGGCACGCTGACCAGCCAGACGCTGGCCAGCGACCTCGCCGGACTGGTGACGTCCGTCGCCAAGTTCGCGCGGCTGGCGTTACAGGTGGCGATGCTCGGCGCCGGCGCCTGGCTGGCGACGGAACAGATCATCACCGGCGGCGCGATGATCGCGGCATCGATCATCATGGGCCGGGCGCTGGCCCCGGTCGAGCAGTCGATCAATGCCTGGAAGGCGCTGGTCGCCGCGCGCCAGGCCTATCGCCAGATCGCCGAGACCGTTGCCGGCCCGCACCTCGTCGAGACCGCGACCAGCCTGCCGCGGCCGACGGGCCAGCTCGACGTCGAGGGCCTGACCTTCCGGCCCGAGGGCCTCAACGAACCGATCCTCAGCCGCGTCGGCTTCGCGCTCGAGCCCGGTGAGGCGCTGGGCCTGATCGGCCCGTCGGCGGCCGGCAAGACGACGCTGGCCCGCATGCTGGTCGGCAGCCTGGCCCCGACGATGGGTGCCGCGCGGCTGGACGGCATCGACATCGCGGCCTGGGACGCCGCCGACCGCGGCCCGCACATCGGCTACCTGCCGCAGGACATCGAGCTGTTCAACGGCAGCGTGCGCGACAACATCGCGCGCATGGGCGAGGCCGGCGACGACGAGGTCATCGCCGCCGCGCGCCTCGCCGACGTGCACGAAATGATCGTCCGCCTGCCCCAGGGCTACGACACCCAGATCGGCCCCGGCGGCGCCATCCTCTCGGGCGGCCAGAAGCAGCGCATCGCGCTGGCCCGCGCCGTCTTCGGCACGCCCTGCCTGATCGTGCTCGACGAGCCCAACTCGAACCTGGACTCGACGGGCGAGCAGGCGCTGATCGAGACGGTCGGCCGGCTGCGCGGCCTGGGCGCGACCGTGGTGATGATCGCCCACCGCCCCGGCGTGCTGGCCCAGATGGACAAGGTCCTGGTCCTGCGGGACGGCGCAGTGGCCCAGTTCGGTACCCGCGACGAGGTCCTCGCCCAGCTCAACCGTGCCGCCGCCGACGCCAACGCGCCGCCGCGCCCGCGCGCCGTGCGCAGCGCCGCGGCGACCGCAACATGACGGGGCTCACGGGGCCGGCGGCCGGCAGGACATGGAGGCTTCCGCCGGCGCCCTGGGCATCCGCGGCACGGTGCTGTTCGGCGGGCTGGTCGTCGCGGCCTTCTTCGGCGGCTTCGGCGCGTGGGCGGCCCTGGCGCCGCTTGACAGCGCGGCGATCGCGATGGGCGTGGTGCTGGTCGAGGGCAAGCGCAAGACGATCCAGCACCTCGAAGGCGGCATCGTCAGCGCCATCCTCGTCAAAGAAGGCGCCGCCGTCGAGAGCGGCCAGACGCTGATCCAACTCGACGAAACCCAGGCGAGCGCCCGGCTGGAAGTGCTGCGCGCGCAACTGCTGGCGACCGCGGCGCTGGAGGCGCGGCTGGTCGCGGAGCGCGACTCCGCCGCGGCGATCGCCTTCCCGGCCTGGCTGGCGACGTCGGACGAGACCGATGCCCGCCAGTCGGTCGCCGGTCAGCGGCGCATCTTCGAGGTGCGCCGGCAATCGAAGCTCAACCAGGTGGCGATCCTGTTCAAGCGCATTGCCCAGCTGCTGGAGGAGGTCGCCGGCCTCGAGGACGAGATCACGGCCCAGAACCGTCAGTTGGACCTGATCACCGAGGAAGTCGAGGCCGTCCAGTTCCTCGTCGATCGCGGCCTGGCGCCCAAGCCGCGCCTCCTGGCCCTGCAGCGCCAGCACGCCGACATCTCCGGCGCGCGCGCCCGCAACCGCGCCGCCATCGCGCGGGCGCGGCAGACCGTCGGCGAGACCAAGCTGCAGATCGAAGAGCTGCATACCAGCCGGCTCAACGAGATCGTCCAGCAGCTGCGCGAGGTCCAGACCGAGCTGGCGGACTTGCGCGAACGCGTCGCGGCGGCGCAGGACGTGCTGCGCCGCATGTCGGTGGTCGCCCCGGTCGACGGCACGGTCGTCAACCTGCAGGTCTTCACCGCCGGCGGCGTGATCGCGCCCGGTCAGGACGTCATGGAGATCGTGCCGCGCCTGCAGGGCCTGGTGGTCGAGGCCCGTGTCGACCCGAACGACATCGACGCCGTGCACACGGGCCTGCCGGCGCAGATCCGTTTTCCCGCCTTCTCGCAGCGCGCGGCGCCGGTGTTCAACGGCACCGTCGTGCACGTCTCCGCCGACCGGCTGGAGGACGAGCGCACCGGCGACGCGTTCTACGTCGCGACGGTGCGGCCCGACGCCCTGCCCGACGACAATGCCTACGACCTGCAACCCGGCATGGCGGCCGAGGTAATGATCGTCACCGGCGCACGCACGCCGCTCGACTACTTCGTCAGCCCGATCCGGGCCAGCTTTGCCAAGGCGATGACCGAACAGTAGGGCCGGCCCGCGCGCGCGGGCACCGGCGCCCTCACCCCGCCTTGTCGTCCTCCAGTTCCGCCGGCAGCAGCGCGTTCAGCGCCACAGCGATGAACGCCGCGGGCAGGATGCCCGAGACCAGCAGCAGCGACAGCGTGCGCGGCAGGTGCTGCATCGACTCCGGCACCGCCTGCAGGCCGAGGCCGAGGCCGAGACCCAGCGCCAGCGCGATGATCACCATGTTGCGCCGGTTCATGGTCACCTCGCCCAGCATGCGCAGGCCGGCGCTGGCGACCATGCCGAACATGACGATGACGCCGCCGCCCAGGACCGCGATGGGCATCGCCGCGATCAAGGCGCCGACCTTGGGGATCAGGCCGGCGGCGATCAGGAAGATCGCACCGTAGGTGACGACGCGGCGGCTCATCACGCCGGTCATCGCGATCAGGCCGACGTTCTGCGAAAACGAGGTGTTGGGCAGCGCGCCGAAAAAGCCGGCGATCGCCGTGCCCAGGCCGTCGGCCATGGTGCCGCCGGAGATCTCCTTGTCGGTCGCCTCGCGCCCGGCGCCGCCCTTGGTGATGCCGGAGATGTCGCCGACCGTCTCGATGGCGCTGACGACGGCCATCAGGCACATGCCGACGACCGCCGCGGCGTTGATCTCGAAGCCGAGGCGCAGCGGCTGGGGCGCCTCGAACCAGGCCGCCCCGGCGACGCGGCCGAAGTCGACCATGCCCATGGGGATGGCGACCACGTAGCCGACGACGATGCCGATCAGCACACCCGCGGCGGTCAGGAAGCCGCGGGCGAAGAACTTGATGCCGACGGTGACGACGATGACCAGCAGCGCCAGGAACCAGTGGTTGAAGGCGCCGAACTCCGGCGTGCCCTGCAGCGGCACGCCGCCGGCGGCGTAGCGGATGCCGACGGGGATCAGCGCCAGGCCGATGGTGAGCACGACGATGCCGGTGACCAGCGGCGGCAGCAGGTGGCGGATGCGGCCGATCACCGTGCCCAGAAGGAAGTGGAACAGCCCGCCGATCACCGTGGCGCCCAGCACGGCGCCGACGCCGGCGGTCTTGGCGATGGGGATCATGATCGGCACGAAGGCGAAGCTGGTGCCCTGCACGATGGGCAGGCGCGCGCCGACCGGGCCGACGCCGATGGTCTGCAGCAGCGTCGCCACGCCGGCGAAGGTCATTGCCATCTGGATCATGTAGATGCGGTCGGCGCCGGCCAGGCCGGCGACGCCGGCGACGATCAGCGCCGGGGTGACGTTGCTGGCGAACATCGCCAGCACGTGCTGGATGCCCAACGGCACCGCCTGCGCCAGCGGCGGCGTGTAGTCGGGATCGCGCAAACGGCCGGCCGGGAGCGCGGCCGCCGTGTCTGTGGCCTGTGTCAAGGCCTTCCCCCACTCGGGCGGCCGCCTGGGTCGGGCGCCGCCCTCAAATGATTGACATGACGCCCTGAGCCTACAAGCTGAGGGCGAGTCGCGTCTCGCGCAGGAAGCGACGCCGGCGGCGTCGATACCGGGACGGCCCGCCGGCCGAGGGTGTACATTCCGCGTTCGCGCCCGCAGAGACCCCGCTGCCCCGAAGGACCCCCTACCATGCCCGATGGCCCGACCGCGATCCGCGACTTCCTGGCCGCGCACCGCGACGACGCCACGCGCCTCGTCGCCGACCTGGTCAAGGTGCCGTCCGACAATCCGCCGGGCGACTGCGACCGACATGCAGAGGCCGCCGCGCGCCTCCTGGAAGGCCTGGGTTTCGCCGTCGAACGCCTGCCGGTGCCGACGGCACTGGTCGCCGCCGCCGGCATGAAGCGGGCGACGAACCTGATCGTGCGGCGCAGCTTCGGCGAAGGCGGCCCGGTCGTTGCGCTCAACGCCCATGGCGACGTGGTGCCGCCCGGCGACGGCTGGTCGCGCGACCCCTACGGCGCGGAGATCGTCGACGGCTGGATGTACGGCCGCGGCGCCGCGGTCTCGAAGTCGGACTTCGCCACCTATGCCTACGCCCTGAAGGCGCTGGAAGCTGCCGCGTCGGCGGGCGCGCCGCTCAACGGCACGGTCGAGCTGCACTTGACCTACGACGAGGAGGCCGGCGGCGAGATCGGCCCGCGCTGGCTGATCGCCGACGGCACGACGCAGCCGGACCTGGCGATCGCCGCCGGCTTCTCCTACGCGGTCGTCACCGCGCACAACGGCTGCCTGCACCTGGAGGTCCAGGTCACCGGGCGCTCCGCCCACGCCGCCCGGCCGCAGACCGGCATCGACGCGCTGGAGGCGGCGACCGGCATCCTGGCGGCGCTCTATGCCTCGCGCCCTGCGCTGGCCGAGCGCACCTCCGAGGTGGCCGGCATCGGCAGCCCGCAGCTCACGATCGGGCTGATCGAGGGCGGCATCAACACCAACGTCGTGCCCGACCGGGTCGCCTTCCGCCTGGACCGGCGCCTGATTCCGGAGGAGTCCCCGGCGGCGGTCGAGGCCGAACTGCGCGACATGATCGAGGACGCGGCGCGGCCCTACCCCGAGGCGCGGGTGACGGTCGAACGCATCCTGCTGGCCGAGCCGCTGACGCCGCTGCCCGGGTCCGAGCGCCTGGCCGAGCTGTTGTGCCGCAACGCCAGCCGCGTCATGGGCGAGATCGTCGCCACCGCGAGCGTGCCGCTCTACACCGATGCGCGCCACTACGCCGCGGCGGGCATCCCCATCGTGCTCTACGGCGCCGGGCCGCACACGATCGAGGAAGCCAACGCCCACCGCGCCGACGAACGCCTGCCGCTCGACGACCTGCACAAGGCGACCGAGGTGGTGGCCCTGACGCTGCACGATCTGCTGACCGACGGCTGACGTGCCAGGCGTGACTTGATCGGGGTAGCGCCCGCCCCAAGGTCGTCCATAGCGTTCGTCGGAACGCACGGCACAGTCACTCGGGAGGGGATTATGAAAGTGAGAAACATGGCGGCCGCGCTGCTGGCCGCTGCCGCGCTGAGCGCCGGCCCGGCAATGGCCGAGGGCGGCGTCAAGGCGGGATTCCTGCGTTGCAACGTCGAGGGCGGCACCGGTTTTATTTTCGGCTCGTCGCGCGACATGAGCTGCGTCTACTCGCCGGACGGCGGCGGCCGTGCGGACGACTACAGCGGCAGCATCAGCCGCTACGGCGTCGACATCGGCTATCACGAGGCCAGCGTCGTCATCTGGGCGGTGCTGGCGCCGACGTCGGACGTCGGCGAGGGCGCCTTGGCCGGCTCCTACGGCGGTGCCTCCGCCTCGGTCGCCGCGGCCTTCGGCGCGGGCGCCAACGTCCTGGTCGGCGGCTTCGAGGATTCGATCGCGCTGCAGCCGCTCAGCGTCGAGGGCATCGAGGGCATCAACGTCGCGGCCGGCGTCGCCGGCCTCAGCCTGGACGCTGAGTAGCCGGCAAGGCCGGGGCGCGCCTGCGCCTCAGTGGATGTCGTCCTGCTCGGCAAAACAGGCGGCGAGTATTTCCGCGGTAAAGCCGGGGGCGCGGGCGGCGTCGAGGATCACCGCCTCGCGGCGGGCCAGCAGTTTCGCCGTCTTCGGCACCTCGCGCGCCAGTTCCGCCGGGATCACGGCGGCGCCGTGGCGGTCGGCGTGCACCAGATCGCCCGGCCGCACGGTCAGGCCGGCGACGGTCACCGTGACGTCGACCTCGACGAGATGCACCCAGGCGTGGCTCGGCCCGACCAGGCCGGCGAGCAGCTGGAAGCCCGGCGCCACGTCGTCGAGGTCGCGCATCGAGCCGTTGGTGACCAGGCCGGCGCAGCCCAGGCCCTTGTGCACCGCGGTCTGCACCTCGCCCCAGTAGGCGCCGAAGCCGGGGGGCGGGTCCAGGTCCTCGATCACGGCGATGCTGGGCCGCGGCCCGGCCTCGACGTAGCGGTAATAGGCCAGGCGCTTATCGCGTAAGGCAGTGCCGCTCTCGGGCGGCGGGGCGACGGCCCGGATCGTCGCGGTGCGCGCATAGCCGACGATCGGCGGCAGGTCGGGGTGGGCGCAGACCAGCGGCGCGCTGGTGAAACCCGACGTGCGCCAGCGCTGGTCGAGCGCCTCGAGCGCGTTGCAGACGGTCGGGGTGTCGAACGCCCTGAGCGCGTCCAGGTCGGCGTCGGTAAGCGGGGCGGCGGTCATGCGGGGCGCACTCCGGGGTCCATGGGCGGGGCCGGCATGATACCCGCCGGGCGGCCCCCGGCCAGCCCCGCCGGCCCGCCCGACGCCACGCCCGACGCCACGCCGCAACCTCCAAGCGAGCTCGGCCGCGAAACCGACCGGTGGGTTCAGCAATAGTTAAGGGCCCTGACGTACTTTTTCCGTCGTCGAGGTTCCGAAGGGGTGGGCAGGAACGCATCGATAGAGTCGAGGACACTATGGCTCATCGCCGCCGCCTGGAGCGGTTCGTTTCCCTGCGTTTCCTCTTGGTCGCCGTCCTGGCGGCCATGACCCTGATCCCCTTGGGGGTCTTCTGGGCCTGGTCCAGTACCGCCGCCTACCGCCACCAGATCGACGACGTCAGCGACCGCCACCTGCTGATCGCGCGCAACCTGGGCGCGGCGCTGACGCGCTACCACCGCGACATCACCTCCGCCTTCGAGATCCTGTCGCGCAACGCCATCGCCGGCCACCCGGTCGAGTCCGCCGCCGCGCTGCTCGAAAACCTGGCGTTCCGCCATGTCTGCGTTGCCGAGGTCGCAACCGGCAAGGTGATCGCCAGCCTGGGCCCCGCCGGCAAGCCGTGCCCGGACGTCGTGCCACGCCAGCGCCTCGACATGTTCTTGGCGCTCGAGCCGACGGAGGCGGTCACGGTGACCGGCGTGATGCCCGGTCCGCACGGCGAGCCGACGATGTTCCTCTTGTGCCGCCACGGCGACCTGCTGTCGATCGGCGCGCTGACGACCACCTATTTCCGTGAGCTCGGCGAGGCGATCAGCTTCGGCCACAAGGGCCACGCCGCCATCGTCGACCAGCACGGCCGCGTGTTGGCGCACCCGCGCCCGGACTGGCTGGTCGAGATGAAGCAGATTGCCAAGATCGATCCGGTCGCGCGCATGATCGCCGGCGAGTACGGCATCTCCCAGTTCTACTCGCCGGCGCTGAAGGCCGACATGATCGCCGGCTTCACCGCGGTGCCGGGCGCCGGCTGGGGCGTGATGATCCCGCAGCCGGTCGCCGAGCTGCGCGCGGCGGCCGAGCGCTCCAACGACTCCGCGCTCTTGGTCCTGGGCATCGGCCTCTGCGTCGCGGTCGGGCTCGGCCTGCTGCTGTCCTCGCGACTGACTGCGCCGCTGCGCGCGGTGACCAAGGCCGCGCACGAGATGGCCGACGGCGACAGCGGGGCGCGGGCGGATATCCGCGCCCGCCACCTGGTGCCGCACGAGTTGCGCGAGCTGCAGACCACGTTCAACGCCATGGGCGAGGCGGTCGAGTACGCCGAGTTCGAGGAGCGCACCGCGCGCCTGGAGGCCGACGCCGCCAACAAGACCAAGTCGTACTTCCTGGCCAACGTCAGCCACGAACTGCGCACGCCGCTGAACGCCATCGTCGGCTTCTCCGAGATGATCAGCAGCGGCGCGCTGGGGCCCGTCCAGCCGCCGAAATACGGCGAGTACGCCGGCGACATCCTGGACAGCGCCACGCACCTGCAGGGCCTGATCGACGACCTCTTGGACATCTCGCGCATCGAGGTCGGCGAGCTGACCCTGGAAGAGACCGATGTCGACGTCGAGGAACTGCTGGAGACCACCGCCAAGATGGTCGGCCCGGCAGCGGAGCAGCGCCGCGTCAGCGTCGCCGTCGACGCCGCGGCGCACGCGGTGATCCTGGTCGACGCGCGCCGCTTCAGCCAGATGCTGCTGAACCTGGCAGGCAACGCGATCCGCTTCACGCCGGCCGGCGGCCATGTGCGGCTGTCGGCCTTCGCCTGCGGCGACGGCGCGATCGAGCTGGCGGTGATCGACGACGGCAACGGCATCGCCAAGGCCGACCTGCAGCGCGTGCAGGAGCCGTTCCAGCGCGGCGGGGAGTCGGAGACCCGCGACAGCGAGGGCGTCGGCATGGGCCTGGCCATCGTGCGCCAGCTGGCCCTGGCCCACGGCGCGGAATTCCACATCGAGAGCAGCCCGGGCCAGGGTACGCGGACGATCCTGCGGGTGCCGCCGCAACGCGTCGTCGACGTCGGCCCGGTGGCCACGGCCGCGGAGCGCGCCCTGGCGTCCTGACCCGCGGGTCCGCCTACAGCAACTCCCCCTGCGCTGGCGCGGCGTCGCCGATCGCCGTCTCCGGTTCGGCGACCGGCGCGATGCAGGCCGCGTCGTCGTTGCGCACGTTGTTGACGCGCGCGGAGACCGGCGTCGCCACCATCGCCGCCGCCGGGAACGGCTGCAGCAGCGCCTGTACCGCGGCCGGGTCTTCCGCGCCCAGCCAGGCGTCGTAGTCGGCCGGCGCCAGTATCACCGGCATGCGGTCGTGGATCGGCATCAGGAGCTCGTTGGCATCGGTCGTCAGGATCGTGAAGGTCCGCACCGTCTCGCCCGCCGGGTCGTGCCAGGCCTCCCAAAGCCCGGCGAAGGCGAACAGACCGGCCTTGAGCGTGATCCTGTAGGGCTGCTTCGTGCCGCCCGGCAGCTTGCGCCATTCGTAGAAGCCGTCGGCCGGCACGAGACAGCGGCGCTGGCGGAATGCGGTGCGAAACGCCGGGCTCTTGGCCGCCGACTCGGCGCGGGCGTTGATCATGCGGCTGCCGACCTTCAGGTCCTTGGCCCAGTGCGGCACCAGGCCCCAGCGCAAAAGATCGAGCCGCCGGTCGCCGTCACCGTCGCCGTCTGCGGCACGCACCACCGGCACGTCCTGCGTCGGTGCGATGTTGTAGCGCGCCGGGAAGTTGGGCCGGCCGGCGACGCCGAACAGGTTGGTGACGGCCTCGAGCGGCGTGGTGAGGCTGTAGCGACCGCACATGCCCCCATGATGCCGCAAGTATCGGGGCCGCGCGCCCACAACTGTTGCATCGGCCACCGATATTGGCACAACATGTTGTGCGTGGAGCATTACGTCAGGATTCTTGCGGCAATTGGCTCACGTGACTTCCTAGCAAGTTCGCATTATGTTCTACTTCTGTTTACGATGACAGCGTGCCAACATCTGGTATCGTTTGCTCGAAAGAGCACAACATCTTGTACACAGAGCCCTCTGGACGAAATCTGAAAACCGGGGGCATTCGGTGAACAGCCGCCCACAGCCTGTGGACTGTGGGGGTATGGGGGGATGCATGGACGGATCCGGCGTGTTTCGCGACGAGGCGGGGACTGTGGACAACGCGCCGGCCGGGCCGGTGCGCGACGCGGAGCCGGTCGCGGGACTCGGGCGCGCGCCGGAAGACGAGCTGAGCGGCCTCGACGCCGCGCACGTCCGCCAGAACGACCGCGGCGTCCGGGTCGAAATCGTTCCCGAGCGCGACGCCAAACTGACGCCGTTCGGCCGGGCGACGCTGGAGGACCGCTACCTGTTGCCGGGCGAGACGGTGCAGGACCTGTTCGCCCGCGTCGCCATGCACTTCGCCGACGACTCCAGCCACGGCCAGCGGCTCTACGACTACATCTCCAAGCTCTGGTTCATGCCGGCGACGCCGGTGCTGTCGAACGGCGGCACGGCGCGCGGCCTGCCGATCTCCTGCTTCCTCAACGAGGCGTCGGACAGCCTGGAAGGCATCCTCGGCCTGTGGAACGAGAACGTCTGGCTGGCGGCGCGCGGCGGCGGCATCGGCAGTTATTGGGGCAACCTGCGCTCGATCGGCGAGCGCGTCGGCATGAACGGCAAGACCTCGGGCGTGGTGCCGTTCATCCGCGTCATGGACTCGCTGACGCTGGCGATCAGCCAGGGCTCGCTGCGCCGCGGCTCGGCCGCGGTCTACCTGCCGGTCGACCACCCGGAGATCGAGGAGTTCGTCGAGATGCGCCGCCCGACCGGCGGCGACCCCAACCGCAAGGCGCTGAACCTGCACCACGGGGTGTTGATCTCCGACGCGTTCATGCGCGCGGTCGAGGCCGACGAGGACTGGGCGCTGGTGAGCCCCAAGGACGGCAGCGCCATCCGCACGCTCTCCGCGCGCGGCCTGTGGATTCGCATCCTCACTGCGCGCATCGAGACCGGCGAGCCGTATCTCGTGTTCGCCGACACGGTGAACCGCGCCGTGCCGGAGCACCACAAGCTGGCCGGCCTGACGGTCAAGACCTCGAACCTGTGCAGCGAGATCACGCTGCCGACCGGCACCGACCATCTGGGCAACGAGCGCACGGCGGTGTGCTGCCTCTCGTCGCTCAACCTCGAGACTTTCCTCGAGTGGCGCGACGACGAGCGCTTCATCCCCGACGTCATGCGCTTCCTCGACAACGTGTTGCAGGACTTCATCGACCATGCGCCGGACGAGTTCGACAAGGCGACCTACGCGGCGATGCGCGAGCGCTCGGTCGGCCTCGGCGCCATGGGCTTCCACTCGTTCCTGCAGGACCGCATGGTGCCGCTGGAGAGCGCCATGGCGAAGTCCTGGAACCTGAAAATCTTCCGCCACGTCAAGAGCGAGGTCGACACCGCCAGCCGGGCGCTGGCCGCCGAGCGCGGCGCCTGCCCCGACGCCGCCGACTACGGCATCGAGGAGCGCTTCTCGAACAAGCTGGCGATCGCGCCGACGGCCTCGATCTCGATCATCTGCGGCGGCGCCTCGCCGGGCATCGAGCCGATCGCCGCCAACAGCTTCACGCACAAGACGCTCTCGGGTTCGCACACCGTGCGCAACCGGGCGCTCAAGCGCCTGCTGGCCGAAAAGGGCCGCGACGACGACGCCACGTGGTCGTCGATCGGCGTCAACCAGGGCTCGGTGCAGCACCTGGAGTTCCTGAGCGACGACGAGAAGGCGGTGTTCAAGACCGCCTTCGAGCTCGACCAGCGCTGGCTGATCGAGCACGCCGCCGACCGCACGCCCTACATCTGCCAGGCGCAGTCGCTGAACCTGTTCCTGGCCGGCGACGTGCACAAGCGCGACCTGCACCGGCTGCACTTCATGGCCTGGAAGCGCGGCGTCAAGAGCCTCTACTACTGCCGCTCGCAGTCGTTGCAGCGCGCCGAAGACGTCTCCGCCGCCTGGCAACCGGGGAAGAAGAACGGCGCCAAATCGGCGCCCGAGCGCCTCGACTACGAAGAATGCCTGGCGTGCCAGTGAGGTCGGCGGGCGGCGGCCATGGAGTTCGACCGCTGGGAAGTCGACGGTGACGTCTTCTCCGCGGAGATCTCGACGGATTTCGGGGTCTTCGAGGTTGTCGCAGAGTTCGAAATCGATGGCCGAACGCTCTACATTCGGAAGGCCCACGTCGATGGGCCGGGCCCCGGCACGGTCGGGACGCGGGATCTGCGGTCCCTCATCCGGGGCTTCGCGGAGCGGTGCAAAGGTCTAGCTGATGTCGACACTGTCGTACTCGAAGGCGCCGAAAGGACGACGGGAGCGCGGCCCGGTCGCCGGCCGCGGCCGCTCGTCTTTCGCTAGGCGCAAGGTGCGCGTCCGCGGCTGGTCGGTCGGCTTCAACAAGGTCGCGACGACCAACCTGCTGCGCAGCTACTGCGGCTACGGCCTGAAGCAGGCCAAGTCGACCGTGGACGAGATCCTGAGCGGCGATCCGGTCGAGATTTACGTACCCGAGCACGTCGACATCGAGGCGGTGCGCAGCGCTCTCGGTCAGCTGGGCGCGACCGTGGTCGTGCCGAAACGACGCCGGCAGACTTATCACGTCGCGCCGGAGGACGGCGCCTGGGCGGTCAGAGCCGAGGGCCAGAGCCGCGCGGCGCAGACGTTTCGCAGGAAGGCGGACGCCGTCTCGCACGCGCGCCATCTCGCCCGCGAAAAGCGGGTCGTCAGCCGGCTGGTCATCCACGACCGTACCGGTGCCGTCCAACGCGAGCACGTCTACGGCGACGACGGGCGCGCGCCCACTCCCCAATCCTGACGAGCCGATACCCCATGCCTCTCCTCGACGCCCGCGCCGTCTACAAGCCGTTCGAATACCCCTGGGCCTATGAGGCGTGGTTGCAGCAGCAGCGCATTCATTGGCTGCCGCAGGAGGTGCCGCTGGCGGACGACGTCAAGGACTGGCACCGCAACCTGACGGACCAGGAGCGCAACCTGCTGACCCACATCTTCCGCTTCTTCACGCAGGCGGATGTGGAGGTGAACAACTGCTACATGAAGCACTACGCGCAGGTGTTCAAACCGACCGAGGTGCAGATGATGCTGGCGGCGTTCTCCAACATGGAGACGATCCACATCGCCGCCTACTCGCACCTGCTCGACACCATCGGCATACCGGAGGCGGAGTACGCGGCCTTCCTCCACTACAAGGAGATGAAGGACAAGTACGACTACTTCCAGCAGTTCGGCGGGTCGGCCCCGGCCGACGTCGCCCGCACGCTGGCCATGTTCGGCGCCTTCACGGAAGGGCTGCAGCTCTTCGCCAGCTTCGCGATCTTGCTCAACTTCCCGCGCTTCAACAAGATGAAGGGCATGGGCCAGATCGTCTCGTGGTCGGCGCGCGACGAGAGCCTCCACACGGCGAGCGTCATCCGCCTGTTCCGCACCTTCGTCGAGGAGCACCCGGAGGTCTGGACCGACGATTTTCAGCGCGACCTCTACGTCGCCTGCGACACGGTGGTGATCCACGAGGACGCCTTCATCGACCTCGCCTTCGAGCTCGGCGGCGTCGACGGCCTCGCCGCGGCGGACGTCAAGGCCTACATCCGCTACATCGCCGACCGCCGCTTGACCCAGCTCGGTCTCCAGCCCGTCTACCGCATCGCCAAGAACCCGCTGCCGTGGATGGAGGAGATGCTGAACGGCCTGGAGCACACCAATTTCTTCGAGAACCGGGCCACCGAGTACTCCAAGGCGGCGACGCGCGGTACCTGGGACGAGGCCTTCGACTGACGCGAAACGGGCGACGCCACCCGTTTCGGTGCAGGGCCCGGCGGCGCCCGCCGCGACGCCGAATTAGCCTGAAATGTCAGGCCTTTGTTTGATGGGCCAGCGAAACTTATCCCATCTTTGACACAGCGATCCGGAGTCAACTTCGCGGCGCCATGCGAGTATCCTGACGCCAACCGGGGTCCTGCATGAAGCCGAGACCAGCGACTGCTATTGCCACCGCAGCCGTGCTGATGCTGTCGGCGTGCGTGCTGCCGGGCATGGAGCGGGCGGCGCCCGAGACCGCGGCGCCGCCGGCGCTGGTGCCGCTGCACCCGGCGAGCGCCGCGCCGCCGCCCTCGGCGCGCGCCGTCGTCTTCCCCCAGCCCCTGCCGCGGCCGTCCCCGCCGCCGCGCCCCGGCGAGCAGGTGGCGCTGGGGCCGGACGCGGGCCTCGCCAACCCGGACAAGCTGATCGGTCTCGCCGCCGCCGACGTGCTGCGCGAGCTGGGCACGCCGACGGCGAAACTCGACGAGCCGCCGGCGCGGGTCTGGCAGTACACCGGCCGCACCTGCACGTTCCGGCTGATCTACTACCTGGACGTCGTCAGCTCCGAATACCGCACCGTGTTCTACGAAGCGCGCTCCGCCAACAGCGACCTGGAAAATGCCGAACGCGATTGTCTTGCCGATATCGTCGCCGACCGCACCGCCGGCACCTGACGCCGCCCAGGCCAGTGCTTCCCAGGCCGATGCCGCCGAGCCGCCCGAGGCGCGGACGCGCGGCGACGGCGATCGGGGCCACATCGTGCTGGTCGACGACGAGCCGATGTTCCGGGAGTCCCTGGGCCTCAACCTGGCGGACGAGGGCTTCCGCGTCAGCGAGTTCGGCGGCGGCGGCGCGGCACTGGACTATTTCGCCGCCGGCGGCGGCGCCGACGTGCTGTTGCTGGACTGGCGCATGCCCGGCATCGACGGCCTGGAGCTGCTGCGCCGCCTGCGCGACCGCGGCGTTGCCGTGCCGGTGATCTTTCTCACCGTACTGAAGGGCGAGATGTACGAGGAGGCGGCGCTGGCGGGTGGCGCGGTCGACTTCGTCGAGAAGTCGCGCAGCCTGACGATCCTCCTTAAGCGTATCGCGCTGATCACCGGCGGCCTGAAGGCGGCCGCGCCAGGGAACGCCCATGCGCCGGCCACCCCGGCGCCGGCCGGCGCGTTCTACGGCAAGCTGGAGCTGGACGTCGCGTCGCACCGGGCGTCGTGGGACGACCACGTCGTCGACCTGACGCTCACCGAGTACAACATCGTCGCCATGCTGGCCGAGCGCGCCGGCACCGACATTACCTACCGCGAGATCTACGACCTCGTGCACGGCGTCGGCTTCGTCGCCGGCAGCGGGGCCGAGGGCTATCGAGCCAACGTGCGCTCGTTCATCAAGCGCATCCGGCGGAAGTTCCGCGAGGTGGACGATGAGTTCGATCGCATCGAAAACTACCCCGGATTCGGCTACCGCTGGCGCCCCGACTGAGGCGCCGGCGACGGTCGAGCCGCACCCGGCGGCCGCCACCGCGCGGCCGATCCCGCGGCCGTCCGAACCGCGCCGTCAGGCCGAGCCCGCCGCGGCGGCGCCGCGCCAGCGCGCCTGGCCGCTGGTCAACGCGCTCACCTCGAAGCTGGTGCTGCTGGCGGCCGTGATCGCCGCCGTGCCGCTGATCCTCTACGACCATTTCCAGCAGGCCTACGACGACAGCCAGGCCCTGTTGATGACCGGCGTGCGGGAGCAGGGCCGCCTCCTGGCGCGCTCCATCCAGCCGCTCTTGGAGGACGCGCCCAACATCGCGCCGGCGGCCTTCAACGCCACGCTGGAGCGCCTGGTCGGCGACAGCGGCGCCACGGTGCGGGTGCTGTTCCGCCCGGCGGGGGCGGAGGACGACAAGGCGTTCTTCTACGTCGCCGCGACGCCTGCCGTGACCACCGCGTTCCTGGAGAACGAGCGCCACGAGCTGCGCCGCCTGGGCGTGCTCGGGCGACTGGCGCCCAGCTGCGACTTCGGCATGGACTCGGCGATCCGCTACGAGACCGCGGCCGGCGCCAGCGAAGTGCTGACCTCGATCTCGCCGCTGACCACCAGCGCGGGCTGCTGGGCGGTGATCACCTCGCACTCGGCCGGCGCCTATCGCGACAACCGCATCGGCACGCCCTACTGGCAGACGTCCGAGGTGCGCCTGGCCGCCGCCAGCTACGGCCTGATGGCCGTCGTCATCTTCAGCCTGTTCGTCGCCATCTGGCGCTCGCTGCGCCGCTTCGGCCGCCAGGCCCACCACCTGCGCTACGCCCACGACGCGCCGCCGTCGTTCGCGGCCCAGAACCGGGTGCCGGAGCTGTCCGGCGTCGCCGCCGAGTTCGACCGCATGGTCGTCGCCCTGCAGAGCTCGGCCCGCGGCATCCGCGAGGCGGCGGAGGACAACGCCCACGCCTTCAAGACGCCGATCGCCGTGATCCGCCAGTGCGTCGAGCCGCTGGGCCGGGCGCTGCCGCGCGGCGACCAGCGCGGCCACCGGGCGCTGGAGATGATCGGCCAGGCGCTCGATCGCCTCGACGGCCTGGTCTCTTTCGCGCGCCGCATGGACGAGACGGAGGCCGACCTCATCGACCCGCCGCGCGCCCGGCTGGACCTCTCGACGACCCTGGCGCAGCTGTTGGGCGCCTACGAGGAGTCGTTCACCGCGCGCGGCGTGGCGCTCGAGCGGCGGCTCGATCCGGACGTCTTCGTGCTGGCCGACGACGAGTTGCTCGAGACCGTCGCCGAGAACCTGATGGAGAACGCCCTGAGCTTCACCCCGGACGGCGGCCGCGTGCACGTAGCGCTGCGCCGCCGCGGCGGCCAGGCGCGGCTGAGCATCGAGGACTCCGGGCCCGGCGTGCCGCCGGAGCGGCTGCCGCGCATCTTCGAGCGCTACCACTCCGACCGCGGCCAGGCGGTCAATGCCGGCGGCTTCGGCGATTCCGGCCTCGGCCATATGGGCATCGGCCTGTGGATCGTCGCCCGCAACGTCGAGGCGATCGGCGGCACGGTGCGGGCCGAGAACCGCAGCGAGGGCGGCCTGCGGGTCATCGTCGCGCTGCCGATCGCCGGCCGGGTCGTTAACGCCGGTTAACCTGTGTGGCCGCGGCGTGGCCAAGACGCCGCCTTGATGTCACAGCATTGCCTCACCCTGCGCTGAATTACCGGACTAACTTTCTCCCGGACCGCGGGCGTGCGGGGATTGCAGCTTCCTCCGGGCTTAACCCGATGCAACCCCCGGCGGCCCGGGCGGGAGTTCTCAAATGCCCGCCGCCCGCGGGCCACCGGTCGAACCCGTGCGACGGCGGTGCCCGATGCAGCTTGAAGTGCCTCAGAGGTTCTCCCCCGTCAGCCACGCCATGGCACGCCTGGCACGGGTCGACGTCCGTCTCACGCTGGCGCGGGTCGACCTGGCCGGCGCCGATCCGGGCGTCGTCGCCCAGCTCGCCCGGGCGCTCGACGCCGGCGGCGTGATCGCCTGCGCCGCGCGCGCCGAAACCGTGCTGCTGCTCTACGTCGGCCCGCGCTGCGTCACGGAGGGCGACGACGCGGTGACGGCGGAGCTGGCGACGCGCACCGAGGCGGGACTCGCCGGCCTGGCCCCCGCACCCGGGCCGGCGGTGACGCCGCGCTTCGCCGCGACGCACTTCTGGAGCGCCGAGGTCGGCGACCTGGAGGCAGCGCTGACGCGCCTCGGCGCCGAGCCGGCGTTCCGCCTGCGTGGACGCGCGACCCCGCCCCGCCTGGCACCGGCGCCGCTGCACGCGGTCGCGTCCTGAGCCTCAGCCGAGCGCCGTGGCCAGTTCCGCCTGCTGAGCGGCGCCGAAGCCGACGAGACGCCGTTTCCCAAGATCGATCACGGGGCGCTTGATCAGCGTCGGGTTGGCGCCCAGCAGGCTCAGCGCCCACGCATCGTCGAGCGGCGCCGCGCGCTGCCGATCGGCCAGCGCGCGCCAGGTCGTGCTGCGGCGGTTGACGAGCGCCTCCCAGCCAACCTCGTCGAGCCAGCGCGCCAGCACCTCCTCGCCCACCGGCGCGTCCCGCACGTCGTGGAACGCACAGGCGACGCCCCGCGCCTCGAGCCAGCGCAGCGCCTGGCGCGTCGTGTCGCAGGTCTTGAGGCCGTAGACCGTGATCATGGTGTGCCCGAGCTTTCCGGACTTGGCGTGTAAAGGATGGCACGACCGTCCCCAGCCTGCTAAGGCCGTGTGCAACTGGGCGTCGAGAAATTGGCGGGTCGGCCCGGATACCGCCAAGCTGGCGCCGCAGCGGGGAGGCGACGATGATCCGAGTTCTCACGGTGCTGGCGGTGTTGGCCCTTGTGGCTCCGCTGGGCTACGCGGCGCAAGCGGACACACTGGCCCAGATCGAGGAGACCGGCACCATGCGGATCGGCTTCCGCACGGCGGAGCCGCCCATGTCGTTCTCCGACAAGGAGGGCAAGCCGGCGGGCTATTCGGTCGACGTCTGCCAGCGCATCGCGAACGCGGTCAAATTCCAGCTCAACAAGCCCAACTTGAGGGTCGAGTACCTGCCGGTCACGGCGGAAGAACGCTTCACCGCGCTGGCCGAGAACAAGTACGACATCCTGTGCGGCTCGACGACCAAGACCCATTCGCGCGCCGCGCTCGTCGACTTCACCCAGCTCACTTTCGTCACCGGTGCATCGATCATGGCCCGGCGCGACGCCGGTATCGTCGGCATGGCGGACCTGCAGGGCAAGAGAGCGGCCGTCGTCAGCGGCACGACGACGATCGAGGTCCTCAAGGCGCACTTGGCGCGGTCGCTGACGGACGCCCGGGTGGTGCCGGTGAATACGGCGGCGCAAGGCCTCCAGGCGTTGCGCGAGGGAACGGCCGACGCCTTTTCGTCGGACCAGGTCGTGCTGATCGGCCTCGTCCTGTCGGCGCCGGACCGAGACGGCTTCGTCATCTCGCGCGAGATGTTCTCGTTCGAGCCCTTTGCCCTCGCCGTGCGCCGCAACGACGCGGACTTCCGCCTGATCGCCGACCGCGTGCTGTCGCACCTCTACCGTACGGGACAGATCGACGAGATCTACGGCAAGTGGTTCGGCGCCTTCGCCAAGGAGAAGCCGGTGCTGCTGGAAGCGCTCTACCGGCTCAACGCGACGCCGGAATAACCGCCGCAGGGGGTGCGACGGTGCGAAAGGCGACGGCGGCGCAATGACCCGGGCCGCGCCCATGGTGACGCCCGGGACGACAAGCCACGACGCGCACCTGCTGGAGTGCCACGAGTGCGGGCTGTTCCAGCGAGCCCGGCCGGCCGGCAGGGGCAAGGTCGTCTGTGCGCGCTGTGGCTACAAGCTCTACAACGCGCACGGCCGGCCGTTCGACGTGCCGCTGGCGTTCTACCTGGCGGCGATCATTCTGTTCGTCGTCGCGAACACCTACCCCTTCATGACGTTCAGCCTGCAAAGCCGGGAACAGCGCAGCAATCTCATCACCGGCGTGTTCGAGTTCATGGATCAGGGCCTGTGGTTTCTCGCGATCGTCGTGTTCGCAATGACCATCGCAATGCCGGCCGTGCGGCTGTTCTGCGCGACCTACGTGCTGCTGGCGCTGCGCGCCGGCAGACGCGGGCGACGTCTCGGCCGCTTGTACCGCCTCAACGAGATCGTGCGTCCCTGGGCGATGCTGGAGGTGTTCCTCCTGGGCGTTCTGGTCGCCTACGTCAAGCTGATCGACCTCGCGACCATCGAGGTCGGCGTCGCGGTGATCGCCTTCGGCCTGCTGATCGTGGTCATGGCCGCAGCCGACGCGTCGCTGGAACCCCACGACGTGTGGAACGAACTGGGCTATCGCGGCGAGGCGGACCTGGCGCACGGCGGCACCCGGGGTCTCATGGGCTGTCATGTCTGCGGCCTGGTCAGCCGTCATCCGCCGTCGGCGGCGCACGCCGACTGTCCCCGCTGCAGCGCCACGCTGCACCACCGCAAGCCCAACAGCCTGACCTGGGCCGCGGCGCTGACGCTGACCGGCTTCTTCCTTTATATCCCGGCCAACATCTTCCCGGTGATGACGGTCATCTCGTTCGGCCGCGGCGAGGCCGATACGATCCTGAGCGGCGTCATCCACCTGGCGGAGGCCGGCATGTGGCCGCTGGCGCTGCTGGTCCTCGTCGCCAGCATCACTGTGCCCATGGCCAAGCTTTTCGGCATGGCCTTTCTGCTGCTCTCCGTGCGGCGCGGTTCGCGCTGGCGCCTGCGCGACCGCACCGTGCTCTATCGCGTCATCGAGTTCATCGGCCGCTGGTCGATGATCGACATCTTCATGATCGCCATCCTGATCGCGCTGGTGAAGCTGGATTCGATCGCGACGATCGAGCCGGGCGTCGGCGCGACGTCGTTCGCCGGCGTCGTGATCGTCACGATGATCGCCGCTATGATGTTCGACTCGCGTCTGATCTGGGACGCGGCGGGGGAAAACGATGCAGGACACTGAGCCGACCGGCGGCGACGGCGACCTGCCGGAAGCGGTGATGAAACCGCGCCGGGGCATCGCGCTCGTCTGGCTCATCCCCATCGTCGCCGCCGCGATCGCCGGCTGGCTGACCTACAAGGTGATCGTCGAGGAAGGCCCCGAGATCACCATCAGCTTCCAGACCGCATCCGGCCTGGAGGCCGGCAAGACCAAGATCAAGTTCAAAGACATCGACGTCGGCCTGGTGACGGACGTCGCGTTGCGGGAGGATCTGGCTGGAATCGATGTGACGGCCTCGCTGGACACGTCCGCCGAAGGGCTGTTGACGACCGGCACCCGGTTCTGGGTCGTCCGGGCGCGCCTGGGCGTCGGCGGCATCGAGGGCCTGGATACGCTGCTCTCCGGCAGCTACATCGAGATCGACCCGGGTGAAGGCCAACCCGAACGCGACTTCGTCGGGATCGAAATCCCGCCGGCGGTTGCCTCGGACGTGCCGGGCCGCGAATTCGTGCTGCGGTCCGACAAGTTGGGTTCGCTGGGCCGCGGGGCGCCGATCTACTACCGCGGCATTCGCGCCGGCGAGGTGTTGGAAAGCGAGCTCGCCGACGACAACGTGACCGTTTTGGCGCGCGTATTTGTCGAAGCGCCCTTCGACGACCTCGTGCGGCCCGGCACAATCTTCTGGGACGCCAGTGGGATTACCGTGTCGGTCAGCACCGAGGGCTTCGAGGTCAAGATGGAATCGCTGCAGGCCGTGTTGAGCGGCGGTATCGCTTTCCTAACGCCGCCCGCGGCCATGACCCAGGAACCAGCCCAGGCCGGCGAGGAGTTCCGCCTGTTCGACCGCCCCGAGCAGAGGATCGACGAGACGCTGGACGAGAAGATCCCGATCCTTGCCGTATTCGACGGCAACGTTCGGGGCCTGCATGTCGGCGCGCCCGTCGAGTGGAGCGGCACACGCGTGGGCACAGTGACCGACATCAAGCTCATTTTCGACCCGCTGATCCCGATTCCGGCCGTGCACGTGGTCTTCGACATCGAGCCTGGGCGCATCCGGGATCCAGAGGACTCGCCCGGTGACGATGCCTGCGCGATTCTCGACGCGCTCGTCGCACGTGGATTCCGCGCGCAGCTGCGCTCGGGCAGCCTGATCACCGGCCAGCTTCTGTTGGCCGTCGACTTCTTTCCCAACGCGGAAAGAGCGGAAGTCATCTACGGCGGCGTCGCGCCGCAGATCCCGACCGTGCGCACGGATATCGAGCAGATCACGCAATCGGTCGAAGAGACGCTGCGAACGCTCGCCGCGCTGCCGATCGAGAAACTGATCCAGGACGCCCGTAACACGCTGCAATCGGCGGAAGAGGTGATCAGTTCGCCTGAGCTGGCCGACAGCATCGCTGCCCTGGACCGCACCCTGAATACGACCGACAGGGCGGTGCAGGACTTCGGCGCGGAAGTCGGGCCGGTGATGGAGAACCTGAGAACGGCCACGGCACAGGCGGAGTCCACGCTGGCGACAGCCGAGGGCATGATCGCCCAAGATTCCGCCATGCGCTACGACCTCGAACAAGCGCTGCGTGAACTGGCCGGCGCGGCGCGGTCGATCCGGCTGCTGGCCGAGTATCTGGAGGAGAACCCCAACGCGCCGATCTCGGGCAAGGGTGGGTCCGGAGGACAATGATGACGCGCTCGATCCGTGCCGCCGCCCTGTTCAGCCTGCTCGCCCTGGCGGTCGTGGCCTGCGGACAGAGCCAGCCGGCCCGCTTCTACATGCTGACGCCGTTGGACGGCGCGACCGCGCCGGCGGCGGACAACGCCATGCTGACCGTCGGCGTCGGGCCGATCAGCGTCCCGGCCTACCTCGACCGGCCGCAGATTGTCAGCCGCAGCGGGCCGAACACGTTGGTGGTGGACGAATTCGACCGCTGGGGCGAGCCGCTGGAGGACATGATCCCCCGTGTGCTGGCCGAAAACCTCTCCGTCCTGCTGGGCACGGAACGTGTCTTCCTGCTGCCGCGCCGGCGGTCGATCCACTACGACTACCAGGTCGAGGTCGAGTTCTCGCGTTTCGACGCGGACGCCGACGGCAGCGCCGTGCTCGCGGCGCGCTGGGCGGTCTACCCGCGCGGCGAGGACGAGCCCTTGCGCTTCGGCCAGACGACGATCCGCTCCGCGCCGACCGCCACCGGCTTCGCGGGCCTCGCCGCGGCCCTCAGCACGGCGCTCGAGGACATGAGCCGCGAAATCGCCGGCGAGTTCGACACGCTCTGACAGGGCGGTCGCGCGCGGCGCGACCTGCGCTATGCTGGCGGCCGTGGAAACGATGACCCAGTCCGTGCGGCCGCCGGCCGTCGCCGGCATGTTCTATCCGGCGGACGCCGCGGCGCTCACGCAGCTGGTCGACGGCTGCCTCGGCGCGGCGCGCGACCTCTCGGTGCGGCCCAAGGCGCTGGTGGCACCCCATGCCGGCTTCGTCTACTCCGGCCCCATCGCCGGCACCGCCTACCTCGCGCTCAAGGACGGCGCGGCGATCCGGCGCGTCGTGCTGCTGGGCCCGTGCCACCGCTTACCGGTGCGCGGCTTCGCGCTGCCTTCGGCCACGGCCTTCGCGACACCGCTGGGCGACGTGCCGCTCGATGCCGCGGGCATCGCCACGGCGCTCAAGCACCCGGACGCGGAGGTCGACGACGCCGCGCACGCGCAGGAGCACAGCCTGGAAGTGCACCTGCCGTTCCTGCAGCGCGCGCTGGGCGCCTTCACGCTGGTGCCCATCGTCGTCGGCGCCGCGGCGCAGCAGGCGACCGAGCGGCTGCTGGACAGCCTGTGGGGCGGCGACGAGACGCTGATCGTGATCAGCTCGGACCTCAGCCACTACCTGGCCTATGACGCGGCACGGCAACTCGACCGCGACGTCAGCCGCAAGATCGAGACGCTGCGCCCGGACGGCATCGACGACGAACAGGCCTGCGGCCGCTACCCGCTGAAGGGCCTCCTGGCCCGCGCCCGGGCGCTCGACCTGCGCGCCTCGACGCTGGACCTGCGCAACTCCGGCGACACCGGCGGCCGCGACATGCGCGACCGCGTCGTCGGCTACGGCGCCTACGGTCTCGAGTACAGCGCCACGGCGCGGCTCGACGACGCCGATCGGGCGCAATTGCTCAAGGCCGCACGCTCGTCGATCCAGACCGGGCTCAAGCGGGGTCAGCCGCCGGGCGTCGAGCTCGGCAGCTTCCGGCCGCTCAATGAGGCGATGCGCGCGGCCTTCGTCACCCTCACCCTCGACAGCGAGCTGCGCGGTTGCGTCGGCAGCCTGGTGGCGCAGCGGACGCTGATCGAGGACGTGGTCGAGAACGCTTGCAAGGCGGCCTTCAGCGACCACCGGTTTGCGCCGCTGACCGAGGCCGAGGCTGAGCGCATCGAGATCTCGGTGTCGATCCTGTCGCACCCCCGGCGCATCGCCTGCGACAGCGAGGCGGCGGCGCTCGACGCGCTGCGCCCCGACGTCGACGGCGTGATCCTGGAGGCCGGCGACAAGCGCGGCCTGTTCCTGCCGCAGGTCTGGGAAACGGTGCCGCGCCCGCACGAGTTCCTTACCCACCTCAAGCGCAAGGTCGGCCTCGACGACGACTGGTGGAGCGCCGACGCGCGGCTGTTCCGCTTCACCACGGAGACGTTCGGGACGGCGTGACGCGGTTCGCCGCTCACAAAGGCATCGGGGCCAGCGGCGGTACAGTCCGGTCGCGCAGCAGCAGCCAGTCGAGATCGTTCAGGCAGCGGTAGATCCGCAGGAACTCCGCACGCGCGGCGTCCGGGTCCAGCCCGGCGCAGCGGTCGGCGACCGCGGCGACGATCTCGCCGACCGTGGCGCGGCCGTCGATCGCGCGAAACACCTCTCCGGTGCCGTCCCGCCGCTCGAGACCGACGGTCAGGCCGTTCTTGAGCTCGAGCGTGATCCGTGGCTGGGCGCCTTCGACCACTTGGCGCCGCAGGTCCTGCAGCTCGCGATAGGCCAACCACGGCACCATGTCGTCGCCCGGCTCGGCGGCGGCATCGGCGCGCCGCGAGACGTAGCAGGTGTGCAGCCCCATGCGGCCGTCGATGATCTCGGCGATCGCCTGCTGCTGCCGCAACGGCTGCGCGCAGATCCGTGCCAACAAGTCGGCGTCGTTCACGTACGTCGCCGGGTCGTACTGGATCCTGTAGATCGGCGTGGCGCGCTGGAAGTTCGTGAAGGCGATCAGCTGGAGGCCCTGGCGCTCGACGAAGTCGTAGAGCTCCGGCACCGAGTACGGACGGTCCTGTTCGTGCAGGAACGTGTCGAACACGTTGGCGCGGTCTTCGAAGAACCGCGCAAGAAACGCCGACGGGTCGGCGCCGCGGAAGAACGGGTGCCGTTCGGGCAGCGAGGCGAGCACGGCCTGCGCCCCGTCGATGCGCGCCTCCAAGTCGGCCTCGTCCGCCAGCGCGAGACGCAGCAGATCCTGGATCGTGTAGATGTCGCCGCGGCCATAGCGGCCATAGCGGCCATACACCATCAGGCACATGCCGCCATCGGCCGCCAGCACTGCACTGAGCGCAGCGAGGCCGGCGTCCGGATCGGCGAGATGGTGCAGCACGCCTGTGCACGAGATGTAGTCCACCGGATCGACGTCGAGGTTGGGAAGGTCCAGGATCGACGCCTGCACCCAGCGGATGTTGTCGAGCCCGCGCGCCGCGGCCCGTTCCCGGGCGATCGCCATGCTGGCCGAGCTGATGTCCACGTAGACGACCTCGGCGTCGGGCGCGCGGTGGCGCAGCTGCTCGGCGAGAAAGATCAACGCGTCGCCGGTGCCGCCCCCCGCGACCATGGCGCGGAAGCCCCCGCGGAAGTCGCGGCGGCCGCCGAAGCAGTAGTGATTGATGCGACCGAGGTAGTCGTATTCGGCGATGTGCAGGCGCTGCTTCTCATCCGCCGGATCGCGCTTCGGAAATGGAAACGCCTCGTACTGGTCGCGCACGTTCGCGAGGTACGTGCCCGAGGCGCGCGCGCCGGTTGTTTTGTTGGACACCCTGGCGCCCCCCGGAGATCGGCCAGCCTAATCAGCCAACCCTTCGCTTACTACGTGTCGGCATCGCCCGCAAAGGGCCGCGGTGCGCCTACGCCGCGAAGTCCGCGAGCCTGACCGGCTGGCGCTTCTGGCCCCAGGTGCCGGGCGGGCCCTGGAAGACGCCGGCGCAGGCGGTGCCGCAGGCTTGGCAGTGGCCGTCGTCGGTCAGGCGCCACTCGCTCAGCACGTACCAGTCACGGCCGATCAGGCGCTCGCCGCAGTTGTGGCAGTAGGTGCTCTGCCGCGCCTTGTCGTGCACGTTGCCGGTGTAGGCGTAGCGCACGCCGGCCTTGAGCGCGATGCGGCGCGCGCGGTCCAGCGTTTCCTGCGGCGTCGGCGGCACGTCCATCATCTTCCAGTCCGGATGGAAGGCCGTGAAGTGCATCGGCACGTCGGGGCCCAGCTCGGCCACGACCCAGCGGCACATTTCATCGACTTCTTCGGCGCCGTCGTTCCGCTCCGGAATCAGCAGCGTCGTGATCTCCAGCCAGCAGCCGGTCTCGTGCCTGATGTACTTCAGCGTCTCCAGCACCGGCGCGAGCTCGGCGCTGCACAGGTCGTGGTAGAACGCCTCGGTGAAGCCCTTGAGGTCGACGTTGGCGGCGTCCATGTGGCGGTAGAACTCGACCGCCGGCTCGGGCGTCATATAGCCGGCCGTCACCGCCACCGCCTTGATGCCGCGCGCACGGCACGCCTGCGCCACGTCCACCGCGTACTCCAGGAAGATCACCGGGTCGTTGTAGGTAAAGGCGACCGAGCGGCAGTCGAGCGCCTCGGCCGCGCGCGCGATGGTCTCCGGTTCGGCGCGGTCGGCCAGGGTGTCGATCTCGCGGCTCTTCGAGATGTCCCAGTTCTGGCAGAACTTGCAGGTCAGGTTGCAGCCCGCCGTGCCGAAGCTCAGCACCGGCGTGCCCGGCAGGAAGTGGTTGAGCGGCTTCTTCTCGATGGGGTCGATGCAGTAACCGCTGGAACGGCCGTAGGTGGTCAGCACCAGTTCGTCGCCGCGGCGCTGGCGCACAAAACAGAGCCCGCGCTGGCCATCGCGCAGCTTGCAGAAGCGCGGGCACAAGTCGCACTGCACCCGCCCGTCACTGAGCGCGTGCCAATAGCGCGCCGGGACGACCCCGAAGTCGCTGTCCTGTGTCTCTGCTGCGGTCATGTGCATCGGCGCTTTCCCGCGCCCGACTGCCTGCTATATTTAGCCCCACCATCCTCCCAGGCAGAATGATCTACCGCAAGCGAACGAGGGGCGCGGCATGGCGAAATTCGGCATTGGCCAAGCGGTTACGCGGGTCGAGGACCAGCGGCTACTGACCGGCAGCGGCCGCTACACCGACGACATCAGGATTCCGAACGAGGCCGTCGCCTATGTCGTGCGATCGCCCCATGCGCACGCGGAGATCGCGTCGCTGGACACCGCGGCGGCGGTCGCCGCCCCCGGCGTCGTGGCGGTCTACACGGAGGCCGACGTGGCCGCCGACGACCTGGGCGACCTGCCGTGTCTGGCGCCCGCCAACAACCGCGACGGCTCCCCGCGCGGCGACACGCCGCGGCCGCTGTTGGCGCGCGGCCGCGTGCGCCATGTCGGCGATCCCGTGGCGCTGGTCGTCGCCGAGACGCTGAACCAGGCCAAGGACGCGGCGGAACTGGTCGAGATCGACTACGACGACCTGCCCGCCGTCGCCGACGCCGTCGCCGCCCTGGCCGACGGCGCGCCGCAGGTCTGGCCCGACATCGCCGGCAACCAGTGCTTCGACTGGGAGATGGGCGACAAGGAGAAGGCCGACGCGGCGTTCGCGGCCGCGGCCAAGGTCGCGCGCATCGAGATCGTCAACAACCGGATCGTCGTCAACTCCATGGAGCCGCGCGGCGCCGTCGCCGACTACGACGCCGCGAGCGACGTCTCGACGCTCTACGTCTCCAGCCAGGGCCCGCACCACGTCCGCGACGTCATCGCCGACGCGGTCCTCAAGATCGACAAGGACAAGCTGCGCGGCGTCACGCCCGACGTCGGCGGCGGCTTCGGCATGAAGATCTTCGCCTACGCCGAGCCGGCGCTGGCGGTCTGGGCCTCGCGCAAGCTCAAACGCCCGGTGCGCTGGATCAGCGATCGTGGCGAGGCGTTCGTCTCCGACACCCAGGGCCGCGACCACTTCACGGTCGCCGAGATGGCCATGGACGCCAACGGCACGTTCACCGGCATGCGCGTCACGACGACGGCCAACATGGGCGGCTACCTCTCGAACTTCGCGCCGTTCATCCCCACCGCCGCGGGCAGCGGCATGCTGCAGGGCCTCTACCGCACGCCGGCGATCTACGTGAACGTCAAGGGCGTGATGACCAACACCGTGCCCGTCGACGCCTATCGCGGCGCCGGCCGGCCGGAGGCGGCGTACCTGGTCGAGCGCCTGGTGTCGGAGGCGGCACGGGTCGCCGGCCTGAGCCCAGACGAGATCCGTCGGCGCAACTTCGTTTCGTCAGACGAAATGCCGTTCTCCACCTCGCTCGGCGACGTCTACGACAGCGGCGATTTCGCCGGCTGCATGGACGACGCCACGGCCAACGCCGACTGGGCCGGCTTCGAGGCGCGCCGCGCCGAAAGCGCCGGCCGCGGCCGGCTGCGCGGCATCGGCATGGCCAACTACATCGAGAAGTGCGGCGGCGCGCCGAGCGTGCCGGCGCGCCTGGAGTTCGAAGACGACGAGATGATCACGCTCTACGTCTCGCCGGCGCCGAACGGCCAGGGCCACGAGACCGCCTACACCCAGGTGCTGTCCCAGTTCCTGGACATTCCGGCGGAGCACTTCCGCGTCGTCACCTCCGACACGGCGAACCCGGTCGCGGCCTCGTTCACCGGCGGCTCGCGCGCGCTGCCGTCCGGCGGCCCCTCGGTCGCGGGCGTCGCGGAGAAAGTGCTCGAGAAGGCCAAGGCCGTCGCCTCCAGCGTGCTGGAGACCGCCGCGGCCGACATCGAGTACACCGACGGCACCTTTACCGTCGTCGGCACCGACCGCAGCATCGGCCTGTTCGAGGTCGCGCGCGCGGCGCACGACCCGGCGCACCTGCCCACGGGCGCGGAGCCGGGCCTCGACGACGACCACGACCACGTGCCGGAAGCGGCGACCTTCCCCAACGGCTGCCACATCTGCGAGGTCGAGATCGATCCCGAGACGGGCGTCATCGACGTCGAGCGCTACACGGTGGTCGACGACTTCGGCGACACCGTCAACCCGCTCTTGCTGCGCGGCCAGGTGCACGGCGGCATTGTCCAGGGCATCGGCCAGGCGCTGCACGAGAACACGACCTACGACGAGGACAGCGGCCAGCTGATCACCGGCTCGTTCATGGACTACACCATGCCGCGCGCCGACGACGTGCCCAACTTCGAGTTCGCGACCCACAACGTGCCGTGCACGACCAACCGCTTCGGCATCAAAGGCGCGGGCGAGGCCGGGGCGATCGGCGCGCCGCCGGCGGCGATCAACGCCGTGATCGACGCGCTGGAGCACGCGGTCGGCGTCACGCACATCGACATGCCGGCGACGCCGCAGAAGATCTGGCAAATCCTGCAGGACAACGGCTACGGGCGCGCCGCCGCGGAGTGAGCCGCGCGCCACGCGGGGCGAGGCCATGACGGACAACGATGCGGCGCTGCTGCCCGCGGTCGTCGCGCTCGCTCACGCCGCGGGCACGGCGATCCTGGAGGTCTACGAGACCGACTTTGAGGCGCGGCAGAAGGCCGATCGCACGCCGGTCACCGAGGCCGACCTGCGCGCCGAGGCGGCGATCCTGCCGGGCCTCGCCGCGCTGACGCCGGAGCTTCCCATCGTCGCCGAGGAGCGCGTCGCCGCCTGCGCCGTGCCCGACGTCTCCGGCGGCACCTTCTGGCTGGTCGATCCGCTGGACGGCACGCGCGACTTCATCGCCCGCAACGGCGAGTTCTGCGTCGCCATCGGGCTGATCCGCGACGGCGTGCCCGTCCTGGGCGTGCTGCACGGCCCCGCCGCCGGCGTCACCTACGCCGGCGCGGGCGACGCCGCGACAGTGGACCGCGGCGACCGCCCGGTGCCGATCGCCACGCGGGCGCCCCGCGACGACGGCCTGACGGTGCTGGTCAGCCGCCAGCACGACGACCCGGCGCAGCTCGACAAGTTGTTGGCCGACATGGCGGTCGCCGAACGCCGGCCGCTGGGCAGCGCGCTCAAGTTCGGCGCCGTCGCCGAAGGCCGCGCCGACCTCTACCCGCGCCTCGGGCCCACCATGGAGTGGGACACCTGCGCCGGCCACGCCATCCTCATCGCCGCCGGCGGCCGCCTGGAGACCCTCGACGGCACGCCGTTCACCTACGGCAAGCCCGGATTCCGCAACCCAGGTTTCGTCGCCTACGCGCGGTAGCGGTCTGATTGCGGCGGCACGCCTCTGCCTCTGGCGGAAGTCACCCCCACCCCGACCCTCCCCCGTCAAGGGGGAGGGGGATTTTTTCATTCGGTGCCAATGAGTTCCCTCCCCCCTTGAGGGGGAGGGCTAGGGTGGGGGGTGTTACGGTGGCCCGTGCCAGCCCGACAGATGCGCCGCCTGGCGCCGCGTACGTTGACTACGCCGAGGGGTTGATCAGCACCGCGCGGCTGCCGTGGCCTTCGATGAAGTCGCCGATCAGCTTGTTGACGTCGTTGGCGCGCTCCATGTGGGCCAGGTGGCCGGTCTCCATCAGGACATGCACCGCGACCGTGTCCGGCAGGCCGTCGGCGTGGTACGCCGGCACGATGCGGTCGTCGGAGCCCCAGATGACCTGCGCCGGCACGGCGAGCGCGTCGAGCTTGGCGGTCAGTTGCAGCACCTGGCGGCCGCCGTCGAACGCCGCCGTGGCGATCGCATTGAGCGCCGCCTCGGCGCCGTCGAGGCGCTTGAACTTCAAGACCTCGTCCAGCATGTCGCGGGTGATCAGCCCGGGATCGTGGACCAGCATCTCCAGCACGGGCTTGAGCTGCTTGCGCCGCCCGGCCCCGATGAAGCCGTCGATGTAGTCCATGTTGATGTCGGGCCCCAGGCCGGCAGTGCAGAGGCCGGTCACACTGGCCACGCGCCCGGCGTGGTTGAGCGCCAGGCCGAGGGCGATGGCACCGCCCAGCGAGTGGCCGACCAGGTGCGCGGTCTCGATGCCGAGCGCATCCATGAAGGCCAGCACCGTCGTGCTCAGCTCACCCACATCGCCGACGCCGACCTGCTTCTCCGAGCCGCCATGGCCCGGCAGGTCGATGGCGTAGACGGCGCGGTCGACGGCCAGGTCGGGCTGGTTGAACATCCAGCTGTTCAGGTCGCCGCCGAAACCGTGGATCATGACGACTGGGGTCTCGTCACCCTCGCCCGCCTGCAGGTAGCGGATGCGCCGGCCTCCGGCGTCGGCGTACTCCGGCTCCACTGCAACCTCGGCCTCCGCCGCCTGGGCCTCGAACGCCTCGTTGAAGCGCTCGATGAAGGCGTCGATGTCGGCGTCGGCGACCCCGTCTTCGGCGACGATGCCCAACAGCGCGCCGACCGGCACCATGGCGTCGGGCTCGACGACGATGCGGCGCAGGGTGCCGGCGACGGGGCTCTCGAAGGCGTTGGTGATCTTGGACGTCTCGATGTCCATGATCTCCTCGCCCGAGGCGATCTCCGCCCCGGGCTCGACGTGCCACTCCGCAACCATGCCCTCGGTCATGGCGAGGCCCCATTTGGGCATGGTAATGGTCTGGATGTCGGCCATCACGCGTGCCCCGCGACCTCGCGCACCGCGGCCTCGATCTGGTCCGGGCCGGGGATGTAGATGTCCTCCAGGTCCGGCGAGAACGGCACCGGGGTGTGCGGCGGCGTCACCGTCTTGATCGGCGCCTTGAGCGCGCCGAACACGTTCTCCGCCGCCAGCGCGGCGATGTCCGTCGCCATCGAGCAGCGCGGGTGCGCCTCGTCGACGACGACCAGCCGCCCGGTCTCCTCGATGCACTCCAGCACCGTGTCGGTATCGAGCGGCGAGGTCGTGCGCGGGTCCAGCACCGTGCAGGTGATGCCCTCGCCGTCCAGCTTGTCGGCGACCTGGTTGGCGAACTGCACCATGCGGCCGATCGCGACGATGGTCACGTCGTCGCCCTCGCGGGTCAGGTTGGCCTCGCCGAAGGGCAGCGTGTAGGGCTCGTCCGGCACGTCCTCCTCGTCGTCGTACATCGCCTTGTGCTCGAAGAAGATGACGGGATCGTCGTCGCGGATCGCCTGGATCAACAGGCCCTTGGCCTCATACGGGCTGGACGGGATGACGACCTTCAGCCCCGGGATGTGGGTGAAGATCGGGTAGAGGCACTGGCTGTGCTGGCTGGCGGCGCGGAAGCCGGCGCCGAACATGGTACGCACGACCAGCGGCGTCACCGCCTTGCCGCCGAACATGTAGCGGAACTTGGCGGCCTGGTTGAAGATCTGGTCGAAGCAGACGCCCATGAAGTCGACGAACATCAGCTCGGCGACCGGGCGCAGGCCGGTGGCCGCGGCGCCCGCCGCGGCGCCGATGAAGGCGCTCTCGCTGATCGGCGTGTCAAGCACGCGCTCGCGCCCGAACTCCGGCATCAGCCCCTTGGTGACGCCCAACGGCCCGCCCCAGGCGTCCTGCTCGCCCGGCGCGCCCAGGCCGCCGGCGACGTCCTCGCCCATCAACACGACCCGCTCGTCGCGGGTCATTTCCTGCCGCAACGCCTCGTTGATGGCGTCGCGCATGCTCTTCCTCGCCATGCTCCCCTCCCCTAGTACGAGACGTAGACGTCGGTCATGAGGTCGGCCGCCTGCGGCGCCGGCCCGGTCCTGGCGGAAGCCACCGCGTCGTCGATCAGAGCGCCGACCTCGGTGTCGATCTGGTCCATCTGCGCCGGCTCCAGGAGGCCTACTTCGGTGACGCGTTGGCGGAACGCCGCCATGCAGTCGCGGCTGGCGCGCAGTTCCTCGACTTCGCCTTCGCCGCGGTAGGTCGTGGCGTCGCCCTCGAAGTGGCCGTAGTAGCGGTTCAGCACGACGTGCAGCAGCGACGGCCCCTCGCCGTTGCGCGCCCGTTCGATGGCCTCGCGCGCGGCCTCGTGCACGGCGAAGAAGTCGTGGCCGTCGACCTGCTCCGCCGGCATGCCGAAGCCCTTGGCGCGCTCGACCTGGGCGCCGCCGACCGACCAGCCGCTGGCGGTCGATTCCGCGTAGCCGTTGTCCTCGACGACGAAGACCGCCGGCAGGTTCCAGACCTTGGCCAAGTTGTAGGATTCCAGCGTCGTGCCCTGGTTCGAGGCGCCGTCGCCGACGAAGGCGATGGCGACGCCGCCGGTCTTCAGCGTCTTGGCCGTCAGCGCCGCGCCGCAGATCAGCGGCGGGCCGCCGCCGACGATGCCGTTGGCGCCCATCATGCCCTTCGACAGATCGGCGATGTGCATCGAGCCGCCCTTGCCGCCGCACAGGCCGTCCTTGCGGCCGTAGATCTCGGCCATCATGCCCTTGACGTCGCAGTTCTTGGCGATGCAGTGGCCGTGGCCGCGGTGGGTCGAGGCGATGCAGTCGATGTCGTCCTTGAGGTGCAGGCAGACGCCGACGGCGCTGGCCTCCTCCCCGGCGTAGAGATGCACGAAGCCGGGGATCTCGCCCCCCGCGAATTCCACGTGCAAGCGTTCCTCGAACTCGCGGATCGTCCGCATCTGGCGATACGCGGTCAGCAGATCATCACGGCTGAGTTGCACCCTGTCCTCCCGATCTCTCGCAGCTTTGCTTTTTCGTATGACCAAATGATAGAACGCCAGGCGGTGATACCGCAATCAACGCTCGCGCGAGTTGGGCGATTCTTGGGGGAGGCGAAGGTTGGCCCAGGTCAGGCACGCGCGGCTGAAGCAGCAGATCATCGACACCTGCCTCAAGCTCAACGAGTTGGGCGTCAATCAGGGCACCTCTGGCAACGTCAGTGTGCGGCAGGACGACTACCTGCTGATCACGCCGTCGGGCGTGCGCTACGACAAGATGCGACCGGCGGACATCGTGCACCTGTACTGGGACGGCTCCTACGAGGGGCCGCGCCTGCCCTCGTCGGAGTGGCGCTTCCACTACGACATCATGCGCGCGCGGCCCGACGCCGGGGCGATCATCCACACGCACTCGGTCAACTGCACCGCACTGGCCTGCAACGGCAAGGGCATCCCGGCGTTCCACTACATGATCGGCGTCGCCGGCGGGGATTCGATCCGCTGCGCGCCCTACGCCACATACGGCACGCAGGCCCTCAGCGACAACGCCCTCGCGGCGTTGAAGGACCGCCGCGCCTGCCTGTTGTCGAACCACGGCATGATCTGCTTCTCCGACGACCTCCAGAAGGCGCTGGGCCTCGCGGTCGAGGTCGAGACCCTGGCGCGCCAGTACATCCTGGCGTTGGAGATCGGCCGGCCGAAGCTGCTCACCAAGGCCGAGATGAAGAAGGTCGTCAGCCAGTTCCAGAGCTACGGCAAGGCGCCGGAGGACATCCCCAAGGGCGCGGTGCAGGCCTTCGAGGCCCCGCCCCGGCGCGACACGCGGCGCAAGCGCGCACCCGCGACGAAGGCCCGGCCGGCGACGCGCCGCCGCACGCGCGCAACGACGTAGGAGCCCCGCCATGCTGAAGGGCATCGACCCGGTCCTCAACGCCGACATCCTCTACATCCTGCGCGCCATGGGGCACGGCGACGACCTGGCCATCGTCGACGCCAACTTCCCGGCCGAGACCATGGCGACGGAGCGTTACGTGCGCATGGAGGCGATCGACGCGCCGGGCATGCTGCGCAAGGTGCTGCAGGTGCTGCCCGTCGACGGCTTCGTCGACGATCCCCTGCGCCGCATGCAGGTGGTCGACGACCCGAACGCGGTGCCGCCGGTCGTCGAGGAGATGGAGATGATCGCGGTGGAGGAGCTGGGTGCCGCGACCATCATCCACAAGGTCGAGCGCTTCGCCTTCTACGACCAGACGCGCCAGGCCTTCGCCATCATCGCCACCGGCGACACGCGCAAATACGCCAACGTGCTGATCCGCAAGGGCGTGATCTCGACCGACCCGGACTAGGGTCCGTACTCAATTAGGGGGTTCCCGGCTCGGCGTCGGATGTGATTCAAGCGCACCGTTGGACACGGGAGGCTTGGATGGCACGAGCGTTGTTCTGGCTGAGCGACGAAGAGTGGGGGCGGATCGAGCCGTGG
>Ga0209678_1000054_pt1 | contig 47811 bp, 47 predicted proteins | sample WorMetilvaeELBA1_FD_187404 | JGI IMG/M metagenome (GOLD analysis project Ga0209678, IMG submission 187404) | Marine gutless worms symbiont microbial communities from Max Planck institute for Marine Microbiology, Germany - Olavius ilvae ELBA.1... ...
GCGGCAAGGACGCTACCGCGGCCGCGGCCGCCATACCAGCTGGGCTGGTGTCGGCCGACACCGTGCTAAACACCCTGGTCGCCATGCGCTATGAGTCGCCCAACTGGGCAATCAATCTGCACGCGCTGTCGACCGAAGGGCTGTTAAGAGAGAGCCTTATGATGGAGGCCGTGCAGTCTCAGATAGCACTACGCAACCTGAGAATGCTCGAAAAAGTCACGGTCTTGTTAGCGACCCAACATCATGCAGGAGTAAAAGATGGCAGTACCAGGGACTGATTTATCATATCGTGTATTAGAAAATGTTTTAGGCACTGGATGGGAAACAATTGGCCCAACTACAACTCCGGCAACCGGTGCTCCCCATATGATTTTCGGGCTTCTCGAGCTGTTTAACCATATAATCATGGTGGCCGCTGCGTTTTTAGTCGCAGTAATTGCACTACAAACTATCATCAAAGCCAACACGGTCAATAAATCGGCCGGCGGCTGGCAGGTGATGAGCGGTGTGATCAACCCTGTTGTCGGATTTTTTGGCATCTTGCTGCTGATGCCCACCCCGCAACTTACCAGCTTACAAATCGCCGTGCTCAAAGGGACCTATTTTTCCATTGAAAAAGCCAATGACCTGTGGGGCTACGGCCTGGACACGGTCAAAACCTTTCACACGCTTGGCAACCCCCAGGTGCACGAAAATCGCCATGAGGCCGAGCTCCTCGCAAAAAACATCATGGTCGCGCATGCCGCCCAGGCGTACTCGCTGGCGGTAAATTTCGATTTGGCAGGCGATGAAGTGGTTACACGCCCCGGGCTCAGGCATAGCGTTGGTGACGATAGCCGGGTGGGTGTTGGCACCACGGTTGCCGGGAGCAACAAATACCATTGGGTGATCAGCGCCGTCAACACCAAGAGCCACTGGAATAAAGATCCGGCAGCGAAGCTGGGTGTGCATGCCGCCGATTTTTTGGTAGTGACCCAACAATGCCATGACGCTTCGGACGCGGCAGCCGACCCGGTTTGCCAAAAACGCAATTCCGCGGTCAATACCCTTATTTACGCTATGAGGCCGTATGCCATGGAAGTTGTACGCAAGTATGCGGATGCCGAGGTTGCCGCCCATACCTATCTTAGCACGGAAGCCCATGCAAAACTTACGCGGGCAACGTTAGACGCATTGGTTACAACTTATCTGCGAGAAGTGTCGGCTTCCGGCACCGCTTTGGCAACAGCTGCCGGCAGTGATCATACAGCCGCTGTTAACGAGTTTGTCAAGTCAGCCAAGGCAAATGGCTGGATGCATGCCGGCGCATGGTACTGGGTAATTGGAGGCATCCAGCAAAAAACTCAAAAGTTGCTGTCCTTAAAACCGATTATCGCCCTTAATCCCAAACCAGAGCAAAGCGGGATTATTGATAAGGCGCATCTTTCAGATCTGCAAAAGGTAGTTGCCGAGGCGGGGCAGATTTTTACCGATACCGTCAACGCCAGACAAGTTACCGCCCACGCCGGAGCGGCCTCGACACCCGGCAACGCCGGTCAGTCAGCGTGGGAGAAAACGGTGCGCTGGATCCGCAATCAATTAAATAAGTATTTTGCGGGTGGTCTCGTGGCTTACTATGTTGATCAATTTAGGGCGGGTGATCCGGTATCCAAACTTACGGATGTGGGCCACACTATCATCGCGACATCCAGCGCCATTGGTGCTGCGGCCGCCGCTATCCACGTCACCAAGGGGACCACCAAGGGTTCTTCGTTCCTTAAATTTTTTGATGTTTTTGGGGTCTCCGGGGCGATGGCAAGTGGTGCGGAAATCATGGTGTTTATCGCCATGGCATTGTTGGCAGCCTTGCTGCCAATCGCCTTTACGTTGGCTTACTACTTACCGGCAATTCCTCTGATTACGTGGGTTATCGGCAGCGTCGGTTGGTTGGTTTTGCTGCTAGAGTGTCTAGTGGCGGCGCCTATTTGGGCCATGGCGCATATGTTGCCCGGCTCGACGCTTGGCACCTCCCGCATGGGTTATATGTTGTTTTTTAATATCCTTTTACGTCCATCTCTGATGGTTCTTGGTCTATTGTTAGCCATGGCTGTGATGACCATTGTTGGTCCAATTTTACATGAGCTGTTTCTTGTCTTTATAGGCAGCTCAGCGGCCCACTACAGCTTCGGCATTATTTCATCTTGGGCCATGATTACCTTGTTTACCTTCATAACCATCGCTGTTTGTCACCGCGTTTTTGATCTGATTAATTTTTTACCAACAAACGTTTTGCGGTGGATCGGCCAAGCCGTACAGCCTCTCGGGGTCGGCCGAACCGAACATCAGATCGGGCAGCAGGTTGGCGCCGCATCCCGCACCGGCATCGGCACCGGGGGGGCGGTGGGCGGCAAACTGCAGCAACGGCTAACTACAAGAAAATAGAAAGGCGGTTATGTCAAAATCATATCATGAAAAATCACCAGGGGAAAAGCGCGGGATATTGCGCCGCGCAAGCACGATAATGGGGTTGGGTTTTTATAAACGCTTTTCTACCAAACTTTTAAAAGATCAAAAAGATGTTATTGGTGTTACAAGACAATCCCTGTCGCGCATTCGCACCGGCATAGCACTTGTTTTTTTGAGGCCGCCAGGCGAAACAATAGACATGCGCAACTTTGATAATGTGATGTACGCCTGGGGATTTACGGAAAATGAGCGACCCAAGGTCATGGTGCGATATATTGTATCTATGTGTTTATATTGCATCGTTTTAGCGACGGCCTGCTATCCAGTGTGGTTTCATTTAAGCCATCCCCGAGGCAATATGATCACGGTTGGCGTCGTTGGATTGCTGATGTTGGCCTTTGGATTTCGGCTTTTGGTGACAATCTGGCAATTTTGGGTTGTCTGGCGCCGATGTTTTATAGGCTTTTTCAGCTGGTTGAAAATAATGCTGTGGCCGCCCGCGCGGCAGAATTGGGAAATTGCGCGCACTCAATGGGAGGCAATGCAATCGCTAAGCGATGATTAGCAAAACCACACCCACAAGGAGATAAGTTCATGTTGGAAAATTTCGTAATTGCTCTTACGCCCTGGTGGAACACGATTATGATACTTTCATATCTGGTGGGCATGTTTTTTATTGTTACCGGGTTGATTGCATTGAGCAACGTCGGCAGAGTCCCCAATATGGGCGTCTCTAAACCATCGGTTATCGCTGTGACATCAATTTTTGCAGGTGTAGCGCTGCTCAGCCTGCCGACTTTGCTCACAGAGCTCAACTACACTTTTTTTGGCACCGCCCGGAACTCTTTTTTGGCGTACACCTATAATGCGCCCGGATCGATAACAGCTTTGGCTAAGTACGCTCAATATCGCGTGCTCGCAATCACAGTCATCCAATTAATTGGGCTTATCGGGATTATAAGAGGTGTTATGCTGTTTCGGGCGTCAAGCACAAATCCGTCCCAACTGGGCACCGCGTGCGCATTTACTTTCGTGGGCATCTTAGCCATTAATGTTGAAAAAGTCGTTCGGGCTCTCGGCGTTTCGATCGGTGGCGATATTCAAACCACCATCCAAAAATTTCTTAATTAATTTAAAAGGAGAAAATTAAATGAGTACAATTATAATTACTGAGAAATCCAGCCAGGCGAAAGCCGTCAGGGAAGCTGTCGGATCCGCGTACGGAGAAATCCTGGCGGCGCAGGGGCATTTACTGGCCCTCGAGGAACCGGAGATTCCGTGGAGCCAATGGGATTTTACGCTGCTTCGCCCCGCCAAAGGATATTATGATATCACAACGGTTGCCGGGGCCGGCAAAGCGGTCAAGCAAAAGCTGGCCGCAATTAAAAAAGCCCTTAAAACCGCCGACACTGTTATTATCGCGACAGATTGCGATCGCGAGGGCGAGGGCATCGGCCGTGAGCTTTTAGACTATTTTAAATATAAAGGACATGCCCAGCGCGTAATCTATACGGCTGTTGATAAGAAAAGCGTTAAAGAGGCTTTTGAGAATTTAAAACCCGCCTCTGATTTTGAAAACGTTTATCAGGCGTTTCGCGCTCGCCAGCAGGGGGATCAAATATTTAATTTAACGCTCACGCGGGCGGCCACTAAATCCATAAAGCCTGAAAAAATGAAGGGGGCGCTTGGAATCGGGCGGGTAAAAACGCCGACCCTGGGCCTTGTCTGCGGAAGGGAAAAAGAGATTATTAATTTTAAAAAGGCCGTGTTTTTCACCTTTGAGGCGGTTGCCGCGACGAGCGGCGAACACAGGGTTGAAATGAAATACGCGCCCGCTCCACGGATAGAAGACGCGGACGCTGCTCAAAAAATGGCGACAGAATTTACCGGCTGGCAGGGTCCAGTAACGGTTGTAAAAAAAGCCGGTAAAAAATCGCCTCCTCGGCTTTTTGATTTACCCGAACTGCAAAAAATCTGCGGCAGCCGTCACGGGTGGTCGGCTTCCCACACCCTGGATGTCGCGCAAAGCCTGTACGACACTCATAAAATACTGACCTATCCGAGAGCGGAAACGAAATATCTTTCAGAAAATCAGATAAATGAGGTGCCAACAATTTTAAGCGGGCTATCGGAGATCAACGCATATAAAGAATTCGCGTCGCTTGACAACCCCGTTATCCGCAAGGGCAAGTCGGGCGCGTTTTGCGACCCCTGCTTGAAAGGGGTCAGCCACCACGCCATCATCCCAAACGCGGCGACAGCCGAGACTTTTAAAAAAAAGGCGGATGTATTGAATAAAGACGAGACCATTTTGTTCGATCTGGTTTCTCGTTATTTTATCGCGGCGGTTAGCGCCGACTGGGAATTTGAACGCACCCGCATTACAGCGACCACCGGAGATGGACATGATTTTATCGCTGAGGGTCGGGTAACAACCCAGGCGGGCTGGTCGGCGGTAGTTAAGTCCAGCGAAGACACAATCCTGCCACCAGTAGAAAACAATGAGACAGTTTTATTTGAATCAGTTAAATCCAAGAAAAACGAAACCAAGCCGCCCGGCCGATTCAATGAGGGCTCTCTTATTGGGGCCATGCAGGAGGTTTGGAAATCCGTGGATGACGAAAATTTAAAGAAGAAACTCAAAGAGGCCAAAGGAATAGGTACGCCAGCGACGCGGGCCGGCGTCATCGAGGGGCTTTTAAAACAAAAGCAGGTTGAAAAAAACGGTAAAAAATTAATCCCCACAAAAGAGGGCTTGGAAATTTATGATATTCTTAAATCAACGGCGCCAGCGCTGCTCGACGCCGCTATAACAGCTCAATGGGAATTAAAACTAGACGAAATCAGCCGTGGGGAAAAAACATCGGAGCAAGCCATTGATGATATTTCTAACGACGCGGATGCGCTTATGCGAACACTAAAAAAGGAGCGGGCCAGCCGGCCCTACCTGCTGCCAAAGCCGTCTGAGAAAATGATCGCTTTCGCCAATAGCATCGCGAAAAGCAATAATATAACGCTTGCCGATGATATAAAAAATGATTTTACCGCTTGTAAAAAGTTCTTAGACGAAAACCGGCCAGAGAAACGGGCGGCTTCCGCAAAGCAAGTCGCTCTTATTAAAAGATTAATGGCCGAGGGTAACGCAGCGCCCCCAAAGGACTGGGATAAAGACGCAGCAGCAGCGTCTCATTATATAACTTTAGTTTTTTCCGACAAAAAAAACCAAAATCGCTAAAAAATATAACAAAAAACCCTATCTAACCCTTTAACCGAACAGCGATCGTCCAACCAGTGGCCTCTGAGATGGTTTGGGGTATTTTGAACGGAATTTGCTTATGGATAATGACGAATTTAAAAGATTTTTCAAACCTAAAAAAAAAGGAGGTGGCAAAAATGAGGTAAAAGACTGCAGAAACCAGGTGTTACATGTGTATTTAACACAAGCTGAAAAAAAACAGCTCGAAAAAGAAGCTATGGTTAGAAATATGCGGCTATCGGAGTATTTACGTAACGTGTCATTGTACCCCTGCACCCCTGCCTTGCGGCTGGATGTAAAATCCTTTCATGGGCTGAGCAGAGAAATAAAGCGGATTGGAGTTAATCTGAATCAATTGGCAAAACATTACAATACTCATGGATTATCAGATAAAAACGTTGCAACGTTATTAGCATTTCATGCTAATATAGAAAAAGCGCTACTTGTAATTATGAAAAAATCTTGGGATAATTAAAACCGGAATTTGGATGATTAAAAAAAACATAGGGGAAAAAATGGAAAATCAGTATTTTCAAATAAAAGAACGTTTGGCTAATGTATCCATTTCTGTGCGTATGCCAGTGAGCGAGGTCACTGAAGTTAAGGGGTTTTTGGATAAATGTAAAACTATAGGTCTTAAACCGAATTTTGGTCCTGTGTTACTAAAATTCGTACGGAGAGCTGAAGATTTTCTTAAAAAGCACCCGGAATTAGAAGATAAACCGGCTGAAAGCGCGAAAATCGATAAACCGGCTGAAAAAAACATAGCGGAGAACAAAATTAATGGAATTATTAATAAAGCTGATCAAGATCCAGCAAAAGATCAAGTGCAAAATGAAGAGGTAAAAATTGATGAGACTGATGAGACCAAACAAAACAAAGAGGTTGACGGCGAAAATAAAAAAAACAAAAAAAAATCACTATTTGGAAGAAGTTGATTGATTGATTATTTTCGGCAAGCTGAACAATGTGGCGTCAACACAAGGACTATATTGAATAATGATAGTTGTTTTTTTTAAACATGGCGTAGGTGCGGCAGCAGGGCCAATAAACTATTTATTAGCAGAGGAAACGCTCCTCTATAGCCAGGATGGGTCCGTTGCCCGTAATCCGGATAACGAGCCTATTTTACAGGCCCGAGAATCATCTCCGGAAATTTTACGCGGCGATCCCGAAGTGACCGGAAAAATTATCGACTCTTTATCCACAAAATACAAATATACCTCCGGAGTATTAGCTTTTACGCGTGAGGATACAAAAAAGCTGACACCCGAAATTGAAAATGAGATCATGGATAATTTCGAGAAGACTGCGTTTGCCGGCCTATCCAAGGATCGCTATGACATCACATTTATCAAACATCAACAAAACGGTAAAACCGAATTGCATTTTATCACACCGAGAGTTGAGCTACAAACAAGCAAAAGCCTGAATATTCGCCCGCCAGGCAAGGGTTCTGAATATAAATATGACCAGTTTCGCGATGCAATTAACTACACCTACGCCATGGATGACCCCGACGAACATAACCGGCAAAGAGACAATAAAAACAAACAACCAAACTACGAGAAAAAAATATACAAAAATATAACTCCGCTGGCGGGCGGCGGCAAAGCGGTTGCTGATCAACTCACCGCAGACATCAATGTAAGTATACAAGTGGGCCAGATTAAAAATCATAAAGATGTAATGGCTTATCTAAAAAAGCTGGAAAAAACAGGAGAGTTAAAAATTACACGCCGTGGGGATAAATACGTTAGTGTTAAACCCTCAGGCGCTAAAAAGGCCGTCAGACTTCGGGGGGCTGCGTTTCAAAAAGGATTTAAGGCCGGCTCTCAATTCACCACAACAAAAAATTCGCGGCGGCTGGAATTTTTAAACGCCAATATTTTAACACGTAGTATAAAAACAAAAATTATAGCAGGCGACATCAAAGACTACAGCGATGTCGTTAAAACAATCAAAGAAAAGGGTTTGGAAATCACGCGTAGCGGCGACAAATACATGGGGGTGAAAGAAAAGGGGCGCAAAGCCTTTCGGTGTAAAGATAAAATCTTTCACCGAGGGTGGTCCCAGGCAAACCACCCGGTAAAGGAAGCTGAGTTGCTTGCGCCCCGAGAGCTTCGAAAAAAAACACCAAAAGATATCTCGCTCAAGCTTAGAGCACAAATCGAAAAAGACGCTAAACGAAATATATCACTATATGAAAAAAACCGGCAGCGGGTTGTAATGCCAACCACTGCGACTGCAATTAACGCATTAAAGATCGCCGAAACACTATGTAACGCTCTTTGCGCCGATAAACAGCAGCTTGCTCCACGTACTCAAAAGCCCAAACGAGATTGGCTTGATCCCGCAGAAATGGACAGAATATGGCAAATGAAAAAAGCAAAAACTAAACGCGATGATGATGAACATTCATCGAAAATTGATGTTTCAGTAAATTTACAACACAAAACCCCGCGGGCGCTTAAACCCAAAATGATGTAAGGAGAAGAAAGGATGCAAGAGACCTCTGATATTGAAATAATCAAAATAATAAAAAATTTGTGCGAAGATCGGTTGGTGGAAATCGATTTAAAAGATTACATCAAAGAAAACGTATCGTTGGAGTACAATTATGCTACACATAAGGCGGCGGAAAACATAATAAATGTAAATGGGGGGTATACTGATAGGGCAATTATAGCTTTTAACTTATTTTTTGCTGAACGGGAAATAATAAGAAACGGAAAAAACAATCCATAAAACTAATAATTTAAAGGAGTGCAATTATGCCGGAAGACACTGTAAAAACCGAAACCGAACTGGATGATCACACGCCAAAACCTGCCAGCGAAAAGCAAATTGAGCTGGTGGAAAAACTAGTGGAAAAGGGTAGCCCGGAACCTGACAAGGGCTGGAAAGAAGATCGCGCTGCGACCTCTGAATACCTCGAAGAGCAACTTAAAAACCAACCAAAAGCAGATGACACGCCAAAACCTGCCAGCGAAAAGCAAATTGAGCTGGTGGAAAAACTAGTGGAAAAAGGTAGCCCGGAACCTGACAAGGGCTGGAAAGAAGATCGCGCTGCGACCTCTGAATACCTCGAAGAGCAACTTAAAAACCAACCAAAAGCAGATGACACGCCAAAACCTGCCAGCGAAAAGCAAATTGAGCTGGTGGAAAAACTAGTGGAAAAAGGTAGCCCGGAACCTGACAAGGGCTGGAAAGAAGATCGCGCTGCGACCTCTGAATACCTCGAAGAGCAACTTAAAAACCAACCAAAAGCAGATGACACGCCAAAACCTGCCAGCGAAAAGCAAATTGAGCTGGTGGAAAAACTAGTGGAAAAAGGCAGCCCGGAACCTGACAAGGGCTGGAAAGAAGATCGCGCTGCGACCTCTGAATACCTCGAAGAGCAACTTAAAAACCAACCAAAAGCAGATCACACGCCAAAACCTGCCAGCCCGCGTATGAAACCCTAAAATCATACACCGTATATTAATTAAAGGAAAATTATTATGAGTATAGAAAACGAATTAAAGAATAAACGGCGGCGAACTCATTCTATTTTCGCTGGCATTTTTATTTTGTTTGTAATTTTTTTTGGCACAATAGCGCTGATACACCTACAACAGCAACGCGATTACAACAGTATGTATTATCACTCAACACATAAGGCGATGTATGGGGCGGCTGCGGTTAAAACCATATTTGAGCAAGCGTTGCGGACCGGCGAAATAACCTGGGATGAGCTTTTTGACGATGATTACAAACGAGTTGCTGGGACCGGTAATGCAACGCCACCCCGTTACACCTCCAGGTATTCAGATTTTACCGATCGAACGTTACAGGATATGCAGGACCAGTGGCTTTATGATGGCAATATTGTATTTGCCGCCACCGTGGATAGAAATGGCTACTTACCAACTCATAACTCTCGTTTTTCGCAAACCGGCACCGAAAACGATTTAAATTGGAACCGCACAAAACGAATTTTTGACAGCCCCTCGGTAAAAGCAGCCAACGAATTTAAAAACGATCAGGCGCGCAAAACATTTTACACCCGGGACACAGGTGAAGTCATGTGGGTGATAACCGCGCCTATCTGGCTGGATAATTCTTTGAAAGATGAAACGCTGTCCGGCAAAAGTTACTGGGGATCGTTTCACGTGGGGATCGGCACCGACAAAGAAAGATTTGTAATGGATCGCAACACCCAGGTTACAGCTATCATTATATTGATAGTGGTGCTGTTAACACTATGTTTACCAAAGTTGATAGATTTCATTTTCCATGATAACAACAAGGAAATGGGCCTGGACTACCCGGTGGACAAGGGTAAAAAAAAGCTCGCTGAGCTGGATACGGCCCGTACGGATAACGAGCGCACTTAAGTTTGCAGGTCATTATAATCAAAGGGGCCGTCAAACTAGTTTGACGGCCCCTTTCTATTTGTCACATCTTAATGACGATGACAAAAAAAACAAAACCGCAAGAAAAACGATCGTTTTTCTTGCATTCGTTCTTTGGCATGTTATACTATCTCAAATCACAAGAAAACTCATTAATAAATACTAAGCAAGGTTGTTGTAAAAGTTTTAGGTTTTCTGGCTTAGGAAAGGGGAAATAGAAAAATGCAGATTGGCTATATTCGTGTGTCAAAAAGCGACGGCAGCCAGGTTCTCGATTTGCAGCAAGACTCGCTGATTGAGGCTGGGGTTAATCCGAAGGGAATTTATAAAGATTTAGCCTCCGGACGCCACGATGAGCGTTCCGGGCTTCGGGCCTGCTTGAAGGCTTTGCAGCCTGGCAACACCTTGGTTGTATGGAAACTTGATAGATTGGGACGTGATCTCAAGCATCTGATCAATACGGTTGACGACCTAAACAAACAAGGTGTTGGATTTAAGGTTCTTGCCGGTGCCGGCGCCCAGATCGACACGACGACAGCCAATGGCCGTTTAATATTTGGAATATTTGCCGCTATGGCTGAATTTGAGGCCGAAATAATACGTGAGCGTACAATGGCCGGTCTTGCCGCTGCAAGGTCGAGAGGCCGGCTCGGCGGCAGACCCCGCAAAATGACCATAGAAACTTTAAAAATGGCCATGTCCGCTATGGCGGATCCCGAGACGAGAGCTTCTGAGGTGGCAAGTCGACTCGGAATTACGACGACAACTCTCTACTCATATGTTAATGGTGACGGCTCGGCAAAAGAATTGGGACAGCAATTATTAGATGGTTCCTTGACATCCGCCCCGCAAAGGGCGGTTGCTGCTTCACTGGGGAGCTGACGCTCTCCCTCCACAGGCTGAAGCGGCATGCCGCGGCGTCGGATTAGTTTTTTTTTTGGTAAAACCAACAACCTTTGGTCTCAGGCCGATAACGCCATGGCCATTAAAAAATGGCCCATTGAGAGTATTTAAACTCCTTAGAAAGAAACTTCGGTGCCCGCGACAAGTATAAGGGCGTCGTTTCGATCGCTGTCGATGTGATGAATATCGGCGACGAATTTTATGTATTCATTGAGGTTGTAGTCCGCCGCGAGTCCGAGATACGTGACCTTATCGTCTTTGCCCAGGGCGTTTGTGGCCTCAGCGTAAGCGGCGCCCACACCAATTTTACCGGGGCCGTAGTTATAGGCGACAATGGCCCCGGTGTTCCAGCCGTTGTCCTCTTTGCTGTTTTCTTCTAAGCCCCCGTCACCGAGCAGGGCCGCGTTGACACTGAACTCGAATTTGCCCAATGCGAGAGACGCCGCGGCATGCAGCGACCTCTCTTTATTGACATCCGGCGGCACAATATCGAGCAAAAAAGCTTTTTCTTTTCTTTCATATTTGGCGTGCGACAGTGTAGCAGACGCCTTAAAGTTGTTGCCACCACCAAATTCGCGGAGATAGTTGGCGCCCACACCAACGTGGTTATAAAAATTTCCCCGCTGCCCCGTGACACCCTTTTTTTTAACCGTGGGCGTGTAAGAAACACCGAACATCAAGCCCGCGGTGCGCGGCGTGTAATAGCTGAGCTTTATGTTGTCGTCCGAGTCGTTCGCAACGTTGGGCGCAAGCGAGGCGTTACCGAACGTTGCTTGCTCGTTCAGGTACTTGGTGAAGTCCCCGTCGTACAGGCCGGTTCCGGGCGCCACCATATCGCCCCCAACCTCCAGGGCGTCCTCAGCGCCGTCTTCGGCCCCGAACTCAAAGCGGCCCCACCTGTCGCTTTTAAAATATACGGCGGCTTCGTCGATATCAAAATCATCTTCGCCGCCCACTTGAAATTCAAGTTTAGCGCCATAACCAAAACCCCTGTGGTCCTGACCCTCAAGACAATAGCGCAGCTCAGCCTCCTCGAGGTAGAACCCGGATTTATCTTTTTTGGTAGTAATGCTGACCCGGCGGCGATCCTGATTAACCCAGCCCCCCCGCAGCTGGAGGTGACCACCTACCAGGTGCCTAATTTTCTGGGATCCTAGCTGTTGGCTCCACACCAATTTTGGGGTTTGCTCACTTTGAATGTCACACACGGCGAACGCTGTTGTTGTAAATAAAAGCACTCCCACAGCAATAATGATTATTAAAACCGATGCCGATGACATTGCGCTCAATCCAGACCTAAGCGGCTTGTTGAAATAGTCTTTCATTAAACACTCTCCTCCTTTGAATAATAAATTATTGCCATGCCTCCATGGCATTTAAAACACATTTGTCAAGCGGTATGGATTTAAAAAATTTTCCCAGAAAATTACAATAATCGATTGCCATTCGTTTTTTATCATCGTCATTAAGATGTAACAAATAATCAGGTGTGGCAAACTTGCCGGCTTTGGTTTTAAAAAAGTACAGGTGCGGATCGTGAAGCCCTCGGCCATGGACCCGGGCCATTTCGGAAGCGTCCTTGAAGCGCTTATCATCGGTCAACACCCAACCTTGTTCAACCATCCACTCATTTATGGATATCTCGGGATCGGCGCCCGCCCAACAAACAACTTGCCGGGTTTTGATACCGTCTTTAGCGCATTCGATATTGGCGTCTTTAAGTTTTTCGGTTAGCATGTCATGTGCGACGTCACCGATAGCAATTGGTAATATGATATCGCCCATGATATCGCCTATGATATCGCCTGCCTCGGGAGCCACTCTTACGGCAAAGGCTGGTAAAGAGGGTGCAGTGATGCCATCGAGCGTGTAAAATGTTGTATCGGAGGTCCTAAAAGATCCTCCATCAACAACCGTAACTTTTCCGAGTGGTACGTTTTCCGCTTGATCGCATGACACAACCGGTAATAAGATGGCGCATAATAATAGGCGTGGCATAACATTTTCTAACATCGATTTAGCCCCCACTTTATCCTTATCGTGTTTCGCCTGGGCATCTTCTAAAATTACTTCTAAATATTAGAAAACGGCCTCATTATCAGAATGAATGGCTTTTACACGCCCACTGCCGCTATGAATAATTATTTCGGATCCAGCTACTCTAATGTAAAAAACCACAGAGGCGTTTTTGGCAACAATGTGCAGGTGTTCCACTGGTCGCACCACCGCCCGTGTGTAGCCTCCGGCGTAAATTTCCATGACCGTCGCGGCAAAGTCTGACGCTTCAACTCTTACCTTGCCTGCAATTTGGATGGAAGCATCTTCTGCGGCGCCTGATAGAACGATTTTACCTGTTCCTTTCAAAAAAGCTGTGAAGCTGGGGGCGTTAATCCCGGTGACATGTACATTGTTGGTACCAATGCTTTTTAAGTCTATGAGATTTGCCATAAATATCGTAATGCCTATATCATAGTCATCCCCCAGCGGAAACATCGGAAGGATTGAAAGAATCGAGCCGTGTGTTTTTAGCAGAACCTGATCGATTATGCCGGGGTGGGCGGTAACTTTCACGAGGTGGCGGTTGCCGGCATATTTAGAGGCATCTATATTAATAGCAACGTTAAAACGCGAGTCAAACGTGGAGTTAATTTTAACAACATTGATAGGGGTTTCAGGCTTGAATTCGCGGGTTTTTAGTTTTTTCGCGCCCACCGGCGCAGAAAGCAGTAAAATCATGATCCCGATTATTAAAATGTATGTGGGCACAAATTTCATGATTACAAGATAAAATCGGGAAAACAAAAGTTTTCCCGATTTTATATTAGCTGGCGTGACGTTTTTATTATTTAATCCCAAGCCCCTTGGTACCTCCGACACCGGTGGCAGCGTCCTTGCCGAAAATCGACTCGGAAGTAACAGCGATAAATGCAAACACTGAGAGCAGCAAAACGCCTGCGATAAGCATTAGCGTGGGTATAACTGGGGCCGTGTTGGTTTTTTTCATTGTCGCAAAAATTACGATCGCACCGACGACCAATCCGACACCACACAAAAATCCGACCTGCCTTACCAGTACGGCCAGACCGGAGGCCTGCTCACCCAGATTGATGCCGACTTTACCCAGCCCCTTGGTTGGCGCCGCTGCCCAAGACATGTCGAAAAAACCAACAACCATTAGTATGCCGGCGGCGGCGAATAAAATCCCGTAAGTTACGAATTCCGGCTTAGCCAGTTTCATTACGGTCAAACCATAAACGATGTGTAAATCTGAAAGCCATTTCTTAATCATGTCAGTTATCCTTTCTTTGACATCCACCCCGCAAAAGGGCGGTTGCTGTTTCTTCGGGGAGCTGACGCTCTCCCTCCACGGGCGGAAGCGGCATGCCCCGCCGTCGGTAAATTTGATTTTAAATACCCCAGCCTAATCATAGACGTTTAAAGCCGCGAATTCAAGGAGACATTTTAATTTAGTGCATCATATTGCCAAAACTTTACCCCTTTAACGGTTGCCTGCAGAGCAAGTCCCGTCTCCGTTAAAAGATAAACGGAAACGTGTTCGGATAATGCCTCGGCGGCGACGGCGGCGCCCTTATCACCGGCTTTGGCAGCCGCGTCCACGTGCCCGCCAAATGTCCATTTGCCGGCGATAAAATCTTTGAGGGCCGCCGCATCATGAAAGACAAAAATTGCCCTATAGTCTTTGGCGCCAGCGCCAAACCCCAACCCGACTTCACCCATTTTCATATATACATTTTTTCGTGTCCTGTTGTTGTGCACGACGCCATAACCACCGCCAAAACTGGCTAAAAAAATATTGACGTTAACATCACTGAAAACAGCATAGCCGGGGGCTGAGCGAAGTTGGTTTTTTACAACATCAGGTTTAATTTTTGCCAGATCGGATAGGGCCTGATCTCTCATTTCAAGGATAAATTTTCGCTTATCTTCCACGCTGCCGCTCTTACCAACAGTACAGCTGCTTGCTAACAGTGGCAGCAAAGCCAAACTTACTAAAACCCAAAATCTCTTTATCATGATTCCTCCTTTTATAGACCTATTGTTTTCTAGCTTTCGCGGTTTACGGATATGATTAAGACGCCAACGGGGGCGCCTCTATCCAGGTATACCGTGGGCGGTCGTGTAAATTGTTGTGCTACTATCGGTGCTAATGTTTCTCCGACCTTACCGGCTGCCATCCAGGCCTGCTTTTCGGTGTCAAATTCTGGGTAGGTTGTCTGGGTAACCTCCCCACCAGCGCCCAATGTAGACGTGGTTGTCGACCCAGCTTGGCTCATGGCTGTGCCAAAACCCTCAATAAAGGATGCGGCAACCAAGGCCGCCCAGCGGCTGAAAGTGCGTCGTTTAATTCGACTGCGAATGTCGGGTGTGACATCTGTTGGATCTACGGCGTATGCATTAACCGAGTATTCCTGATTTTTTGTATCAATAAACCGGTTAAACTTAATGAGTAGCTTTTCTTTTGCGTGCACTGTAAACTGCCCGATAAACTTACCGCCGGCTTGCGGCCCCTGCAAGACCTCGACCATAACGGGGCCCGGGACATCGGAATTCACCGCTACCTCGTTTACGGCATATATAATGTTACCCACCTCAAACGGTGCCGGCGGCAGCCAAGAAGGTGTGTTGGTAGGCGGTTGGACAACCTCATCTAATACCTTGTCAACCGCCTGGCTGCCTTGATGAGTAACGGCGGCGGGATAAGATAGCCCTGTCGCTATATCGTATAGCTGGGTCCCGTAAACGGCCTGGTAATTTTGTACCATTGCCATATATGCCGGGTCGCCCTTGTTTATAATTGTTTGTGGCGCGGCGCTATCACGCTGGGGCACAGGAGCTACTTGCGCTACCGCCGGCTCTGGCTCCGGAGGTGGTTCGTAGACTGGTTTTTCCGGTTGCATTCCAACAGACTCTTTCACCAGATCATCTAATTGTTCTTCTATTTTCTTTTGCTCGCTGGTGCCCAGAACAGAAGGAATATGGGTGGCGCCCGCTTCTTCAGCCGCTTTTTCGCGAATCTTTTCGTATTCGCGTAATTTTGTTGCGTATTCAGGGGTGGTTTCGGCCCCGGCAACATATTCCTTTGATTCTATGGTGGATCCGGGCGCGACTATTTGGGCGGTTTCAGGCAGCGCTCTCGAGCGCTTGTATATTCTTAAGCCTAAGAAAATAACAATAACAACTAATACCAACGCCACAATAGGGACTGCCCACTTACGTACCGGGTGGCGTTTGGCGCCAGGCTTCGACTTTTTCTTCGCTTTGCCCCGGCCCTTATGGGCCATAAATTCTTCCGCGTCAATCGGTGCGAACTGTTCTGTTTCAGAGGCGCTAAGCCCTGGGTCGTGTTCTTGTGGTCGGTCGCTATTTTCCAAGATAATTTCTCGTTCGGCTTCTTCGAATAAACTCAGCAGCCTTTCGTGATCTGATAATTCTTTTTCAAAATACTCGGTTTCTTCTATGTCTTTTTGAGATATTTCGTCTTCTGCAGCAGCCAAATGGCTTAGAAGCTTATCATGCTCTGCCTGCTGCTGCCGCAATTCAAAGGCTGCATACTGCTCTTCTATTTCTTCGGTTGCCAGGTATTCGGTTATTTCGTCCGCCAACATCTCTTCTTTTTTAATATTTTCTTCATCGGAAGCATCGGGTTTTTTGTTTTCTACCATGATCCAACCTCAAAAATCGAAAAAACTTTAATCATATCATCCAAGTGTGACAGATACGGATCTACAAGTTATATCTTTTTTATTATTAGAAATAGAAATGCCGTTTTTTGCCGCCCTCGGAAACGATAATTGATACCACTTCCGGTAGCCGATAAAGCATTACCCCGGCGGCGCCATGGATAATTTGATCCCAAGCAGGCCAGATTACTGGATGAAACGTACGGAAAAACAATGATCCGTCGTAGCGCCATAAAGTATATCCGGGCACTTCTGACACCTCATGGATGATTTTCGCTTCCTTTGGGGGGATACCATCGAGTAGATCCATAAGTGGGGCCGTAACTTCGGAAGCAACGGCGGCTCCCACGATCGGGGTGGCCGCCATGGGACCCCGTCGATTGGCGCGCATGATGACATTTGTATTAGACATCCCCTGTTTTTTTGATCCTTTTTCCAGATAATCATCACTAAAAATATTTATCGTAATGGGTACATGCCAGTTGTGTAACGTAATCACCAAATTGGAGGCGGCATACGCTGTCAACGCCTGGACGGTTAAAATATTATTATGCGAGTTGCTAGCTAACAAATCTGTTCCAAGATGAAACCAATTGGGATTTCCCACCGTAACAGTGTTAATAGGCCATGGTTCGCCCGTGGCATCGAAAAAAGACACTGAGGTGACAAAACCCGGAGACAAATAAAGGGTGTTGATTGGCGCACCCGGTTCTAAACGAAGCTGCATGGTACCTGTGAAAGAGTCTGCAGGTTTAGTATTCGAGCGAACTGCCTCAAGCGTTTTTTGACGGCGCTCCATGAAGTGTCGTATTTGCCACGGTGATAGTGGCAGCATTTGCTCCAGGGTTTGCTTGTAAGCATCTTTTTTGGCTTCTTTTTGGATAGCTTCTATGTTAGCCGCCGCCGGCGGAGGGTCCGGCGACGGCTTTGCCGGGGCACCTGGAAGGGTGGGAGAGATCTCCGGCCCAGCCCCGGGGTTTTGTTGATCCCGCGTTGCGGTCTGTTCGCCGTGTTTAACTGGGTTAAAAGCAGCGGCTGGGCCAATTGCGGCGCCAACCGACAATATTATAATCCCAACCAGCATAACTGCCTTTTTACAATTCTTCATTTAAGTCCCCTTGATCGACGGCGGTAGATAACATCATCTGTCCGGACGCGATCGCGGCCCATCAACCAGCACCGTAAAATCAAAAACATTGTGTACGGCCCAATCTTGAGCCGCATTAAAAACGTAAAAATCAGCACACCGATTAGCGCTATATAAAAGGTAGCTTTGCTGATATGCAAAAGAAAAATTCCAAGCGGAAATAATGCGCGGGCGTCCAAAATAAATAACCTCGGATTGGTTGCTGTTTCCCGCCACATAGCCATCACACCACCTTAATTTTTTGATAAATTTTTATCATCTTTTTCTATCTCAGTACGTATTTGATGATATGAGTCCGAATTAATCGCGCCCTTGTCAAACTCTTCTTTCACCGAGGTGAGCAGCAGCTGCCCATCGGTTTCGACGATTTTCCGAAGCACGGTTACAAGTTGTGCTACCGGTGTCATTAACAGCATTTCCCGATGATCGGGTGTAAGCACGATATATTCACGCACCGCCACCCGCCCAGCCCCGTCAGCCTTAGGAAGCAGCCGCTGCTGGATTATAACCCGCAGCGAGCTAATCATCGTGGATGCGATTTGACGCTGTTGTTCAGCGGCAAAAGCGTTGATAATACGGGTGGGCGTTTCATATACATTGCGTGTGTGCACGGTCGTGTACGCCGCCACTCCCATTTCGGTGAGCTCTAAAATACCTTTTAACGTTTCAGGGTCGCGCGATTCGCCCACCAGTACGACATCAGCGGCTCGTCTTGCCGCGTTTTTCGGTGTGATGCGCCAATCTTTAACATGCGTGGGAATTTCCGACTGAGCCACTGGGCCTGTTTTGTGGGGAATAGCCATCAGATCGAATTCAATGGGTTCTTCATAAGTTATGATGTTTTTATGATTATTTTCTGCTATATACCGCAAAATCGCAGCCAACAAGGTGGATTTACCGGTGCCCATAACCCCGGTAACCAACACCAGACCGTTGTTGGGGAACACACTGTCCATCAACTCTGGTTCGATATGCAAATCTTCCAGTTTGGGCGGTAACGCTGAAATCGAACGAATCACCACCGTCGCGCCCGAACCCCAGCCATCCTTGCACGCCGTCCCGTTGGCTCGGAATCTTAACCGCTCGAAGCGGTTTTTTTTGATCTCGAACGCGTAATCTATACAATCGCCGCCTTTAACGCGAGCTGACGCAGTCTGGGTGCGACTTGTGGAATCCAACAATCCGAGAATTTCTTCGGAGTTCAGTGGGCGATTAGTAACGCGAGTCCACATGCCATGGATCCGGGCGCCGATCGGAGTTCGGGGCTCCAGGCAAATGTCGGAAATATCATTTTCGTCGGCCCATATCAAAAGCTGCTCGAAATCATCGTGCAACCAATGTGATTTGGGCTCATGATCAAAAATCAGCATGTCTGTTAACTCCCGGGTGTATGCCTTAAAAGCCGCTCTACAGGAGCAAAGTCATCAGTAAATATGTAAGTTTTTTCACTATCTTTTTTCGGTTGCCAGGGCCATATGGTTGATATGCTGGGATCTACCATCCTGGTTATAGGATTTTGGGATGCAACAAACACAAAAGATTCGCGTTGGCGTTGTGTCGGATTGTGAATATTTTTTGACCGAAAGATATGAACATAGGAAAACACTTGCGACAAGGTGCTAGCAACCGACACCGCAAAGCGAGGGTTAGTGTTAGTATCAATAATATTTAATAGGTATACGCCGCCGGCAGTAAGCCGGCCGGCAATTTCGGTCGCAAATTCTTTTGTCAACAGGTGCGCCGGTGGGGAAATATCGTGAAACGCATCGCCCACGACAACTTGATAGCGTTGCTTTTTATCAAGCCGCCGCAAAACATAGCGGCCATCATTGTGATGGATATGTAAATTTTTGTCTTTTGTTACCCAGAGATGGTCCATGGCCACCTGCGTTACTACTGGGTCAATTTCTGCGACCGTTATATCGCTGCCAGGACGGCCAGCCAACCAGCCGCGGGGCAGGGGGTGTACGCACCCCCTCCAACAAAAAATGCTTTCAGGGGGGTGTGCCGCCCAAATCGCAATGATACAAGCTCATCTATGGCCCTTATATAATAGTAGTAATAAGGGGCGGTGGCCGTTGGGCTATTGGCACCATGTATAAGCCGATCTATGGTCATCGCCCGCCCGCTGTATTCACTGTGATCTATATCCGTAACCGATATACAATAATACTGGCTTTCTTCGGTGCATTTTGAAGCGAAGCCGCCCGTAAGCGTTGTGAAAAGAATAGATATACCAACAGCGGTAGTAGCGATTATAGCTATCTTAATATGCCGCCTGAAAACAATCGCGTTGAACAACGCTAAAAACAATAGCAAAATTGCTATAAATAAAACGGTCTTAAACGTGCCCACCCAGGGAATAAATAGATAGCCTGACGCCAGCGTGCCCACGATGGAGCCCAACGCCCCCAGCCCATAAAGCCGGCCAATGATACGGCCCTGCTCAGAAGCAGCTGCGAGAAGTGCTAATCGCATTAACAAAGGAGATGAGAGGCCAATTGCTAACGCCGGCAGAAAAACAATGCTAATAACGATCATTAACACGGCCAGGCCGCCTTCGGGAAATGACGGTAGGTTCGATGACATCGGCAAAGATAAAATCGCCGAAAGAGAGGCTGACATAAAAGCCAAGCAAACATACGTCGGTCCAGTTTGAGATATATCCTCTTTGTCTGCCAGCCGGCCGCCCCACCAGTTACCAATCGAAAGGCCGCTTAATACAACAGCAATAATGGTAGACCAGGTATACGTGGACATTCCAACGACTGGTGCGATCATCCTGCTGGTCGCAATCTCCAACATCAGCGCTGCGGCTGCTCCAAAAAACACGCTCAAACCAATGGTAATCTGTATCTTTGAGTATTTTGAGTAAATCGATTTCATTTATTATTTTTATCGCCCTCGTTGTGCTCGTATACCGATGGAACCCAGGTGTCGGGCTTCGGGTTGAATTCCGGGTGCTCGGTGATCCGGAACACCCGCCTATTTAGGTCAAGAACCGCCCCGGAATCCGTAATTTTAACGGCGTAGCGTCCTCCCGATAGGTAGGGCGCGGAGAGGATATTGCTTTTTTGCAACTTTAGATAGATTTCCAGGCCCAAATAGGCGCGCACCAGGCGCTTAATACCTATTTCAAACAAACGCCAGGCCTGCGAAATTCCTTCTTCCCACCCTGTTTTTACCGCCGCCGCCCATTGCTGGTTTTCTGCTGCTGACATGGGTAGCAAAATCGGGTTGATATTTTCGATGGTCTTGTAATGCTTTACCAAATAGTCGCGCCAACTGGGAGGGGCTGCGACAATTTTTGCCTTTGATATCATTCGGTATGTTTGATCGGTTTCAACCGCCATGTCGTTATTTATAACGGTAAAACTTTGCCCGGAACGGACAATAATTGGCGGTAAAAGTTTGCCGGCAATAAGAAAAGTCTGAAAATTGAACGTGTTATCAAGTGTAACCGTAATCTTATCACCTTCTAGGTGTTGATTAATTCTGTTATATTGCCAGCTAACGCCCTTTTGAAACGCCTGCGTGTTAGCGGCTTCGCGCAGTGCTTTAATACGGACATTACGCTGCTCATCAGTCATATCTTTAAATCGTTTTTTTAAACCAGCTTCGCCTTTTTTCGCAGTAGCCCGGCCAGCTTCTATCATTTGTTTGAGCGGCGGCGGATGAATATCTATGGTTGGAAAATTCCCCGCTGCTACCGGTTTGGCTGCGATAACAACCCACCACACAAAAATTATAAAAAAATAGCGCGACAGTTTTTTCTCATATATTTTCATGGTGCCCCCACCTTATGGGCAGGCGCATATTGTAAAATAATGTTTTTTTTCTTGTAAATCACTAAAATTTTAGCGTGTTCGGTTTGCCATTTTATCCGGTTTATAATAATGTAAATTGGAGTTTTGGGTTCATCCACGACAACCATAATAGGTTGGGAGGGACGGCGACCAGCCACAGTAAGCTGGTACCCGGCCTTGAAAGAAAGAACACGCAGAGCACTATAAAGAGGCCCTGACCATCGGAAGGAAATCAAGTTATTGATTGCATCGCCTGGTGGAGGCGGCAGCGCTACTACCAGCTTTTTGCGACTGCGGGCTTCTAAAAGTTGGCGTAGTTTTCTATTTTCTTCAGATATTATGGTGGTCGCGCGGCCAATTTCAGCTAAAATTCTTAGCTCATCCTCGTTGTTGACGGGGACAGCCTTAGCCGCACAACTCATCATAAAAAAGGGTAATAGTAGCACCACAACGAGTGTGAACCCCACCAAATCGTGAAAAAAACAATAGAAAAGGAGAATTGTTTTTTTCATTATCCTATCCTCCATCCCATTACGTATATAAATTTTTCGTTAAAAAATTTTCCCATTCTTTCACCGCCCAGATATTAGCTCCGTAAAAGGCCGCCTCGAAATCTTCGGGATTTTGTTTCAGATGCCTGTTAAAAATCTCCACAGCCTGGTCATTAATTTTTTTAACTTCAAGCAGCGCCTCCTGCCTCAGAGCCACATTTTTCCACAGTTGAGCGTAAAAAGCCATGATTCTGCACTCTGCGATTTCGTGGACACCGGATTCTCTATACGTTAATTTTTCAGGGTTTTAGGGAGCATCCCTAAGAATTCGACGAAATCTGTTAATAATTTCGTCGGGGGTTTGGGGGGACCCCAACAAGGCTTTTTCCTCCATCAGGACGCTTTGCCACTGTTGGAGTAGCCTTGCTTCTGTTATCTAATAGAAACAACAATACTGTCAAGGATTTATTTCTTTTTTTTACGTTCGCTCAGAATACGATCGATTTCCGGTCCCACCCACTTACCTATGTCCGGGTTGCACACCCCTTCGACCGACCCTAAATAGGGATCCTCCGGTCCATAATACATTTGATTTTTGATATAAAATCTAGTGATGTCGCACTTGATCTTTTTACCGACATATTTATTATTAAAGATTTTTTCCATCTTCTGCAACAGCGGTATAAAATCCGGGTCATTGTAGTGTATTGTTTTGAGAAGGTCGTGACGCATCAAAACACCTGTAATATTTTTGGTAATATTATCTTTAACACGTATTGCCACTGCGCTATGCGCTGTTTTTACTTCGATTTTGTCCACCGTGCCGACGATTTTTTTTGACCTCCAGGGATGATCTTCGACAATGTACTTCGAGTGCTTATCTTTATACATAGGATCTTTTTTCTTTCGAGGAGACCTGTCCAGATAAGCTTTGACACTATTTATTTTAACAACCATACTTTCAGATGCCAACCAATCCCCAACGGGTTCCCCATATTGCTGACAACTGCCAAAGACAGTGCCCAGATCCCCCGGCTCTCTTTTTTCTTTTGGGTTTTTTATTATAAAATCTTTTACTTCGCACTCCACACGAGTGCCGGCATATTTATCTTTGAAGTCCTTGTCTAAGTTGTCCATTTTTTCCCGCACGTCCGCCAGATGGCGGTGGTAGAGTGAGTCGTTTTTATATGGACTATTAATTTTTTCGCGATCGGGGTTATAACTCAACACCACGCGTGTTATTAAGCCGTTATCATCGCGCACAAACAGCCAGATACCTGCGGCACTGAACTGATTAAAAAATGTATTTTCAACTTTTCCGACAACCTTACCGGAGCGCCAAGGATGCTCTTTAGGGAGCTTATTGCCATGAATATCTGTGTCCTTATTGCCACAAGCTGTAGTTAAAAAAAAGAACAGTACCATAATTAGTAAATTCGTTTTTTTAATCATTTTGTTTTTCCTTTTGTGATTGATTGATTGATTGTTTTGTTCGGATTGGGGCAAGCGCTTCCGCCTTTAATTCTTTAATTTAGCTATTTAATTCTTTGAAGCTCCTCTATCATCTGTAGCCCCGCCGGATCACCTGAAAAAAAGCGGACAACATCGAAATATACCCCTCCCACCATCAACATCAAAATTAACGTAAGCCCGGCGACATTGAATGTTCGCTGGGCGCCCGGCGTTAGTGGGCGGCCTCTGAAAAACTCTACGATTAAAAAAAACAGGATTCCTCCATCTAACATAGGAATGGGCAAAAGATTCATAATCGCTAAGCTAAGGCTTATAATTGCAATAAATGCGATAAGAGCGCCCGGGCCCTTGTTGGCGTGATGGTCGGCCTGGTAGGCCATTAGAATCGGTCCTCCAATCGTGTGCGCGGGAAGCTGGCCCGTTAAAAGCAGCCTTAAAGCGTTTAGCATCCGCAACGATATATCCACAACCCTTTTAACTGTTTGAATGGTTCCTCTAAAAGGATCCACGTGCCGTTGTTCCAGGTGAACCTGAATACCAATTCTATATTCAGAACCGACTTCGCTAATTGATTTCCTAAATTTTGACAAAATTGGTGTCACTCGAAGTTCGTGCTGAGCGGATGATCGTAAAACTGTAATTGTAAGGGGCGCGCCCTGACTGCCAACAATCGTTTTTTTAATATCTGACCACCGCTCCATCGGTTTTTTATTGATTTGAATAATAACATCACCGGGTCGCATGCCAGCAATGCCCGCCGGTGACGGTGGCGTAACGGTTGCAACCACTTGTGTTGGAACACCCTCGCCGACAACCGCGAAGGCGCCGTAGAATATTACCCCGGCGACTATAATGTTCATCGCCGGCCCGGCCAAAATAATCAGAGCGCGCTTCCAGACGGGTTTCGCGATAAACCAGCGTTCAGAGGCGCCGGATCCCGGAGTGGCTTCAGGGTCAGTGCCGGCCAGCTTGACATAACCCCCCAAGGGAATGGCCGCCAACTGGTACAGGGTTCGGTTTCTGGTAAAACCAACAACCTTGGGTCCCAGGCCAATGGAAAATATCTCGATATCAACGTCAAACGCCCTGGCCATTAAATAATGGCCCATTTCGTGGATAATTACTAGAAATGAGAAAACGACGAAAAATAGCACAACGACATAAATTATGGTCAAAAACATGTTTTAACTCCAGCCCTTTAGATTTTTCGCTCATTTACCTGGTCGAGAAAATCATTGACCGCCTGCACTTTATCGGCTGGCGGGTTTTTGATGCTGCCTTTGACAAAGGCCGCAACCCACCCGTGTGACACTCCAATGTGCTCGGCGACCTTGCGATAGCTCGGCGGCTTGCGCAGCCTTTCCCTGGTCGCCTCCACCCATTGAAAAAAATCATCCGCAGAGTGCATTTTTGTCTCCTTTTTTACGTAAAACATACATAGGTATCCATAAAATTCAGCTAAAATAAACATAATACTATAATTTTGTTTTGTCAACAACTTACCTTGCTGGGTCGAGAAATTAATTTGATTTTTTGTAAAATAATACTTGACAAACCATATTCCGGTTGTATATTGGTAGTTAGGCAAAAGAAAATAGCCAAACAAACCACAAACCAAAAGCTGAAAGGAGAAACACTATGGAGCCAGCGACCGAAACGCAAAAAAGTTTCGTCAAAATTATAAAAGAGTTGGATATGACTCCACCCCCAGCAGGGTGGGAGGAAAATAAAATAATAACAGACACTTACATCGACGAGCAGTTTGCCGCAATGGAAGAAGAGTAAATAAAGGAGGTAAAATGGCCGAAGTAGACGAAAACAAAACCGCGGCAAAACAGCCCGCAAGTGAAAAGCGGAGAGACAAGCCCGCGCCGAGCTTGATGCGAAAGTTTTGCTTGCGCGGGGGGGATGTCCCGTTGTAAGATACCGGAAAAAGAAAGGGCCGCCAAATTAATGACGGCCCTTAACTTAAAAAAAACGAAGGGTTATCCGGTAATGACCCCCCCCATTCACAATAATGATAAAACAAAAAAACTGCCGGGTCAACAAAAAAAACACCCTTTCCCTTGCCCCGGCGGTCGTTTAATGTTTTAAGATTAAAAAAAAGAAAAAGGCCGCCAAATTAATGACGGCCCTTAAAAAATGGAGTAAGAATTCTGCCATGAACCCCCCCATTCATGAAGAGAATAAATCAAATCCCCGTCCGCGTCAACAAAAAAATCTCTTAGTGGGAAAAGTTTTCCTTGCCGTGCGCGCAAGTACCGTTGTAAGGTGCAGGAAAAAAGAAAGGGCCGCCAAATTAATGACGGCCCTTAAAAGAAATGGAGACCAACCTGATATGAAGTCCCCCATCCACAATAACAATAAAACAAAAAAATGCCCGGGTCAACAAAAAAAACACCCGGGTGCTAAAAACTCACCCCGTTCCCGTCTCAAATCTCCCAAAAGTGTCCGTTGCAGGTCAAAGTTTAGTCGATCCGAGCTATTCGCCAAAAGAGACATAATCCATAATTCCCCTTATTGTCCTGATATAATTAAAAATATTAGCAGCCCGGCGGCCGTGCTGTGCTGGTTTGTCCTGCAGTCCGTCCTGCGCCACTGCAAACGGGACAGTTGCTTGTCGCGCAACCAGGTCCAGATGAGCATGGTCGAGCTGGGCAATCGGGCCGGGGTGAGCCTCAGGGCGACGCAAATGGGCGTGGGCTGCCTTTGCGATAACGGAGTTTACGCGGTAGACCAGGTCAAGCAAACCGGCCACTTGTCCTGGAGAAACGACCCCCGCGGCAATATTTTCACCCTGCTGGACCCCCCCCCCCCCCCCCCCCCCCCCCCCCCCCCCCCTCGTGCACCCTTATTTTCTTCGAAAATAAATAATAAGATCATGGTAGTTCAAAATAACGGCTCGGAACCTGATTTTGATAAAAAACTGTCTCCGGGGCTCGAATATGAGCTGGCAACCCTGCCCCAAAATCTTGGCAAAATCAAGGACAAAGTCGAGGCGCTCTTAGGCTTGTCGACCCAGCCCGCCTTGAGAAAGCAGCAAATCAAAAATTTAGTGGCCGAGATCGGCGCGACCGCGAGGGGCAAAACCGAGGCGGAAACATTTAACCGCCTGTTAACAGAGGGAATTCGCAAGGACAAGGAGGATATGATGGTGGGCGAAAGACCTAGGGCGTTAATGGCGCTCTTTTCCGTGATCGCCAAGCTAAAAACTAACACTGGCGGGATTAAAAATCCGGCCGCTTATCTTGCCGGCATTTTGAGAAAACCACGGGCTGAGCAGCGGGGCTATCAATCCCTTGCAGCCACCGTGGCGTCGATGCCGGATCCCGGTTGCGACAAAATCCAACAGGCGATCGACCCCGCGACGATGCACGACGATGTTTTTGCCAGGGGGCGGGAGCTTTTCGGGCAAATCGAGCCCTGGCGACAGCCCCCTGAAAGCAAGCGGGAGTTGGTCGGCCGGTTTAACGTTTTTTTCAACGAAATAATGGGCGACTGCCACCCGTTGGCCAAAAAAGACCTGACTGATCAGCACGGTCACTGGTCGATCCCGATCGTCCTTTCCGTGCGGCTTTCGAATCTGCAGCGCCAAAAAGATGGCAGCTCGCCTATTCGGTCCGAGGCCGCTTACGTTAAAACTCTCTCGAAGAAAGACCGGCTCGACAATGCCCAGGCCTATGTCGATGCGATATTGGCAAAGGCCGGCGTTGATCTCGTCGCAACCGGGATCGTAGCCCGAGGAATTGAAGAATTGCCAGGCAGTGAGCGCTGCCGTCGTGCCCGGGCTCCTGAGCAAAATTTTCAAGCACACAAATTCCCGCTTGTCGCGATTGGTGATATTGTTGAGGACGTGGCAAAGCATTCGCCGTTGGATGTCGCTGAGATGAGAAAAATTTCAGCTAAAATAAAAAAGGGGAAGCGCGGCCGGACGAGTTCTCGATCGCGCTGAAAAGGGAATCGTGAAAAAAAAGAAGGCTAAGAAAACTAAGAAACCGCGGCTTAAAAAGAAAGTCCGGGCCAAAAAGAAAACCCAGCTTAATAACGCGCGAACATCGTGCCGCCATTCTAGTGCGTGGATAGTGGACAGCGTTGTGACTGTCGAAAACCCCGCAGGCCGGCAGATTCGATTAGATTGGGACGACATAAATGCCATAGCGATCTGGTTGAGCGATTTGGCAGGGGTTAATCCCGACGATGTGTTTCCCGACTTTCTCGTCATGTATAAATTGGGCATTTTGGATTTGGAAAAAAACCAGGATGGTTGGTTGGTCACTGCGCTGGATTCGTCGCCCGAGGCTTGGAAGCGTTTGGACGAAATTCTTCTGCCAGTTAAAGGGGATCAAAAGTGCCGCAGATGGAATCGTGGAAAAGACGAAAACTAAAAACAATAAAAAACCGCGGCAGGGCATGCCGCTTCAGCCTGTGGAGGGATGAGCGTCAGCTCCCCAGTGAAGCAGGAACCGCCGCCTGGTGGGGCGGATGTCAAAGAGATGATCGATGAGGTGATGGGCAAAAAAACCCTTATTGAGACAGGCAGGTTGGGAAAAAGCTGGCAGATAAACCAGAAGAGGGTGCCCTTGAAAAGGAAACACGCCAAAAGCGAGAGCAAACAAAAACAGCTGTTCTGAAGATTTCTGATAATCCCTTAAAAGTGAATCGAAGGCGGTGTTATTTGTGTTCTATGAATGAATTAACGGCGGCAGGGCATGCCGCTTCAGCCTGTGGAGGGAAAAGTTCCCGAAGAAGCAGGAACCGCCGCCTTGGTGGGGCGGATGTCAATGGTTTTATCCGTGACTTGCATGTTGCGCTAGCATCGACTGTCAACGAGACCGAAGTCCGTGATCGTTTCTGCAATGAGGTCTATTCCAAATATGATATCACATTCAGGCTCGAGCGCGGCCGGAGTGACGCCCGTCTAAACAGTGTGATTTTAGAATTCAAGGATAAAGGATTCTTTCGGGGAAAGACCAATACAGCTAAATTCAAGGAAGCATACGGACAGCTGACAAAAAAATACATCCCTAATCAGGCCAAAGCAGATGGCGCCAAGCTTCACGAATATGTCGGTATCGCTATCGACTGCAATCACTATGCATTCGTCTTTTTCGAAGAGAATGGAAAGCACAGGCATACGGCTCTCTTGAAATTGGATGCATCTGGCATCTTGCCACTTATCGATGCCTTGCAAAATGATGTCCGTCGCTCATTCACCGTTGAAAATTTCCTTGAGGATTTCGGTTCGGAATCAAAGATTGCAAAGAATGTCATAAATGAGCTCTGGTGTCACTTGGATGCATCTGTCAAGAAAGGATCCACTGCATACAAGACTCAGATGCTCTTTGAAGAATGGAAAAAACTCTTTTCCCAGGCTGCAAGCCTGGGAAAAGTCGGACGTTCGAAGATAGATACATATCTGTTATCGGTCGGATTGGCGAAACCCTTGGATTACGCAAAAGCCTTATTCACATTACACACATACAATGCACTTCTTTTCAAACTGATTGCAGCTGAGGTCGTGACGAATCTCAGATACAAAGTATACTCTGGTTTTGCAGCTGAAGCTGCTGGCCTACCATGTCCAGCATTAAGGGATATTCTTGACAGGCGGATAGAACATGCCGAAGTGTTCATCGCAAATAATATTGAAAATTTCGTCGAGGGTACATTTTTTAGCTGGTATCTTGAAAATTCTCCCGATAGTCTTCTTGAAGCCTTACGGCGGCTACTTTCCTGCTTGGCAATATACATCTTTCCGACAACGACAAGAGACCGGATAAGGGATGTCGTGAAGGCCACCTATCAAAATCTGGTCCCTGACGCTCTGAGAAAAAATATCGGTGAGTTCTATACCCCAGAATGGCTTGTTGAATTTGTTTTAGATCAAACCGGATACAAAGGCAAAGGTATCCTTGGAAAGAAACTGCTCGATCCTTGCTGTGGTTCTGGAAATTTTCTAATCCACGCGATAGCGCGTTATAAGGCTGAAGGGAAAAAGGCTAAAATCAACAATTTAGCCAAAAATATTCTCGGGAAGATAATCGGTTTCGATCTCAATCCTTTGGCCGTCATATCATCAAGATTGAATTATCTTCTTGCGATAAGCGATATCATGCCCCCGACGAGCAGAATCGAAATACCTGTCTATATGGCCGATGCCGTATACGCCCCTGTCAGAAATAAAAACGGCAGCTCATCGACAAGGTCTTATAACATCGGGACCGTTCTTGGAAATATTGAACTGGTTCTGCCTGAAAAGTTGGTGCAACGTCAGAATGATTTCGGAGTGGTGCTTTCAATAATGGAAAGAAGCATCGAAAGCGATTCATCAAGAAATGATTTCATTTCGCATCTAAAAAAGGATGTTAAGATTAAGAAATATCTTCTGAAAAATAATGACTGGCAAGCTTACCTTGGTAGTATGTATGAACAGATTCAGGATATGGAAAAACAGAATTGGAACAGGATCTGGTGTCGGATAGTTAGGAATTATTTTGCATCCGTCACCATAGGAAAAGTTAATGTCATCGCTGGAAACCCGCCGTGGATAAGATGGTCTGAACTCCCCGAGGATTATAGGGATAGAATCAAGCCGACCTGTGAACGATATGCAATTTTTTCACAGAATCCGTTTTTTGGCGGCAATGAACTCGATATTTCTGGAATGATTGCCTACACAGTCACGGACAAATGGCTTGAAAAAGGTGGTGTGCTCGGTTTTGTAATAACGCAGATCCATTTTCAGGCTCCTTCTTCAGAGGGTTTCCGATGCTTCAATCTTCCAGATGGAACAAAGCTTGGTATCAAGGAAGTCCACGATTTTACGAATGTAAGGCCATTCAAGCGTCTTGCCAACAAGCCCGCTGTCTTTTCGTGGAAAAGTGGAACACCTACAAAATATCCTGTCGATTACAAGGTCTGGGGCAAAGTTGAGAAAAAGGCTATCGGCGAAGATGAAATCCTATCACAGGTCAAAACGAAAATTAAATCGACCGATAAAAAGGCGATTGCAATCCCGCCTGATAATAGGTGGAGCGTGTTGCTTCCTAAGCATCTGGGTCTTGTTCCAAAGCTCAAAGGGGGTTCAGATGACTGGCAAGGACGTAAGGGCATAACGACCGACTTAAATCCAGTCTATTTCGTCGAGCTTGTCGGACCTGGATCATCGCCGGGTCTTGTCAAGATACGGACAACGCCTCACACGGGTAAGAAGCCGGTCTCTTTGCTCGATCGAGATATCGATGCTGATCTTGTATATCCGCTTTTAAAAGGTGCTAGGCAATTTAAGGCCTTCAAATCTACATCGATCGATCTCGTCGCGATTGTCCCAAACAAGGTAATAACGTCGATTCGACCTGAAAAGGAATTTAGGAGACGGTACAGTGCAACTTTCGGTTATTTTAATCGCATCAATCAGGATAAAGATAATCAAGGAACTCCAATTCTAGAAAGCAGGTCAACCTGGCGCAAAAGGATGAAACCTTCTGGGGCCCCATTTTATGCTATTTATAACGTGGGTAATTACACATTCTCACCTTACAAGGTCGTCTGGGCCGAGATGGCCGGAAAACTTCAGGCTGCAGTGGTTTCAAGCCACTCTCTGCCCGAGGGAATAGGATCTAAACCGATTGTGCCAGATCATAAAGTTTATTTCGTTGCGGCCGACACCGAAGACGAAGCTCATTTTCTTTGCTCGATGCTCAATTCCGAGCCTGTCAATATTTTTGTAAATAGTTTCACAGTCAAGATTCAGGTTGGTACTATCTTTAGGCATTTAAAACTGCCAGCCTTTAACTTTTCCGATCAGTTTCATCTAAAAATGGTAAGCCTCTCAAAACAAGCGCATTCCATGGGGATTGATAAAAAAATTCAATCGGATATTGATTCTGTGGCGTGGGATATCGTCAAGGCCATGCCGCTTCAGCCTGGGCATGAAGAGCGTTAGAAGAAGCGGCATGGCCGACCGTCAAACTTTTTTTTGAATTTTTTGGCTTGACCTTTGATTGCAAATGGAGTATTGTTGTTTCTATTAAATAAAAGAAGCAAGGCTACTCCAACAGTGGCAAAGCGTCCTGATGGAGGAAAAAGCCTTGTTGGGGTCCCCCCAAACCCCCGACGAAATTATTAACAGATTTCGTCGAATTCTTAGGGATGCTCCCTAAAACCCTGAAAAATTAACGTAAAAAAAGATAATGGAAAAAGGTTTTAAAACGTTACGAAAGTCGGCTATTTACTTAATCATATTATACATAATGATGGTTAGCGGGCAAGTTAATGCCGGGCAAAAAAATATCATGGCGGACTCCCACCCGTGGAAATCCGGCAAAATTTTTGGTAAAATATTCCAAAATAAAATTTACGACTTAACCAATTTCAGCGTTATACACGGCAGCAATATGTTTTTAACGTCGCTGTCCTTAAAGGGTATAGAGCCGCCAGATCATGAGACAGAGGTATTTAAAAATGGTCTTAGGGTAGCAAACTATTTCCTTAATAAACAATATATCACCTGCACTATCGATGAAATTTTATGGAAGCCGCCGGAAAATACCATTAAAGTAATCGATACCGACACTGTTTTTCTTGGGGTCGTTGCAGGCAGCTGCATGGTGGGATCAACCGATCTTGCTATGTGGATAGTCGAAAATGGCTACGGAATTGCCATATTACCTATCTATAAAACCGCCGAAGCTGCCGCAAAATCAAATAGGCGGGGCATGTGGCAAGGGAGAAATAAATGAAAAAGGGTGGAATTACTAAAACGTTATCGGTTACTTTCGCAGCTTTTATTTTAATTTTTTTCGTAGATTTAGGCTTATCGATCGCAGAGCAAAAACAAAAAATTGTGGATGAAAACGCGGCTGTTATCGAGGCGATGGTTAAGGAGTTTTTACAAAAGGTATATGGTGATGATTTTATTGTTTATAAATATCACCGTTTGGACCCGGGTACGGGTCTATTATCGGTAAGTGTGACTGTGCCGGGAGAAGGAGGGCAGGAGGAATTACCGGACGCGATTTGGATAACGCCGGATGGTCGCCTGCTGATTGATGGAAGTATTTATAACGCTAGCGGAAAGCAGCTTGGGGGTGGAATAGCGCAGGCGAACCAGGAATATCCAGAAAATTCTAAGCAGAAATTAGGTGCTGACAAGCTAGATTCGACCCAAGAAGATTTCGACGCTGACCAGTTTTTTCGCCGGCTGGTGGAAGAAGAAATCAGATCTTCAGGGCTGCTTCCGAGTTTTCCTGATGATGCAAAGTTTTTTGAAAAACTCCATACACAAACAAAAGCTGTTATTTTAAACCCCGCAGGATCCAAAGGAATTTTATCATTATTTATAGTGGTCGATTGTGATCAATGTACGATCGCTATAAACGAACTGATCGATCTGCAAAAAAGCGGCGTATTGGAAGCGGCTGGGATCCGGGTGCGAATAATTCCTGTTTTATTATCACCGGAGAAGCATTTTGATCAGAACAAGTACGAAACCCATATTAAGCGCAGCGCTTTATTTTTACAAAATAAAGGAAAGCTGCCTTTGTCCGCGTCTCAGGGCGCAATGCCAAGTGGTGTGGCCTTAGAAAAGGAAATTTCGCAGGTTAAAGCTAATCAGGCGTTTTTTGAGCAGATGTTTCCAGACCCTCAAACGGGTGTGCCGATGCTCATATGGCAAGGTCCATCGGGCAGCACTCAGGGCATGTTCGGGTATCCGGTGGGATATGGCAATGATCTTATGCAAATCGTGTCGCAAAATAAATCGTTATTTGATTTAGTTTTTAAGATAAGCGCAGAGCAGATGGGCGCATTAGGGCTGCCGTAAAGCTGCAGCAAGGAAAAAAAAGGTGACGGCTATTAAACCTAAAATTGTCATATATTTGGGTCTGCTAATCGTTTTATCCATAGCTACCGTAGTTTTTTTTATGTGGGGCGCCGATCGCGTGCCGATCAGCGAAATTACCGCCGCCGACGGCGATACCATACTTATTGGCAGTCAGCTCATACGTCTGGCGAATATAGATGCCCCCGAACTGGGCCAAGTAGCCGTTGATCTCAACACAAAACGCTATGATATAGGCGAGATCAGTCATGCCAAACTTAAAGAGGTGTTGTCCGAATATATTGATGTGTTATGTGTTGCGGTAAAATCTGACGATGCCACCGACATCAAAAAGGATGAGTACTTTGCCACTTGCGATGGCCGATTTAACGGTCAAAAAGAGGATATTGGCAAAAGGATGGTATTAGAGGGCATGGCGACTGGCATGTACGGCGACAGCGCCCAGACTTATGCTGCTGCGCAACAGCAGGCGCAGTTGTTAAATAGCGGCGTATGGGGTAAATATCAGACATGGCATCCCTACGATTACCGCAAAGCGATGGAAAGTGCCCGGGACAACGAATTATTTGTGGAGTTGGGCGTTGATACATCGGCCGCAAAAATAAAGGTAATTGATGGTGATTCTTTAGAACTAAAGGCAAAGAAAGTGAGGCTGGCAGGTGTGGATGCCCCCGAGCTGGGTCAGTTGGGGTATGTTGGCAGTGCTTTCGAGGATTTTATGAATTCTTATGATGTTGGGATAAAAACCCGGGATGCGCTTAAAAATGCTATCTATTCGGATCACCGCTATTTATTTCTGGAATGCGAAATTCGACAACCGAAGGCAGCTATTGTGCGGGATATGGATCCAGGGGAGACGACAATAGCAACCTGTTATGGGCTAACTCCAGATAGCCGAGAGGATATTGCCCAGTGGCTAGTGGCGTCGGGTATGGCGTGGAGCGTGGCGCAACAATATCGTGACAGCGAGGATATTGCCAGGGGGTTAGCCCGCAATATCTGGGATCGTCGCGCAAACATACGGGATTTACCATGGACATATCGAAAAAAATATAAAGAAAATAACGAGCGATTTTAATAAAAATTTACCGGCGGCAGGGCATGCCGCTTCAGCCTGTGGAGGGATGAGCGTCAGCTCCCCAGTGAAGCAGGAACCGCCCTTCGCGGGGTGGATGTCAATGCGCGGCTTGCGAAAGGGATCAAGAAGCTGTGAAAGTGACCACCCGCGCGCGCGGGGGGGATGTCAAGCCAAGTCAAATGATTATACGCAGGGCATATAAATTCAGACTCAAAACGACCCCGGAAATTGAAAACCGCATGCTCCAATTTGCCGGTTGCAGCCGGTTTGTTTGGAACTTCGCTCTGGCGGCGCAAAAAGAGCGCTTGGATAAGACGAAAAAGGTGTTGTCGTATTTTCAGCTGTGCAAATGCTTGACGCAATGGAAAAAAGAGGAAGATATGGCCTTTTTAGCGGTAGCGCCGGCCCATTCCCTGCAGCAGACTTTGAAGGCCCTGGACCGAGCCATGAAAGACGCGTTTGACAAAAAACAGCCGGCAAAGCGGTTCCCGGTTTGGAAGAAAAAGTTCAAGTGTGTCGACTCGTTCCGATATCCCGCCGGGATTAAGCTTCAAGGGGCCCGGGTATATCTTCCCAAGCTTGGCTGGGTCCGGTTTCACAAGAGTCGTGAAATTCAGGGAACTGTCCGCAACGCGACTGTGTCGAGAAAAGGCGAGCATTGGTTTGTGTCCATTCAGACCCAGCAAGAAGTTGTGGTCCCGCCAAGGCTCGTGTCTAATCCAGATTCCGATATTGTCGGAATTGACGTCGGTATTGCGCGGTTTGTAACAACTTCCACCGGAGAGGCGGTCAGTCCTTTAAGTAGCTTTAAAAAACTTGAAAAAAAAATGGCCCTGGCTCAAAAGCTCCTTGCCAGGAAAAAAAAGTTTTCCAAAAATTGGCAAAAACAGAAAAGGCGAGTGTCTAAAGTCCACATCAAGATTGCGGATGCCAGAAAGGATTTTCTTCAAAAAAAGTCCACAATTATGAGCAAAAAACACGCTGTAATAGTGGCGGAAGATTTGAGCATCAAAAATATGTCCGCCTCGGCCAAGGGTGACATGGAAAAGCCCGGCAAGAACGTGAAAGCAAAAGCCGGGCTAAATAGATCCATTCTGGATCAGGGTTGGGGCAACTTCTTTCGGATGCTTGAATATAAGCAGCAATGGTCGGGTGGGAGTTTTCTTCAAGTGGACCCCAAGAACACTTCTCGAAAATGCCCTCGCTGCGATCAAGTTTCTATCGATAATAGAAAAACCCAGGTGTTGTTTCTTTGCATCACATGTGGCTTTTCAGCGAATGCCGACTATGTTGGCGCGGTCAACATTAAACACCGAGGGATTGAAAATCTAAAGGCGGCCGGGCAGGCCGCTTCAGCCTGTGGAGGGAGAGCGTCAGCTCCCCAGTGAAGCAGGAACCGCGCCTTGGTGGGGCGGATGTCAAGAGCAGCTCGATGCCATGGAAGAAGAGTAAAGGAGGTTAAAAATGGCCGAAGTAGACGAAAAAAAAACCGCGGCAAAACAGCCCGCAAGTGAAAAGCGGAGAGACAAGCACGCGCCGAAAAAGCCCGCCACCGAAAGGCAGATGGCTTTTATCGATAAATTTGTGGCGGCCGGGCGAGACAAGCCCGATCCGGGTGTTGCCGAGGACAAGAAAGCGGCATCGGAGTACATTTCCAAGCAGCTTAAAATCGGACCTCTTCCGAAAGAAGATGCCGGTCCAACCCCGGCGACGAAAAACCAGGTGAAGCTGGTCGAGAAGCTCGTCTCCGAGGACAAAAAGCCGGAACCCCCAAAAGGGTGGAAGGAGGACAAGAAAGCGACTTCCGAGTATCTCGACAAGCACGCGCCGAAACAGCCCGCCACCGAAAAGCAGTTGGCTTTTATTGATAAGCTCGTGAAAGAAAAGGGCGACGAAAAACCTGACCCCGGCATTGAAAAAGACAAATACGCGGCGTCTCAATTTATCAAGAAAGAAATTGACCGGATCCAAAAAGCGGCCTCGGAGTACATTTCCAAGCAGCTTAAAATCGGCCCGCAGCCAAAACCCGAGGTCGCGGCTGTGGACAGCGCGAAAGCCGCCGGTCCCGAGCCGGTTAAAGACCAGGCTCCCGGCCGGCGAATGGGCCCATAGGACTCGGTAATGGGGTTTAACGGTGATAAAAAAACCAAAATCCGCCGATTGGGATGTTGACGATTTTAAAAAGAGGTTCCTTGATAAAAAGAAAAAAGAATCAGGGCCCGGGCGAAAGAGCCCTAAACCGCGGCCGCAGCCACCCGGGAAAAAAGAAACGCCGGGGGTGTCCGCAAAATCAGAGCCCGTCGGGACTCGACAAAAGATCGCGAACTCCGAACCCCCCCCGGCGACTGAAAAGCAAATAAGGGCGGTGGAAAAATTAGTGGCGTTGGGAAGAAAGCCGCCAGCCAAAGGATGGCGGGAAGATCGGGGGCTTGCCACGGAATTTATTTTAAAACAGCTTAAAAAAGGTAGTGCGGACAAAACTGGTGCGCGGCCTGAAGAGAACAAAAACACCGGCAAGGAGGCAAAAAAAAAGCTTGACAAAAAGCGCGGAAAAAAAAGGCCCCAATGAGAAAACCGTCGACGGCGGCGGTTTAAAAGAATTAAAGGCGGCAGGGCATGCCGCTTCCGCCTGTGGAGGGAGAGCGTTGGCTCCCCAGTGAAGCAGGAACCGCCCTTCGCGGTGAGGTGACCCCTCGCGCGCGCGCGGGGGATGTCAAGGGGAGTTTCTGATTTATAAAAAACACAAACGGCAGGTGACCCCTCGCGCGCGCGAGGGGGGGGATGTCAAGGATGTCAAAATTCAAACAAAGGAGGCACAAAAATGGAAATAAATTTAATAGATAAGGTTGATTCTTTACCGCGGGTCCGACGCGAAAAACCGGCGACAAAAGAACAGATCCTGGCGATAGAGCGCATGGAGGGGCTGGGGTTTGGGCTGCTCGCCGTTTACGGCTGGCGCGCGGACAGGGTTCTCGCGGACGCGCTCGTCGCCGAGGCCTACATTGAGGCAATGTGCGCTGTGGCCGATTTGTCGTTTCAAATGGAAGAAAAATCGTGATCAATCTCAGTCAAAAAACCATTTATATTTTTTGCGGATCACTGTGTTTGCTGGTCGTCGCAGGGATTTTGCTGAGCCTGCTTTTTTCAAATAAAAATTTACCGGCGGCAGGGCATGCCGCTTCCGCCCGTGGAGGGAGAGCGTTGGCTCCCCGAAGAACCAGCAACCGCCCTTTGCGGGGTGGATGTCAAAGACAACTTTTTCCAAGCGTTTTGCTGATATTGCTGATATTGTTTGTATTCGAGGCTACCGGATTTTGTGATTATATACGGCGGGCGAAGACTGTTATAACCCATGTTGGAGAGGTGGAGTCCTATGAATCCGGCGAAATACATGTAGATAAAAAGATGAGCGTTGGCGTCTACGATGGGGACACGATTTTTGTTGAGGGTCACACAATTCGGCTGTTTGGCGTGGACGCCCCGGAGCTTGAACAATTTGTCGAAATAAATGGGCGCCGGGTGGACGCCGGGCTGGTGGTGAAGCAAGAGATGGTTAAAAGAATAAACTCGTTGTACCAGATTAGGTGTGTTGAATTTGAGGGCTATGACCGGGTGGTCGCCCATGACCTTCACCACGCCGAATATGTTGCCCGATGTTTGGGGAGCATTAGAGATGATGAGGGCATTGCAAATGAAACGATTGTATTTATAAAAACCAACCCCGACGAGGATATTGCGGCCGACCACGATTACATAGAATATGTCGTCGACATTGGGGCTTGGTTGGTGTTTAAGGGCCTTGCGGTGGCGACGTCATACTCGACGTTTTCGGTTAAAAACCACGCGCCCTATGAAAAAATTGAAGAGACCGCCCGCGAAAAAGAGGTCGGAATCTGGAAAAAAAATATTAAAGGAATTGTGCAGCCAGTCGATTGGCGCCGCGCGCAATATGAAGAAGCTCAAAAGGAAAATGAAAAGAAAAAAAGGAGGCTCGATGATCGGTTACCATAAAAAATTGTACAAAAAAGGCGCAAAGCCTGTCCTTGCGGGCGACGGGCGGCTGTCTGTGTTTGTTGCAGTTTTAGCGTTGTTATTGCTGGTGTCGACAGCTGATGCTGCCGCCCCTGCCAGCCCCTCGAGTAGTTGTGTCTGCACCTCTCTGCGGGAGGTACAGGCAGAAGCTGAAGCCGGCTTTATGAAGGTGTCACAAAGCGTTAGCAAAACCCTGATGCCCGACCCGCAGCTCGAAACGGGTCTATCCGGCTGTCTCTCAGGATTACAAAGCTTTAGTTTGGGCTCGCTATTTTCTTTTGGCTTGCCGAGTTTAAGCAGTATAGTGACCTCGGTGTGCAATAGATTCACAGATGCGATTAACAGCTACGTTGAAAATAATCTAAATAATCTAATTGGCAGCGGTTCCCACGGGGTCAAGGCCCTGGGAGGCCTTTTTACAGCCGAGTTTGGCACTAGTGTTTCGGGCGATGACCCAAACGTGTTTATCGATAACCCGGCCGTTACGACCAGCGACACCAGCGATACTGCTGTTAATGCCATTTGGAGCATCATTCAACCATGAAGCGGCTGCGCCACGCGACCGCAGGTGGAGTGAGCAATGGGAGATGATCAACAACAAGGTGGGACGGGCATTGCGCTAGCCGTATTGGGCGGCATGCTTTTTATGATGACCGGGTTTTTTTACGAGCAGCAAAAAGAACTAATTAATACAATATTTTTATGGTTTAGCATCGTGGAGTTGGCGCCATTTACGCTGATCAGCGACCTTGCCGCCGAAGCCTTTGGCATTTTGCGGGAAAAAACCATAAATCCCGCACAACTGGAAGCCGAGGATCTTAAAAAAATGCTGCGGTTTGTGGGTGGATACCTGGCATACCCAAATGCCGTATTGGGGGTTTTTCTTGCCTATAAGGCGTGGACGATAACGCCGGTTGAAGATTTACGCAGCAAGTATGACTTAATGACGCTTTTGCAAACCAACGCAAAGGTGCATCCTTGGATGCAACCGGTGGCTAATCGTAATATACTCGATGAGCCCTTATTAAAAGGTAACTGGCGCATAGCAATGCAGCCTATAGAGTTTGCCGCCCATCACGGATTGCTCTTATGCGACGGGAAGGTTATTGAGGCCAGCGAATTAATAAATATGGAGACGGGGCTGGCAGATGAATTATCTGCGTTTCTTGCCGATAACGCCGCCAACAGTCTTGATAAGGAGAAATGTCGCAGGATTTTTTCAGAACAAATAGGCCCTTCCTTTAAAGATGTTGCATATTTGTTAAACTCATTAAATAGCGCAGATCAATTGGACAGTCCTTTACTTATTACTGGCGACCGGCTTAATGTGCAGCTAATAAAAGAGCTCGAGGACTATAAGGTGGGCCTGATCGCCGCCTTTATGGCTATGGGCTGCGGCGACAAGGATTGCGCCCGCAGCTTATTAAATCATATGTCTCAAACGTTCACCGAAGGTAGATTTGTTGAAAAAAAATCCGGTATATTGCGCAAGGTGAAAACGGTGCAAGTAAAAGAAGATATCGATATTTGGACGGTGCCTAGCGGGATGGCGGCCCATGAACTTATTGAAAAACATGCCACCGACCAGCGCCTTTTGCGCAAAAGCGGCCAGCATGCGACATACGTAAGCACATGGATGCACTTTTTGTTGGAGTTTGCGCGAGAAAAGGGTGTTTTGGGCACCGCCGAATTTATTTGGTTAAAACCGATGAACCGAACGTTTTTTTACACGCTGCAACAGGCCGGCGGCCGGGCCGCCTGGTGTGAAGCGGCCGGCCCGTGGGCGCATTACGCCGAAGAACAGCGGGCGGGCGTAACACTGGAAACACCAAGGGTGATGGCGGCGGTAAAAGCGTTTGAAGAGGCGTTAAAAGAAACGGGATGGATAGCACCGAAGTAAAGTAGTCACCTAGAGATAGAAAAATGGCAAAAGAAGAGCGCAGGGTTCGTGGCTTAAAAAAAACCGATGAGTTGGATTCGAAGAAATACGAACGCGATGTTCGGCCGTTTCTTTCACAGCTTCTTGATCCCTTTCGCAGCCGCGCCGGCTTTATAATGCTGGCATTTATGGGTATTGCTGCCCCATTTTTTTTTCCTGTGATTGCCAATTTAATGTTTTTGTTCCTGTTTATCACTTATCGCTGGTTTGCCAAAGCCAATAAGTACAACCGTCTTCCTTTTCGTCTACCGGCCTTCGTAAAAAAAACCGACTATTCCGATCCGGTGCCGGGCCGTAAAATTTTCAGAGAGGGTGGCGGTATCTTTCATCTTGGCAACGAGGCCGAGACTAACGAAGAACTGTGGGTGCGGGGATCGGATATATTAACGCATATGCTCATTTTCGGAACCACCGGATCCGGCAAGACAGAATCATTGGTGTCACTGGCCTATAACGCCCTAGCCATGGGCTCTGGAGTATTTTATATTGATCCAAAAGCAGCCCCTAAGCTGGCCGTACAGATTTATACGTTGGCCCGGGCTTGCGGACGGGAGGACGACTTCAGGGTTTTAAATTATTCTACGCAGGGTAAACGATCGTATCCTCATCCACAGCGGGTCTCCAACACCACCAATCCGTTTGCTTTTGGCAGTGCCGAGGCCCTGACGAATTTATTGGTATCGTTGATTCCAGCCGCTTCCGGCGATGGGGCCGTGTTTTCTCAAAATGCGCAAACGCTGGTGGGAGCCTTAATGTACGGGTTGGTCGAAAAACGCGACAAGGGGGAAGCGGCTCTATCTATTGATACCGTTCGGCAGTACATGGTTTTGGACAAATATATTGAGTTGGCGATGGACAAAACGCTAACTGCAGAAACGCAATCAGCACTGAAATCGTTTTTATTTAGTGTGGGATGGCAAGAGGAGCATGGGGCCGATTTAAGTGAACAGCCCGAATCGTTGCCGGAGCAATACCAGTATGCCCGGGCGTATTTTTCCCTATCGCTTGCGAGCTTAGCGGACACATACGGACATATTTATCAATCTGCCTTAGGAGAGGTGGATATGTTTGACGTCATCAAAAATCGCCGCATTCTGGTGGTGATGCTTCCGGCCCTTGAAAAAGCGCCCCAGGAGCTAAAAAACCTCGGAAAGATTGCTCTATCAGCAGTTAGAAACGCGTGTAGCGTGGGCCTTGGGTCGCGCCTGGAGGGGACTGTGGAAGACGTGCTCGACGCGCTGCCGACAGATTCTCCCACACCTTTTCTTACTATCGTCGATGAGTACGCAGCGATCCCGACCCCGGGTTTTGCCGAGGTGCTAACCCAGGGCCGCGGCCTGGGTGTTGCGGCCATAGTGGCCTCTCAGGATTTTGCGGGAATTAAGGGCGCCGATGAAACCGGTGCCCAACAAATTGTTGCAAACACTAAAATCAAGTGGTGCATGGCCCTAGAGGACCCGCAAAGCACCTGGGAGCTGTTTCGATCTCAAGCAGCTACGGCGGTGGTGATGCGCTCAGAAGGTATGAGCTCTGCCATAAAGGGTCAAGGTGAAGCGCAGTATATGAGTTTAAGAGACAAGGGGTCGACAAGCCTACAATCAATTGATCGAATCAATATACAGGATCTGCAGGAACAAATTGAAGGAGAGTTTCACTCGGTTTTCAAAGGCAACGTGGTCAGAGGCAATGTTTTTTACGCTAATGTCCCGCTAAAAACAAAACAGCAATTGCGGATCGCCCATATGCTTAAAATCAGTCCTGCTGGATAAAAGTCGAATAGGAGACAAGTATGAGTTTTTTGAGTTTTCTAACAAAAAAACCTAATGACCCTGACACTGAGGTGGGAGACAGTGAAAAGGTGCGCGAAAAAAGTGCAGGCAAACCCAAAAAGCCCGGCCGCAAGGAAAAAAAGAAAAAGAGCAAGGCGCCGATTGCGGAACTCGACTATGCCCCTGATCTGCCTGCTGGCACGCCTCATCACGTAGTTTACTACCGGGGCTGGTTTCGGGAGCAATATAAGCGCACGGTACTTATCTGCTTGCTGCTACTAATGGTTTTATGTGTATCTATTGCGGGTAATATATATTTATATTTGTCCGAACAGCCTCCGGTTTATTACGCGGCGACTAGCGATTTTCGGCTGGCGAAGTTAACGCCTTTGGATCAGCCGCTTATGAGCCAAACAGCATTGTTGAACTGGACCGCGGAGACTGTTGCCGAAACACTATCACTGGATTTTTTGAATTGGCGTAAAAAGCTGATGCGGATACGTCCGAGGTATTCCTCCGAAGCGTTTGCCCAGTTACTGGAATCGCTTAAAGCATCGGGCAACCTGGATATGATCCGCAGAAAACGGCTTTCGGTTAGCGCAACCACCTCCCAGCCCCCTATAATTGTTGGCAAAGGTGCCCTGCAAGGCCGTATCGTTTGGCGCATCGAAGTGCCGGTGCAAGCAACATACGAAGATAGTAATGCTACCCAGGAAACGCAAAATTTAATTGCCGCGGTGGTTGTGGAACGCGTCTCAACCCTGGAAAAGCCAACCGGCATACAGGTCCGCCAGCTGCTATTAAAAAGCGATGGGCGATGATGGTAAACAAGATAAAGCAATTTGTCGATACTGGCGTTAATCGTTTCTTCGACACACTTGATAGGGTTTTAGAGGTAAGTACTATGGGATTTGTAGATAGGGTATTTAGTGGTTTGGATGACTGCATTTACACGATAAATGAGTGGTTTGGTCGCACGGTCTGGCATTACTGCGTTTTGGAGACCGCCGCTGGCGACCATGTTTTAACCGCCTCCGACGGGTCGTTATGCACCATCTTAAAAGTGTCGGGCTCGCTAAAAATGCAATCCGCCGCGCAGTGGGAGGACTCGATGTCGCATCTGGGCCGGCAATTGCATACCCGGCTATCAAAACAAGGACATATCGTCCAAATCGTTATTGACTACAACCCTGACTATGTTGCTGATGAGTTGACCCAAAAAACCAACCCGTCCCGCGTTACGGCCTCCAACCTGGGTTTTGAGGCTGTCGAGAGTATTTTTGATGATTGGGTGGACAGTGTGTCCAACTGGTGCGCCACGGAAAACATCTATATTGCGCTGTGGACAAAATCGGATGTGCTTCCTCCCAAGGAGTCGCGCCAGGCCAAAGGCAATATGCGCCGTAAAAACACGAAAACCGCCCCGCCCACCAATCGCTTTATACAAAATGTTGGCGTTTTTTTGGAAGATATCATCAATGAGCATAATAGCTTCGTGGATACGATGATTGATTCGTTTACCACCATTGGGATTAACGCCCACATATTGACCGCACATGATGCGATCAGAGAAATCAGAACCATTATTGACAAGGATTTTACTGGTGATAGTTGGGCGCCTGTTTTACCGGGCGACCCGATACCGGTGCGCTTTCACGAGCCGGGGACCGCGGATAAAGATATGCGCACAGTGCTTTATCCATCTTTGCGCGAGCAAATATTTCCCAGAGAGGCGGAAAACCTCACCCAGCAGATCATCCGCATCGGTGATAAATTACATGCTCCCATGGTGATGGCGCTGCCTCCCCAGACACCGCGCCCTTTCGATGATTTGTTTCGGCGGCTGCGTGAAAAAAAGTTTCCCTGGCGCGCCAGTTTTTTCCTGGACGCGGACGGATTGAAATATATGCGCCTTAAAAGCATCCTCGCAACCGTCCTGCATTTTACCAGCACAACTAACAAAAAGTTTAATATGGCAATGCAGGAGTTGAAGGACCTTGAGCTACAAGGCGAGTCAATTATACGTTTTAGGGCCAGCTTTTGCACATCATGCTATGCTGATGAACCCGAGGCTGAACGAAAGCTAAGCGTTCGATCTGCTTCTTTGGCTTCTGCTGTCCAGTCCTGGGGCACTACTGATGTAAGCCAGGTGGTTGGCGACCCACTGCTTGGTTTTTCTTCAACCGTCCCCGGGATAATGATGTCACATCCTGCGCCGTCGTGCGCGGCCCCATTACAAGAGGTGTTGCACATGCTGCCGCTCAATCGCCCCTCGTCGCCATGGAGCGGGGGAAGTATTATGTTGCGTACACCCGACGGCAAAATAATGCCGTTTCATCCGATTTCTTCGGAGCAGGCCTCCTGGATCGATATCGGCGTTGCCCCGATGGGTGGGGGGAAAAGTGTTTGGCTCAACACGATTAACTTTGGTTTTTTGTTCCAGCCGGGTTTGTCACGCTTACCTTTTTTGTCGATCATCGATATTGGACCCTCTTCGTCCGGGCTAATTGGGTTATTGCAGTCGCTGTTGCCAGACGATAAAAAGCACCTGGCGGCCTACCATAGGTTGAAAATGGATGAAAACTTTGCAATCAACCCTTTTGATACGCCGCTTGGGTGTCGGGCGCCCATGCCGCAACACTTAAGTTTTTTAGTCAACATTTTGGCGCTGTTTGCAACGCCGTTAGACCAGACCGCGCCCCAGGATGGCGTGGCGGGGCTGGCACGTGCCTGCACCGAATCCGCCTACGACGAATTTCATTCTGATAACAACCCTAAAATGTATACGCCGAAAGTGGAGCCCAAGATAGATCAGTTATTAAAAGACGAGGGCGTCGAAATAGATGATCGTTCCAGCTGGTGGGAGGTGGTTGACGCGTTGTTTGAAAAAGGTTTTGCCCATGAGGCCATAATTGCACAAAAATACGCAGTGCCGTTGTTGTCAGAGGTTGCCGGCATCGCCCGGCGTGAGGATATGACATCGATGTATAAGCACAAAACACCGTCGGGTGAGCCGATCACCGAGTTTTTTTGGAGAAGCTGTGTGGAATCGATCAGCAATTATCCGATTTTCAAAGAACCCACGCGATTTGATATTGGTGATTCTCAGGTTGTTTCGCTCGACTTAGACGAAGTCGCGCCGCGCGGCGGCCCGGTGGCCGATCGTCAGACAGGCGTTATGTATATGGTTGCCCGGCATGTATGCGCCTCCCGGTTTTTCATGATGCCAACGGATGTACAATACGTTCCTCAGATGTTTCGAGATTACCATACAACTCGTATCGAGGCCATTCGCCAGGACCCAAAAAGGCTTTGTTACGATGAGACCCACAGGGTTTCTCGAAACGATTCGGTATCAGGTCAAATTGTGGCCGACCTGGAAACGTCCGCTCGGGAAAGCAGAAAATGGAACCTGTCTATCGGTCTGTACAGTCAGTCCATCCAGGATTACCCGGATGCGCTAATTGAGTTTGCATCCAACATTTTTATTCTGGGAACCGGGACAGTTAAAACTGTCGATGATTTGTGCAAGCGGTTCGGGTTGAACGAAAAAGCGCGCCAATCGATGAAATTTCTGGGCAAGCCCGGCAGGGCCGGTGCCAATATGATTGGTGTCTTTAAGACATCTAAGGGGGAAGCAATACAGCTTATAACCAGCACCATTGGCGCCAAAGCGCTGTGGGCGTTTTCCAGTACAACCGAGGACATGGCCGTAAGAAATCGGCTTTACGAAACCATGGGCGTGAAAAGAACCCTGGATGTTTTGGCGGCAAAATATCCGGGAGGCGTGAAGGATGAAATTCAACGCCGCCGGGAACTTGTTATGGATAAACGCGGCCAGGCCGTTAACTATATCGATGAGGTTTATAAAGAACTTTTGTTGGAGAATCGGTAAACATGGATTTTAGAAAAATAATCATCTTTGCTTCGGTGGTTGGTTTGTCTATAGCGGCAGGTTTGTCTATGGCCGCACAGCCGCGGCAGCTGTCGGGGCCTGTCAGGGTTGTCGACGGAGACACCCTTGCCCTGGCAGAAAATAAAATCAGGCTGATGGGAATCGACGCGCCTGAAAAAAAGCAGCAGTGCCGGATACGCACGCCGCACAGGTTGTCAGCCCCATATCCGTGCGGTTTGCGGGCCACTAAATGGCTGGCCGTTAAAACAAAGAATAAAACGGTGGTTTGTAAAATCACGGCAAAAGACCGCTGGGGCCGGCTTATCGGGATTTGCACTATTTTGGGAGAAGTAAAAAGTCTTAACTCACAGCTTGTAAGCCGCGGGTGGGCGGTTGCGTACAAAAAGTATTCTAAAAAATATATCCTTGAAGAAGCGGCGGCAAAACAAGCAAAACGCGGCATCTGGGCCGGGCCTTTTGAAAGGCCGGAACAGTGGCGGCGAAAAGAACAAAATCGATGAAATATTACATTATTTTTCTGTTAATTATTTTCACTACAATTGTTTCTGGGTTTGGGTTTTTTAGCGATAAAAAGAAAGATTTCGTAGGAAAAAAGCCGCTGTTGGGACACGTCGACGGTGAGGGGACCCCGCTGCCGAAGGATCATTTTTGGAGAAAAGGGTTTTTGACGGGTAGGGCTCTAAGAACAACTACAAGCAATTCGTTTATATTGGCAAAAGACTATGGGATCGGCTTCCCGAGGTCTCATGTCGTTTTGAAGGGAATTGAAAGCTCGCCACCGCTCAACAACCCCGGCCAATTTAGGCGTTCAAAGGCGTTGCTGCATCGCGCAACGTCCAATCGCCTGGTTTTTTGTAAAATTGAAGAAGTGATCCACGTTGCGCCGCCGAACACGGTGGCGAATCAGTCACCGTTTCTGGGGCAGGTCCTGGCAACTTGTTATGTGGGTTGCGATGATGTTCGGCCCTCTCCGGGGCTTAAATGGAAGCTGCCGGCGCCAGTTTGTCTGCCGGGCGAAAACCGGCTGGACCTGGGCAAGTGGTTGGCGAGAAAACAGCTGATCCCAGGTGGGCTTTATAAAACGTTTACGCTCAAAAAACCCGCGGGCCGCTAATTAAAGGCGGCCGGGCAGGCCGCTTCAGCCTGTGGAGGGAGAGCATTGGCTCCCCGTTGAAGCAGGAACCCCCACCCCTCGAGAGGGGGGGATGCCAATAAAGGACACATAATGTCATCGAGAATTGCTGTCAAGAAACCTCTTAACACCCATATCGCTGTTATTATGGTAATTGTTTTAACAACGACCGTAGTAACCCCCATACCCGTTTACGCATGGGGATGCTGCGGAAAAAGAACAGTAATTGATTTTGCCAAGGAGGTCGCTACTTCGAGGGTCATAGGCCCGATCCAGATTGTGCTGCGCACGTGGAAACAAGTTGGGGGCATAGTAAATAACAATCTGAAAGTAGCCGGAAGTGTCTCTCAACAAACCCAAACCATAATAGTAAAATCAGCGGCCGCGCAAGCCAAGGCGTTTCGCAACGCACTGGTGGGGCATCGCGCCGCGCAAGACAAAGTCGATACGCTCAATCAGTACGGGCCTCCCTCGCGGGCGCCTT
>Ga0209678_1000055_pt1 | contig 47723 bp, 42 predicted proteins | sample WorMetilvaeELBA1_FD_187404 | JGI IMG/M metagenome (GOLD analysis project Ga0209678, IMG submission 187404) | Marine gutless worms symbiont microbial communities from Max Planck institute for Marine Microbiology, Germany - Olavius ilvae ELBA.1... ...
CTGGCTACCCAAAAAATTTACAGTGACCGCCCGAGTTATAGAGTTGGGCAGGCGAGCGAGCTTCACCCTTCGGGCTCGCTCACCTGCCCAGCATCTATCTCTCGTAATGGTACCAGTTTCACACGAGCGCGGCCTCCGGCCAAAAACCGACCAGTTTGATCAATGTTAGAAACATTGTTCATATGACAACGTAGGGTCGGCCACGGCTCGACTGAGCTCGCCGAAGTCCGTGCCGACCGGTTTTGGCGGGCACGGTGGCCCGCCCTACATTTCTGAAATAAGCGGTTTCACTCGAGTTTCCTGGTGTTAGAAAATTAGGGTGCTAAATCCTGACACCTGAAACCTGACTCATTAAACCGGGGAGCTTCACCTTCTATGTTTAAAATTCTATAGGCGGATATCTCTGGCTACCCAAAAAATTTACAGTGACCGCCCGAGTTATAGAGTTGGGCAGGCGAGCGAGCTTCACCCTTCGGGCTCGCTCACCTGCCCAGCATCTATCTCTCGTAATGGTACCAGTTCCATAAGAGCGCTGCCTCTGGCCGCCAGCGTCCAGTCTGATCCCATACGAAACTGTGGTACCATAGCTCCGTAGGGTCGGCCACCGTGCCGACCGATTTTGGCGGGCACGGTGGCCCGCCCTACATTTTTGTAGTAAACGATTTCATATAAGATTTCCGGTGGCTGGGAGTTAAGGCGCTATATCCTGATCTGCCTTCGGCAGAAACACTGACACCTGAAACCTTCAGTGCAGTTTCATAAGAGGCAGTGGGAGATCCCCCCACAGGCTAACCTGAATATAAGTCAATTAGCTCTTTCTCACCGCTTAGTTTCAATTGTTCAAGCGCGGCCAGGGTGTTGTCCGGCAAGGGCTGAACTTTATGGGTTTCCAGGATCCCTTTAACCTTTTCCCGCACGCGCATCTCCATATCCTTGGATCCTTCCTCCTGCCAGATTCCATAAGGCTGCCGGCTCAATAAGTTTGGCATCCACAGTTCCTGGCGGAAGTGACGAAAAGTGTGCTCTTCCTGGAGAAAATTCCCGCCCGGACCGACTTTTTGGATAACATCCCGTGCCAGGGTAGCGGGCGTTACCTCGATTCCCCGGATGAAACGCTTGGCCATGCCCACGACCTCATCGCCGAGCACCAGCATTTCCGCCGAGCAAATCATTCCGCCGTTCATGTAGCCGACGTCATGAATTAAATTCAATCCGCCCAGGCCCTGGGCCAGAATAGAAAATGCACTTTCGATGCCGGCCTGGGCATCGAGGACCTTTGAATCGGTGGAACCGGCCAGACCCCACGAAGGCAGCCCGAAAGATTGGGCTATTTCGGCCTGGGCTGACAGGCCCAGACTCATTTCCGGCGAAGCAATGCTGAGGATTGTGGTTGCCATATCAAAGCCGGAGACATTGGATCCGAGAAAACACGGCGCACCGGGTCGGCGAAGTTGCACCAGCGTTAAGCTCAACAACCCTTCCGCGATAGCGAGCGCAAGGGCCCCGGCCAGAGTGACGGGAGCGGTGGCACCTAACTGCTGGGTGGGTCCGGGAATCTGCGGCATGCATAAATCGGCCGCGATAAACATCCGATCCACCACTTCAGGCGGAAAAACCAAGGGTGTAATCGGCTCCGGATAAGCGATTAAAAAGGGATATGCCCTTAATTCATCAATACCGCCCGCGACTGCGGCCGCCATTTCGTAAACCAGTTCAAAGCCTCTGCGGGAATAGCCGATAAACACCAGGGGTTTCGTCGTATTTTTGACCACCGCCTCGAATTCATGCAGATCGGCCGCAAAAGCGGGAACATCCTGACTGGATCCCATGGGCATCACCCAATCGATGTTTGGCAGCGCGTCTGCAACTTTTGCTCCGCGCGCGATGTCTTCGACCCGCGTCTCATGAATCTCACCGGTAAGCGCATCTCTCGTATTGGGACTGGCCGTCGATGTGCCGTAATAGCTTTTACGCCCTTCCACCTCCAGGGCACGCTTTTTATTCCTGTCAAAGATAGTGATGCCTTTGGGCGCGGTCCGGATGCATTCCTGAACCACATATTCGGGGATTTTCACCACCTCGTCATTAACAATGGCCCCGGCTTTTTTGAGCATTTGACGTGCCTCTTTATGCAAAATTTTAGCACCCGTCTTTTCCAGGATGTCAAAGGCAGCTCGTTTAATTTCCCAAATTTGATCATCGCTGAGCACTCGAAAAAATACCGATCGGTTCTGCTTAAAAGATGACTGGATCATGACGACCTCCTTTTGATTATATGAAAAAACAACTCCACAATGCCATATCCGATTTGGATCAAAAGATCAAAGTCTACCAGTTAAAGATTAAGGGATTCAGGAATTCAGGAATTTAGGAATTGAAGGAATTCTACAATTTTTTTATTTATTGATTTTATCCTTTAATCCCCCAATCCCTCATTTCCTAAATCCCTCAATTTCACCCATATTGGCAGAGATCGTGTCAAAAAAATTTGACTTCATCGAAAAGTAAGTTAGGAGACGTAAAATCAGGGCGTCTAAAATGCTTTGGGAACCCGCGTATTCATGGTACTAAAATGCTCAATCTTACCTGCACCGGAGGTTATCATTGAAAAAGATCATCTTTACCCTGGCCGCAATCGGCGGCATCATGATTGGCGCCGCAATGATTGGAGCCAAGGATCGTTCTGTAAACAAAGGTGCTGAAATTATTTTGATAAATGGCGGAAAAGCGCGAGATATCCATTTCCCGCACCGTCGCCACCAAGACTCGCTCAGTGACTGCAAGATCTGCCATGATCTGTTTCCGGCCAGGGCGGGAAGCATAACCGAATTAAAAGCGCAGGGGAAACTGAAAAGAAAACAGGTAATGGAAGAGCACTGCATTGCCTGCCATAAGAAAAGAAAGGCTGCCGGGCGAAGCACAGGACCGACCTCATGTGCCAGATGTCACAGAAAAACCGGTTGACTCCCGTTCATATCGAGTTTCATGGCTGCAACAGGTCACCTTCCAAATGTCAATCAAGTTGTCACTCCGGTGACAATTTCAATTGCGGGTGTGACGGCTTTTAAATACTTGCCTCCAGCCCTTCGCTCCGGTTGCGGCTGTCAACCGAATTGGCAACTTTCCCGCTGGCACCCCATTGCAACCGGCCATACCCGCCACCGAAAATAGCAAAAATATCAATATATATTGATAGGTTATACTACAAACTATTATTTTGGCAACCTTTCCTGCAATCTGGCATGTTCATTGCGTTAGAGATAGATCGGATACAAGATGACTGATAGCGTCAGGCGATAATGAGCATCCTCTGCCGTCACCCTTAACCCGGGAGGTGAAAAATGAAGTTGAATGCCCTGAGTCGATCCTTTTCGAATATGGTCCAGAATCAAAAGGCGAGCTGGCATTGGGGAGCAGGTGACCGCACCTGGCTGAATCAAAGCAAGCCCGAGCGGCGGCCGGCTCAGCACTCGACACTGCTGAACAACCCGGGCAGAATGGAATCACGTCCGGTGCTTTGTGTGGAGAACATCGAGGTATCCGCCGACAAAAAGTATATGTACTGTAAGGGATGCGTACGCAGTCAGGGATTCAGGTCCAGATCGAACGTGGTTGTCGCGGTGGAATGGCTCGACGAGGATAAAAAGGCCGTGAACACAGACTGGAAACGAATCGAGATGCAGCCCGAAGGGAAAAAAGCGCCAGTGTTGCCAAATGTCCTGCAGACCTTTAATGTCAAAGCGCCACTGGACCGGCGGGTAAAATGGGTTAAAGCCTACGCCTTTTCAGGCACACAGTAAATTCAGTCAGATATTTTTGCTTTATCGATATCCAGTGCTTGCCTCATAGCCTGGTCCGATGCATCAGCAGCGTCGCTGTATGCCGCGAATACATCTATATCCAGCCAGGGAATTGAAAGATACCCGAAATAGTTAGCGAAAAATGCGGCAACCAGTAGACAGACCAATAAAAAAAATTGTTTTATTACCTGGTGCATTTTGCCTCCCTGAAATTCTTATAGAAAAGTATTCAGCTAGGCTATCGGCATATTTCACGATTAACTTGAGCTTTTTCTTGATCTATCAAAGATTCATCACCTTCCATTCCCGGATGTGGTTGTTTAAACTAATGATCAAATTCTCAATCTCCTCAATGGTATTCAAGGCCGCTATCCTCAAGTTGACCCGCAGTTCATTTTCATAGTGCCTCTTTTGCCGATCCAACTCTTCAATGACCTGATCATTGCTCCACTCTGGGTGAGAGCGTTTAATTTTCTGGGTGACCAAGTAATCATCAAATGCATGATCAAAGTTTTGTTCCAGGAACAATTTCATTTCCTCAAATGACGGAACATCATACGAACCGGCCAAAATCCGGTTCAGAGACTCTTTAACGATCTGGCGGGCACAGGTTTTAATATCGGTAGAATACATGCGCGTTTCTGACCTTTGCTCCTGATAATAAAGATCTGCGTATATCGTGGTCTTCTGCCTCAGACTGCTGTGATTGCCATTAGACAATGCCGCCGGTCGATTTTAACGGATTGAAATCTTGGCGTTGGCGCCACCACCGCGCAGAGAAGTCGGAATATGCTATGATAAGACGCTGAAACCGGTATTGCAAACGTTCAGCTAAAAATATTCTGCAGATAATAAAAGAATTGCCAGCCCGGGTCAATTCAATATTTCGCTAAAATTTAATTAATTTGCCAGGAGACAAGGCAATGGAAAACAAATATTTGATTTCAAAGTAACATACGAAACTTCGGTGGTTGACGCGGGACAATCCAATGCCAATATTCAAATTGCGCGTTTACTCAGAATATCCGACTAAACACGCTTGAAATTTGAATATGGTATGAGGAGGTTTCGCCATGAATAATATATTAGATCGGGACCGTACCGGACATTGTGAAGGTGAATGCAACGACCGCGTTCGTGAAGGTGAAGAAGAGCGCCAGGCACAGATCAACGCTGACTCTTTCGAATCTCCGGAATCTTTTCCGAATACACCGTGGGCGCGTTCAAGGACCGACCAACCCGGTGTATACGGCGGGCATGTGTAAGTTTAACAACGCGCGTCGCAGAGCCGGGCGGATGGGAACCAATCTGTTCGGTAATTTTGCAAACTTGGGGGGAACATGTTTCCCCCTTTTTTTATTTGACACAGATAATTTATCTCCGTATATTCCGTCCAAAAAATGGAGACCAGATGCTTACTTAGCCTGCGATGAAATATACACCTTCGACCCCTGCCAAATGGCGCAAATACCAGTTGGAACTTCAAAGAACCGACAGATTTAGGCGAACGATAAAAAACCTGCCCTTATTGATATTAATCGCCATTGCTGCCGTCACCGTACTCCTGGCTTTCATCTGGATAGGTTTGTGGCTTTCGGACCGTTGGAATCAAGCCGGTCAAAAGCCGCCCCCACCGCCTGAAGGAAAGCTCGCTGCCCAGCCGCCGGAAATTTCCCGTGATGACCTTCCTGAATTGCTGGATGAGATTTCCCGGGAATCGGCTCAACTAAGCGATGTGCTGGTTTGTCAAAAAAACGGCAGCCAGTATACGATCCGGACCACGATCGACCCGAAGCTTCAAAATTACATTCAACGGCTGCTAAAAAGATCGCGTACGCTGCAATCGGCGGTGGTGGTGCTCAATTCCAGGGACGGTCGTGTGATTGCCATGGCGGACCATGATTCAAACGGCAATCGGACCAATCTGAATCTAAAAGCGGACTATCCGGCGGCCAGCCTCTTCAAAATCGTGGCTGCCGCGGCAGCGCTTGAAAAATCAGGTTTTACACCTGACACCGCCCTTTATTTCCGCGGCCGCAGGCACACACTTTATAAATCCCAATTGAAACAGAAGAAAGACCGCTGGACCACGGAAACCACCCTGCGCAAAGCTTTTGCGCTTTCCAATAATTCTGTATTCGGCAAGCTGGGCATTTACGTATTGGGACAGCAGGTCCTCACGGAGTATGCCGAAAAATTCGCGTTCAACCGTTCGATTCCATTTGACCTGCCTTTGGCGGTGAGTCACATTGCCGTGCCGGCTGATGATTTTGGGCTGGCTGAAATAGCCTCCGGTTTTAACAAAAAAACGCTGATATCACCGCTGCACGCCACGCTGCTCGCCGCTGCCGCCGCCAACGAAGGCCGGATGCCGTCGCCGTGGTTGGTCGATACCATTCAGGATAGTGACGACCAGGTCCTGTATCACGCCGATGCCACGGTTTGGAGCCGGCCGATTGCCGGCAAGGCCGCTGCCGATTTAACCTATCTGATGAAGTTTGCCGCCCGGTCCGGCACCAGTCGCAGCGTCTTTCGCAAATTGCGCCGCAAGAAACGATTCAGGGCCTTTGAGTTGGGAGGAAAAACCGGCACCATCAATGACAGGCTGGATCGCTACAAATATGACTGGATCGCGGCGTTTGCGACGGCGCCGGGCGGCCACAAGGGAATTGCGGTAGGTGTCCTGGGCGTGCACGGTAAGCTACTGGGCACCCGATCAACGGAAATGGCCCGGGCGATAATTGATTATTATTTCAGGATTTAAAATACACTGCGCCGCAAATACTAGCGCCGTTGTCCTTTGAGTCAATAGTATGAGAAAGTTTACAATGAAAATAAAATCCCAAACCTCAAGCACCAAATTACAAATAAATCTCAAATTCCAATAATCAATGACCGAAACAGAAACCTCCGATATTTCGGTTAACTTCGAAAAATCTGATTCCCTGAGGCGGTGACATACGGCAAAAATGCTGATCTATTGTTTGAGATTTGGAAATTCGATCATTGGGATTTATTTGAGATTTGTTTTTTAGTGCTTGGGATTTTATCAGGCGCGAGATTGGAAAACTAGGTTGTTTCCATGCTATATTTGCCGGGACCAGGTTTCAGCGTTTATCTACCAAAATCTTCTCCCCGGCTTGCAGGCCGCTGACGACCTCGATCCGCCCGTCCGGTTTAGGCTGTCCCAGACGCACATAGCGACGCACGGCACCCTGCTCTGTCTTCACAATGACAAAGTCCAACTGGCCCACCCGGGTCACGGCCGCAGTCGGAATGTAAATTTTCTCGATTTGTCCGATGGGAATTAACAGCCGACCGAACATTCCCGGGTACAAGCCTGCGTCACCGGTCAGACTGACTTTGACCAGAAAGGTCCGCGACCCGGGGTCGGCTGACGGGACAATTTCATCCACCATACCCTCGTAGCGTTTGCCCAACGCGTCAATCTCGGCAATGAGGTTTTGATTTTCTTTCAGTTTTGAAGCCACCGACTCCCGCACACTGGTTTCCAGTCGCAGGGTGGCAGGGTTGTAAAGACGCAGTACGGGGACGCCCGGACGAGCAGTGTCGCCGGGATCTGCATATCGTTCAACGACGCGGCCGGCAATCGGTGAAGTCAGTTTGCTGTGGCTGAATGCGGTTTTAGCCTCGTCTTCATAGCGTTTGGCACTCACAAGCTGCGCCCGGCCGGTGCTCAGAGCGGTTTGAATTCGGTCACGTTCGGCTTTGGAAATGGCGCCCGGGTCGGCTTTAAAAATCCGCTGCACCCGTTTGGCTTCCTTTTCGGTCCGGTTCAAGATAGCCTGGGCGCTGACAACCGCCTGATGGGCTTGATCGACCCGGGCTTTCAATTCCCGGGCATCGAGATTAACCAACACTTCCCCGGGCTGGACCTCGTCGCCGGCCCAGACTGCGATGGACGATATGGTGGCCGAAATCAGGGGCGATATCACCGTCTCCACCTTGGCCCGCAGGGTGCCGGCCGCCCGCTCGATCAACGCCTCGCTGACGATCTCAACCGTAATAGTTTCAGCAGCGTCGGACTGCGGCACCACCTTGCTGAAATCAAGCGGGATTTTTTCCTCAAAAAAACCCGCCAGGTAGGCCATCACCCCACCCAGCAGCGCCAGGGCAAGAAATATTCCCAAAATTTTAAATGCAACTTTCACGATTCGATGTCCCTCTCCGCCGGAAGACCGTGACCCGGCTGGCCGGCATAGACCAGGCTATAAAGCACCGGTATCACGAATAAGGTAAAAACGGTTGAGGCGGCAATGCCGAATATAATAGCCCAGGCCAACCCGCTGAAAATTGGATCCAATGTAATCACCAGATTACCCAGCAAGGTCGTTCCGGCCGTCAGAAAAATCGGCCGCATGCGCACCGCGCCCGCCTGCAAAAGTGCGTCATGCAACCCTTTGCCTTCTTTGAGCGCCAGGTGAACAAATTCAACCAGGATCAGCGAGTTGCGAACCACGATGCCGGCCAGGGCGATCATCCCGATCATGGCCGTGGCCGTAAAAAGGGTCGGGTTGGGGAACCCGTCCACCAGGCGCTGGCCGATTTGATTCAGCAGCCAGAATCCCGGCATAATGCCGATCATGGAAAGCGGTATGGCCAGCATGATGATAACGGTCAGCACCGTCAGCCCGGTTTGAATGCGCAGCACAATAAAGATGCCCAGCAATGCGACTGCAAATGCGATCCCCAGATCACGAAATACCCGCAGCGTGATTTCCCATTCACCCTCGCCGTTCCAGACAGCTTTTACGTCATCGGGCAGGGTCCACGCCGGGCCGCCGCCCGGGTTCAGGTAAGTTCGTTTTTCCAGGGCAACCGGCGGACCGTCGTCCGGCTCACGATTCATGTCGCTGGTCACATCCAGCACGACTTCAGCCGGCGGTCGCCCCGCAATGTCCGCAAAAACATAGGCCACGCGCCGCAGATTTTTATGATAAATAACTTTATCCCGGGTAGTGTATTGCACGCGGCCAAGTTCAGCCAACGGAACCATGGGTTGGGGCGCATCTATCAGACCTGATTTTTCACGAATTTTCGTAATTCCCGGTCGGCCTTTGACGTGCAGGTTGGCCAGGGCGTTCGGTGAACTGCGCAATTCGAAGGGCAGCCTTAGTATTACGGGCAGCGGATTGACTTCACTTGGGATTTGCATGTGGCCGGCAACCAGACCGCGGTTGGCCAGCATGACGGTGCGGGCAATATCCTCGGTTCCGATGCCCGAAAGGGCTGCTTTTTCCTTGTCCGGCACAAAAATTATTTTCTGTTGATCCGCTTCAACGGAAGTATCCACATCCACCACCAGCGGCTCGCGGCGCAGACGATCTTCGAGCACCACGGCCGCCTGCTGCAAAGCGCTGTAAGGGGTCGCTTTACCGCCGTAAAGCTCAACCGTGATGGTCGAGACCACCGGCGGACCCGGCGGCACTTCGACCAGTTTCAGACGGGCGTTGAAGCCTTCGGCAATCGCTTCAAGATCCCTTCGGATGCGCAGCAAAATTGCATGGGACTGCTGGGACCGGCGCTGACGCTCGGCCAGGGTGACGCGGATATCGGCATAATGGGCACCGTGGCGCAGGAAATAATGCCGTACCATTCCGTTGAAATCCATGGGTGAGGGCACGCCCACAAAAGCGGTGTAGTCCCGCACCTCGGGCACCGAACTCAAATAGGTGCTCAGGGCCGCAACCGCCCCCTGGGTCCGTTCCAGGGTGGTGCCTTCGGGCATGTCCACGACCACCTGGAATTCATCTTTGTTATCATAGGGCAGCAGCTTGAGCGGCACCAGACGCAGGGCGGGAAACACAATCGAAATCAAAAACAGCAGGGCCACCATCATCAAAAATGCCCACGAACGCCGCCGGGTGTGGAGCAGCGGCCTCAATAAGGCGGCATAAACACGGTATAGACCGGTGCCGGTGATACTGTAGCCGGCGGGCACAGACACCGGTCTGAGCAGCTTGTAGGCCAGCCAGGGGGTGACCAGAAACGCCACCAGGGTACTGACGGTCACACTTACCGGAACGTTGAAGGCCATCGGGGCCATATAGGGTCCCATCATTCCGGTAATAAACCGCAGGGGTGCAAATGAAATAATGATGGCAATCGTGGACATGATCAAGGCCCCGCGAATTTCCCGAATGGCCATGATGACGCTGCGTCGACGCGGCTGCCCACCGGTGCGCAGATAACGTTCTATATTGTCCACGCCCGTGATGGGATCGTCAACCAATAGCCCCAGGGCCAGGATCAGGGCAAACAGGGTCACCCGGTTGATGGTGTAGCCGGCAAAAAAATCAAGGCCCAGCGTGATGCCGTAGCAGATCGGAACCGCCAAGCCCACCACCAGTGCGGCCCGCCACCCCAGAAAAATCCCGATAAATACCGTTACGGTCAGCACCGCCGCCAGGAGGCTGGTAACCAGATTATTGATCTTATCGTCGGCGGTCTTGCCGTAATTTCGGATAATGCGGTAATTGACTTCCGGCGGGAAGATGTCGCGTTTGAGTTTGGCAAAGTAGTCCTCAACCTCGTCTGCCACCCACACTGCATTGGCGCCTTTTTTCTTGGCAACAGCTATGGTTACCGCCGGATAGATCCCCGGGTAATCCTGCCCAATATCGGACGCCGGACCAAACCCCAGCCAGGTGTAGCTGGTCGGTTCGGCCGGACCGTCAATCACTCGGGCCACATCGGCCAGGTAGACAGGAACCCCGTCCACGACACTGATGACAAGCTTTTCGAGTTCTTGGGCACTGCGGATAAATTCACCGGCCTCAACCACCAGGCTCTGATCGTTGATCTGGACCTCACCAGCCGGCAGCAACTTATTGGAAACATCGAAGGCCCAGGCCACCTCCAGGGGTGCAGTGCGCCGGGCTGCCAGGGCGTTGGGATCCAACTCCACCCGAATCTGCCGCGGGCGGCCGCCGGTAACCGTCAGCCGGTTCGTGTTTTTGATGGACTGCAGATCATGTTCGATCTCCTCGGCCAAACGCCGCAGCTCATAGCCACCGGTCAATTCGGGATTGCTGCTCCATAAAGCCGCCACCACAATCGGCACATCGTCGATCTCAATCGGCTTGACCACCCAGGCTTCAACGGCCTGTGGTATTTTGTCGGTTTCGGAATAAAGCTTGTTGTAAATTTTCACCAGAGAAGCAACCCGATCTTCTCCCACAAAAAATCGAACCGTCACCACGCAGTGTTCCGCCCGGGACTGCGAATACACGTATTCAATCCCGTCGATTTGATAGAGCAGTTTTTCAAGCGGCGTAGCGATCTGGCGTTCGACCTGCCGGGCACTGAGCCCGGGCGCGGCCACCAGCACGTCGGCCATCGGAACAATGATCTGGGGCTCTTCCTCCCGGGGGGTGATCATCAGCGCCACGATCCCCCCCGCCAGGGCGGCCAGCAGCAGCAGCAATGGCAGCGGTCCCTGCAGGGCGGCAGTGAGCAGGCGCGAGAGCCAATCCGGTTTGTAAGCAGTGGAATCTGGCATTATGGAATCAAAGGTTTCAGGTGTCGGGTTTCAGGTGTCAGGCTACAGCGGAGGAATATTTACAAAAATAATGGGGCATGTCAACCAAAGATTTGCAATAAAACGAAGTAAAACAGTATGATATGTAACCTCATCGAAAGACGAGTATTGAATGTCGACTGATCCGCCGGAGGCGGAGTGGATCTCGCTTCAGGCTTCGTTCCGCGGTATCGCGGGACTACGACCCGAAAGGTCGCTCAGCCTTTTTTGAAATAGACAGAAGGCCTTAATTGGATCCGGCGTCGGTGCAATCGAAATTCATAAATCTTCAATTTTTATTCGCTTGCACAAAGTTATTTTACCGACCAAATCGACTGATCCCGCAGCCAGACCACAAGGCCTCCCCCAATTTTCATCCCCCGTATCGGCATTTGGTCGCGTTTTATTGGCAATTCATCGCCTTTATGTCGCAACTGAAAAATGTCTGTGCGTAAACTTGCCCTGAAACGGTCAACTTCAAACCTGTGACTCAAAGAAAAGGAGAGATCATGAAAGTTTTGTCCCTTAATTCAAGTCCGCGTGATAACGAGCAGAGCAAAACCGCGATTATGTTGAGTGCCCTGGTGGACGGTATGCGTGCCGCCGGTGCCGAGGTGGATGAGGTGTCGTTGAGTAATAAAAAAATAAAGCCGTGCGCCGGATGCTTCAGCTGCTGGACCAAAACGCCGGAAAACTGCATCCATAAAGATGACATGAGCCGCGAGTTGTTTCCTCGATGGCTGGAATCCGATCTGGTTATTTACGCTTCGCCGCTTTACCACTACACGGTAAACTCCGAGATGAAAGCCTTTATAGAGCGCACACTTCCGGCGCTGGAACCGTTTTTTATTTCAGCTGAGAGCCGGACCTATCATCCGCAGCGGTCCCAGGTCCCAAAAGTGGTGATGTTATCCGTGGCTGGGTTTCCGGAAAATTCGGTTTTTGACCAGCTTTCATCCTGGGCTAATTTTATATTCGGCCGCAACAGTGTTCATGAAAATGCACTGGTGGCGGAGATCTATCGCCCCATGGCCGCAGCGCTGACAATTCCCTATTTCCAGGAAAAGGCAGCCGATGTCCTCGAAGCGACCCGGCAGGCCGGCCGGGAGATAGTGACGTCTTTGACGGTGGCCGAGGAAACCATGGCACAGATAAAACAATCCATGGTTGAAGATCCGGCTGCCTTTTCAGAACTCACTAACTTGATGTGGCAGACCTGTATTTCCGAAGGTATTACTCCCAAGCAGTTTGAGGAAAAGGGTCTGGTGCCGCGGGCGGACTCCATCCATTCGTATATTACAATGATGAAATTAGCGTTCAAAGCCGGATCCGCCGACGGGCTCGATGCTGAAATTCAATTCAACTTCTCCGGTGAAAACGAGGGTTCTTGTTTTTTAAAAATCAAAGATGGCAATATCGCCGGCCGGCAGGGAGACGCAGCTCAACCAAACCTGACGGTTAGCACACCTTTTGAAGTTTGGATGGACATTTCAACCGGCAAATCTAACGGCCAGCAAATGTTAATGCAGCAAAAATACACCGTGGAAGGTGATTTGGAGCTGTTAATGCAGATGGGTCAATTGTTTGGTCGATAATCGGATAGAAGCAGTAAAACATCCGGGTCCAGAGGGCCCGGCTTTGATTTCACCCCAAAGGGGTGGAGTTTACCTTAGACTCCGCGCGGAATATTGGAATGGTGGAAGAATGGAATATTGGGATTCAAATGCGGATGTCGGTCTGATTTTATATACTGATCCGTGCGATCTTATAAAAAATAGATCTCATGCCACTGAACCCAGTCCTCCGCAGGCGAATCTTCGACATTCCAACATTCCATTATTCCATCATTCCGTGCCCGCTCGTTGTAGGATTCGGGGCATAGCCGACAGTCTCAGACCTGGCCCAGAGGACCAGGTTTTCTGCGATAAAATATATTCAAAATATGAAGCACGAAATGCGAAATGTGATAAAAAAGTATGGGACGCAGATCTTCACAGAATTTCACAGATAAATTATTCCAGGTCCGCCTGGCGGCTGAAGAAGTAATGCAACAGAGTCTGCAAGTGTAATTAGCTTTTTTTTCGCCGAAGGCGATGTTGTTAATTGTTTTCGGGTCTATCTACCATTTAAAGGGTTAAATAAAGGCGATGTCTTCGATTCCCCAGGATTTTGTTCTGCGTAGCCGGATTCCGGAAAGCCTCATAATGAGGATAATCAACATATCGATAACGGGAATCGGTTGCATTTGTGCGACTGTTTCTCTGTCAATCGGAACCGCCCGAACCGGGCCGTGTCGCTGGGCTGCGATGAGAACTCATTGTTTGGAAGTTCCCTTACCGCGTTTTTTCTTTTGCCCGTCTTGTGGGCTTGGGCTTCCACCGACATACATTTCATCCAGTTCAACCACGCCGGTTAAAAGACCGGCATCGGATTGGCTTGGGTCCATCATTTTTCGGATCGCATGACCCATTTTCCAGGCCGTGGGCTGGGTGACTCCGATCCAGCGAGACAGAACCACCGAGGATATGCCCTTGCTTGAACTAACGATCAAGTACATGGCCTCTAACCACTTCCACAGCTTAAGTTTGGTGCAGTGAAGCGGTGTTTTCGTAGTGACGGTGAACTGGCGATTGCATTTATTGCACTCATAACGATCCGGGCGCTTGCTGTTGCCCTTGATAAGGTAGGAGACGTCATGCCCGCAATGCGCACAGATCCGACCATTTGGCCAGCGTGCGTTTTCAATAAATTGGCGACATGATTTTTCATCTGGAAACTGTTGTCTTAATTGATCGATATTCATAAGATCTCCTTTCGTTTGTTTTTCTAAGAAGATCTTACACCATGGGTGTGACAGATACGGTCACACTTACCTTAAAAATGTAGATAGGCTCGTTTTCAAACAATGGGGAGGTTTCAATAAGAAAAAAGCTGGAAGACATCTAGACGGCAGAACGTGGGATGAGATGCCACAATATGTTTGATTTTTGGTGGCTTATGGGGGACACTCGGATTTTCGGATTATTCAATCCTCGCCCAATAGTTTCAATCCCTGATCTTTGACGATTTGTTGACACTCGTAACCGATTCGCTTGTGCCGAGAACGTAATGATCAGTTTTTTCGATAAATCCCCCTTACGATGATATGGTAAGGGGCTCCGGAGGCGTCTAAGTGGGGTTTTCGAGGCATTTCTACCCGACATCAAATACATTGGATTTCTAAACCGTAAATCCGTGGAACGTACCCTATACCCTTCTCGAAGCCCGGGAAATGCGTCGCTTGTAACTTATTAGAAATAATTAAAATATCTGTGAAAATAGCGATAAGCTGGCGGCTCATTTTAGAGAAAGAAAATCGAATCTTGTTGTTTTACAGGGTAAATATATTTGAAACTTAGCCCTGAATTAGTAACAAAAGTCTAATAATTTATGGACGGACGCTAAATTCATTTTGACAACAACCAATTATTTCTTATAAACTATTTAGAACAGTTTAGCAGCTTCTCAAGACTGGAGCATATAAGTGAGAATAAACAGTTATGAAGTCGTACTTGTCTTTGAAATAGATGAGACTATCGTTTTATCTTTGGGCCCAGCGCTAAAAAATCTACAAAGAAACCTTGGCGGCCAGCTGGTGAATATTAATGCTCCCGAGGGCGCGCCGCCAAATCTCCCGAGAATTATTCTAAAACTAGATGACTCAGTACTTAAGCTGGCGATTGATAGAATCAGTATTTCAATAAATCCCCCTTCGCATGTCAAATCAAGTGCTCCCAAGTCATCTAAATTTGCACTGAAACGAGCTAGGTCGATAATTGATCATCTTATCCCTTCTACCCCAAAATATAAATGGTGCGGTGTCGTCGCAATTTTAGAGTTTCCCTCCAAATTAAGCTCTTATAATTCAGCTATTGAGGCAATAGAACCGGTATCTAATAGATTGATCAATATCAAACGATCAGGTATGGATTTAGCCACATTTCAACTACAATTTGGAATGAAAGAAAACTTTTATTTTATAACCTATACTCTTAGTGGCTACGAAACCCGTGATATGAAGCTAATTCAAAAAGATAAAGTGGGTTATGTATCCATTGGACCGGAAGATTATATTGTGACGGAATGCGGAATAAGAATAACCTTGGATATAAATAATAAACCGGGTGGAACCACCGAAGATCCAGTTAAAGATATCGAAAATATTTTAAACAAGACAAATGAATTATCAAAATCGTTAATCGGTGATCTAAATCTGGAAGGAATTTTAACATGAGCTCATCACTACAAAGAACCGTAAAAACTGGTACAACAAATGTTATTTCATTTCCTCTAAAACAGTCGGACACTACTTCTGTAGGATCTGTAGATGAGCCAGCTAATCCTTTTGATAACCCTGAATATGAGTTAAATATCAAGAGTTTACTTGAATCTGTTATCTTTGAAGCCTGGGTAAAAACCCGTTTTGAAATTAATAAAGCAGATGATCCATTTGATGCAATATACCTTGCCGAATTAACCCCCGACAACATCAATACCGATGATTTGAATCGGATTGCCAAGTATTCAAGTATTCAAGACCTTTCCGATACAATCGAATTCGACGACGGGTGGGACGATTAGCATGTACCTTGACGATGATAACATTGAGAGAGGTTTACTACGCCAAGGAGATATCATTGCCGACGTCCATATACTTGGAGCAATAAATAGCAACAGTATACACTATTCGCAAACAGGCGGATCCGATCAATATGTAAGTTGGACTGTCCCAAATGCTCCAAAATTTGGCGATGTTATGGTATTGTCGCATAGTTGCGAGATTGACCCCCAGAATAAGATTAAACTAACAAGTATTATCCTTGCACCTTTAAGAGATGTTCACAAAACAACGGCCCCGGAAAAGATTCAAGAGCTCATTGATAGTAATGAAATCGATCGCACTGTACCACAAGCAAGCTATTTAAAATATTTTTACGTTTTTCCGAACGAGAAATTAGAATATATTGATGGTGCAATCGTGGACTTTTCAAAATGCTTCAGCTTACGTCGTCAGTCATACAACAGTTTGGTCTCAAAAAAAGTTGCGCAACTTAGTAATGCAGCAATCTCAAGCATGGCTTTAAAACTTGCTCTGTACTTTCATCGAAATGATCCCACTAAAAGCTAAAGCAACTAACAACTACTATGATTCTTATCGAACCAAATCAACCTTCTGAATATCAATGAAAATTTGATTGGATCATGCCGATCGGGGGGCTCCGCAGGGACAGCTCTTCGGCGCGGTGACAGAGCACTTGGTGCCCATCCGACAACTCCCGCAAAAAAGGGCTTTCGCGGCTGCAGATGGGTTCGGCTTAGTTGCAGCGCGGGTGAAAATGGCATCCAGCCCGATGGGTTGATGGCGTTGGGAACATCGCCGCGGAGAAGAACGCGCTGGACGTTGTAGTCCGGATCGGGAACAAGTACCGCTGAGATCAGGGCTTCGGTGCAGGGGTGCGGTTGATGAAACAGTACGTTCGTGGTTGCCATTTCCACAATTCGTCCGAAATACATTACCGCCACCTGGTTTCTGATGTGCATGACCACCGCCAGGTCGTGAGTGATAAACAGATAGGTGAGGTTGAGTTGCTGCTGCAAGTCATTTAACAGGTCCAGGACCTGGGCCTGGACCGATACATCCAGGGCCGAATCCGGTTCGTCGGCCACAATCAGCCGCGGGTTAAGGGCCAGGGCCCGAGCAATGGCAATCCGCTTGCGCGGAACGAGGGAAAACTGATGCGGGTAGCGCTGGGTGTGTTCCGGATCGATGCCGACGGGTCGGAGCAGGTCCTTGACGCGGCGGGCGCGGGCTGCGGCCGGGTGTCGAAATCATTAATCCGCATGGGTTCTTTTATTATAGCGCCGACCATAATGCGGCCATTCAGCGATGAATAGGGATCCTGATAAATGAGCAGCATCTCACTCCGCAGCTGCTTGAGAACGTCGGAGGGGGCGGTGGAGACGTTTACGGCCGCAGAATTTCCCCAAATTCCAGCTCCAAAAATCGATAGGGAACTGCAAAGCCCGATCCCGTAATCCGGATGGTCATCGGTCAGTTTAAATGACGCCTCAATATGTTGAGCTACCTTGTCCCGTCGTCTGGTGGGGTAGCAGCCTGACGTGTTGGGTCGTAGCTGGAAACGAAGCCTAAAGGGCGAAGCCTCAAACTCGCAAAGCGAAATCGGACCTGTCGCGGCGTAGCTTCAGCGAAGACAGAGGCTGATCCCGGCACACAATTCACCTTTTCCGACTCTTCCACTTCGAATATGCAACTTCTTAACTCTTAATTGAAGAAAAATGATTTAGCCTGTCCTGAGCTGATGTGCATTTGATATACCGATGCATCAGTGTTATGTATTGATGGATGAGAACCACTATAAACATAAACGAAGATTTGTTGAAACGAGCTAAAAAACATGCGGCTGAGGAAGGGCGCACAGTAACATCGCTGATTGAAGATGGATTATCCCTGATTTTATCAAAACCGAAGACATTTGCTCAACGCCGAACTTCCACCTGATTGTCCGCCAGATAACTCTTCACATCTTCAATGGGAATCTCCCGGCGGTGAAATATTCCGGCGGCCAGGGCCGATTCGGCCTCGGTGGCTGTAAAGACTTCCTGAAAATGTTCCACCCGTCCGGCACCGCTGGAGGCGATGACCGGAATGGTAACCGCCGCAGTCACCGCTTTGATCAACTCGATGTCGAATCCCAGGTTGGTGCCGTCGCGGTCGATGCAGTTTAACAATATTTCCCCGGCGCCCAGTTTTTCACAAACCTGTGCCAGGGTGATCGCATCCAGCTCGCGGCCCTGCCGCCCGCCCTGGATGGTGCACTGGTACCAGCAATATTTTTCGCCGGCCGGTCCCGCAAGGGCGGTTTCGATGACCTGATGCCCGACCGCCCGGGGTGAGTTTACATATACCCGGCGCGGATCAATGGATACCACCACGGCCTGGTTGCCGTACACCCGGGATATTTCTTCGATTGAACTGCGGCCGCTGGGCCGGCCGTCCGCCAGGTAGGCTTCTGCAATCAAAACCGCGTCGCTGCCGATGGAAACCTTGTCGGCGCCGGACCGGAAATATTCAGCTGCCACTTCCAGGGCGCTGTAGGTGCGGCCGTCCTTGTCCCTATAATTGCGAATGCCGCCGCCAATCGTCAGGGGCACAAATACATGCTGCGAGGTCTGCTTCAGGACTTCGAGCATGGGCATGTCTTCCAGCGGAAAATCCCGGAAACCCGTAATATTTAAAAACGTAATTTCATCAGCGCCTTCCTGATAGTAGCGTCGGGCCAGCTCAACCGGCAGACCCAGGTTGCGGACATCGCCGTTTTCGCGCACATCATATTGATCGCCCTTGGTGACCACCAGGTCGCCCCGGTCATTGGCACGCACGTCCAGGCAAGCGATGATCCGCTTGGCCAGAGTTGTCCGGTCCGACAATCGGATGGGACGGACTGCTTCGTCGGCGGCCGCGAGAAAGTTTTCCAACAGGCGCAGCCCGGCCCGGCCGCTTTTTTCCGGATGAAACTGGGTAGCCATGATATTGCCCGTCTGAATGCTGCTGACAAACTCATAGCCATAATTGGTGGTGGTCAGGACAACCGCCGCATCGGCCGCCTCGACATGATAGGAATGCACGAAATAAAATTTTTCATCGCCGTTGAGCCCGCCAAAAATGCGGGAGGGCTGCTTGACGTTAAGCCCGTTCCAGCCGATGTGGGGAACCGACAGGCCGGTATCGAAGCGTTTCACGGATCCGGCCAGCAACCCCAGACCGCCGAGATGCGGCGCTTCCTCGCTGTGTTCGAAGAGCGCCTGCAGCCCCAGGCAGATGCCCAGAAAGGGGCGGTTCGAACCAAGATAGGCCTTCAAGGGCTCGACGAACTTATTTTCATGCAGGCTGTGAATCATGCTGCCGAAAGCGCCGACGCCCGGAAAAACCAGTTTCTCGGCCGACAGGATATCCTCGGCGCCCCTCACAATTTTAACCGTTTCGCCCAGGCTTTCGATGGCATTGACAACACTGCGCACGTTGCCGGCACCGTAATCCAATAATGTGATCATTGTTTATCTTTCAGCCACCCTGATCCGGACCAGCCGGAATTGAAGATTGATGAATTCGTCAAAGACGAATTCATCATGTGATTCGTGATTCGTGTTTGGTATAACATTTTGAATGTCATATCAGGCTGTTATACCCTTAACCTCAAACACAAAACACCAAATACCAAACACTATACACTCTCGTATTCAGGTTGTTTTGTTTTTTACATCACTAACGGCAATAATACAAGCACTGGGAATGGGGAATATGATTGGTTTGGAATTTTAAGATTGGGTCATTGGGATTTGTTTGTGATTTGGGTTTTGGTGTTTGAGATTTTCTTAGTTCATTTCCCCTTGTCACGTCCGGATAGAGCAACCATATTTTTACCTACCAAGCCACATAAGGAGACGCTTCACGCCACCAGGGCGTCTTTTAAAATTTGTCGGGTCGAATCGCTGCGGGGGTAAAATTTCTCTAAAAAATCGATACATTCATCGCAGAAAGTGGCGCCCCTCCCATCGATTACGGCTTTTACATAACCGCGATAACCGAACTTGTTGAACTCTCCCCGGCTCATCGGGCACAGCAGACCATCATCGGCCGGCTGATAAGAGGCGTGGTCGGTCAGGCCAAAATTGTGTCCCACCTCATGCAGCGAAACTTTCAGCGTCCGGTCGATAAACAGTTCATATTCGGTGTCAGAGTCTAATTTCAATGGTGTCAGCTTGTTGGTGGAAACGACGGCAACATCGTTTTTAGGGTTTTTTCCGCCTAAAATCGAATTATAAAATTCATCGTCATCTTCCGTTTTCAAATCTGCATCAGTGATTCCCAGGGTGTGCCCCCCATATTCCTGGTCGAGAATCATCGTCAGCAGCAGCGCATCGATGCTTTCCACCACCGGCGACTCATGATGGGACAGCTCAACCTCGTTTATCACGCCTTTAAAGGATTCCAATATCCCGGCCCCTATCTGTTTAAGGCTGCTGTATGTGATGTAGCTGCCGATTCGCACAATATTTAATTTCGATACCTTTTTGAGCATGTGAATGAATCCCGTTCAAAATGAATTTGAATGCACTGGTTTCCGGCCCCTGCTATCAGTCGCACAACGGTTCACAATCCTTTCATTAATAAATTTACAAAAAATCGCAAGCAATGTCAAACGCCAGACTTCGTGATTTAGTTTGAATAGTTACCTGTGAACCTTGGTTCGTCCGGTAATCAAATGAGATTCGGACAGGAGTCTGTTTGAGGGATTTAGGAATTTAGGGATTCAGGAATTCAGGAATTGAAGGAATTCTGTCTCTTTCAAATTGTTGCTTGGGTCATTAAATCCCTCAATCCCTAAATCCCTCAATTCGGCGCAAATGAAGCTATATCGTGTCCAAGATAGCAGGCTCATTTATTGAGTAAATTACGAGTTCTGAACCTAATATATAATTTGATTTTTTTTGTTTGACTACCGGCTAGCCCTTGCTTTAAGGTGAATAAACCTTTTGCAGCAGCTGGTATGGTTATGCCCTAATCAGCAGGCATGTTGCCAAGCGTCGCGTCAACGGTTTGGCTTGAAATTGTCGGCGTTCAAGCCGGAATGGAGTACGAGATGGCCATCAAAATATTAATCAAGAGACATTTCAAGGATGATTCCGCCAGGCAGGCCTACGAATTGATTAGAAATTTTCGCCAGGATGCCATGAATCGATCCGGCTATATATCGGGTGAAACCTGGACCAATCACTATGACCCATGCCAGATAACTGTGGTATCGACCTGGCAGACCGTCGAGGACTGGATCCAGTGGGAAGAAAGTGACGAACGGGCGGCCCATGAAGCCAAACTGGCGGATATATTGCAAGCACCGGCCCAATTTGAAGTCTATGATGTAGGTGGAATGTCCGGGTAAACCAAAAACCGAGATCGGACCTGCAACAGGGTGCCAAATTCCTGTCTCGTGAAAAACTCTCCCTCGAAATTTAATAGTTCCTCCTCAGGGACCTCAACTTCGACCGAAGGACCGCTTGGTAGAAGTGGCTCCTGCGGGGCCGTTTGAATGCAAAGAAATGAGTTTTAAATGCATGAAATACCGGGAGATTGGTTCTCGTCCTCGTCGTCGTGCTCGTTCTCGTAATCGAAAATTAAAGATTGTGAAGCCTGGTGCCAAACCGTTCGAGGACGAGAACGAGCACGAGGAGGAGAACGAATAGGAGGCCATCCTAGAAGTATTTAGCGACTCCGCCCCTTGATTCGAGTAGAAGGAAACCATCAGGTGCTTACAACATGTTGTCAAGGAAAAAGGACTGAGGACCTAACGGTATGTGCAGACTATTAGGAATGTACGGCCGCGTGGACAACTGGCGTGACATCGTCACGGCATTCAGCAGCCAGGCCGAAACCGGTCTTGTTCCGCCCACGGCGGGAACCGCACCCGGCCATAAAGATGGGTGGGGGATGACTATTTCCAACCGCAGGCAATCGGCCATGGTACCGCTGGTCCGTCAGTTGGGATCTGCCCGGGACTCGCAAGCTTATCGCGAGGCGCTCAGAGCGCTGCCGACCCAGCCTGCCATCTTTTTATGCCATTTGCGCAAGGCCAGCGATACTATCCCCATTACCCTGTCCAACACTCACCCGTTTGTTCACAATGGTTGGGCGTTCATCCACAACGGGACGGTTTTTGGTGCCCAATCCCTGCCGCGTGATTCGGGCCTGGCTTACACTTCGGATAAATCGGATTCGGAGCACCTGTTTCATTATCTGCTGACTGAAATAATAAAGCGCCCTCAACATAACGGGATTGCAGGCTCAATTGCCGCTGCCGTCGCTTCGCTGGACATCGATTATACCGCTTTAAATTTTTTATTGAGCAACGGCCGGGAGCTGTATGTTAACCGCCTTTTCCAAAAACATGAAATATATTATACCCTCTACTATTATCAGTTGCCGGACGGAATCATCATTTGCTCGGAACCGATCGACATCAAAGGATTAAAGCAAGAATACTGGCAATTGCTGGCCAACCATTGCCTTTTGGAAATCAGCGGCGTTCCGGCCCGAATCGAGGAAACCGCAATTTGAAAATCGCCCCTGTCAATGATGGAAAGGAAGATCATGGAGGAAGATCTCAAACAAAAACTGAAAGATGCGGGCATTAAGTTCGTGCGGATCCTTTGGTGCGACAATGCCAATATCATTCGCGCCAAAGCCGCCCATATCGATTACTTGGAGGAATACATCGACAACGGCGTTGGCATTACCATGGCCCAGATGGCCTTGCCCGTCATGTACGACGCCGTGGTGCCCGAAACCGGTCTGGGCCCGGTGGGCGAAGTTCGCCTGATGCCCGATTGGTCCACCTTGACATTTTTACCCTATGCCCCGGGCCAGGCGCAAGTGTTAAGCGATATGGTTATCAGCGCCACCGGCCGCGTGTGGGAACACTGCCCGCGGGGATTCTTAAAACGCCAGACTCAGGAACTCGCAGACCACGGGCTGAGCTTGAAAGCGGTATTTGAAAACGAATTTTTCTTGCTTCGCAGGACCACCGAGGGCAACCTGGTAGCATCCGACGATACGGTATTTTCAGCAACGGGCTCAATGAATATTCACTGTGAATTTATTAATGCCCTGGCTGATGCATTGATTTCACAGGGATTGGAAGTCGAAGGCTATTACCCGGAGTCCGGCCCCGGACAGCAGGAAGTTAACATCCGTTATGCCGATGCCGCGCGGGCTGCCGACCGGCAGATTATCTACCGGGAAACCGTGCGGGGCATCGCCACCCAACACGGCTTGATTGCCTCATTTTTACCAAAGCTATTTGAGGATAAAGCCGGCTCAGGCTGCCACCTCAATTTCAGCCTGTGGCGCGATACTGAAAACATCAGCGGCGATGATCATCAGGCCAGCGGTATCAGTCCGGAAGCGGGTGCATTCATCAGCGGCATTTTAGATCACCTGCCCGCCCTGGCGGCTGTCACCATTCCCAGCACAACCTCCTATCGGCGCATCCGGCCGCATTTTTGGGCGGGCGCGTACAGGTCCTGGGGCCACCAGAATCGCGAAGCGGCTGTGCGGGTCAGCAAAAACAAATCCGGAACCCGTGCCGGCCGCTTCGAATTAAAAACGGTCGATGCCACCGCCAATCCTTTCATGGCTCTGGGTGTATTTATCGCAGCGGGGCTCGACGGACTGCGGCGCAACCTGACGCTGCCCGAAGAAGTCAACCTGGACCCCGGGCTGATACCCGAGGAACAGCGCAAGGCCCGCGGGATCGACCTGCTGCCTCAGGACCTGGGCCAGGCCATCGATGCCCTGCGCAATGACGAGGTTCTGCTCAACGCCATGGGCCCGGATCTGGCCCAATCCTATATTGCCGTTCGCCAAAACGAATGGGACAACCTCAAAGATTTGAGCCTGGAAGAGGAAGTGGCGCTTTTGGCGGAACGGTATTAAGCAGACGTCAACCCGTCCGGGAACGCCGAAGCCAAAAGCATGTTTAAGGTACCGTCTTTACAGAATAGAAAAGCGAACCGCAGAATATCGAATGATGAATATCGAATGTCGAAGGAAGGTATTCTGCCAATTTTATAAGAAAGACTGAGCGAAGCGATTCCACACTTCGAAATTCGATATTCGATATTCTGCGGTTCTGCGGTTCGCTTTTAACTGTTTCATGCAAGGTTTCAGGATTTCGTTCCTAAACATCCTGACACCTGAAACCTGACACCTGAAACCTTCTCACGGTACTATGAATAGCTGATTTGATTAAAAAACCGCAAACTTGACAAGGAAGTAGGCCATGATCGACACCCTGAGCAGAGACATTCCCATCGTTGCCCGCAGATCGGCGCTGCTGTATATCGATGTCCAAAATTACAATGCGCGGGCCGATGGCGGGGAATACAAGGATGAGGGCCTGACCCCGGAAGAGGCCCGAGTAAAATATTCCTATTTTTTTGAACAGCTGGAAAAAACGGTCATTCCCAATATGCGGCGCCTGCAAAAAGGCTGCCGCCAGAAGAAAATCGAGGTGCTCTATACCACCATCGAAAGCATGACCCGGGATGGCCGGGATCGCAGCCTCGATTATAAAATCACCGGCTTTAATGTACCCAAAGGCTGTTGGGATGCTCAGGTGCTCGATGAGATCAAACCGCTCGATGATGAAATGCAATTTCCTAAAACCTCATCGAGTGTATTTATTTCCACTAACATCCACTACATTCTCGGCAATCTGGGAGACGACTTTCTGATTGTCAGCGGGCTGTTGACCGACCAGTGCATCAGCTCGGCGGTGCGGGATGCCTGTGACCTGGGTTACCTGGTTACCCTGATCACGGATGCCTGCGCCACCTACAGCCGGCAGCGCCACGAAATGTCCCTCGACCATATCAAAGGGTATTGTCGCCAGCGAACCACAGACGAGTTTCTGGCCGAACTGCAAAACTTGTAGCCGTGGATTTATGCAGATTAACATAATGTCTATTTATTGAAATCAAATCATGTTTGCGCACGATTTATGCTATAGCCAGATTGAATATTTCAGGACTGCTCTTGATTTAAATGAAATAGATAGAGCGAAACGATTCAACAAATATTCAATATTCAATTTTCAATCTTCAATTCCGGCTTGCCCGGGTTAGGAGCAGCAAATTGCCTTCGCGCGAGACGGCCTTGTTGAAGGTTGAAAATTTAGAAAAAAGGTTCGGCGGAATCATGGCCCTGGACGGATATAATATCAGCATTCAGGCGGGTGAACTGGTGGGCCTGATCGGCCCGAACGGGGCCGGCAAGACAACGGTATTCAATTTGCTCTCGGGCGTGCTCAGCCCGACCCGCGGCCGCATCGTGTTCAGCGGGCGGGATATCACCCGCCGGCGGCCTGACCAGAATACATTCCTGGGAATTGCACGGACGTTTCAAAATATCAGGCTTTTCAATGATCTGTCGGTTATCGACAATATTAAGATAGCCTTTCACATGCGCCTGGGAAAAGGCTTCTGGCAGACCTTGTTTCACACGCCGGGTTATCGACTAGCGGAAACGGAGATGGAACGCAGGGCCGATGAATTTTTAGACCTTTTCGACCTAACGGCCATTAAGGGTACAATGGCTAAGAATTTACCCTACGGGCTCCAGCGGCGGGTTGAAATTGCCAGGGCCATGGCAACCCTTCCCAGGCTTCTGCTCCTCGATGAGCCGTCGGCCGGGCTCAATCCCAGCGAAACGGATGAATTGCAAAAAATATTGCTGCGCATCCATGAGGCTTATGGGCTCACTATTTTTCTGGTCGAACACGACATGAAACTGATAATGAATATATGCCAAAAAATCCAAGTCATCGACCGCGGCCGCATGCTGTCGTATGGCCGTCCGGCCGACGTGCGCCGCGATCAACAGGTTATAGATGCTTATCTCGGCCAATCAGCCGGGGAAAAACCACATGCTTGAAATAATAGACATCCATGTCTACCGTGGCCAGACCTACGTGCTGCAGGGAGTCAGTCTGACCATAAACCGGGGGGAGATCGTGGCCTTGATCGGTGCCAACGGCGCCGGCAAAACTTCGATGCTGCGCACGGTCTCCGGTTTGCTGAAGACAAAACGCGGCCGGATTATCTACCAGCCCCGGGAAGATGATGAAAAAATCGACATCAGCCGCATGTCGGCTGAGCAAATCGTCAATTTGGGGGTTTCCCACTGCCCCGAAGGCCGGGGTATTTTTGCCCAGCTTTCCGTCAGGGAAAATCTTTTGATCGGCGCCTATTTAAGGAATGACAAACAGGCCGTCACAGAGGATTGCAAACGTGTCTGTGAAATCTTCCCGATTCTCGGCGAACGGGCCGGCCAGGACGGCGGCAGCCTGTCCGGCGGGGAGCAGGAAATGCTGGCCGTCGGCCGGGCGTTGATGAGCCGGCCCCGCCTGCTCATTCTGGACGAGCCCTCGTTAGGTCTGGGTCCGCTGATTGTCGAAAACCTATTTAAGGTTTTGCATGAGATTAACACCCAGGGCGTCACCATCCTTTTGGTGGAACAAAATGCAGTGATGGCCCTGGAATATGCCCATCGCGCCTACGTGCTGGAAAACGGCCGGGTGACACTTTCCGGTTCCAGCCGGGAGTTGGCCGATAATGAACAGGTGCGCCGAGCCTATTTGGGCGGGGTCTGAGATAAACTGATTGCGGATTGCAGAATGCGGATTTTGAATTTAAGGAATTCTGCCTGTCGTGAGCCTCTGTGTCGAACGGTCCATATTTATTGCGGATTGCAGAATGCGGATTTCGGATTTAAGGAATTCTATCCATTTTAATTGATTGAGCGCAGCGATTCCGACAATCCGAAATCCGCAATCTAAAATCCAAAATCGACCACTCTAATAACTAATCGGAATGAACATAAACTACATCGCACAGCAAATTGTCAACGGGCTCATCCTGGGCAGCATGTATGCCATGGTGGCTATCGGCTTTTCCATGATCTACGGCATCATCCGCCTGATTAATTTTGCCCATGGCGATGTGGTCATGATTGGGGCTTTTTGCACCCTCGGGCTATTGCAGGTTGTGGGGGCGCCATTTCCGCTGGTAGCCCTCGTGGTGCTGGCGGCCGGGGCCGCCGTGGGCATCCTGATTGAAAAGGGCGCCTTCAGGCCCATGCGGGGCGCACCCCAGGTAACCGGATTCATTGCTTCACTGGCGGTATCCATTATGCTTCAGAACTTTGGCGTCATCATATTCACCGCTCAACCCCGCAATTTTGCATTTCCCGCTTATTTGCAGCGCGTCATCCAGCTTGCCGGGGTCAGTTTCAGGGTGGTCGATCTGGTAATCATGCTCAGTGCCCTGGTCTTTATGTGCGCCCTGATGCTGCTCGTTCATAAAACCAAACTGGGGATGGCCATGCGTGCCACGGCTGAAAATATTGACGTGGCACGCCTGATGGGGATTAACATCAATCGCACCATAATGGCGACATTTGCCCTGGGCAGTGCCCTGGCTGCAATTGCCGGTCTGATGTGGGGCGGCAAATTCGGCCAGATCGATCCCCTGTTGGGTTTCGTTCCGGGGCTAAAATCCTTCGTGGCGGCGGTGATCGGCGGCGTGGGATCGATTCCCGGGGCCATTCTCGGAGGCTTTGTGCTCGGGTTGGCTGAAGTCTTGTTTGTCGGTTTGCTGCCGCCGATTTATTCCGCTTTTCGCGATGCCTTTGTATTCTCAACCCTCATTATCATTTTATTGCTGCTGCCGAACGGAATTCTCGGCAAAAAACCCCAGGAGCGCTCCTGATGACCAAAAATCGACAGCGCTTGATCTTTGCAGCCCTCATATTGTTGGGCATCGGATTTGTGGCGCTTGCACGGCACACGGTTGATGAATATATTCTGTCCATTATTAATTTTGTCGGGATTTATATAATAATGGCCGTCAGCCTGAATATTACCAACGGGTTTGCCGGATTGTTTTCGCTGGGGCACCCGGGGTTCATGGCTATCGGAGGATACGTGACGGCCATTTTCACCTTTCCGGTGTCGCGCAAATCCATGTTCCTGGAATTGCCCCAGTGGCTGGCCAACCTGCAGTTGCCCTTTTTCCCGGCCCTGATCATCGGGGGTGTTTGTGCCGGGATAACGGCCGTGGCGGTCGGTTTGCCGGTATTGCGCCTGCGCGGCCATTATCTGGCGGTTGCCACCATGGGGTTTTTGATCATCGTCCAGGTATTGATCATTAATTGGGAAAGTGTGACCCGGGGGCCCCTGGGCTTGAACGGACTGCCGGCCATAACCAACCTGTGGTGGGTGTACCCGTGGGTGCTGATCACGGTTTATGTCAGCTGGAAAATAAAATTTTCGTCCTACGGCCGGCGCATGTTGTCGGTGCGCGAGGATGAGACGGCCGCTGAATGCTTGGGAGTCAATCTGTTTAAAACCAGGGTCGCCGCCCTGGTGATCGGCGCATTTTTTGCCGGTGTCGCCGGCGGGCTTTGGGCGCACCTGGTGACGGCCATTACCCCGACCTCTTTTTCCCTGATCATGGCTTTCAACATCGTGGTGATGGTGGTGGTGGGCGGAACAGGCAGCATCAGCGGCTCTTTTATCGCGGCCATTATTTTCACGGTGCTCACGGAAATATTTCGCCCCTTGGAGGAGGCCCTGGGCGTCTATGGCATCGGTGAGGTAATGATGGCCCTGATCCTGATCCTGATATTAATTTACAGGCCGCAGGGTCTGTTCGGCAGTCGGGAACCCGGCTTCTTGCTGGCTGGAAATTCCCGCTAATCGGAAGTGTTGCAAGGCAACCCGCAAAAGAAAGGAGAAAAAGTATGCAAAAGAAACTCGGTCTAACACTGTTGGGTATTGGATTATCGATCCTGCTGGTTTTCCCGGTCCTGGGAGCAGAAACGATTAAAATCGGCGCCCTTTACAACCTGACCGGCGGCATGTCTTCGATTGACGCGCCGGCATTAAACGGCGCCAAACTGCAGGCCAAACTGATCAACGACCAGGGCGGGCTCCTGGGGAAAAACATCGAAATCATCGGCATCGATACCAAGACCGATCAAAAAGCGGCGGCCACGGGCGCTAAAAAAGCCCTGGCGCAAGGTGTTGTGGCCGGAATCGGGTATGGCGACACCACCTTCGTGATGGCGGCCGCCCCCTTGTTCCAGCAAAAAGGCGTGCCGTTTGTCACCTCGGGCGCCACCCACCCGATGCTTCCCCGCTGGGTCGGCGACTACATGTTCATGACGCCTTTCGGTGATGACGATCAGTCCTTTGCGATCGCGGATTATTCCGTCAACAAATTGGGCGTTAAAAATGTCGTGGTCTGGACCGACAATTCCATGGACTTCACCAAAGCACTGTCCAAATTCTACAAACAGCGCGCCCAGGAGCTTGGTGCAAATCTGGTCCTGGAAGATTTCTTCATGATGGGCGACAAAGACTTCTCAGCCCAGATCGCGCGTCTGAAAAATGCCAGTCCCAAAGCGGATGCCGTTTTTATTTCGGCCATCCCCAATGAAGCCGGATTGACGGTCAAACAAATTCGTGAAGCCGGGTTGGTTCTGCCCATCGTCAGCGGCGACGGCTTTGACACCGAACTGGTCACCACCGTGCCCGGCGACAAGTTGGCCAACGATGTCTATTTTTCCACCCACACTTACCGCGAAGACAATCGGCCGGAAGTTGTCGCTTTTGTTGAAGCTTACGAAAAAGAGTACGGCCGGCCGCCAGAAAATGCGTTTGCCCCCCTGGGATTTGACGCGGTGGGCCTGATCGCCAATGCCATCAAAAAAGCCGGTACCACCGAGGGCAAGGCGCTGCGCGCCGCCCTGGCCGGGACGCAAGGCTTTAAGGCCGTGACGGGTGAAATAACCTACTCGCGACCCACCGGAGTTCCCATGAAAGGGGTTTCGATCATCAGTGTGCATGACGGCAAATACAAAGTCGAAGAAGTCTGGTTCCCCCAGCAATAAGATCAATGACAACGCCATCCCGGCCAGTGGTCGGGATGGCAGCTCATTGGCCCCGTTTTTTTTCCGATGAGGTCAAGAGTGATAATTTCGGATTTTAGATTGCGGATTTTAGATTGCGGATTGCGGATTGCGGATTGCGGATTGATGGAATCGCTGCGCTCTATCAATTAAAATGGATAGAATTCCTTAAATCCGAAATCCGCATTCTGCAATCCGCAATAAATATGGACCGTTCGACACAGAGGCTCACGACAGGCAGAATTCCATAAATCCAAAATCTGCAATCCAAAATCCACAATTAAAAAGGACAGAATTCCTTAAATCCGAAATCCGCATTCTACAATCCGCAATAAATATGGACCGTTCGACACAGAAGCTCACGACAGGTAGAATTCCTTAAATTTATAATCCAAATTCAAAATTCTAAAATCGCATATTACCCGGAGGCAGCCGGTAGCGGGAAATACAGCTTGAGACGGGTCGCTGCGGATTGATGGCACCCGCCGCCGTGTTGGCATGCCGGACAGGCGCTGATTCTGCCGGGGCAGACAGCGCCGTCCTGGGACAAAGCGGGGCAGCGGGATGATTTAAGCCCGATTTTAAAGCCATAACGCTCCGCGAATATTTTCATGCGCAGCAGATCCGCCCCTTTGCCGCCGGCATTGAAATCGAACGGCTTTTTGCTTGAATAATCCAGGGTTTCCCGGGTCGTAAAAAACCCTTCAAATATCCGGACCTGGTTTTCCGGCGTTAGTCCGACGCCGAAATCACGGACCTCCAGCCGGGTTCCACGCCCCTTTTTTTTCACAATAATCTCGATGCGGCCCTCATCGGGGGTATTTTCAACGGCATTTTTCAACAGGCCGTCAAAGCTTTTTTGCAGGACCTCCTGCGGTATTTGCACCGGCGGCGCGTGGCTTATTTTGGTAATGACCTCTACCTCACGATGGGCAAAGGCGGGTTTAAGATATTTCAGCCGGCGGGCGACAAAATCAGCGAGATGAATGGTCTCGGCGATCAACTCCCTTTCCCCATAGATGTCGTCGATATATTTTCGAATTCGCTTTACGACGTCGCCTTCGCCAATCTGGTCGGCTATCAGGGCCTCGAGTTCGTCACTGCATTGGTCCAGCAGGTGTGACAGCATGGTTCTGGTTTTATAGGTTTTATGCTGGACAATGTCATATATCTGGTACTGCATCTCCAGCAGCCGATCCAGATTTCGGCGGGCTCTGTCAATGGTCGGCTGCCAGCTTTCCTCGGGCAGGGTTTGAAGCCTTTTTTCCAATGTCACCAGGGAGGTTCGCAGAACCGCAATCGGCGTCTTCAGCTCATGGGACAGGTGGTTGATAACCTTGTCTTTGGCGCGGTTTAAGCTGGATACTTCCATGTACGCTTTTTTAATATCAGCGGCGAATCTAGCATTTTCGATGGACAGCGCCACGGTTCCGGCCAGCATGCTCAACAAATCAACATCGGCCTGGTCAAAGCCGCCTTTCTTTTTATTGACGGCACACAGGGTGCCGATGGTTCGCTCCTGGCTCTTTAACGGCACCAGCAGCAGATTGCGGGTCTGATATCCCAGCTTCCGATCGCGTTCGAGATGAATTTCGGAATCCCCGGAAATGTCATTCAGGATGATCGGCTCTCCGCTCTTGATCACCTTTCCCGCCACCAGCTCATCCACCTGGAACCGGGTCTCCTTGGCTCTTTGCTGGGTGGCCGTGTCATCGTAGGCGGCACCCCGCAAAATCAGCTCCTGACGTTGTTCATCGAGCAGGATAACCAAACCGCCTTCGGTTTCCATCAGCTCCTTGATGACGCCGCACACAAAATCAAGCAGTTCAAGCAGTTCGGGATATTCGGGCAGGGCCATGCTGATGCGCTGCATGGCCTCATTGTTGCGGGCAATCCGTTTAACCCGGGTGATATCCCTGAGAATCACCAGCACACCGGCCGGCTCGCCGCTGGAGTCCGCAAAAACTGAAGCCCGCCAGACGACATCCAGGCTGCGTCCGCTCTTGGTCAGGCGGCGGGTTTCGTAGCGTCGAATAATTTTCTCTTCCATGAGCTTGCGCAGATGCTCGCGGTTCTCCGCCTCCAACTCCGGGGGCACATATGGCACGCGCTTGCCGCGCAATTCCGCCAGGGTCCAGCCGAAGGTATCGGTGAAAGCGGGATTCAAATAGGATACCAGTCCATCCAGGCTGAACACGACAATCGAGTAAGGCGCAAAATCAAGCAGCGTGCGAAAGCGCCGCTCGGACTTTATGCTATCCTGAACCGCGCGCCGACGCTCGGTGGTGTCCTGCAGGGTTTCAAGAGCCCCCAGTACGTTTCCGTCTGAGTCCAGCAGGGGGGCCGCCGTGAAATATAGCCAGCGGCCGCCGTCGCCGATATCCGGGAAAAAATCTTCCGCCTCGTAGGCCCCTGCTTTAACCGCTGATTTGCGGTATTTGCCCCGGTAATACCGGGCGATCTCCTGCTCCGGCGCGCCGTCTAAGATCAAGTCGGCCATGGTCGGCCTGGCGGCACTGTAAAATGCTTTCCAGGCATCCTGCGTGCCGTAAATCTCGTCATGGGCGATTCCGGTAAGATTCTCCATCGCCGGGTTGTAATGGATGACGTTGTGCTCGTTGTCCAGCACAAAGGTGGGGATGGGAATACTTTCGATAATCTGGCTCAGTCGTTCCTGAATGCGCCAGTAGACGTCTTCTCGTTTACGATGACGTTTGACCTCTTTTTGCAGGGATGCGACTTTTTTTTGCAATTCTTCATATGATGGCTTGTGAGCCATGCCTTGGAGTCTCCCGATGCAAGGACGGTGTTAATTAAATTCCGAGCCTTTTAGAAGCTGCCCCGATTGGCGCAGCAACTGTTTTTATAAATAAATGATTTTGGTTTCAGGTGTCAGTGCGCTAAGGCGTAATATCCTCGTATAATACTACAATTTTAGGTGAATGTCCGACAGAGTAAATCGCGGTTGAAAACCGCTCCCACAACCTATAACAGCGCAATGTATCAAATAGGTCTCTTATTCGATGAAACTTGACGCTCGCTGCCAACGGCGTCGCTGACACCTGAAACCTCGTGTGAAACTACGTCTATATTAATCCCAAATAGGGTATTTGAATCGTCCTCGTCGTCGTACTCGAAACTGAATGCGGTCCAAAAGCCTCGAGGACGAGGACGAGCACGAGCACGAAACGTCGGATGCGCTTATGTGATACTTCGCCGATTTGGCACAGTTTCTTTAGTCGATTTGACCGGCCGTTGGTTTGGCTAACGGCGTCGCTGACACCTGAAACCTGACACCTGAATCCTTCTTTTTTTAACAGTTTACCGCCCCAACTCTTCCAGGATCATGCCGTAGCCGCTCAGCCCGCGCTTGAAGCTGCTGAGGCGAAAAAACTCATCGGGGGCATGCAGGTTTTCATCCTCCAGGCCGAATGCGAAATTGACCAGATGCGCGCCCAAGTATTTCAAAAATGAGCCGCAAACCGGAATCGTGCCGCCGGTTCTGGCGATGTAGGGCTCCTTGTCATACAGCTTTTTTAAAACTACCCGGGCTGCCTGGTTGCCGGGATGGTCAAAAGGAATCTGGAACGGATCGGCACTGCCGGCAAGCTTTTTGACCGATGCCTTGGCGCCGGCCGGTGCATGTTTGGCGACATGGGCCGCAATCAACTCAAAGATTTGGTCCGGCTCCTGATCGGGCACCAGGCGGCAGGTGATTTTGGCGTGGGCCAGGCTCGGAATAACGGTCTTGATGCCCTCACCCTGGAAGCCGCCCCAAATGCCGTTGACCTCCAGTGTGGGACGAACCCAGGCCCGCTCGTAGGTCGAATAGCCTGCTTCCCCATATAGCTCGTCCACCCCCAGATCCCCAAGGTACTGGTTTTCATCATAAGGGATCTCGGCGATTTGAGCCCGCTCCGAATCTGGTAGCTCGTGCACCGTGTCATAAAAGCCTTCAACCAGGATCTTGCCTTGGGGGCTGCGCATCGAGGTGATCAGCTGAGCCAGGGCGTGAATCGGGTTCTGAAACGTTCCGCCGTAGGTGCCCGAGTGCACGTCTTGCTGGGCGCCTTGCAGATCGATTTGCAGGGCCGATAGTCCTCTGCGCCCGACGTTCAGGGCCGGCTGATTTTCTTCCCACTGCCCACCGTCCGAGCTGAGCACCATGTCACAGGCCAGCAGGTCGCGCTGCGCGGAAATGAAGTCGGGCATCTGGGGACTGCCGATTTCCTCCTGACCTTCAAAGAAGAATTTGACGTTTACCGGCAAACTGCCCCGCGTCTGCAACATGGCCTCGACCGCCAGTATCGGAATCAGCATATTGCCTTTGTCATCTGAAGCCCCCCGGGCATATATACGATCATCCCTAATGACGGGTTCAAACGGTGGATGGGTCCACAGGTCGAGCGGATCCACCGGCTGGGTGTCGAAATGGCCGTAAATCATTATCGTCGGCTTATCGGGTGCATGTAGCCATTGACCGTAGACGACCGGATGACCGGCCGTGGGCAATATCTGAACTTCTTCGATGCCGGCCGCTTTTAGACGATCGGCCACCCACTCAGCCGCCCGGGTAACATCAGCGGCGTGCTCGGGCAAACTTGAAATGCTGGGGATACGCAAAAATGCCATCAATTCTTCCAGGTAAAGGGATGTATTGGCTTCCACGTACTCTTTCCAATTACTCATGTGGACTACCTCCTATTTTGTCGTCTTTTGAATTGCAGATCCAGCTATCGGTAGCAGATAATCCTGATAATGTCACTAGCAGTCTGGCAATCTGACGGCTCGCAAACAAGAAAAACGGGCAGGGCCGAATCGGCCCTGCCCGCAGAAATGATGCTTTGCAAAGGCAACCGCTCAATGAGTTGGCGATCAGCGACTGCCGCGGTTGAATGTTATCTTTTGGGTTCTACCGATCAGCCGGTGCCACCCTTGGCTGATCGTTTACCCACCCGTTTAAGGCACCTAGTCCTAATCACTGTCATCATCACTGTCATCATCACTGTCATCATCACTGTCATCATCACTGTCATCATCATCGTCGTCATTGTACTTTTTCTTGTATTTCTTTTTTAGCCGGAGGAGCCCGGTGCCCTCGAACTCCTGCCATTCGTTGTCGTGAAATATTTTGCCGCTGATTGTCAGTTCGGTTTTCCGGACCGGCGGAGAGGCCAGGTCGGCGAGCACGGCCTGTCCGTCAAATTTTACAGAAATCGATTTTCTGGGTTTACGGTATTTACTTAGCTTTTTAATCAGGGCATCCCAGAAAGCGCTTTTCTTTTTAGGAAGGGCACATATTGCTGACCCATTGTCCGGGACGATACAGATACTGGCACGATCGACATCGTGAGCGTCATATCCCTTGGGGAACGTGATCCTGGCTCTGAGATACCTGGCTTTATACCTTGGGTGATTTGGCCTACCAAGCTTAAATTTTCCCCCGCGAAACTTGACCGTGACCGCGAGTCGGTCGGCCGGGACCGGTTTAGGCTTAGGACGCACCAGGACCTCGGTCTGCACGCTGGCGGTCAACCCCTTGTCATCGACAACCGTCAAGGAGACCACATAATTTCCGCTTGCCTGGTAGGTATGTGATGGATTGACCCCGCTGACTTGGGAGCCGGCATACGCCCTACTCATTGGAAAGGGTGTCGGGACATCCACACCGGGTACCGTTGCCGCATCCCCAAAATCCCATTCATAGCTGGCGATTTGACCGTCATCATCATAGGAACCCGAACCGTCGAACACGACTTCCTCACCGACCTCGACTTCCAAATAATCCGGTTCAATGACCGCAACGGGTTCCAAGTTTTTAACCGGTTCCCAGGGTTGGGCCGACACGGCGTTGAGTGTTAAACCGACTCCGCCTAGGTAGGTCTCGTCATGCACAAATGTCCCATCAACCTGGCCCAAGAGTACGGCTACACCCGACCAGTCCCTGTCATAGCTGGCGACCACCAGATCCTGGAGTCCGTCACCGTTGAAATCATGGTTGTCGATGGCGGATTGATTCAGCGGTAATTCATAGATGGCCACACAGGAAAAATGAATACCATTGCCTTCCCCCCTGTAGACATATAAATTATCATAGTAGGCCGCCGCAATGTCTGTATTGCCGTCACCGTCGAAATCAGCGGCAGCTACTCCCCATACCGGACCACTGTCACAGCTGCTGAAAGTATGGGTCGTAAATTTTCCGTTACCATGGCCCAGGTTGACAAAAAACGGTTCATCAGAGCGGGGAGCAACAACGAAATCGGCATGCCCGTCGTTGTTAAAGTCGGCCGCATCGGCACCGGCAGAAATGGTGGGCGCGGTAGCGCGCAATGGCTCGGGACTAAATCCGAACGCGCCGTCGCCCAGATAAAGGCCACTGTAAGAGGTTGAATCTAAGGACAAAACAAAATCGGCATTGCCGTCCTCATTGTAATCGGCTACGGCAAGATCCATGGCAAAAAGGCCGCCTACCTCCGGATCTAATCCCCAGTTACCGGCAAACATCGGTTCGGCGAACTGGTTGCCGGTTCCTAATTTTTCGGAGATATAAATGTCTCCGGAACCCCATCCCATGGCCATAATGTAATCCAGGCGACCATCGTTGTTAAAGTCACCGAGCCCGTTGCCATAGCTGAATTTTAGCGGAACATTGATCTTGGTGTTGTTGGTCTGCTGCAGAATTTCAGGTGGGTTAAAATTGCCGTTTTCAGTCAAGGACATGTAATTGGCATCTCCATTGTATCTTGACGAAACCACAAACACCTCACTGCCGACCTCGGCCGGAACCGTCAATGCAACAGCAAAAACCGCACACAGAATGATACTGCATACTCCCCGGAATGATTTGAACATATTTCCCCCCTTTTGTAATTCCTCCGATCCCGGGTGCTTCCATCCCCCGAATTTCAATGGAAGCACCAGGGATTTATCCTGACTCTATTCAGACCCCCCAACTACTGGTGCACGGCCCGGATATTAAATCGGTGGGTCCGGACCGATAAGCATATGACTTTTAATAAAACGAAAATCAGCAAAAGACGTTTCAATAACCATGCCACAATATGACGCTAATTTTGAAAGGCTGATTAAAGCAATAATTCAAATGAGTTGCATTGGATTCGGCCCAAAGAAACCACACCGCACAAGCGCTGAATTGACAAAATTTGTCTGTTTCAGTAACAATTTTCGGTCAAATCTGCCGGAGCAAAGAACCCGAGCCTAGAGTGCCCGGCTTTAATTTCATCCCAGAGGATCAGGTTTTCGGCGACAAAAATATCGCGGTGCAAGGGTATTGTAGTTGACTTAAAAAATAGGGGCGTGATAAAAACCCAGGATCTGGATTCAATGGATTGACAAACATTGGGCGTTTGGGCCAGCGGATATTGAAATATTTAGAAGCTGGCAACGCTGAAAAATATTGGAAAGATAGCCTGTCATGACAGACAAGAGTGGTACGCAATATTCCCCCTTTAACGAAGCCTGCCAGAATATCCTGTTTGAGCACCCTGAAGCAATCGGTGTGGCTTACAGGGTACTAAACTGCGGCTGTGCCCTGATTTGCGGTTCGACCGCCGGCGGCGACCCTATCGGCAACCTGCACCATATATCCGGACAGCCGGTAAAACGGGGAAGCAAATCCCCGATATGTTTGAAATGTCGCAAAGACAACGGATATGATCGGGTTGTCTGGGAAGGAATCTACTGGCCCGGCTCGCAGGATGAATGGCCCGACAAAGAGTTAAGAATATCGATCGGGCGCAAGATTTTCGGTAGAGGTTATAATGAGCCGGAATAGCAATGAAATGACAAAACGAGGGGTGGACGTGAACCTCGAGGGATGAGAATCGATTTTACCTCGGTAGAAGCACCTATTAAGCGTCGTCCCGTTTAGCGAGGCTTTAACCCGGCCGGATGAGACGCAGGCTTTCATGTGTCGGGTCAATCAGGGCTCAGCATCCCGCCGAAGGCGGGATTGCTTCACCCTCGGGATTTGTGCAAAATCAGTTCGGATTGATAAAGTTATTCGGCGCCAGCAACCGGGTCCAGGGGCGATCCCGCCGGATAGGCCCGGCCGGCCAGTTCACGATCCAGCATCAACAAACCGGATTTATCATCACCAACCATCGCCAACTCATCGACGACCTTACTGGAGGTGGCTTCTTCCTCGATTTGCTCTTCGGAAAACCAGGCCAGAATCGGCTCGGAGGCATAATCTTTCTCTTCACGGGCAATGGTTGTGAGGTCATTGATTTTGCCGGTAATAAACTTCTCGTGTTCATAGGCGTCCTGAAATACTTCCAGTGGTGAACTCCACTCGGTCTTGAGCTGTTTGAGATCCTGCAGCACGACCGTACCATCGCGATCGATAACATGATTGTATAATTTCATGGCATGGATCATCTCTTCATGGGCCTGACAGCGCATCCAGTGCCCCATGCCGTCCAGGCTTGTCGAATGCAGCCAGGCTGCCATAGAGAGATAGATGTAGTAGGACTCCAGCTCATTTTTGATTTGTTCGTTGATAGCGTTGTTTAATCTTTCTCCAATCATTGTATTCTCCTTTGTCAACCTGTTGTGCTATGGATAGCTTATTTATCCAGTTTGGTGAATTTGGCCCCTTTAAGAGATAAGTCGGCCATGAGCCCTTTAACATCGAAAACAAAACCCACAATCGGATCTTTGATCGTTTGGGTATCGACCCGCTCGCCGGCGCCCACTGTAACCAGGGCAACATTGCCGTCCAGGCCGGCTTCCCACCCCTTGCTGTCACGAAATCCCTGCAACGCTTCCTGGGTCATAAACGCGATAACGATATCCTTGGCTTCGGCTCCGATCTGAAAACCGAAAGAACCGGAGACCATGTTGTAGTATTCGGCAGTTTTGCCGTTGATTCTGAGGGCTCCCTCGCCATACTCACCGCCGAAAATGAAAGCGGCTTTCATGACACCGGGCATGACCAGCAATCCTTTCGCAGTACCGTCAAATTCTTTGGCGCCCTTAACCTGCTTATAAAAGCGTTTCAAGGCGACGTTAACCTTTGCGTCAATTACTTCTGCTTCAGCACCATAGGAAACCGGTACCGAACAAATCATGTATGACAGAAGGACGCCGACGGCAACCCCGGCAAGCGAAAATCGGTCTATGGTCCAAGATTTCCTGAATTTTATCAATATCGTCTCCTGTATGTCAGATTGTCTAAACGTTAATCATGGATGGGCAATTTTCAAGTAATTAATCCACCTGGCAGCGAGTGTCTTCAGGTTGCTGGAACAGAGGTTCAATCTTGGATAGACGTTCAATCTGAGTGCCGGCGGACTGATTATTTATGACTGCGCACGATTCAGGTACTTTATCAGGTCGTCATAATCATTGGGTTAATCTCGCATGATGGTAAAGGCCTCACGGTCCCCGACGAATTCCTGCAGGCGTTTGATATGACGGTTTTCTTCCTCAATTATTTTTTTTAATTGCTCCCGGGCCGCCGGGTCTTCCACAAATGGCTCGAGCACTTTATAAAAAATTACCGAATCCTTTTCAAATTCCACAAAAACGGCGATTAACTCTTCGGCATTTTCTATCAGAGAAAAATCAACTTCTTTGAGGGAAAAATTCTTGTCTCCTAACAGATCATCAAATAGCTCCCGGCTCATCTCATCAATAAAAGGATTTGCGTTCTTAGATTCAAGATCCAGCTTTAAGCCCGCAAAGAAGTCGGCATGCTTTACTTCCTCACCGGCCATCCATTCCAGCAAATCGATTAGCTCCGGCCTCACAACCTTTTCGATGGCGTTGCGGTAAACCGCTTCACCGTTCTTCTCTAGTTTGATGGCCATATCCAAAATTTCATTGGCTGAAAACAAGGCATCACTCTCCTGTTTTAATAGGTTTACTATGCACTGAGTGCGTCGCAATTAATCGAAAAGTATTCTAATCCGCATGCTAAAGTCAACAAATATCCTTTTTATTTGACCGCGTAATGTCATAGCTGCTATTTAAGCCCTATGTCCAATGCTTCTGACACAGATTCCCCTGAGACCACTGCGGCTGCCACCGTCATTCTTGTCCGTGAGCAGGCCGACACCCTTCAGGTGTATTTATTGAAACGCAGCCCAAAAAGCGCGTTTATGGCCGGGAATTTTGTTTTCCCGGGCGGAACGGTAGACGACAATGATCGTCGCTTCACATTGTTCAGTAATCGCTGTGATTTGACGCCTGCTGATCTTGCCAATCGGTTTGGCCCGGATCTCTCGTTTGAGGAAGCCTTAACTTTTTGCGTCGCCGCAGTACGCGAAACCCTTGAAGAGGCAGGAATATTTCTGGCCAAGAACAATGATGCGTCCACGGCCGAACTGGAGCATATCAGTAACCTGAGGCTGGGCGCCGATCTCGCGCCGGACTGGTTTGCCAACCTGATGGAAAATGAGCCGTGGAGTCTGTCACTGTCTACCCTATATTGCTGGAATCACTGGATAACCCCTGTATTGATGAGACGCCGCTTTGATACCCGATTTTTTTTGGCCGCAATGCCGGCCGGCCAAACTTGCCGCCCGGATGCCAGGGAAACAGTACAGGGTCTGTGGGTAAATCCCATGCAAGGCCTGGCGGGCAATCTGACCGGTGACATCCCATTGAGCCCGCCGACGCTGGTAACCCTGCACCAGTTGTCGAAATACCGGAACTTAGCGGAATTGCATTCGGTAGCCGCCGGCCGGTCATGGGGTCAATCCATCATGCCGCGACTGGTCCCGCTCGAACAGGGAGCCGTCATCGTCGAACCCTGGGACCCACAGTACCACCAGTCAGATATTGACATCGACCCTGAAGACCTGCCCTCATCCGTTCTTCCGGTCGGCGCATCTTTTTCCAGGATCTGGTTGGATCAGGACATTTGGAAACCCATTGGGCCATCAAGCGATTTTTCCTGACACCCGAAACCTGACACCTGAAACCCAACCCGGGCAAGCCGGAATTGAAGATTGAAGATTGACGATCTCGTAAAAAGTCCGAAAACGGCTAATTTTCAATTTTCGCACTCAATGATTTCAATAAGTTATGCAGCCGAAAATTGGAAATTTTGACTTTTTACGAGTCCATCAAGATTGAAGATTGAATATTTGCAGCTACAGCGCAATTCAAAGAATTTAGGTGTCAGGTGTCAGGTTTCGGGTGTCAGGGAACCGAGTTGCTAATTCCTGACACCTGAACACTGACACCTGACACCTTCAGTAACTTACAACATGTTGTCAGAAAAAAGGCCCTAAGGGCCTAAAGCCTACAAACTTCGCCAATGATACCCCGCCGGTGCCACTTTTTCGAGCGTAGTCTCGGAAATGCATGATCTATAGCCATAGCCCCCGAAGTATGACGGAAGACCGCCGACTGTCACCTGTTTGACGGAAATAATTGCCATCCCGCTAGTTGGAAGAATGGCATGATTCTTTAACCTATTGTAAATAATTCAAAATTTTAATTTCAAATTTTTGGCATTTACTTTGCGTATTTAGGTCGGCAAACTAGCATCATCATATCTAAATTATCAAACAACGAAGGACTCAATCGTGATTAATCTTGTATGTATGACCCTGCTCGGCTCGGCATTGATTCTTTCAATCTGTGCTCTCTGGCTGGCAGTCAAGGAAATGATGACCGAGTAACATTCCGATATTATTAAATTTAGATCTTCTCTGCCATTTTTCGCGCGGCTTCCTCAGGATGGCATCATACTTTCCCGCCACAGCGGATTTTCGATATAAATTTAATGAATTCAATACGGTGGCTTCCTTTCAGGACCGCATTCCAGGTCACCAGCCACGGATCGGATTCTTCTCAATCATTTAGACCTGTTTTCGCAGTAGTTGAAAATACGGGTTGAAAACCATTAATATTTTTGTAAAAATGGTAGAAGTCACTAAAATTGGGAAGCGGTGATTCCGTCCCGGCGTCCGGAATGAAAAGGGCATCCGTTCGAGGTGGTCAAAATACCATGAAACTGGAGCTTAAATAATGTTCAAAGAAAGCAAGATCAGCCAACGATTGCAAAAACTGGAAAAGCACCTGCAGCAGGAAAACCCGATTCTATCCGAAGTGGTACAAAATTTCCGTGATCTGGATCGAATCAGCCGGCGCATCGGGTTTTTCCACAGGGAAGAGTCCCATGCAACCCGGACGCCCTGGTGGCCGTTAATCTCTATTCTGGGAATATATTCAGCGGGAAAATCCAGCTTTATTAATCATTTTCTGCAATACAACCTGCAGTCAACGGGTATTCAGGCCGTCGACGACAAGTTTAGTGTTATTTGCTATACGCGCGACAAAAAAGAAAGGGTCCTGCCCGGTCTGGCGCTGGATGCCGATCCCCGTTTTCCGTTGTATAAAATCAGCCAGGCCATAGAAGAGGTGGCCGAGGGCCAGGGTGACCATATCGATGCCTATCTGCAATTGAAAACCTGCCCCAGTGAAGTCCTGCGCGGCAAGATCCTCATTGATTCACCGGGTTTTGATGCCGACGATCAGCGCACCTCCACCCTGCGGATCACCGATCACATCATGAATTTGTCGGATCTGGTTCTGGTTTTTTTCGATGCCCGCCACCCTGAAACCGGATCCATGCGCGATACCCTGCAGCATCTGGTAAAAGCAACCGTCAGTCGACGCGATTCCAATAAATTTTTGTATATTCTGAATCAGATCGATGTCACCGCCGGAGAGGACAATTTGGAGGAAGTGTACGCAGCCTGGCAACGGGCCCTGGCCCAGTTCGGTTTAACCGCCGGGACGTCCTACGCGATCTACAACGAGGATGCGGCAGTGGCCTTTGAAAACGAAGATGTCAGATCCCGCTATCAAAACAAGCGCGAAGCGGATTCCAATGCCATCAACCGACGTATCGAGCAGGTGGGGGTGGAGCGCGCTTACCGGATCGTAGGATTACTGGAACAAACCGCCCAGATGCTCAAACAGGAGGTTGTCGGCCGTCTGGAGCGCTTCAGGGAAAGCTTGCGCCGCAGAATACTGCGGTTGGAAGGCGCGATAGCTGCCGGCCTGTTGGTTGCATTTATGTTCCTGACCATTTGGGCGGGCTATTGGGAGGGTTTATCCCTGAGTCTGCCTTTTGCGGAGTTGGTAATGCTAAACGACTATACATTTTACGGTATGATTGCCATTTTAGCATTAATTGTCGGCTACGTGCATTTTCGTATCCGGCGATGGGTGGCAAAAAAATTATCCGCCAAGCTGCTGGCAGAGGTGGCGGACCCTGATTTGCATGCCAATTACCAACGGGCCTTTCGCAAAAACAACCGCTGGTGGTGCCCGATATTGTGGCCGAAACCGGTCGGCTGGGGCAAGCGTACCGCGGCCGCACTGGAAAAAGTGTTGGACGACAGCAACGCCTACATCCAGAAGCTCAATGATGAGTATACCAATCCCTCAGGCAGCGAAAAAGTCAAAACAGATTTCGACCGGCTTGCACCGCAAGACCCGCAGCAGCCGGATTTCTCCCGGGTTGAGCCCCCGGGTTCTATGCCGGGCAGCGAAGATTCGCTAACCTCGAAAAACTAGCCGATTCAACCGTTCATAGAATCCGGACTCAGGGGCCAGAGAGCCAAGTTCCATGGCGCAGGCTGAGCCGGAGGCGGGCAATTGCATACTCGGCATAATATTAAACGGTGATTGCTGAAACCTGGTGGTCTTCGGCGCCGCCGGGCGGGTAAACCTGAGATCCCTTGCGTATGACTGAAAAAAGCAGAGCTATTGTCATCGAAAAAGACAAGGCCGTTTTCTGGCTGGATGAAAACGGTTGCTGGCATAATGAAACCGGCAAGTTCAGGCACCCCAAAATAATTCAGCACTTTCATGCCTGCATCAAACGGGACAGGCAGGGTTATTATCTTAGCCAGAAAAACGGTAAAATCACCGAAAAGGTCTACTTTCCTTATGAAGATCAAGCCTTATTTGTCTTTAATGTAATCTTTCAAAACGACGTTACGCTGGTGCTAAACACCAAAAAACAAGTCAAACTGAAGCCGCGTAAACTTTTTATCCAGAATGACTGCCTGTATATGCACATGGGGGAAGAAATCATCAAATTTGCCGAACAGGGGCTGATGAAAATCGCCCGGCTTCTCGAAGAAGAAAACGACCGGTTATTCATCCGAGTCAAAAAACGACGCTACCAGATACCTGCAATCGACGATGTATCAGCTTCAAGCTGATACATCGGTGCACGCCACCACCGCCTGAAGCATGGCCAAAAACTGAAAGGAGCCCACGTCATGCGTTTGAGGAACCTATTTACTCCCGTTACCAATATGAGCACGGAGCAATTGAAAACCTTTATCGACGCCAACGAAGAAGGCAGCTATGCCCTGCTGGACGTACGCCAACCCTCGGAATATGAGACAGCCCGCATACCCGGCGGCAAGCTGCTGCCGTTGCCGTCCTTGGATGACAGGATCAATGAATTGGATCCTGAAAAAACGGTAATTGTCTATTGAGCAGCCGGCCGACGCAGCCGGGCTGCTGCACAGATCCTGACAGGCAAGGGCTTCAAACAAGTCTACAACCTGGCAGGGGGCATTGCCGCCTGGCAGGGCCATGCCGCCGCCGGCCCGGCGGATATGGGCATGCTGTCTTTGAGAGGTGATGAAACACCACAGGAGGTGATCGCTTTAAGCTACGGACTGGAAGAAGGGCTGCAAAAATTTTATGCCGCTTCAGCCAAGCTGGCGATTGATCCGGAGGTAATCGGGGTTCTTGCCAAATTGGCCGAAATCGAGGTGCGACACAAACAGAGGCTGTTTGAGCTGTATCTGGCAGTTGAAAATAGTCCGGTGGAGCGGAAAGCGTTCGAGGCGGAAATCGATTCGGAAATGACCGAAGGCGGATTTAATCCGGCCAAGCTCCTTGAAATATATCTGCCGAGCTTTAAATCAGCCGCTGATGTATTGAATTTCGCCATGATGTTGGAGGCGCAAGCCATGGATTTGTATATGCGACACGCGGATAATTCTCAAGACCGGCAGGTCAAAGCAATCTTCTACAAAATGGCGGATGAAGAAAAAGCCCATTTAAGTAGTCTGGGGGATTTACTGGAAAAACAATGAAATAGCGATTTCTAAACTATGAAAAAGCAGCAATTAGATAAAATGGAATCCATGTTCCACCTCATCCAGCATGAATGGCGGGACATCAATCCCCTCGAGCTGGTAGTATATCAGCTGGCCCGGGGCAATACGTTTAATATGCGAGTCATTGGCCTTGAGGGTATCAGGCGTTTTCGGGAAGAAAATCCCGACTGCGCGATAACCTTCAAACCGAATCACCTCAGTGAGGCCGACTTCATCCTGCTCTGCATCCTGTTCCGGGAAAACGATATGAAGGTGCTGGTAGAGGGTGGGGCCAACCTGTTTATTGATGATATAGATATATTCGCCGATCTGCTGCCCAAATTTGTCCGGGAGGAGTTTAAGGATTTTCTCAAAGGCCAGCACATGAGCATCGCGCAATATCTCTCCAGCAGGGGGGCGTTTAAAGTATTCCGCGAACCGCTGACCGTCACCCAGCCCGACGGCAGTGAAATGACGATCGGCAGAAAAGAAATAATATCATTGACCCGCGCCTATCGCTACCACCTGGTGAAGAACAAGGAGATGTTCGTCACCTTTCCCGGCTACTCCAGCATTAAATTGGGGCTGCTCGATCTGCTTAAGAAGGACGGCACCAAAACCGGTCGCAGCTATACCGGCAAAATAGACGGTTATCACCATCTTCCATTCCAAATGGATATCGAGGCTTCGCTTGAGACCGGGGTCGACGCCTATGTCGTGCCGGTTAACATTGCCTATGAGCGGGTTTTAGAAGATGAACATTTTGCCAAATTAACCCGGCTTTATGAATCCGGTGAAAGCAAAAGAGAAATATACATAAATGATCTGGGCTATATCGTTAAGGAATTTTACGGTGATAAAAATAAGGGAAGCCTTTCCATCAAATTTGGTGAACCCCGGAAGATAAACACCCCGGATTTAAAAGAAGGTTTTGCCGGTCGGAAAATAAAAAGCGCTGCCCATAAGCATGCTGAAGAATCTTTTGACAGCATGCTTGCGATGCAGCCTATTTTCCCGGCCAATATCTACTTTACCGCTTTTGCTGAAAACTTCAACCGGACCCCCGTCGGAGTCATGAAAGAAAAAATCGATGACATCCGAGATCATCTGAGAACCCTGGTCTGGGGCAAAGCCAAACGCAGGGTCGATTTGCACTATGTCCTGGGCTATAACCACCACATTATCGCAGCCGACGAGATCATCAACCGCACATTTCAGATTTTCAGCCGGCCGAACCGCCACATTACCGATATAGACGGTGACATGTTCGTGGTTTACAACAAAGAGGTCGCGCAGCAGTATAAAAATCATACGGCTCACTTTTTCGAAAAATGAAAGAACTGATAAAAAAGACTAGAATATTCGCTCAAGACAGAGATTGGGAACAATTCCACTCGCCCAAAAACCTGGCCATGGCGCTAAGTGTCGAGGTGGCGGAAATTGTCGAGCATTTTCAATGGTTGAGCCAGGCCGAAAGCAATAGTTTGGAGCCCGCAAAGCTGGCTGCGGTTAAAGAAGAAATAGCGGATGTCATGATCTATCTCACCCGGCTTGCCGACCGGCTGGGAATCGATCCGGTGCAGGCCGCTGAAGAAAAAATGCAGCTCAATGAGAAAAAATACCCCGTCGATAAAGCTAAAGGCAGGGCCGCTAAATATACCGAATTTTAGCCGACGTCGGAAAGCCAAAGGAGGACCGTATGCTGTCACGAAGTGAGATAGAAAAATTGTTGGGGGACTGGAACCGGGCCTGGGACCGGCACGACTTGGACGGCGTCATGCAGCTGTTTCATGAGGATATCATCTTCGAAAACTGGACCGGCGCCAGGATCAAAGGCAAAGCGAGACTGTTAGCGGCCTGGGCTCCCTGGTTCAAAAACCATGGCGGGTTCAAATTTACCCCGGAAGACACCTTCATTGATGAGCCACAGCAAAAAGTACTTTACCGCTGGCGCCTTGAGTGGCCTTCCCTGGAAGGCGGCTTTGAGGGGAAAGCTGAAACCCGGTGCGGCGTGGACATAATCCACTTTAAAGGCGATAAGATAATCCAAAAACTGACCTATTCTAAAACAACGCTTGACATCGAAGGCCAAAGAATAGCTCTCACGGCCAACGTTTGAACAATAGCCTAAACTCGATCGACGTCACCGGATCCACGGTGTTTTATCGCTTTGGCCTGCTCCAGTTCTCCAATGATCTCTTTGAGTCGAAACTCTCTGGCTTCTACTTTAACCATCATCATGCCGAAGGATTCCGCCAATTCACTGAGCACGCCGGGATATCTTCCTTTTTTCGAAAGTTCAAACAGGTGGTCGGAGTCTGCCTTGTCATATTTGCCGGAAGCAATTTTTTTGCAGCAGGCATTCAGCATTTCAAATAGATCAAGGTAATAGCGCTCGAAATCCATAGTAGACCTCCAATTTGATCATAATTTTGGTCCCATCAATATATTAACTTCAGTTGCGCTTGGCAAGTGGCAATATCGATCGTTGTAGGGTTCAAGGTTCAAAGGTTCAGAGGTTGGTAGTTCACCGCATATTTGTATATGTATTGACTCATAAAGAAATTATATGATACTCGACTAACTAGTGCCTGAACGAAAAGTGGCCGTTTTTCCAGTTAGCCCGGCCGCTAATTATCACTCATTAAATTACTGCCGTTCAAAACGATGGCGAACAATAGCAAATC
>Ga0209678_1000056_pt1 | contig 47531 bp, 50 predicted proteins | sample WorMetilvaeELBA1_FD_187404 | JGI IMG/M metagenome (GOLD analysis project Ga0209678, IMG submission 187404) | Marine gutless worms symbiont microbial communities from Max Planck institute for Marine Microbiology, Germany - Olavius ilvae ELBA.1... ...
CGGCGGCGGCAACGACATCATGATCGGCTTCGCCGGCAACGACACGCTGAACGGCGGCGCCGGCGACGACATCATGGATGCCCGGCACGGCGACGACACGCTCATCGGTGGCGCCGGCGACGACCAGCTCTACGGCCACAACGGCAGCGACACCGCGAGCTACGTCGGGGCCGGGGCGGCGGTGACGGTCGACCTCGCGGCGGGCACCGCGACGGGCGGCGCCGGCTCCGACTCGCTCTTCAAGATCGAGAACGTCATCGGCTCGTCCTACGACGACACGCTGAGCGGCGATAGCGGTGCCAACACCCTGACCGGCGGTGGGGGCAACGACACGCTCTCCGGCGGCGCCGGCAACGACCGGTTCGACTTCAACAGCGGCGACGGCGCGGACACGATCGCGGACTTCGACGCCGGGGCCGGCGACGTGCTGGACGTCGTCGACTTCGGTATCGCCGATTTCGCCGCGCTGCTCGCCTTGTCGACGGACGCCGGGGCGAACGTCACCATATCGCTCAATGCCAGCGACAGCGTCACGCTCCTGGGCCTCAACGAGGCCGACTTGGCGGCCGACGACTTCCTGTTCGTCTGAGCGGCGCAAGCCTTACGACAGGTTCTTCTGGAAGTGCGCGATCGTGCGCTGCCACGCGAGCTCTGCCGCCGCTTCGTTGTAACGGGCGGTCGAGTTGTTGTGGAAGCCGTGGCGCGTGCCCGGATAGACGTGCATCTCGTATGACGCGCCGGCGGCCTTCAGCGCCGCCTCGAAGCCGGGCCGCATGGCGTTGATGCGCTCGTCGTTCTCCGCGTAGTGGATCAGCAGCGGCGCCGTGATCTTCGCCACGTCGTCGGCCTGGGGCGCGGCGCCGTAGAACGGCACGCCGGCGTCGAGATCGTCGCCCAACTCTACCGCGAGATAGTTCGTCGTGCCGCCGCCCCAGCAGAAGCCCGTCGCGCCCAGCTTGCCGCTGGAGAGCGCGTGCGCCTTCAGGAACTTGGCGCCATTGAGCATGTCGACGCCCAGCTTGGCCCGGTCCAGCGTCTTCTGCATGGCGCGGCCGTCGTCGTCGTTGCCCGGGTATCCGCCCAGCGGCGCCAGCCCGTCCGGCGCCAGCGCCAGGAAGCCGGCGACCGCGGCGCGCCGCGCCACGTCCTCGATATACGGGTTGAGCCCCCGGTTCTCATGGATCACCAGGACGCTCGGGAACGGCCCGTCGCCGGCCGGCTGCACCAGATACCCGCGCATCGTGCCCGAGTTGCCGCCGGGCGAGTCATAGTCGACATACCGCGCCTTGATGCGCGGGTCGGTGAAGGAGATCGTCTGCGCCTGGGCGTAGTTCGGCAGCAGGCTCTGCGCCATGGCCAGGCCCGAGGCGCCGACCACGGTCAGCGCAGCGGCGCGGGTGAAGAACGCCCGCCGGTCGATGCGCCCGTGGCAGTAGTCGTCGTAGAGGTCGAACACCCGCGGGTCGATCTTGTTCTCTGACATTGCCGTCTCTCCTCTGCGTTGCAGGTGCCCGTTCGGGCTCGTTGGTTGCACGGCAGTATCGAACCGTCGTGCGGCGCTGACAAATCACGCCTTGCGGCGCGGCCGCATCTCCCGTGACATTTTGCGCACCGGCGCTATAACGCCCCCATGCGACTCCTCTTTTGTGGCGACGTCGTCGGCCGGTCCGGCCGGGACGCGCTGATCCCGCGCCTGCCGGCGCTGCGCCGTTCGCTCGACCTCGACTTCGTCGTCGTCAACGGCGAGAACGCGGCGCACGGCTTCGGCATCAACGACAAGATCGCCGCGGCGCTCATCGACGCCGGCGCCGACGCCATCACCACCGGCAACCATGCCTGGGACCAGCGCGACAGCCTGCCGCTTTACGAGACCGAGCGGCGTCTCTTGCGCCCGCGCAATTACCCGCCCGGCACGCCGGGGCGCGGCGATGCGGTGTATGAGGCGCGGCGCGGCCGCAAGGTGCTGGTCGTGAACGTCATGGGGCGCCTCTTCATGGACGCGCTCGACGACCCGTTTCGCTCGCTGGAGGCGGCGCTGAAGCCCCACCGGCTGGGCGCCACCGTGGACGCGGTGATCGTCGACGTGCACGCCGAGGCGACGTCGGAGAAGGCGGCGGTGGCGCACGTCTGCGACGGCCGCGCCAGCCTGGTCGTCGGCACCCACAGTCACGTGCCCACCGCCGACGCCCAGGTTCTGCCAGGCGGAACGGCGTTCCAGACCGACGCCGGCATGTGCGGCGACTACGACTCGGTGATCGGCATGAAAAAGCCGCCGGCCATCGACCGCTTCGTGCGCAAGCTGCCCGGCGAGCGCCTCACCCCGGCCGAGGGCGAGGGCACGCTGTGCGGCGTCTTTGTCGAGACCGACGACCGCGGCCGCGCGAGCCACGTGGCGCCGCTGCGCCTGGGCGGCAGGCTCGCCCCGGCGTGGCCGCTGGCCGAGCCGATGCCCGCGCCGTTCCTGGCCGCCGCCGAGTGAGCCTCTTGTCAGCTGCGCCCCGGCGGGGTCGTGACGGAGCCGCCGGTGCGGGGTGCTGTCCGCTTTAGGACGAACGAACTTCTAGATTAGGACTCTCGTCGATTGTTACGCTGGATCGTCAAATGCCAATTCGCCTCGTCGATCTGGAGGATGACTTCGGTAAAGCTCAGATGCACGGCAATGACAAACCAAGCGGCGATTCCACCAAGAATGTAGACCATCGGCACATCTTGCCACGCGGCCAAGCCGACGCCGACTGCCAGGGTCCCCAAGAACCACCAAAGCTGCTGCCGACGTTCATGTCGAATAAGGCGCTCTCGCTTTTCGGCAGGCGGTAGTTTCATTGTCATGTCATTCCTCCTTCGATCACGCGGAAGTGCCCTAGTTGGCGCCCCACTGGCTCCGGTGCCCCACCCGTCGTGGCAGCCGCAATCAGCTCACCAATATCCCGGATGTGAACTGTGATCCCTAACGCCATCGCTGGCGTGATCCGCTGCGCCTGGGCGGCCGCCTGGGCGGCCGCCTGGCGCCGGCTTGGCCGCTGGCCGAGCCCGTGCCCGCCACCTTCCCCGCCGCTGCCGAGTAAGCCGCTTGCGGCCGGCGCCGCCAGGCGCTAATCACGGCCACGAAGTCACCACAAACCGGCGCTAAGCGGCACGGTCGCGTCCCCCGCCCCCTATCGGCGCGGGTTCCCCGCCGATAATCTACTAGATATAGTGCTTGTCGCCGAATTCGACGCAGGACTCTGACAGAGCGTCACGATGGCCGGTCATTCCCAGTTCAAGAACATCATGCACCGCAAGGGCGCGCAGGACGCCAAGCGTGCCAAGGTGTTCGCGCGCCTGACGCGCGAGATCCAGGTCGCGGCCAAGATGGGTCTGCCCGACCCGGTGCAGAACCCGCGGCTGCGCAGCGCAGTCGCTGCGGCGCGCGCCGAGAACATGCCGAAGGACAACATCGACCGCGCCATCAAGAAGGCGGTCGGCGGCGACGACGCAGCCGACTTCGCCGAGGTGCGCTACGAGGGCTACGGCCCCGGCGGCGTCGCGGTGATCGTCGAAGCGCTGACCGACAACCGGAACAGGGCCGCGGCGGAGAACCGCGCCGCCTTCAGCAAGCACGGCGGCAACCTGGGCGAGTCCGGCAGCGTCGCCTTCATGTTCGACCGCGTCGGCCAGGTGCTCCACGCGCCGGAGGCGGCGGACGCGGACGCCATGTTCGAGGGCGCGCTCGACGCGGGTGCGGAGGACGTGGTCAGCGACGACACCGGGCACGAGGTGCTGTGCGCGCCCGACGACTTCCATGCCGTGCGCGAGGCGCTGGAGGAGCGCTTCGGCGCGCCGACCGAGAGCGGCCTGGTGTGGAAGCCGACCGTCACCGTGGCGTTCGACGAGGGGTCGGCGCCGACGATGCTGAAGCTGCTCGACGCGCTCGACGACAGCGACGACGTGCAGCGCGTGTCGGCGAACTTCGAGGTCGCCGACGAGATCATGGCGAAGCTGACCGCCTGACTTGTCCGGGCGGCGGAGGGGCGCCGATGCGACTGCTGGGGCTGGACCCGGGGCTGCGCGTAACCGGCTGGGGCGTCATCGCCGTGGAGGGCAACCGCCTCTCCCACGTGGCGCACGGCACCATCGTGCCGCCGGCGGGGGCCATGGCGGACCGGCTCGCGGCTCTGGCCCGGGGGCTCGAGCAGGTCATCGCCACGCACCGCCCGCACGAGGCCGCAGTGGAGGAGACCTTCGTCAACAGGAACCCGGCCTCGACGCTGAAGCTCGGCCAGGCGCGCGGCGTCGCGCTGGTGACCCCGGCGCGCGCCGGGCTGCCGGTCAGCGAGTACGCGGCGACCGCCGTCAAGAAGGCGCTGACCGGCGGCGGTCATGCCGGCAAGCAACAGGTCGCACTGATGGTGGCGACGCTGCTGCCGGGCGTCGACGCCACCGCCGACGCGGCCGACGCGCTGGCCGTCGCGATCTGCCACGCGCACCACGGCACGGCGCGCGCGCTCATGGAGGCGCACGGGTGATCGCCCGGCTGCGCGGCGTGCTGGAGGAGTTCGGCCCCGACTGGGCCGTGATCGACGTCGGCGGCGTCGGCTACCTGGTCTATTGCTCGGCCCGCACGCTTCGCGAATTGGCACCGCGCGGCCAGGTCGTGGCGCTCTCCATCGAGACCCATGTGCGCGAGGACCACATCCATCTCTACGGCTTCGCCACGACCGCCGAGCGCGACTGGTTCCGCCTGTTGACAACCGTGCAGGGGGTCGGCGCGCGGGTCGCGCTGGCGATCCTGGGCGTGCTCGGCGACGCGGACCTGGCCCAGGCCATCGCGGCGCAGGACAAGGCGGCCCTGGCGCAGGCCGACGGCGTCGGGCCGAAGCTGGCCCAGCGCATCGTCAACGAGCTGAAGGACAAGGCCGGGGTCGCCTTGGGACCGGTTGCCGTCGTAGCGCCGGGCGCGGCGCCGGCGGTCGCCGACGCGCGCACCGCGGACGCGGTCTCGGCCTTGGTCAACCTCGGCTATGGCCGCAGCGAGGCGTTCGGCGCCGTCGCCGAGGCCAGCCGCGCCTTGGGCGAGGAGGCCGGGCTCGACGTGCTGATCCCGACGGCGCTCAAGGAACTGGCGCAGCGCGGGGCCGGCGCGTGAGCGGCGACCACGAACGGCTGGTGGCGCGCGAGCGTCTCTCGGGCGACGAGACCGGCCCGGCTCTGCGGCCCCAGGCGCTCGAGGACTTCGTCGGCCAGCCGGAGACCACCGGCAACCTGCGCGTCTTCGTCGCCGCGGCGCGGGGCCGTAGCGAGCCCCTGGACCACCTGCTGCTGCACGGCCCGCCGGGCCTGGGCAAGACGACGCTGGCGCAGATCGTCGCCCGCGAACTGGGCGTCGGGTTCCGGCATACGTCCGGCCCCGTCGTGGCGCGGCCCGGCGATCTCGCGGCGCTGTTAACCAATCTGCAACCACGCGACGTGTTGTTCATCGACGAGATCCATCGGCTCAGCCCAGTCGTGGAAGAAGTGCTGTATCCGGCGATGGAAGACTTCCAGCTCGACCTGATCATCGGCGAGGGGCCGGCGGCGCGCTCCGTGCGCATCGACCTGCCGCCGTTCACGCTCGTCGGCGCGACGACGCGGCTCGGCCTCTTGACGACGCCGCTGCGCGATCGCTTTGGCATCCAGCTGCGCCTCGACTTCTACGCGCCCAAGGAACTGGAGGGCATCGTCGCGCGCGGCGCCCGCGTGCTGGACTTCGACCTCACGCCGGACGGCGCGGCGGAGATCGCCCGCCGCTCGCGCGGCACGCCGCGGGTCGCCGGCCGGCTGCTCAGGCGCGTGCGCGACTTCGCCGCCGTCGACGGCGTGGCGCCGGTCGACGCCGCCGAGGCCGACGCGGCGCTCCAGCGGCTCGACGTCGACGGCCGCGGCCTCGACAGCTTCGACCGCCGCTATCTGCGCTGCATCGCCGAGTTCTACGCCGGCGGGCCGGTCGGCGTGGAGACGCTGTCGGCGGCGCTGGCGGAGGAGCGCGATACCCTGGAGGACGTCATCGAGCCGTTCCTGATCCAGCAGGGCCTGGTCCAGCGCACGCCGCGCGGCCGCATGCTGACCGCGGCGGCCTACGGTCACCTGGGCCTCGCCGAACCGGCGCGCGAAACGTCTCAGTTCGACCTGCTGCGCAACGGGGGCGGCGATGGCTGAGGCTTCCGCGGCCGACGGCTGGCACGTCGTGCGCCTGCGCGTCTACTACGAGGACACCGACGCCGGCGGCGTGGTCTATCACGCAAACTACCTGAAGTTTGCCGAGCGGGGTCGCACAGAGCTGCTGCGGACACTGGGCGGCGACCACCGCGCCTTGTTCGACGCGCACGGCATCGTGCTGCAGGTGCGCCGCTGCGCCATCGACTACCGCCGGCCAGCGCGGCTCGACGACATGATCGATGTGGCGACGCGCGTTGCCGAGCTGCGCGGCGCCAGCGTGCGACTCGACCAGCAGATCCGGCGCGACGGCGAGGTTCTGGCGGACCTCGACGTGTCGATCGTCTGCACCGGTGCCGACGGGCGGCCGAAACGCCTGCCCGCGGCGCTGTTCGACGCCTTCGACCATGCCGTGCCGGCACCCGCTGCCACGCCAGCGCCGCAATCCGCAGAAAGAGTGTAGGCCATGGAAAGCAACGTCATTGAAACCGTGTCGTTCGGCACCGCCGTGGCGTCCGACTTCACCGTCTGGGGCCTGTTCGTGAAGTCGGACATCGTCACCAAGCTGGTGATGATCGGCCTGTTCCTGGCCTCGTTCTGGTGCTGGACCGTGATCATCGACAAGTGGCTGCGCCTGCGCCGGCTGGGCCAGCGCGCCGAGGAGTTCGAGGACAGCTTCTGGTCGGGCGGCTCGCTGGACGATCTCTACGACCGCGTCGGCGCGCGGCCGCCCGATCCCATGTCGGCGATCTTCGCCGCGGCGATGGGTGAGTGGCGGCGCTCCGCCGCGCGCGGCCTGATCGACACCGAACGCCTGCGCGACACGCTGCACGAGCGCATCGACCGCGTCATGGAGGTGACGCTGGGGCGCGAGATGGAGCGCGTCGAGCGCTACCTGGTGTTTCTCGCCTCGGCCGGCGCCACCGCGCCCTTCGTCGGCCTGTTCGGCACCGTGTGGGGCATCATGAACAGCTTCCAGGCCATCGCCACGGCGAAGAACACCAACATCGCCGTCGTCGCGCCGGGCCTGAGCGAGGCGCTGTTCACCACCGCCATGGGCCTGATCGTCGCGGTGCCGGCCGTCGCCGCCTACAACAAGTTCGCCGCCGACACGCGGCGCTACGCCGCGCGGCTGGAGAGCTTCGCCGCCGAGTTCAGCGCCATCCTCTCGCGGCAGCTCGAAGAGAAGACCTGAGCCATGCCCAACGCCGCGACGATGCGCCAGCGCCGCCAGTCGCACCAGCGCGCGATCACGGAGATCAACGTGGCGCCGTTCGTCGACGTCATGCTGGTGCTGGTGATCATCTTCATGATCGCGGCGCCGCTGTTGACCGTCGGCGTGCCGGTCGACCTGCCCGAAGCCAGCGTCGAGGCGATCAACGAGGAACAGGAGCCGCTGGTCATCACCGTCAACCGGGACGGCGAACTCTATCTGCAGGAGGCGCTGGTCGAGCCCGGGGCGCTGGTGCCGCGGCTCAACGCCATCACCGACGCCAACCCGGACCTGCGGATCTTCGTGCGCGGCGACCGTGAGATCAACTACGGCCGCGTCATGGAAGTCATGGGTCTCGTCAACGAAGCCGGCTTCACCAAGGTCGCCCTGATCGCCGAGCTGCCGGTGACCGACGGCGACGGGCCGTAGCCGCGCGTGCGTCTGGCCGCCTATAGCCGCGACAACGTCGTCGCCGTCTCCGGCTTCCAGCTGGGGGCGGCGGGTGTGCGGCCCGATCGCATCAGCGAGCAGCGGCCGGCGAAGGCGGCGCCGCACCTGCGCCACCAGGCGATGGCCGCGGCTGGCGTCGCGCACGTGCTGGTGATCCTGATCGCCCAATTCGGCGTGCCGTTCCTGTTCTACGATCCGCCGGTCGCCGCCGACGTGATCCCGGTCGAGGTGGTGACGATCGACGACATCACCACGCCGCCCCCGCCGCCGGCGGAGGTCGCCGAAGCGCCGGAGACGCCGGCGCCGCCGCCACCGCCCGAGACGCCGCCGGCGCCGCCCGAACCGCCGCCGCCCCCGCCGCCGCAGCCTGAGGTCGCCGCCGTGCCGCCGGCGGAACCGCCGCCGCCGCCCGTGCCGGAGAAGCTGGTGGCGCCGGAGCCCAAGCCGGAACCCAAGCCCGAGCCGCCGAAGGCCGAGCCGCCGCCCCAGCCGCCGCTGCCCCAGGCGCTGGCGCGCGCGGCGCCGCGGCGCAAGCCGAAGGCGCCGGCCCAGCGCGACTTCAGCCAGGTGCTGAAGGACCTGGACTTCGAGGACGAGCCGAAACCCGTCGCGGAGGCGCCGACGCCGCCCCAGCCGCCGACGCCGCCGCAGCCGCAGCCGGTGCAGCAGGCGACGGCGACCGAGATCGACGCCCTGCGCACTCTGATCCGGCGGCAGATCGAGCCGTGCTGGAACCCGCCGGTCGGCGCCCAGTATGCCGAGGACCTGGTGGTCAGCATCCGCGTCTGGGTCGACCCCGACGGCACGGTGCGGCGCGCCGAGATCGTCAACGGCGGCCTGATGGCGCTCGACAGCTTCTACGAGGCGGCGGCCGACAGCGCCCGCCGCGCCGTCTTGAACCCGCGCTGCAATCCCCTCGAATTGCCGCGCGATCGCTATAAGCTGTGGCGGCAGATGGAACTGACCTTCAATCCGCAGGAGATGCTGGGCCTATGAGTTGGTGTCGTGCGCCGCGGCGCTGGCCGGCGATCGCCGCGCCGCTGTTTCTCGTGCTGTGGCCGTTCGCGGCGCAGGCGCAGCTGAAGGTCGATATCACGCGCGGCTATGTCGAGCCGTTGCCGATCGCGGTGCCGGACTTCAACGGCGCCGACGCACAGTCGCAGCGGTTCGGCCGCGACATGGCCGGGGTCATCGCCTCCGACCTGGAACGCTCCGGCCTTTTCAAGCCGATCGACCAGCGCGCCTTCCTCGAGCCCGCGGGGCCGCTGTCGGTCAAGCCCAACTTCAACAACTGGCGCGTCGTCAACGCCCAGGCGCTGTTGATCGGCGCCTCGGAGATCCAGGCCGACGGGCGGCTGCGCGTGGAGTTCCGCCTGTGGGACGTGTTCGCCGAGCAGGCGATGACCGGGCTGAGCCTCTCGACCGTGCCGGGCAACTGGCGCCGCGTCGCGCACATCATCGCCGACGCGGTGTACAAGCGCATCACCGGCGAGGACGGCTATTTCGATACGCGCATCGTCTACATCGCCGAGAGCGGCCCGGCAAAGCGGCGCGTCAAGCGCCTGGCGATCATGGACCAGGACGGCGCCAACAACCGCTTCCTGACCAACGGCGAGACGCTGGTGCTGACGCCGCGTTTCTCGCCGACGACGCAGGAGATCACCTACCTCGCCTACTACAACGACCAGCCGCGCGTGTACCTGTTCGACATCGACACGGGGGCCCAGGAAGTGCTGGGCGACTTCCCCGGCATGACGTTCGCGCCGCGCTTCTCGCCCGACGGCAACAAGGTGGTGATGAGCCTCGCCAAGGACGGCAACTCCGACATCTACGTGATGGACCTGGGCACGCGGCAGGAAGAGCGGCTGACGAACAACCCGGCGATCGACACGTCGCCCAGCTACTCGCCCGACGGCCGGCAGATCACGTTCGAATCGGACCGCGGCGGCAGCCAGCAGATCTACGTGATGGATTCGGACGGTTCGAACCCGCGGCGCATCAGTTTCGACCGCGGCCGCTACGGCACGCCGGTGTGGTCGCCGCGCGGCGACCTGATCGCCTTCACCAAGATCACCAGGGGCCGCTTCTTCATCGGCGTGATGCGCCCGGACGGCAGCGGCGAGCGCCTGTTGTCGGAGGGCTATTTGGTCGAGGGGCCGACCTGGGCGCCAAATGGCCGCGTTCTCATGTACTTCCGCCAGGAAGAGCCCGACTCCAGCGGGCGCGGCGGTCGGCCGCGGCTGTTCTCCGTCGACCTCACCGGCTTCAACGAGCGCGAGATCATCACGCCGGTCGACGCGTCCGATCCGGCGTGGTCGCCGATAACGAAATAAATCAGTGGATTCACAACGAATTTGCGCCTCTGGACAGGCGCTGAGTCCCGCGCGTAGTCTTGATTCGCTGAGTCGCAGCGAGTTATAGTCCGCGCGGCCGAAGAACCAGGTCACGCACGCCTGCGGGGGGCAATTTCGCAGCGTGTTTTTCGTAACAACGACGACCCGTAACGAGACGGTCCCGCGTCTGTCCGTAAACTGCGGTCCAAGGAGTCCTAAATGCGCCTCAAGATCCTGAGTGTTTTCGCGGCGGCTCTGCTTCTCGCCGCCTGTGAAACCGCCCCCGAGGAAACGGCCGCGACGGATACCGGCGGCGACGCCGGCGCGACGACCGAATCCAGCCAGGTTGCCACGGCCGCGGTAGGCGCCGTTCCGGGTTCCGCGCAGGATCTGGTGGTCAACGTCGGCGACCGCGTCTTCTTCGACTTCGACAAGTCGGACCTGAAGCCGCCGGCGCGCGCGCAGATCGAGCGCTGGGCCGCCTGGATGCGCCAGTACCCGCAGAACACGGTGACCATCGAAGGCCACTGCGACGAACGCGGCACGCGCGAGTACAACCTGGCACTGGGCGAGCGCCGGGCCAACACAGGCAAGGAATACCTGGTGGCGCTCGGCATCGATCCGAACCGCGTCGCGACGATCAGCTTTGGCAAGGAGCGGCCGGCGGTGCTCGGCTCCGGCGAAGCGGTCTGGTCGCAGAACCGGCGGTCGGTGCTGACGCTCAACTAGCTTCGACGATCGACCCGGCTCGGGGCGCCGGAGCGGCGCCGTGCAGCACGGAAGCGATTGGCAGCGCGGCCGCCGTTCACGGCGGCCGTTTGCCGTCTGGCGCCAGCGCGCCGTGGGCCACGGGCGTCATAGTTTGGCCCGATTGGCGGGCTAGCAGGCGAGCATGAAACTGGTGACCCATGCGTTTGCCGGCGCCGGTCTGGCGGTCACGCTCCTGGGCTTGGTTCTCGCCGGCCCCGCCACCGCGCAGGACGTCAATACCCAGCGGCTGATCGACACGGTCGATCGGCTGGAGCGCCAGCTGCGCACGCTCGAGCGCCAGGTCTATCGGGGCGAGGCCGCCCCGGGGTCCGCGGCGCCGGCCGCGGCGCCGGGTGCCTCGAGCGACATGCCGGAGGCGGCGGCGGCGCGCCTGCAGGTGCGGCTCAGCGACCTCGAGAACCAGATTCGCGGGCTTACCGGCCAGCTCGAGCAGATCGACTTCCAGGTGCGGCGCGCCAGCGACCGCCTGGACAAATTGGTCGCCGACGTGGACTTCCGCCTGCGGTCGCTGGAAGGACGCCCGCCGGCCGCCCCGGTCGCCGGGGAGGTGCCCGAACTCGCGGTGCCGCGCGGAACGACGGCGCCGGGCGGCATTGTCACCGAGACGATCGTCGCCGAGGAGGAGCCGCAGCCGCCGTCGGTGCAGACCTTCGGCACGGTCTCCGCCGGCGCGGTCGAGGCTCTGCGCGCCGGCGAGGCGCCGCCGGAGAGCGCCACCGCCACGGTCGTGGCGCCGCGTCGCGAAGCGGCCGCAACGACGCCCGCGCCGGCGCCCGTCGCGGCACCGTCCGGCGGTCCGGTTGAGACTCTGAGCGGCGGTGCCCAGGCTGCGGCGATCACGCAGGAGGGCCTGCCCGCCGGCACGCCGGAGGAGCAGTACAACTTCGCCCGCAGCTTCCTGATGCGGCGCGATTTCGCCTCGGCGGAGACGGCGCTGCGCGGCTTCCTGCAGGCCAACCCCGAGCACGACCTGGCCGGCAACGCGCAGTACTGGCTGGGCGAGACGTTCTACGTGCGCGGCGACTTCCGGCAGGCGGCGCGCACCTTCGCCGAGGGCTTTCAGCGCTACCCGGAGAGCGCCAAGGCGCCCGACAACCTGCTGAAGCTGGGCATGTCGCTGGGCCGGCTGGAGCGCAAGGACGACGCTTGCATCACGCTCGCCAAGTTGGAGACCGACTATCCCGGCGCGCCCAGCAACGTGCTGCAGCGTGCCGACCGCGAGCGCAGCCAACTCGACTGCCCGTGACCGCCGCGCCCGCGGCGCCGCTCACCAACGCCGACTTCGCCCGCGCCATGGCGCCGTTCGCGCCGTTCGAGGCAACACCGCACCTGGCGGTCGCAGTCTCTGGCGGGCGCGATAGCCTGGCGCTCACGCTGCTGGCCCACGACTGGGCCTGCGCCGCGGGCGGCCACATCACGGCGCTCACGGTCGACCACGGCCTGCGGCCGGCGGCGGCGGCCGAGGCGCGCCATGTCGGCCGCTGGCTGAAGGCGCGCGGCATCGCCCACCGGGTGCTGCGCTGGCGCGGCGCGCGGCCGGCGCGCGACGTCCAGGCCGCGGCCCGCGCGGCGCGCTACGACCTCCTGACCGCGTGGTGCCGGCAACACGCGGTGCTGCACCTGGCGCTGGGCCACCAGCGCGAGGACCAGGCGGAGACGCTGTTGCTGCGCCTGGGCCGCGGCAGCGGCGCCGATGGCCTGGCGGCGATGGCGGCCGTCGCCGAACGGTCGCACGTCCGCCTGCTGCGGCCGCTGCTGGACGTGCCGCGGGCGCGCTTGGCGGAGGCCCTCGAAGCGCGCGGCCAGCCCTGGCTCGACGACCCCTCCAACGAGGACCGGGCGCATGCCCGGGTGGCGCTGCGCGCTGCGCTGCCGGCCCTGGGCGACGAGGGGCTCAGCGTCGCGCGGCTGGCGGCCACGGCGCATCGCCTGGGCCGCGCGCGGCAGGCGCTGGAGGCCGTCGGCGCCGCGCTCCTCGCCGAGGCGGTCGACCTGCACCCGGCGGGCTTCGCGCGCCTCGCGCTCACGCCGTTGCGCGCGGCGCCGGCGGAGGTGGCTCTACGCGTACTGGCCGGGCTGTTGGCGACGATCGGTGGCGGCGCCCACCCGCCGCGCCACGACCGCTTGATGCGTCTCTATGCGGCCCTGTGCACGGAATCAGACGCGCGGCCCCGCACGCTCGCCGGCTGCCGCATTGCCGTGCGCCGCGATCACGCGGTCGTGAGCCGCGAAGCGGCGGCGGTGCGCGAGGTGCTGCCGCTGACGCCGGGCGCCGAGGCGGTGTGGGACGGGCGCTACGCCGTTCGGGTCGGCCGCGGCGCGCCGCGGGGCCTGGAACTGCGCCGTTTGGGGGCCTCGGGCTGGCGCGCCGCGCTCGAAATCCAGCCGGAATGGGGCGCCTTGGGCGTACCGGCCGCCGCGCGACCCGCGCTGCCGGCGGTCTGGCGCGGCAAGACCTTGATCGGGCTGGCTGATCCCCGATATGGACGCGCGGGAGGCGCGCCTGCTAGCCTAGGCGCGATCCGGGTCCGCCACCGGCCCGTGCGTGCGTTAACCACGGCGCCATTTGGCATTGTCTGAGGCGCCCGCCGCGCTTATCTGACTGTTCAGTGCCGGTGTGCGAATTTGGCGGCCCGCGAGGCGTTCGCGCGCGCCCGTGCCGTGCCCCGGGATCAGGGAGAGATCTGCGTGAATAATTTCGGCAAGAACCTGGCCCTCTGGAGCATCATCGCGCTGCTGGTCGTGGCGCTGTTCAACCTGTTCCAGAGCTCGTCGAACCGCGGCGTCCAGCAGCAGATGGCGTTCTCCGAGTTCGTCGCCCAGGTCGAGAACGGCCAGGTCGCCGACGTCACAATCCAGGGCGCCAACATCTCCGGCCATCTGAGCAGCGGCACCGCCTTCCGCACCTATGCGCCGGACGACCCGACGCTGGTCCAGCGCCTGACCGAGCGCGACGTGCACATCACTGCGGCGCCGGCCGAGGAGAGCGTGCACCCGCTGTTCGCCATCCTGATCAACTGGCTGCCGTTCTTCGTCCTGATCGGCATCTGGGTGTTCTTCATGCGCCAGATGCAGTCCGGCGGCGGCCGCGCCATGGGCTTCGGCAAGTCGCGCGCCAAGCTGTTGACTGAGAAGACCGGGCGCGTCACCTTCGAGGACGTCGCCGGCATCGACGAGGCCAAGCAGGAGCTGGAGGAGATCGTCGAGTTCCTGCGCGACCCGCAGAAGTTCCAGCGCCTGGGCGGCAAGATCCCCAAGGGCGTGCTCCTGGTCGGCCCGCCGGGCACCGGCAAGACGCTGCTGGCCCGCGCCATCGCTGGCGAGGCCAACGTGCCGTTCTTCACCATCTCCGGTTCAGACTTCGTCGAGATGTTCGTCGGCGTCGGCGCCTCGCGCGTCCGCGACATGTTCGAGCAGGGCAAGAAGAACGCGCCGTGCATCATCTTCATCGACGAGATCGACGCCGTCGGCCGTCACCGCGGCGCCGGCTTGGGCGGCGGCAACGACGAGCGCGAGCAGACCCTCAACCAGCTGCTGGTCGAGATGGACGGCTTCGAGGCCAACGAGGGCGTCATCCTGATCTCGGCGACCAACCGGCCCGACGTGCTGGACCCGGCGCTGCTGCGTCCCGGCCGCTTCGATCGCCAGGTCGTGGTGCCGAACCCGGACATCCTGGGCCGCGAGAAGATCCTCAAGGTCCACATGAAGAAGGTGCCGCTGGCGCCGGACGTCGACGCGCGCATCATCGCCCGCGGTACGCCGGGCTTCTCCGGCGCCGATCTCGCTAACCTGGTCAACGAGGCGGCGTTGCTCGCCGCGCGCAAGAACAAGCGCATGGTCACCATGGCCGAGCTCGAAGAGGCCAAGGACAAGGTGATGATGGGCTCCGAGCGTCGCTCCATGGTGATGACCGAGGAGGAGAAGCAGCTCACCGCCTATCACGAGGCCGGCCACGCCATCGCCGCGTGCCACTCGCCCGCCTCCGACCCGATCCACAAGGCGACGATCATCCCGCGCGGCCGCGCGCTGGGCATGGTCATGCGCCTGCCGGAAAAGGACCAGTACGCCATGCGCCGCGACCAGGCGAAGGCGAACCTGGTCGTCGCCATGGGCGGCCGTGTGGCGGAGGAGATGATCTTCGGCCACGACCGGGTGACCAGCGGCGCCGCCGGCGACATCACCCAGGCGACCAGCCTGGCGCGCAAGATGGTCATGGAATGGGGCATGTCCGACAAGCTCGGGCCGCTGCGCTACAACGACAATCAGGAGGAGATCTTCCTCGGCGCCTCGATCGGCCATCAGCGCCAGGTCTCCGAGGCCACCTCGCAGCTGATCGACGAGGAAGTGCGGGTGCTGGTCGAGGCCGCGGAGAAGCACTGCAAGAAGATCCTGACCAACCACAGCGACCAGCTCGAGGCGCTGGCCCAGGGCTTGCTCGAGTACGAGACGCTGTCGGGCGAGGAGATCAAGTTGGTGATCGAGGGCAAGCCGATCCACCGCGCCACCGGCGACGAGGCGTCCGACGCCGGCAAGGCGTCGGGACCGCGCTCCTCGGTGCCGTCCAGCGGCAAGCCGAAGAAAGAGGACGGCTCCGGTGGCATGGCGCCGGAGCCACAGCCGGAAGGCTGACATGCCGAGCGCCGCCGACAGGCTATCCGGAGGCCCCGCCCTTGTGCGGGGCCTCGACGGTTTTGCGCTGGGTGAGCACGACGCCGTCTATCTCGAACCGTTGGGGCTGACGACCGGCCTCGCCGCGGAAGCCGCGGCGACGGCCGGCCGGGCGCTGACGCTGGCCGGCGGTCCGGCGGTGTTCACCCACGCGCGGCTGTGGCGACGGGGCAACGGCGAGGTGGCCGGCGCACTGGCCACGGCCGACGAGCTGATGGCCTGGTCCGCCGCGCAGGCGCAGGCCGGCGACAACCGCGTCGCCGAGCTGCTGGGCAACGCGACGCGCCCGCGGCCCGCCTTCGCCGGCCTGCCGCTCGCCGGCCCCGGCTGGCAGCCGCACCTGATGGGTATCGTCAACGTCACGCCCGACAGCTTCTCCGACGGCGGCGAGTTCGACACGCCCGAGGCGGCGATTGCCCATGGTCGCATGCTGATCGCCGACGGCGCCGAGATCGTCGACGTCGGCGGCGAGTCGACGCGGCCGGGCGCCGAACCGGTGCCGGTGGCGGAGGAACTCGCGCGCGTCGTGCCGGTCGTCGCGGCGCTGGCGGCCGAGGGTGCATTGGTTTCGGTCGATACGCGCCGTGCCGACGTGATGCGCCAGGCGCTCGCCGCCGGCGCGCGCATCGTCAACGACGTGACCGCACTGGCGGGCGACCCCGACAGCCTGGCGGTCGTCGCCGAGGCCAAGGTACCGGTCGTGCTGATGCACATGATGGGCGAGCCGCGGACCATGCAGGAGGCGCCGGCCTATGACGACGTCGTGTTCGACGTCTACGACGCGCTGGCGGAGCGCCTGCGGGTCTGCCAGGCCGCCGGCATCGAGCGCGACGCCATCGCCATCGATCCCGGTATCGGCTTCGGCAAGACGGTCGAGCACAACCTGTCGCTGATCGCCCGCATGGCGGTATTCCACGGCCTCGGCTGCGCCCTGCTCTTGGGCGTCTCGCGCAAGTCGTTCATCGGCTGGCTGAGCCGCGACGAGCCGCCCAAGGGCCGCCTGCCGGGCTCACTGGTCGCGGGCCTGGGCGGCCTCTCCGGCGGCGCCCAGCTGTTGCGCGTGCACGACGTCGCGGAGACCGCCCAGGCGCTCTCCCTCTGGCACGGCCTGCGCAGCGCCTCCTGACTGGCATGAGCCCGCAACATGCTGGCGCGACGGGCGGTTGCGCCGCGTCCTTCACGCTGTATGTTGAGGCCCGTATCGCGTCGGGGGTGTGCCCCCCGAGTCGAGGAGGGCTCGATGGCCCGTAAGCTGTTCGGCACCGACGGCATCCGCGGCACCGCCAACTGCGAGCCGATGACCGCCGCGACCGCGCTGAAGGTCGCCATGGCCGCCGGCCGGCGCTTCACCTGCGGCGACCACCGCCACGTCGTCGTCATCGGCAAGGACACGCGCCTCAGCAACTACATGCTGGAGGCGGCGATGCAGGCCGGCTTCATCTCCATGGGCATGGACGTGGTGCTGGTCGGCCCGATGCCGACGCCCGCCGTCGCCATGCTGACGCGCTCGCTGCGCGCTGACCTGGGCGTCATGCTCTCGGCCTCGCATAACCCGTTCGAGGACAACGGCATCAAGCTGTTCGGCCCCGACGGCTACAAGCTGAGCGACGCCGCCGAGGCCGAGATCGAGGCCATGGTCGAGAACGGCCTCAGCGAGCACCTGGCTCACGCCGCCGACCTGGGCCACGCCCGGCGCCTCGACGACGCGCAAGGGCGCTACATCGAGGCCGTCAAGCACACGTTCCCGCGGGGCCTGCGCCTCGACGGCCTGAAGATCGTCGTCGACTGCGCCAACGGCGCCGCCTACCGCGTGGCGCCCGCGGTGTTCTACGAGCTGGGCGCCGAGGTCGTGCCGGTCGCCGTCGACCCCGACGGCACCAACATAAACCGTGCCTGCGGCGCCACGGCGACCGAGGCGATGCAGCAGGCCGTCGTCGCCCACGGCGCCGACCTCGGTATCGCGCTCGACGGCGACGCCGACCGGCTGATCGTCGCCTGCGAGACCGGCAGCCGCATCGACGGCGACCAGCTGATGGCGCTGGTCGCCACCTATTGGCACCGCGAGGCGCGGCTGCGCGGCGGCGTCGTCGTCGCCACGGTGATGTCGAACATGGGCCTCGAGCGCTATCTCCAGACGCTTGGCCTCGAACTGGCGCGCACCCGCGTCGGCGACCGCTACGTGCTGGAGCACATGCGCGGGCACGACTACAACGTCGGCGGCGAGCAGTCGGGCCACATCGTGCTCAGCGACTACGCCACCACCGGCGACGGCCTGATCGCGGCGCTGCAGGTGCTGGCAGTGATGGTCACGGCGGAGAAGCCGTTGAGCGAGCTCGGCCGCGTCTTCGCGCCCTTCCCGCAGCTCCTGCGCAACGTGGACATCAACGGCGCGACCGCCCCGCTGGAGCAGCCGGCGGTGCAGGACGCCATCCGCGCCGCCGAGGAACGCCTCGGCACGGAAGGCCGGGTGCTGATCCGCCCCTCCGGCACCGAACCCGTCGTCCGCGTCATGGCCGAAGGCAGCGACGAGGCCCTGGTCGCCGACGTGGTCGGCGAGATCGCCGGCGCCATCGAGGCCACGGCGGCACACTGACCCCATGCGCGGCCGGGTGCTGATCGTCGCCGGCTCGGATTCCGGCGGCGGGGCGGGGATCCAGGCGGACATCAAGGCGGTGACGGCGCTGGGCGGCTACGCGGCGACGGCGATCACCGCGCTGACCGCACAGAACACCCTCGGCGTGCATGGCGTGCACCCGGTGCCGCCGGACTTCATCGCCCAGCAGATGCGCGTCGTGCTCGACGACATCGGCGCCGACTGCGTCAAGACCGGGATGCTGGGCACCGCGGCGGTGATCGAGACGGTCGTCGCCGCGCTCCCGCAAGACGTGCCGCTGGTCGTCGATCCGGTGATGGTCGCCAAGGGCGGCGCGCGGTTGCTGGACGTGGCGGCGGAGGACACCCTGCGCGCCGTCCTGGTCCCGCGCGCGACCGTGCTGACCCCGAACCTGCCGGAGGCCGCGGCGCTGACCGGCTTCGACATCCCCGACGTCGCCGCCATGCAGCGCGCCGGCGAGGCGCTGTTGGCGCTGGGCGCCCAAACGGTGCTGGTCAAGGGCGGGCACCTGGAGGGCGACCGACTGACGGACCTGCTGGTCACCGCTGACGGCACCGAGGCGTTCGAGGGCAAGCGCCTCGCGACGCGCCATACCCACGGCACCGGCTGCACGCTCGCCTCTGCGATCGCGACGGGAATCGCCCAAGACCTGAGCGTGCGCGACGCCGTCGTGCGCGCCCGCGCCTACGTCACGGCGGCGATCGCGTCGGCCCCCGGCTACGGCCAGGGCCACGGCCCCCTCGACCACGCGGTGACGGTCGGGGAGTTGCCCGGCGCGGACGCCCGAGCCGGCACCGAAAACACCCCCCACACTGACCCTCCCCCTCAAGGGGGGAGGGAATAACTGGCCGCCACGCTTTACTGAATCCCTCTCCCCCTTGACGGGGCAGGGTCGGGGTGGGGGTGACTTCCGCCAGAGGCGGACTCGCGAGGGTCCCCCGCTACACCACCGCCGCAAGGGGCTGGCGGCGGCCGCGTAGCACTTTCGCCAGGGTGTCGAGGCCGCGCGTCAGGTCGTCCCGCGTCGTCGTGCCGCCGAGGCAGATGCGTACCGCGTGCGGCGCCGTCGCGCGGCCGGCGACGAAGATGTCCGGATTGGTGACGTCGACGCCCTGGGCCGCCGCGGCCGTCACGAAGTCCTGGGCGCGCCACGGTTCCGGCAGCGGCAGCCAGGCGTGGTACGAGCACGCCTGCGTCACCGGCTGCGCGTGCCCCAGGTGCCGGGTCAAGAGCTTCTGGCGCGCCGCCGCCTGGCGCCGGTGCCAGGCGACGGCGCGGTCGGCGGTGCCGTCCTCGATCCAGCGCGTCGCGACCTCGACCGGCAGAGCGGCGACCATCCACATGGTGGAGCGCACCATGGCCCCCATGGCGCCGACCAGCGCCTCGGGCGCGCGCAGATAGCCGACGCGGAGGCCCGGCGCCACGCCCTTGGAGACGCTGGTGACGAAGACGCCGCGGTCGCGCGCGAACGCGACCAGCGGCGGCGGGCGCTCCTCGGGCAACAGGCCGTAGACGTCGTCTTCGATGACGATCGCGTCGTGACGCGCCAGCACTGCGGCGATGTCGCGCCGCCGCGCCGTCGGCATCGTCGCCGTCGTCGGGTTGTGCAACGTCGCCTGGCAGTACAGCGCCCGCGCCGGCTCCGCGGCGAGCGCCGCGTCGAGCGCGTCGGGCCTCAACCCGTCCGCATCCATCGCCACCGGGATCAGGCGCAACCGCAGCATGTCGGCCAGCACCTTCAAGCCCGAATACGTCAACTCCTCGACCAGGACGGCGTCGCCCGGTCGCACCAGCGCGCTGAGCGCGACCAGGAGGCCATGTTGCGCGCCGGCGGTCACGACCACCTCGCGCGCCGGTACGTCGAGCCCGGCGCGCGCGCACCAGGCGGCGCCGGCCGTGCGGTGGCGCGCCGCGCCGCGCTCGGGCTGGTACGTCAGGAAACCGGCGAGACGCTCGGGCGGCAGCGCCGCCAGCTCCGCGAAGGTACCGCTGAGGGCGTCCGAACCGAGGTTGATCGCCGGCAGGTTGACGCGCAGGTCCAGCCGGTCGTCGTCGCCGTCCGTCGGGATGACCAGCGTGCCGCCGGCGGCCGCGCGCGGCAGCACGAACGTACCGCGGCCGACCTCGCCGGCGACGAGGCCGCGGCGCTCCGCCTCGCGGTAGGCGCGGGTGACGGTGCCGACGGTGACGCCCAGCCGCCAGGCCAGGTCGCGGTGGGTCGGCAGGCGCGCGCCGGGTGCAAGCGTGCCGGCGGCGACATCCTCCTCCAGCGCGTCCGCGATGGCGCGGTAGCGCGGCCCCGACCGGCCGTCGAGCGCCGGCTGCCATATTGTCATGGTGACAATTATCCCTTTGACACCCGAATTGTCCCCATTTTCAATAGACGCTGGTTCATTGTCCACTAAATTGTCGCTGTAATTGGGCCGGGTCGTCCGTGGGCGGCCGACCAAAGGGGCGGGGCGCGCGGACATGCCACGGGACGTTGCCCAAGCACAACCGCAGTCCGGCGCCGGATCGGTGACGCCGGCGGTGGTGGTCCTGGCGGCGGTGGCGCTGACCGTCTGGGGCGCCACGCCGCTGGTCACCAAGGTGGCGGTCGGCTCCGTCGACGGCGTCACCGTCGGGCTGCTGCGGCCAGTGCTGTCGGCGCTGCTGTCGATTCCGCTGGCTCTCGCCATGCGCCTGCGCTTGCCCTGGCGTGGCCGCGACGGCGTGCTGCTGGCGCTCTCCGCGCTGGGCGGCTTCGTCATCTTCCCGGTGCTCTACAGCGAGGGCGTCGAGCGCACCAGCGCCGCCCATGCCGCGTTGATCATCGCTGCCGCGCCGGTCTTCACCGGCCTGGTCGTCGCCGCCGTCGAGCGCCGCGTGCCGCGGCGGGTGTGGTGGCTGGGCGTCGCTCTGGCGCTGGCCGGCGAGGCGCTCCTGGTCGGCGAGACCCTGGGATTTGACCAGCCCGGCGTGACGTGGCAGGGCGACGTGCTGGTGATTGCCGCCGGCTTCGGCGCCGCCTTCGGTTATGTCGCCGGCGGCAAGCTGACCCAGCGCCACGGCACCTGGGCGGTGACGTTTTGGGGCCTGGGCGTCGCCGGCATCGCCATGCTGCCGGTGTTGCTGGTCACCATGGACACGGGCCAGCTGGGCCGCGCCGGCTGGGACGTCTGGAGCGCCATCGCCTTCGTCGCGCTGGCCTCGTCGATCCTGGCGTACTTGTGCTGGTACAGCGCGCTGGCGCGCGGCGGCATCGCCCGCGTCGGTGCCTGGCAGTTCGCCCAGCCGCTGATCGGCGTCGTGCTGGCGGCGCTGATCCTGGGCGACGCCGTGACCCTGCCGCTCATCGCCGCCGCGATTGCCATCCTGGGCGGCGTCGCCATCTGTCAACGCAGCTGAGGGGGGTGCCATGACCGTCTCCCCCGTGACGCTGGAGGGCGCGCTCGTGCGCCTGGAGCCGCTGCAGCTCACGCACATCGAGCCGCTGGCCGCGCTGATCGAGCCGGGCATGTTCGGCTGGTATACCGCGCCGCCGGAGACGCCGGCGAAGATGCGCGACTATGTCGTCGCCGCGCGCCGCGACCAGACGCTGGGCACCGCGCTGCCCTTCGCGACGCTGCTGCGCGACGGCACCGCCATCGGCTCGACCCGGTTCGGCAACATCGACCGCGGCAACCGCAAGGTCGAGATCGGCTGGACCTGGATCGCCCCGCGCTGGCGCGGCACGGGGGTCAACACGGAGGCGAAGCTGTTGATGCTGGGCCACGCGTTCGAAGTGCTCGACTGCCGCCGGGTCGAGTTCAAGACCGACGCCCGGAACGAGCTCTCGCGCGCGGCGCTCGTCGCCATCGGCGCGGTCGAGGAGGGAACCTTGCGCGCCCACATGGTCTGTCCCGACGGCGACCGCCGCGATAGCGTCTACTTCTCGATCCTGGCCGACGAGTGGCCGCGGGTGCGCGAGCGCCTGACGGCGCGCCTTGCCCGCCACGCGCAGCAGGAGGTCGCCTGATGCCCGCGATCCCGATCTACCAGGTCGACGCCTTTGCGGAATCGGTGTTCGCCGGCAACCCGGCGGCGGTGTGTCCGCTCGACGCCTGGCTCGACGACGCCACGCTGCAGCGCGTCGCGGCGGAGAACAATCTCAGCGAGACCGCGTTCTTCGTCGCCCGCGACGACGGGGCGTACGACCTGCGCTGGTTCACGCCGACGGTCGAAGTGCCGTTATGCGGCCACGCGACGCTGGCGTCGGGCCACGTGGTGCTGAACCACCTGGACCCGGACCGCGACGCGGTGACCTTCCACAGCCAGTCGGGGCCGCTCGCGGTGCGGCGCGACGGCACGCGCCTGTCGCTCGACTTCCCGGCCTATCCGCCCGCGCGGGTCGAGGACGAAGGTCTGCTGGAGCGCGTCGCCGGCGCGCTCGGCGCGCGGCCCACGTCGCTGATGCGGCACGAGATGCTGATCGCGGTCTACGACGACGAGGCGACGGTCGCCGGGCTCAGACCCGACATCGCAGCCGTTGCCGCGGCCGACGCGGACTCGATCGCGGCGACGGCGCCGGGCGACGCGGTCGACTTCGTCTCGCGCTTCTTCGCGCCCCACTACGGCATCCCGGAGGACCCGGTGACCGGGGCGCTGCACACGCGTCTCGTGCCCTATTGGGCCGCGCGCCTGGGCAAGGACGACCTGACGGCACGGCAGATCTCGGCGCGCGGCGGCGCCCTGTGGTGCCGCCTGGCCGGCGAGCGCGTGCGTCTGGCCGGCCACGCCGCCGACTACATGACCGGCACCATCCGGCTGTGAGCGGCACGGCGGTCATATCGCCGGTGACCGACCCGGCGGACGCCCAGCGTGTCCGGACCCTGCTGCGCGCCTACGAGGCGTGGCTCAAGGTCGACCTCTGCTACCAGAACTTCGAGACCGAGCTGGTCGAGCTCTTGACCTGGTACGGCCCGCCCGGCGGCGGCCTGTGGCTGGCGCACGTCGACGACGGCCCCGCCGGCTGCGTTGCCGTGCGCCCGCTCAAGCCCGGCGAGGCGGAGATGAAGCGCCTGTGGGTCGAGCCCCACGCGCGCGGCACGGGGCTCGGTCAGCGCCTGGCGGAGACCGCCGTGGCGTTCGCCCGCGGCGCTGGCTACCAGGTGATGCGGCTCGACACCATGCCCGGCCGCATGGGCCCGGCGAACGCCCTCTACCACCGCCTCGGCTTCGTCGAGACCCCCGCCTACTACGACACGCCGATCGCGGAATCGATCTTTCTGGCGCTCGATCTCTAGGCCGCAAACCCGCGCTCACGGCCGGTTTCCGGCCCCGCAAGAACCGGGTGGGCGAAGGCCCCGCCGCTGCCTAGTTTGCCCTTCCGAGGACGAAGGAGCGATGCCATGCGTGCTACAGTTCAAACCCTGACGAGCGTCGCCGGCCGGCTGCCCTGGACGGGCCCGGCGCGGCTGATCGACGTATTGCTGACCTGGCAGGAGAGGGCGACCATGCGCCGCCACCTGGCGGAGATGCCCGACTACATGCTGCGCGACGTGGGCCTCACCCGCCTCAACGTCGCGGGCGAAGCCCGCAAGCCGTTCTGGCGCGCGTAGGGGAACCAATCCGATGGCCTGCTATCTCGAAGCCGTGCGGCTCGACCCGAACGCCAATCCCGAGGACTGCCGCGACTACCGCCGCGTCGGCGCCGCGCTGAGCTACCTCGAGGACCACTACCGCGACCAGCCGTCGCTCGACGACGTCTCGGCCGAAGTCGGCCTCAGCCCCTACCACTTCCAGCGCATCTTCACGCGCTTCGTCGGACTCAGCCCGAAGAAGTTCATCCAGCACCTGTCGCTGGAGCAGGCGAAGCAGTCGCTGACGGCGGACGAGAGCGTGCTCGACGCGGCGTTCGACGCCGGGCTCTCGGGCCCGGGGCGCCTGCACGACCTGTTCGTCAGCCACGAGGCGCTGACTCCCGGTGAGTGGAAGGCCGGGGGCCTCGGCAAACAGCTCACCTATGGCTGGCACCCCAGTCCCTTCGGCGACTGCCTGATCCTGGCCACCGAACGCGGGGTGTGCGGGCTGGCCTTTGCCGAGCCCGAGGACCGCGGGGCGGCGCTCGCCGACATGGTCGATCAGTACGACGGGGCGGAGCTGGTCGAGGACCCGGACGCGACGGCACCATACGCCGACCTGGCGTTCGGCCGCGCCGAGGGCAACCTGCACCTTGTGCTGAAAGGCACGCCGTTCCAGATCAAGGTCTGGCAGGGCCTGCTGCGCATTCCCTTGGGGGCGACAGTGACCTATGCCCAGCTCGCCCGCGCCATCGGCGCCCCCAACGCCAACCGCGCCGTCGGCAGCGCCTGTGCCCGCAACCCGATCTCCTGGCTGATCCCCTGCCACCGCGTGCTGCGCAACGGCGGCGCCATCTCCGGCTACCGCTGGCAGCCCGGCCGCAAGCGCGCCATTCTGGCCTGGGAGGCGGCGCAGACGGAAGGCGCGGCGGCGGCGTGAGCGGCGCGCCGCAGCCGTTACGGGCCTAGCCCGGCCGGCTGCGCGTGTGGGCGCGCACGCGCTCGTCACCCTCCCGCGTGTAGGCCCGCGCCTGGACCGCGCCGGCACCGGGCCCCGGCTGGCGCTTCATCTTGGGTTCGACCATGCGCCCCGTGGCGTCGCGCTTCACCGGGTCGTCGCCGTAGACGCAGGAGAACCACGCCGTGACCTTCTCCCGCGCCACGGCACTCTGCGGGTGCCAGTCGTTGCGATAGGCCGCCGAGGCCATGACTTCCTCGACGTCGGCCTGGGACCAGGTCTCAGCCGGCACGTCCAGGGGGCCAAATGGTCCGGTGTCGTCGACAGGCCCGCCATAGGGGTAGTCGTAGGGCTCCTCGACCCGCCCGTTGATCCAGTCCGTGTTGGGCCAATTGGTGTTTTCGTTGGGTATCTCGTTGCCCTGCTCGTCCTTCGGATTCCCTTTCCAATCGGAGTCCGGACGCCACACGGCGCCGCCACCACTGCCCGATCCATCCCGGGCACTGCTGTCGATGATGCGCTGGGCCTCTGCCTTGACGTCCTCCCAGGTCTCAGCGTTCTTGCCAATAGCGAGACCGATCTCGTTGTTGTGCCTGTCCATGGCTATTTCTTCCAGTGGTCGGCCCTGAAGCAGGTTTTGCAGTTCGTGCCCTTCAAGGATGATATGTGCCTCGACATTGCCAAAGCGCCGGCGCAACTCGGCCGACAAGAGCAGATGGCGGTACGAGTCCGCCGGACCGTTCAGTCGGCCGGGTAGTTGCGATGCGACAGCCTCGCTAGTTGCCGCGGAGGTTGCCCCATAGTCCTTGAGCGTATGCTCAGCGTTGTTGTCTGCATTTCGGCCGATAGTCTCGCCTCGATTTTGGTGTGTCATCTTCGACTCCTCTAAAAGTCGTTTCGTAAGCACAAGGCCCGCGCCGGTTGTTACCGGCGCGGGCCTTGTAGTTTTAATGGTCGTGAACGCGGACGGGCGTTCAGGAACTCCGTCTGCCTAGTGCTGGTGCAAATTCATCTCTGTCACCCGGCCATTGCCGTCGAAGTGGATGTCGAGAGTGTCGTAGTCGAACCGAAATCCACTCCACATGCCGAGTACGTACATCCAAAGCCCAGGTTCCTCGCGGAAGTCCGGCGGACCTAGGAAATCGCGCACTTGCTCACGTGTCATGCGCTGCTTGAGCACGATCCGGCGAACGTCCTCGGCCATCGGACCGCGGGGGTTGTCGGGATCGTCGCTGTTGCGCATCGCCAGCCACGTCACCCGATCGAAGCGCGCGCGATCGAACGGGTTAATCACGTTGACCTTCAGCAACATCCAGCCGATCGCCGACTTCGTAAGCGGTCGCTCGACTATTTCTGACAGCGTGGGGCCTCGTCCCATGTTCTCCCAGACGCTGCTCGGCGCCTGGGCCCAGAACAGGATCCAGCCGGCGACAATGACGGCCAGAAAGAGCGCGACAATCGTGCCGGCGCCGGCCAGCAGCCAGACGACTGGTCGCGGCCGGCGTCGCTGGATTTTAGGTATGCCGCCATTGCCAGTGGCTAGATCGCCCATCGACCCTCCTACCTTCGCTTTGGCCAGCGCGGCCTCATCGTTGTTGGCTCTCTGTGCAAGTCGGCGCGCCCAGGTGCCGCGGGTCGTCTCAGTGCCGGTGAATGTCCACCGATAACACCCGGCCTTCATCGTCGAAGTGGATGTCGAGGCTGTCGTAGTGAATCCCGTGACCGCTCCACATGCCAAGCGTGTACATCAACAGCCCACGCTCTTCGTGCCAGTCGGTCGGTCCGAGCAACTCGCGGACCTGCTCCTGCGTCATTCGCTCAGCGAGCAGTTTCTGGCGCAGGTCGTTCGCCATCGGCCCACGCTGGTTGTCACGGAGTTCGTAGTTGTGCATTGCCAGCCACACCTCTCGGTCGAATGGCTCGACGTCGAATGGGTCGGCCCGGTTGGTCACGAAGAACACCCAACCCGCCGCCGCCGCGGCTAGAGGACGCTCGCTTGCGATGACCACGAGCCTCTCGACCGTCACTTCCAGCCATGACTGACGCGAGCTTGTCACCCACAGCAAGATCCAACCACCGATGATGAACGCCAGGCCTAGCGCGACAACCGTGCCGGCGCCGGCCAGCAGCCAGACGACCGGTCGCGGCCAGCGGCAGTTCGGTTTGTGTTCTTGATCGGAGGTCGGTTCGCTCATCGGCGCCCATGGCTGTCATCGATGTTTCGCACGGGAATGTGGCGAACGCGGGGCCGGGGCTTCCTCCTCTGGTTGCGGGCGTACCTGTCACCCGGCGACAGGAACATATATAGAACATCAATGGCGTGTTGTCGAGGGCCGAGGACCGGTCGGGACGGCTGGGCCTGGGGCGCTTTGGCATGGGGACGTGTGGAGCGGGCCTCGCCCTTCGACGTTGCTCTTAGCGAGGCCGAGTAATGGTGTCGCGCATCGCGCCGTTGCACCGGGTCGAAGCTCGCCCCTACAGTGCGCGCCCCGCTCGCAACCACTCGTCGCCCATGTCCCGCTATCTCGACGACTTCACCGTCGGTGAGGTGTTCGCGACCGACCCTGTCTCGCTCGACGAGGCGGAGATCGTCGCCTTCGCGCAAGCCTACGACCCGCAGTGGATTCATACCGATCCGGCGGCGGCAGCCAACGGGCCGTATCACGGGCTGATCGCCAGCGGCTTCCAGACCATCGCGGCGGGGTTCGGCCAGTTCATCCGCCTGGGCCTGATCGACGAGTCGAGCATGGGTGGCCCAGCGATGGACGAGGTGCGCTGGACCGCGCCCGTCTACGCCGGCGACACGCTGACCACGACCGTCGAGGTCATCGAGGCGCGGATTTCGCGCTCGAAGCCTGACCGTGGGCCGCTGCGCCTCGCCTTCACGATCGCCAACCAGGCCGGCGACACGGTCGCCACCTTCCAGACCACAGGGATTATTCGCAGACGGCCTTGACGTGGCGGTTGCGGCGCGGGCCAACCGACGGCAAGGCGCACCACCCCGCGTGCTATCCTGGGCTTGGGAAATCGGAGGGCAGCGCATGCCGATCGCCGAGCCAAATCTGGGCATGTGGCTGACATTCGCGGTGATCCTCGGCGCGCTGGTTCTGTACGCGTCCGAGTGGCTGCCGATGACGGTGTCCTCGGTCGGCGTGATCTGTGCGCTGTTGGTGCTGTTCCGCATCGTGCCGGTCACCGATGCGCAGGGCGTCGACCTGTTGCCGCCGGAAGTGCTGCTGGCGGGCTTCGCCAGCCCCGCGCTGCTCGCCGTCGCGGCGCTGTTGGTGATCGGTCAGGGGCTGGTGCAGTCGGGCGCGCTCGAGGCCGGCGCCAGCCTGCTGCTGGCCGCGACGCGCGGCCATCCGATCGCCGCGGCCGGGCTGGCCTTTCTCGCCGTGCTGGTGGTCTCCGGCGTGCTCAACAACATCCCGGTCGTGGTGATCTTCATCCCGATCATGCAGGCGCTCGCCGAACGCCTCGGCCGCTCGGCCAGCCGGCTCATGGCGCCGCTCAGCTTCGCGGCGATCCTGGGCGGCATGCTGACGCTTATCGGCTCGTCGACCAACCTCCTGGTCTCGGGCGAGCTGGAGATCCTGCGCGGCACCGGCTTCTCGTTCTTCGAGTTCACCGTGCCGGGCGCGGTGCTGGCCGCCGTGGGCCTGGTCTACGTGCTGCTGATCGCGCCGCGGCTGCTGCCCGACCGGGCGCCGCTGGCGACCGAGCTGGACCCCGGCGGCGGCAAGCAGTTCATCGCCCAGATCACCGTTTCGGCGAAGTCCAAGCTGGCCGGGGCGGCGCCGCGCGGTGGCTTCTTCCCCTCGCTCAAGGACGTCACCGTGCGCATGGTGATGCGCCGCGAGCACGCCTTCGTGCCGCCGTTCGAGGACTTGGTGCTGGAGGCCGGCGACGTCTTGGTCGTCGCGGCGACGCGCCGCGCGCTGACCGACGCGGTCAAGGGCGACACGGACATGCTGACGCCCGAGCTCGCCGGCCCGTTCGGCGACGATGCCGAGATCGAGCCGGTCGAGCCGGGCGAGAAGGGGCGCGACCCCCAGGTGCTGCAGGAGGTCATGGTCACGCCGGCGTCGCGCATGATCGGCCAGACGCTGGAGATGATCGGCTTCCGCTACCGCTTCGGCTGCGTGGTGCTGGGCATCGGCCGGCGCACCCAGATGCTGCGCCAGCGCGTCACCGAGATCCGGCTGGAGGCCGGCGACGTGCTGCTGATCATGGGCCCGCGCAGCCGCGTCCTGGGCCTGCGCGGCAACCCCGACGTGCTGCCCATCGAGTGGTCGGCGACGGAGCTGGCCGACCGGCGCTATGGCCGGCGGGCGCTGGGCGTCTTCGTGCTCGTCGTCGCGGCCGCCGCGAGCGGCCTGGTGCCCGTCGTCGTCGCCGCGCTGACCGGCGCCGTCGCCATGCTGGTCGCCGGCGTGCTCAACACGCGCCAGGCGTCGCGCGCGCTGGACGGCAGCGTCATTGCGACGATCGCCGCGGCGCTGGCGCTCGGCGCGGCGCTGCAGGCCACCGGCGGCGCCATGTACCTCGCGGCCCAGCTCCTGGCGGTCGTCGGCGACGCCGGGCCGGCGGTGGCGCTCTCGGCCTTCTTCCTGCTCGTCGCGGTGCTGTCCAACCTGATCAGCACCAAGGCGACGGCGGTGCTGTTCACGCCCATCGCGCTCAGCCTGGCCCAGGGGCTCGACGTGCCGGTCGAGGCCTTCGCCGTCGCCGTGGTGTTCGGCGCCAACTGCTGCTTCGCCTCGCCGATCGGCTACCAGACCAACTTGCTGGTCATGGCGCCGGGGCACTATCGCTTCACCGACTTCGTGCTCGCCGGCGTGCCGCTGACGCTGTTGATTTGGTTAACCTTTAGTTTGTTCGCGCCCTGGTACTACGGCCTCTGACACGGCCGGTGCTGCGCTGCAGCGAATTGGCCGTTGACCGCCTAGAGAATCTCCCTATGTTCGCCCGCGGGCCACGCCCCCCCAACGGGGCGCGGCGTTCTGCAAGGGACGCGAGACCATGACAGAGCACCCCGTGCGGCCGAGCTCACGGCCGGCCAATCCCAATTTCTCCTCAGGCCCCTGCACCAAACGTCCCGGCTGGTCGCTCGACCGGCTGGAGGGCGCGGTGCTCGGCCGCTCGCACCGCGCCGCTCCCGCCAAGGCGCGCCTGAACGAAGTCATCGAGCGCAGCCGCGCGCTGTTGGGCCTGCCCGACGACTACCTGCTGGGCATCGTGCCGGGCTCCGACACCGGTGCCTTCGAGATGGCGATGTGGTCGCTGTTGGGCGCCCGCGGCGTCGACGTGCTGGCCTGGGAGGCCTTCGGCAAGGGCTGGCTGAGCGACGTCACCAAGCAGCTCTGGCTCGACGACGTGCGCGTGCTGGAGGTCGACTACGGCGCGCTGCCCGATCTCGGCCAGGTGGCGCCGGACCGCGACGTCGTCTTCACCTGGAACGGCACGACCTCGGGGGTGCGCGTGCCCGACGGCGACTGGATCGCCGCCGACCGCACCGGCCTGACCCTGTGCGACGCCACCTCGGCGGTGTTCGCCATGGACCTGCCCTGGGACAAGCTCGACGCCGTCACCTGGTCCTGGCAGAAGGTGCTGGGCGGCGAGGGGGCGCACGGCATGCTGGCGCTCAGCCCGCGCGCCGTCGCGCGGCTGGAGAGCCACACGCCGCCCTGGCCGATGCCCAAGGTGTTCCGCCTGACCAAGGGCGGCAAGCTGATCGACGGCATCTTCCGCGGCGAGACCATCAATACGCCGTCGCTGCTGTGCGTCGAGGACGCGCTGGACGGTCTTGCCTGGGCCGCCGAGAGCGGCGGGCTCGATGGCCTGATCGAGCGGTCGGAGGGCAATCTCGCGACGATCGCGGCGTGGGTCGAGGCGACCGACTGGGTCGACTTCCTGGCCCGCGATCCGGCTTCGCGGTCGTGCACCAGCGTCTGCCACAGGATCGTCGATCCGTGGTTCGCCGGGCTGTCCGCGGAGGCCCAGGGGGCGGCCGCCAAGCGCATCGCCGCACTGCTCGACGCGGAGGGCGTGGCTCACGACATCGGCAGCTATCGCGACGCGCTGCCGGGCCTGCGCATCTGGGCCGGCGCCACGGTCGAGAACGACGACGTCGCCAGCCTGTTGCCCTGGCTCGACTGGGCCTTCGCCACCGTCAAGAGCGAGGCCACGGCCGCCGCTGCCTGACCGCCGGTCGCCGGCCCCGACTCGACCCTTTCTCCATGGGAAGCCCCGCGCCATGCCCAGAGTACTGATATCCGACAAGCTGAGCCCGCGCGCGCAAGCGATCTTCGAAGAGCGCGGCATCGAGACCGACGTCAAGACCGGCCTCGACCCGGCCGACCTCCTGGCCATCATCGGCGACTATGACGGCCTCGCCGTGCGCTCGGCGACCAAGGCGACCGAGGAAATCATTGCCGCGGCCCACCGGCTGAAGGTCATCGGCCGAGCCGGCATCGGCGTCGACAACATCGACGTGCCGGCGGCAACGACCTGCGGCGTCGTGGTCATGAACACGCCCTTCGGCAACGCCATCACCACGGCCGAGCACGCCATCGCGATGATCATGGCGCTGGCGCGCCAAATCCCGCAGGCCAACGCCTCGACGCACGCCGGCAAGTGGGAGAAGACCCGCTTCATGGGCACCGAGCTGACGGGCAAGACGCTGGGCGTCATCGGCTGCGGCAACATCGGCTCGATCGTCGTCGAGCGCGCCCACGGCCTGAAGATGAAGACCGTCGCCTTCGATCCTTTCCTGTCGCCGATGCGGGCCGAGGAACTGGCCGTCGAGAAGGTCGACCTGGAGGACCTGCTGCGCCGCGCCGACATCATCACGATGCACACGCCGCTGACCGACCAGACCCGCGGCCTGATCGACGCGGCGGCGCTGGAGAAGACCAAGCCCGGCGTGCGCATCGTCAACTGCGCCCGCGGCGGCCTGATCGTCGAGGCGGACCTCAAGGCGGCGCTGGACACCGGCCACGTCGCGGCGGCGGCGCTGGACGTATTCGAGTCCGAGCCGGCCAAGGACAACGCGCTCTTCGGCATGGAGAACGTGATCTGCACGCCGCACCTCGGCGCCTCGACCGCGGAAGCGCAGGAGAACGTGGCGATCCAGATCGCCGAGCAGATGAGCGACTACCTGTTGACCGGCGCGGTGACGAACGCGCTGAACGTGCCCGCCGTCAGTGCCGAGGACGCGCCCAAGCTGAGGCCCTACATGGAGTTGGCCGAGCAGCTTGGCAGTTTTGCCGGGCAGCTCACCGAGAGCGGCATCAAGACCGTCACCATCGCCTATGAGGGCCACGCCGCCGAGCTCAACACGCGGCCGCTGACCGCCGCGGTGTTGAAGGGCCTGCTGCAGCCGCTGCTTGACTCGGTCAACATGGTGTCGGCGCCGGTGATGGCGACGGAACGCGGCATCGACGTCATCGAGGTGCACCACGCCCGGCCGGTCGACTACCTCAGCATGATCCGCGTCGAGGTGGAGACCGAGAACCAGCCCCGCGGCCTTTGCGGCACGCTGTTCGGCGGCGACAAGCCGCGACTGGTCAACGTCAAGGGCATCCCGATCGAGGCCGAGCTGGGCCCGCACATGCTCTACGTCACCAACGAGGACTCGCCCGGGCTGATCGGTCATCTGGGCACGATCTTCGGCGAGGCCGGCATCAACATCGCGTCGTTTCACCTGGGCCGCGACCATGAGGGCGGCGACGCCATCGCGCTCCTGGAAGTCGACGACGCGGTGCCGGCGGACATCATCGAGCAGGTCGCGGAGCTGCCCCAGGTCGGCCAGGTCAAACCGCTGGCGTTCTGATGCGAATTGCGGTCCTCGCCGGCCTGGTGTTTGCCGCGCCGGCGCTGGCGCAGACCGTCGAGACCCGGGCGGTGCCGGAAGGCATCGCTGCACTGGTCCGCGCCGACGGCATCGGCAGCGGCTGGCCCACGAGCGACGGGACGATCGCGCTGATCCGCGGCGACGGCCGCGCGTTCGTCCTCGACGGCCTCGACCTCAGGCCGCTGGACCGCGACCCGCGACCGCGCCCCGCGCGCCCCGACATGCTGCCCGACGGCGAGGAGACGGCCGGCAACGACGTGCGCGCCGCCTGGCTGGTGGCGCCGACGACGCGCTATGGCCACGGCATCCTGGGCGACGCCATCGAGGCCGGCGGCCTGGCGGTCATGCGCGGGGACGGCGAGGTCGTGCGCCTGGCGCTGGGACCCGACGCGGTGTTCGAGGACCGGCGCGCGCGTCTGGGCGACCTGGATGGCGACGGCCGCGACGAGATCGTCGTCGTCGTCGAGAGCTCGCTGACCCGCGGCGCGGCGCTCGCGGTCTACGGCCTCGCGGACGACCGTTTGGTGCGCCGCGTCGCGACGCCGCCGATCGGGCGTGCCCATCGCTGGCTCAACCCGGCGGTGGCGGCGGACCTGGACGGCGATGGCCGGATCGAAGTCGCCTATGTCGAGACGCCGCACATCGGTGGCACGCTGCGGCTCTACGAATTCGGCGCCGCCGGCCTCAACCCAGACGGGGCCGTGACCGGCTTCTCGAACCACGGTATCGGTAGCCGCGAGCAGGACATGGCGGCGCCGCTCGACTGGAATGCGGACGGCGTCGTCGACTTGGCCTTGCCCGACGCCTCCCGGCGATCATTGCGGGTCATGAGCTTCGCGGGCGGCATCGACACGGAACTGGCGCGCATCGAGCACGACGCGCCGATCGCGACGGCGGTGCTGGCGGTCGGCAACGCCGTCGTCTACGGCCTGGCCGACGGGACGTTGGTGCGCGCCGCGCCCTGATCCTTGCCCCTTCCGGCGATCCGGGGTAGCAGAAGCCCCCGCCGCGCCGTCACCCACAGACCACTCCATGGCCGACTCCGCCGAAACCGCGCTGCTGCCCGCCGGCCTGCACGACCTCCTGCCGCCCGACGCGGCGCACGAGGCCGCGCTGATCGAGCGCCTGATGGAGGCGTTCGCCGCGCGCGGCTACGACCGGGTCAAGCCGCCGCTGGTCGAGTTCGAAACCACGCTGGTCGCCGACCCGGGCCTGTCGGAGCAGGTCTTCCGGATGATGGATCCGGTCAGCCAGCGCATGATGGGTGTGCGCGCCGACATGACGCTGCAGATCGCCCGCATCGCGGCGACGCGCCTGAAGAACGCGCCGCGCCCGCTGCGCCTGTCCTATGCCGGCCAGGTGCTGCGCGTGCGCGGCACCCAGCTGAGGCCCGAGCGGCAGTTCGCCCAGGCCGGCGTCGAGTTGATCGGCAGCGACACCATCGCCGCCGACGTCGAGGTCGCGCTGGGCGCGGTCGCGGCCCTCGCCGCCGCCGGGGTGGGCGACCTGACGCTGGACCTCAATTCGCCGGCGCTGGCGGCCGCGGCGGTCGCCGAGCTGGACCTCGACGAGGCCGCGCGAGACCGCCTGCGCGTGGCGCTGGACCGCAAGGACACGGCGGCGGTGCGCGAGATCGCGGACTCGCCGCTGTTCCCGGCGCTGATCGCTGCGGTGGGCCCGGCCGAGGCGGTGCTCGAGCGGCTCGGCGGCCTCGACCTGCCGCCGGCTGCCGCCGCCGAGGCGGACCGCCTGGGCGACGTGGTCGCCGGCCTGCGCGCGGCGCTGCCTGGCCTGATCCTGACCCTGGACGCCGTCGAGTACCGCGGCTTCGAGTACCAGACCGGCGTCAGCTTCACGCTGTTCGCCCGCGGCGTGCGCGGCGAGCTGGGCCGCGGCGGGCGCTACGCAACCGCCGGCGGCGAGGCGGCGACGGGCTTCACCCTGTTCCTCGACACCCTGTTGCGCGCGGTCGCGGCACCGCCGGCGCACCGCCGCCTCTACCTGCCCCACGGCACGCCGGAGCGCGATGCCGTGCGGCTGCGCGGCGAGGGCTGGGTCACTGTCGCCGGCCTCGCGCCGGCGGCCGACGCGGAACCCGAGGCGCGGCGCCTGGGCTGCGACCACCTGTGGCACGGCGACGGCGTGTCGCCGGTGTCGGAGAGCTAGCGCCATGGCCAACGTGGTGGTCGTCGGCTCCCAGTGGGGCGACGAGGGCAAGGGAAAGGTCGTCGACTGGCTGTCGGAGCGCGCCGACGTCGTCGTGCGTTTCCAGGGCGGCCACAACGCCGGCCACACGCTGGTCGTCGGCAATACGGTCTACAAGCTCAGCCTGCTGCCGTCCGGCATCGTGCGGCCGGGCAAGCTGTCGGTCATCGGCAACGGCGTGGTGGTCGATCCCTGGGCGCTGTTGGACGAGATCGAGCGGTTGCGCGGGCAGGGCGTCGAGATCGGGCCCGAGAACCTGGTGGTGGCGGAGAACGCGCCGCTGATCCTGCCGCTGCACAGTCACCTCGACCGGGCGCTGGAGGAGGCGCGGGGCGCCGCGCGCATCGGCACCACCGGCCGCGGCATCGGTCCGGCCTACGAGGACAAGGTGGCGCGCCGGGCGATCCGCGTCTGCGACCTGGCCGAGCTAGCGGCGCTGGACCAGCGCATCGACCAGCTGCTGCTGGTCCACAACGCGCTCTTGCGCGGCCTGGGGGCGAAGGAGGCCGACGCGGGCGAACTGCGCGACGCGCTCTTGGAGGTCGCGCCCCGCATCCTGCCTTATGCCGACGCAGTCTGGCGGCGCCTCGACGCCGCGCGGCGGGCCGGCCGGCGCATCCTGTTCGAGGGCGCCCAGGGCGCCATGCTGGACGTCGACCACGGGACGTACCCGTTCGTCACCTCGTCGAACACCGCGGCGGCGGCCGCGGCGATCGGCAGCGGCCAGGGCCCGGCGGCCATCGACTACGTCCTGGGCATTACCAAGGCCTACACCACGCGGGTCGGCGCCGGCCCGTTCCCGACCGAGCAGGACAACGAGGTCGGGGCGCATCTGGGCGAGCGCGGCCACGAATTCGGCACCGTGACCGGCCGTCGCCGCCGCTGCGGCTGGTTCGACGCGGTGATGGTGCGCCAGACGGTTACCACCATGGGCATCGACGGCATCGCGCTCACCAAACTGGACGTGCTGGACGGCATGGACGAACTGAAGGTCGCCACCGCCTACCGGCTGGACGGCGCGACGCTGGACCATTTCCCGGCCGGCAGCGCCGCCCAGGCCACGGTCGAGCCGGTCTACGAGACGTTGGAGGGCTGGCAGGAGAGCACCCGGGGGGCGCGCTCGTGGCCCGACCTACCCGCCACCGCGGTCAAATACGTGCGCCGGATCGAGGAGCTGATCGGCGTCCCTGTTGCCCTTTTGTCCACCAGCCCCGACCGCCAGGACACGATCCTCATGCGCGACCCCTTCGTCGACTGAGCGGAATTAGGTCAATTCCGGCGGAATGCCGCAGAATTGCTGACATTCTCGGTAGCGTTAACGAAGCATTTCCCAATCGCTTTTAGCGTGGTCTGTCCCGAAGAGTCGGTTCGAAAGACACGCGCGCATGTCGGTGGCCGAGGACATTATGGACGACGCGGAACCCGCGCCGGAGGCGACGGGTGCCATTCTGCTGTTCCATGACCGCTACGAAATCCAGGTCGACGCGCCTCTGCCCGACCTCGCCTCGCCGCTGGCCGACGCCTACACCGTCGTCGACACCCACGAGTCGCACCGGCGCCTCTACGCGCTGGCCTCCCGCACCGAACAGCCGTTCCGCGCCGACACGCTGTTTGCGCTGAGGCAACAGGCCACGCGCAGCCTGGTCCACCCCGTCGCCTGGGGCAGCGACCAGTTGCCCGGTGCCGCCGGCGCCTGTTCGCTGATCGTGCTGAGGCGGCCCATGGGCGAGCGCCTGGCGTATACGAACCTGGAGATCGAGAATCGCATTCCGGTCGCCAAACTGAACCTCCTGGCGATCGAGCCGATCAACGAGGCGTTGAAACTGTTCGCGGCGCGGCGCGCGGCACATCGCGCAGTGCGGCCCGACAACATCTTCTTCACCGACGGTCGCGAGGGCCCGCTGGTGCTGGGCGAGTGCTTCACGGCACCCCCCGGCTTCTATCAGCCCATCGTCTTCGAGCCCATCGAGCGGGCCATGGCCGACCCGCACGGGCGTGGCACGGGCACCGTCGTGGACGACATGTACGCCTTCGGCGTGACCTTGGCGCTGCTGGTCTCCGGCACCGTGCCGCTGATGCAGGCGAGCGACGAGGACGTCGTGCGCGAGAAGCTGCGCAGCGGCAGCTATCACGCGCTGTTGGGCGAGAGCAACGTGCCCAACCACATGTTCGACCTCTTGCGGGGCCTGCTGTGCGACGACCCGGTCGAACGCTGGCGGCCCGACGAGGTTGCCGGCTGGGTGGAGGGCAAGCGCGTGCGCCGCGCCAAGTCCAAGCCGGACAAGCTGGCCGAGCGGCCGTTCATCGTCGACGGCGTCAAGTGCTACACCACGCGCGAGCTGGCCTACGCCATCGCCGGCGAGGCCGACCTGGCCGGCCAGCTGATCAAGAGCGGCCAGATCCAGATGTGGGTCGAGGAGGTGCTGCACGACCGCGTGCGGGCCAAGGCGCTGACCGACGCCGCGCGCAGCGGCTCCTCCGAAGGCCAGCCGCGCACGATCAAGGACGACGTGCTGATGGCGCGCGTGCTGATGGCGCTGGACCCGCGGGCGCCGGTCCGCTTCCGCGGCATGAGCGTCATGCCGGACGGCCTGGGCGCCGCGCTCTTGGCGGCCAACGGCGACAGCGAGCGGATCAAGGCCTGCGGCGCAATGATCGACAGCATGCTGTTCGCCAACTGGGGCCGGCTGCAGCCGGAGGAGGACTCGCGCGGCGTTAACGCCGTGGAGATGAACGCCCGGCTGGGCCGGATCATGGCGCAGCAGATCCCCGGCCAGCATTTCGAGCGCTGTCTCTACGAGATGAACCCGGCGATGCATTGCCTGAGCCCGCGCTTCGCGCAGGCGCGTCTGGACCGGGTCGAAGACGTGATGCTGGCGATCGAAGCCCGCGCCCAGTCCGAGAAGAGCCCGCTGGACCGGCACCTCTCGGCGTTCCTGGCGGCCCGGTCGAAGGCCAGCCTCGAGCGCTCGCTGAACGAGGTCGCGGCCGCCAAGGACGAGGCCGGCCGCACGCTGGCGACCGTGCGCATGCTCAGCCGCGTGCAGGACAGCATGGGCCCGCGGTCGATGCCGGACTACGCCCGCGCCGTGCTGCCGCGCCTGGAGCAGATCGTGCAGCGCTTCAACAACACGGGCTTGAAGCAGCAGCTACTGGATGCGCTCCACAAGGCCGCGGAGGACGGGCGGCTGACGGCGCTGATCCGCATCGTCGAGGACCCGCGCTACCGCGACTGGGACCGCAAGGGCTTCGAGCAGGCGCGCGCCCAGTTCCGCTGGGCCGGCGGCGTCATCGAGAGCCAGATCAAGTCGGCCGAGCCGCGGCCGCAGCTGGCCAAACAGCTGGGCCACACGATCGCGGCCTACGTCTCGTGCGGCATCGCCATGATCGCGATGTTCGTCACCCTCGTCGTGCAATTGGGATGAGGGCCGATGGCTGACGCCAAGCAACAGGGTCAGGCGCGCCGCGCGCCGGAGTCGCCGCCGCCGGTCAGCGCCGGCCGGCCGATCGCGGTGGCGATCACGATGATCGTCGTGGCGCTGGCGGTGTTCGCGCTGCCGACGTTCATCCTGGTGCTGGCGGGCATGATGCCCACGGTCGTCGCCGTCATCATCGACCGCGACGAGGGCAAGCCGCTGGGGGTCAGCGTCGGCGCCATGAACCTGGCCGGGGTGTGGGTCTACGCGGTCGAGCTGTGGTCGGGCGTCGGCACCATTTCGGCCGCGCTGGACCTGATCTCGAACGTCTATGTCTGGCTGCTGATCTACGGCGCCGCGGCGATGGGCTGGCTGATCTACCTGGGCATGCCGCTGGTCGGCGCGCTGGTGCTGACGATCTCGGCCGACATCAAGATCCGCCGCATGCGCAGCCTGCAGGAAGACCTGCTCGAGGAGTGGGGCGCCGCCGTCGCCACCGTCGACGCGCCCGCCGCCAAGCGCTAGAGCGCGGATCGGCGCCGGACCAGCCCAAGACGCCGACTTACGCCGGCGTGCCCTGGGCCAGCTTCTGCTCCAGCGCCATGTTCTTCATCGCCTTCTGGATCTTCTCGAACGCCCGCACCTCGATCTGGCGCACGCGCTCGCGGCTGATGCCGTAGACCTTGCTCAGGTCCTCCAGCGTCGTCGGGTCTTCCTTCAGCCGCCGCTCCGTCAGGATGTGGCGCTCGCGCTTGTTGAGGCCCTGCATCGCCGTGGCCAGGAGGTCGCGGCGCTTGGACAGCTCGTCCTCTTCGGCCAGCACGGTCTCCTGGCTGGCGCTCTCGTCGACCAGCCAGTCCTGCCACTCGCCGTCGCCGTCCACCTTCAGTGGTGCGTTGAGCGACTGGTCGGAGCCCGACAGGCGCCGGTTCATCGACACCACGTCGGCTTCGGCGACCGCCAGCTCCTTGGCGATCTTCTCGACGTTCTCCGGGCTCAGGTCGCCTTCCTCGATCGCCTGCAGCTTGCCCTTGAGGCGCCGCAGGTTGAAGAACAGCTTCTTCTGCGCCGCCGTGGTGCCCATCTTGACCAGGCTCCAGGAGTGCAGGATGTACTCCTGGATCGCGGCGCGGATCCACCACATGGCATAGGTCGACAGCCGGAAACCGCGGTCCGGGTCGAACTTCTTGACCGCCTGCATCAGGCCGACATTGCCTTCCGAGATCAGCTCAGCCAACGGCAGGCCGTAGCCGCGATAGCCGGACGCGATCTTGGCGACGAGGCGCAGGTGGCTGGTGACCAGCTGGTGCGCGGCCTCCGTGTCGTCGTCCTCCTGCCAGCGCTTGGCCAGCATGAACTCCTGATCCGGCTCCAGCATCGGGAACTTCCGGATGTCCTGGAGGTAGCGGCTGAGATTGCCCTCCGGCGTCAAGGCCGGCACGCTCAGCGCTCTGGTTGCCATGCGGTGTCCCTCCGTCACCGTTGCGGCGGCCGACGCCGGGCACAACGGCTCATGAGATGGGGCCCCGGTCGCGACCTGCAATCCGCAGGCGCCGACCGTGTCACGCCATCATATTAGAAATGTTCCAAAGAATCGATCAACTCTACGATATCGGCCGGAATTGGTGAAGAAAACGTTAAAGTCCGGCCATCTTCCGGGTGCGCAAAATCCAGCGTCGCGGCATGCAGCGCTTGCCGGCCTAGCCGCTTGACGGCCCCGTCGAGCGTCCCGCGTACGGACCGTGGCGTGCTGCCGTAGACCGGATCGCCGACCAGCGAATGGCCGTGGTGGGCCATGTGGACGCGGATCTGGTGCGTGCGCCCGGTGGCCAGCCGGCATTCCACCAGGCTCGCGGCCGGCGGCGCGCGGCGGCCCAGCGGGCGCAGCACCCGGTAGCGCGTCAGCGCCGGCTTGCCGCCATTCTTCAGCACCGTCATCTTCTTGCGGTTCCGGGGTGAGCGGCCGAGGTTGCCCTCGATCTCGCCCTCGGCGGGCTGGGGCAGGCCCCAGACCACCGCATTGTAGGCGCGGCCGACGCGCCGCGCGGCGAACTGGGCGGTCAGCGCCGTGTGCGCCCCTTGCGTCTTCGCCGCGACCATCAGGCCGCTGGTGTCCTTGTCCAGCCGGTGCACGATGCCCGGCCGGCGCACCCCGCCGATGCCCTTGAGTTCGTCGCCGCAATGGGCGATCAGGGCGTTGACCAGCGTGCGGTCCGGGTTGCCCGGCGCGGGGTGCACGACCAGCCCCGCCGGCTTGTCGATGACGATCAAGGCCGCGTCCTCGTACAGAATCGTGAGCGGCAGCGCCTGACCCTCGGGCGCTGCAGCGACAGGCTCGGGCACGATGATGGCGAAACTTTGGCCGGGTTTGACCCGTCTCGAGGGCTCCGTTATCGTCGCCGCCGCTTCGGCGGGGGGCCCTTCCAGCGACACGTGCCCGGCCTCGATCAGCGCCTTGACGCGCGAACGCGACAGGTCGCCCAGCGCCGCGGCGAGGGCGCAGTCGAGCCGCTCGCCCGCGGTTACCGTTACCCGGCGCCGCTCGCCCGCTGTCACGTTCTGCTTCCCCGCATCGTGGGAATGAGACTGGACTGTCCCCATGGCTGCGCTCAAGGCCCTCGTCATCATCATGGCCGTTCTCATCGTCGCCGGGCTGGCGGCGTTGGTCTGGGGCATCACCCAGCGCGGCTCCGACGCCGCCGCCGATCTGGGCGAGGTGTCGCTGGGCCTGCCGGAAGGCTGCCGCATCGCCGAGGCCAGCGCCACCGATCGCCATCTGGTCGTACGCGCCGACGGCGCGCTAGGCTGCGACCGCGTCACGATCATCGACCTCGCGACCGGCGCGATCGTCGGCGCCGTCACGCCCTGAGCAAGAGACCGCCCGTGCCCAACTTCGCCTCCGACAACACCACCGGCGCCGCGCCCGAGATCCTGGCCGCCCTCGCCGCCGCCAACGAGGGGCCGGCGATGCCCTACGGCGACGACCCCTGGACCGCGCGGGTCGAGGCGCGCCTGGCCGAGATCTTCGAAACGGACGTCGCCGCCTTTCCCGTTGCCACCGGCACCGCCGCCAATGCCCTGGCGTTGAGTGTCGTGACGCCGCCCTACGGCGTGATCTACTGCCACCCGGAGAGCCACGTCCAGACCGACGAGTGCGGCGCGCCGGAATTCTATGCCGGCGGCGCCAAGCTGTGGCCGGTCGGCGGGGCCCACGGCCGCATCGACGCGGGCGAACTGACCGCCGCGATTACCGGCGCCGGCGTCGTGCACCACGCCCAGCCCGCGGCGCTGAGCCTGACCCAGCTGACCGAGGCGGGCACGGTGTACTCGCTGGACGCCGTCGCCGAGCTGGCCGGCATCGCCCACGGCCACGACCTGGCGGTGCACATGGACGGCGCGCGGTTTGCCAACGCGCTGGTGATGCAGGGCGTCTCGCCGGCCGAGGCCACGTGGCGCGCCGGTGTCGACGTGCTCAGCCTCGGCGCCACCAAGAACGGTGCCTGGGCGGCGGAGGCGGTCGTGTTCTTCAAGAGAGATATGGGGGACTTCGCCTTCCGCCGCAAGCGCGCCGGCCACCTGTTCTCGAAGCTGCGCTTCATTTCGGCCCAGCTCGACGCCTACCTCGCCGACGACCTGTGGCTGCGGAACGCGCGGCACGCCAACGCCATGGCGGCGCGCCTCGCCGCCGGCGTGGCCGACACCCCCGGCGCCACGATCCTGCACCCGGTCGAAGGCAACGAGATCTTCGTCACGCTGCCGCGCGCCGTCATCGCCGGGCTCGAAGCCGACGGCTTCCAGTTCTACCACTGGGGCGACCCGGCGACCCCGACCGTGCGCCTGGTCGCGGCCTGGAACACGGCGGAGGCCGACGTCGACGGGTTTGTCGCCAGCGCCAGGGCCCATGCGCTCTCGGCGGCGGAGTGACGGCCCACCGTCAGCTCGTCTGGCCGGCCCATGTGCCTTTCAGCCACTTCGTCAGGTCGATCGCGAGCGTCGTCTTGAGCGCAGTGTGCAGATCGGGGCTCTTCGCCATGAAGTCCCGCAATTTGGATTTGGGCCATGCGACATAGCGCGTCGGTTCGAGCGAGACGACGTTGGCCGGGGCCGTCTCGTCCGTGACGTAGCTGATGCTGCCGATGAACTGGCCGGGCTGCAGCTCGATGACGTTCCTGCCGTCAACTACAACGCACGCCCGGCCGGAGTAGATGACCATCAGCCGTTCCAGCGGCTTGCCGCGCTCGACGAAGCATTCGCCGGCGGCGGCACGTCGCCGCGACCAGCGTGAGGCAGCGCAGCCACAGGATGTCCCGCACCATGAACGCGACGAGATACAGCACGTTTTAGGCGTGGATCAGCAGGTCGATCGGGATGTTCATGGCGGTTCTCCTGGACGGTCTTGCCGCGTCCGGCAATGTCGGCCGCCTGCCGCACCCGGGCGGAGGCGACGGGATCCTCGCCGCCCTGCCGCGCGCGATGATCGCCGGACCCTACGTCGTATCGCGCCATCCGTAAGTGACGGCGCTCACACGTAAAGCGTGTAGGACGATTTGCGCCGCGCCGGCTGTATCCGGCGCACAGGGCCGGTGAGCGTGGGGCGGCGCGACATCGGAACAATACAACCCTTACAGGCTTTGCGATGCGCCCTGGGTAGCCGAAGATGGATGTCTCGGTTGCTGGGGTCCGTTGCGGGGATCGGCCGGTGGGCAAGTACGATCCGCTGCGCCAGCACCTGATGGGCCTCAAGGCGCAGGTGTGGCGCACCACGTTCACGGAGATCGAAGCGGTCCTGGGCGCGCGTCTGCCGGCGAGCGCCCGCCTGCACTCGGCCTGGTGGGCCAACGAGGCCGACCCGCTGCACCCACAGAAGCTCGCCTGGCGCCAGGCCGGCTGGCGCACGGCGGGCGTCAACATCACCGGCCAGACGATCGAGTTCGTGCGCGCACCCGGCGGCGCTGCCGAGCGCCGTGAGGCCGTGGCGTGGCCCCGGCGGCCCGACCTGTGGCTCGACGAGGTCCTGAAGACGCTGGCGGCGCAGCGCCCCGTCTTCCATTCCGAGGCGGACTTCCAGCACGCGCTGGCCTGGGCCATCCACGAGGCCGAGCCCCGGATCCCGATCCGCCTGGAGTACAAGCCGCTGGCGAACGAGCGGCTGTACGTCGACATCTGGCTCGGCCGCGCGCCGCCGATTGCGCTGGAGCTGAAATACCCGACGCGCGCGCTCGACGTCACGGCGCATGGCGAGCGCTTCCGCCTCAGGGACCAGTCGGCCCAGGACGTCACCCGCTACGACTTCCTCAAGGACGTCGTGCGGGTCGAGCGCATCGCCGCCGAGGAGCCGGGCGCGACGGGCTTCGCGCTCTTGCTGACCAACGACCGCTCGTACTGGCTGCCCAGCAGCCGGCCCGACACCGTCGACGCGGCGTTCCGCCTGCACGAGGGCCGGCTGCTGACCGGCAAGCTGGCCTGGGCGGCCCATGCCGGGGCCGGCACGACGAAGGCCCGCGAGCGGCCGATCGTCGTGCGCGGGCACTACGACCTGGCCTGGCGCCGCTACGCCCACGTCGGCGCCGGCTCGTACGGCGAGCTGCGGTATCTGCTGGTGGCCGTGGACTAGGGTCCGGACCTCTTGATTGCCGGCCCCCAAACCGCTATCTCAGGCGCCGTGCCGCGTCCCGTTCGTCTAGCGGCCTAGGACATCGGCCTCTCACGCCGAAAACACGGGTTCGAGTCCCGTACGGGACGCCATTCCGCTCGACAGGCCCCCACGTGGGGCCTTTCGCATCTCTACCCCGCTTCGCGCTCCAGCGCTTCGGTGTAGTACGGCCGGGTCAGGTCGTAGGAGCGGGCGGCGAAGTCGGCCGGGTCGCCCAGCGGCACGGCCAGCATCGCCTTGGCGGCGGCGAAGTAGGCGTGGGGCAGCGCCAGCAGCGCGTCAAGGCGCGCCCGGCCGGCGGCCTCGAGCTCGGCGCGCGGCACGACCTGGTCGAACAGGCCCAGATCCAGCGCCTGCTCGGCCGTCAGGTCCGCGTCGCCATACAGCACGCGCTGCGCCCCGCGCGCGCCCAGCGAATAGACCAGCCGGTAGACCATCGGTGCCGGCGGCGGCACGCCCAGCTCGCGGCTGGGGAACGTCACCGTCGCCTCCGGCGTCGCGACGATGGCGTCGAACGCCAAGGCGACGCTGAGGAAGAAGTCCGCCGTGCCGCGGTCCAGCGCGGCGACCGTGGGCTTGGGTACCGCGGCGATGGCCGTGCCGAACTGTTCGAGCGACAGGCGCAGCCGGCGGACCATGTAGCGTGCGTTGGGCCGGTGCGCCAGGTCGGCCAGGGTGCGGCCCAGGGTTTCCGCGCCCGGACTGTCCTGGTCGGCGATCTGCAGCAGCCCGCGGACCTCGTCGCTCTCGGCAACGCGCTGCAGGACCGCCAAATACTCGTCGCGGATGTCCAGCACTTGCAGCATGTCCGCCATACCGCCGCCAATTCGGAGCACCGCGATGTCGTCCTCACGCTCGCACACGAAGGCCGACGTCTCGGCCCAGGTCTCGCTGGCCATGGGGTCCCCCGCTTGGATGCCTCGTCGGCGAAATCTAGCAGGCCGCGGGCGTGGGTCGATAGCGCCGCAATTGACCTGGGCCAATGTGCCCGGGCACCGCGCGGCGCGATCATGGGGCTAAGCAAGAACACGAGGTGAGGCGGCATGCAGGCCGCGACGACGACAGCCAAGGACGTGCGCTGGGAGCACTTCCCGCACGGCGCCGACATCGGCGTGCGCGGGCGCGGCCCCAGCGTGGCGGCGGCCTTCGAGGGCGCGGCGCTGGCGCTGACCGCGGTGGTCGCCGACCCGGCCGAGGTGGCTGCGGAGGAGAGCGTGGAGGTCGCTTGCAGCGCCCCCGACGCCGAACTGCTGCTGGTCGACTGGCTCAACGCGCTGGTCTTCGAGATGGCGACGCGGCGCCTGCTGTTCGGCCGCTTCGCCGTCGACATCTTGGGTGACGCCTCGGGCGACCGGTTGGCCGGCCGGGCCTGGGGCGAGGCGGTAAACCTGGCGCGCCACGCGCCGGCGGTCGAGATCAAGGGGGCGACGCTGACCGAGCTGAAGGTCGCGCCCGATGACGGCGGCTGGCTGGCGCAGTGCGTCGTGGACGTGTGATGCATGGTGGACGTGTGAGACGATGGACCTGAACCGCCTGGAGCGCATCAGCGACGTCGAGTGGCGCATCCCGCCGACGGGGGCGATGCGCGTGCCCGGCGTGCTGCTGGCCGACGAACCGCTGATCGCGGCGATGGACGACAAGGTCTACGAGCAGGTCACCAACGTGGCGACGCTGCCCGGCATCGTCGACGCCTCGTTCGCCATGCCCGACGCCCATTGGGGCTACGGTTTCCCGATCGGCGGCGTCGCCGCGTTTGAGGCGGACACCGGCGTGGTCTCGGTCGGCGGCGTCGGCTTCGACATCTCCTGCGGCGTGCGCGCCATGCTGACGGGCGTCACGGCGGCCGACATCGCGCCGGTCAAGCGCCAGCTCGCCGACGCGATCTTCGCCCATGTACCGGCCGGCGTCGGCTCGGTCGGCGAGATCGTGCTCGATACGGCGGAGATGGACGCCATGCTGGCCGGCGGCGCCGCGTGGGCGGTGGCGCGCGGCTATGGCGAAGCCGAGGACCTGGCGCGGATCGAGGAGAACGGCTGCATGGCCGGCGCCCGGCCCGACGTGGTCTCGGCCAAGGCCAAGAAGCGGCAGCGGCGCGAGATGAGTACGCTGGGCTCCGGCAACCACTACCTGGAGGTCCAGGCGGTCGCCGAGGTGTTTCGACGCGGCCGCGGCCCGGGCCTACGGCCTCAAGCGCGGCGACGCCGTGGTCTCGATCCACTGCGGCTCGCGGGGGCTGGGCCACCAGATCGGCACCGAGTTCCTGCGCGACATGGCCGTGGAGATGGCCGGGCACGGCCTCGCCGTGCCGGACCGTGAACTGGCCTGCGTGCCGATCCGCTCGGAGATCGGCGAGCGCTACATCGGCGCCATGCGCGCCGGCATCAGCTGTGCGCTGGCCAACCGGCAGATCATCGGCCAGCTGGCGCGCGAGGTGTTTGCGCAAGTCGTGCCGGCGGCACGCCTGACGCTGCTGTACGATGTGTCGCACAATACGTTCAAGGTCGAGACGCACGAGGTCGACGGGGCGATGCGGCAGCTGTTCATTCATCGCAAGGGCGCCACGCGGGCGTTCGGTCCCGGCCATCCCGAGGTGCCGGCGCCGCTGCGCGCGGCCGGCCAGCCGGTGCTGATCGGCGGCAGCATGGGCACCGAGAGCTACGTCCTGGCCGGCCAGGCCGAGCGGCCGCACCGCGGCTTCGCCTCCGCCTGCCACGGCGCCGGCCGGCGCATGAGCCGCCACGCGGCCAAGCGGAAGTGGTACGGCCGCCAGGTCTCCGACGAGCTCTACGCCCGCGGCATCGTCGTGCGCAGCCCCAGTTCACGCGGCATCGCCGAGGAGGCGCCGGGCGCCTACAAGGACGTGCGCGCCGTCGTCGATGCCTCCGAGCGCGCCGGGCTGGCGCGCAAGGTGGCGCGGCTGACGCCGCTGGTTTGTATCAAAGGCTGAGCCGCAGGGCCGGCCACAGAAAGAGAGGACGCAATGGAGGTACCGCTGCAAGTCGCGTTTCGCAACATGGACCGTTCGGACGCCGTCGAGGCGCGGGTCCGCGACGAGGTCGACAAGCTGGAGCGGTTTCACGACCGCATGACCAGCTGCCGCGTCGTCGTCGTGGCGCCGCACCGGCACGGCAACAAGGGCCGGCTCTACCAGGTCAACATCGACATCGAGCTGCCCGGCCGCCAGTCGGTCATCGTCAAGCGCGCCAAGCCCAACAGCCACGCGCACGAGGACGTCTACGTGGCGATCCGCGACGCCTTCGCCGCGGCGACGCGCCAGCTGCAGGAGAAGGCGCGCATCAAGCGCGACGCCGTCAAGACTCACGAGGAGCCGCCGCACGGCGAGGTCGTGCGCCTGTTCGAATACGAAGGCTACGGCTTCATCCGCACCCATGACGGGCTGGAGGTATATTTCCACAGGAATGCGGTCGTCGACAGCCGCTTCGAAGATCTGGAGGTCGGCGCGCAGGTGCGGCTCTCGGTCGCCGAGAACGAGAGCGCGGAGGGGCCGCAGGCGAGCACCGTACGGACGATCGGCAAGCACCACATCGCCGGTCCCAAGCTCTAGGGTCCGGACCCATAAAGGGGATTCCCTTTTCGGGCGAAGCATGATTCAAGCTCCCAACTGTTTGGGGGTTTGCCATGTCTGAGCACTGTTTCTGGCTTTCGGACGCTCAGTTCGCGCGG
>Ga0209678_1000057_pt1 | contig 46449 bp, 41 predicted proteins | sample WorMetilvaeELBA1_FD_187404 | JGI IMG/M metagenome (GOLD analysis project Ga0209678, IMG submission 187404) | Marine gutless worms symbiont microbial communities from Max Planck institute for Marine Microbiology, Germany - Olavius ilvae ELBA.1... ...
CATCATGCTCGGGGGGGCCGGGCGGGGGAGCGGGCCGGTGCCGCGCCAACGGACAAAGCCCTAGACTGGCGCGGATGTCACAAACCACCGCCTTCGCCGCGCCGGAGCGCCGCGACCGTCTGCTGATCAAGCGCGCCCAGGCATTGCTGGAGGTGCGCAACGCCACGGCCGCCGCGGTGCTGCGCACGACGGGCGGGCGCAGCTATCCGGGCGTGGCGCTGGTCGCGGACGGCGTGGAGGTGCCGGCGGAACTGGTGGCGCTGGGGGCGGCGCTGGCCGCCGGCGAGGCGGCGTTCGACGTGCTGGTGACGGTCACGCGCCAGGGCGACGGCGCCGAACTGGTGGCGCCGTGCCGCGCCGCCCTTACGCTGCTGGCCGAGGCGGCGCCGGACGCCTGCGCGCTGGTGCCCACGCCGGGCGGCCCGCGGCGGGCGAAGGCAACGGCGTTGCGCGCCTGAAACCTACTCCGCCGCACCCCCGACGACCGCCTCTCCGGCGGCGTGGCGGCGCAGCGGGTAGGGCAGCTTGTCGAGCATGTCGCGGGGCACGACCTGCCAGAAGTGGCCGATGGCGCGGTCCCAGTCGTCGAGGATGCCGCGGGCGTGCTGGGAGCCGGTCTCGCGCGCGTGGGTCTCGACGTGGCGGTGCAGGAGGCCCTCCCAGTGCGCCGTCTCCACACGCTGCCAGGTCAGGCTGTCCGGATTGACGCGGGTCTCGAAGGCCGCGGCGGGATCGAACACGAAGGCCATGCCGCCGGTCATGCCGGCGCCGAAGTTGTCGCCGACGTCGCCCAGGATCACGGCGCAGCCGCCGGTCATGTACTCGCAGCCGTTCGAGCCGACGCCCTCGACCACCGCGGTCGCGCCCGAGTTGCGCACGCAGAAGCGGTCGCCGGCCTGGCCCGCGGCGTAGAGCTCGCCCGCCGTGGCGCCATACAGCGCGACGTTGCCGATGATGACGTTCTTGTGGGTCTTGAGCGGGCTCAAGGTCATCGGCCGCACGACGATGGTGCCGCCCGACAGGCCCTTGCCGGTGTAGTCGTTGGCGTCGCCGAAGACCTCGAGCTTCAGGCCCTGCACCGCGAAGGCGCCGAGCGACTGGCCGGCCGAGCCGCGCAGCCGCGCGGTGACGTGGCCCGGGCGCAGCTTCGCCATGCCGAACTTGCGCGTGATCTTAGAGCTCAGCTTGGCGCCGATGGCGCGCTGGGTGTTCTGGATGTTGTAGGCCAGCTGCATCTTCTCGCCGTCGCGGAACAGCGGCTCGGCGTCCTTGATGAGCTGGGCGTCCAGCGTCTCCGGCACCTCGTTGCGCTCGACCGTGCAGCGCGCCGGATAATCGCTGACTTCCGTGCGCACCAGGATCGGGTTGAGGTCCAGGTCGTCGAGGTAGGGATTGCCGCGGCTCACCTGGGTCAGCAGGTCGGTGCGGCCGATCACGTCCTCCAGGCTGCCGAAGCCCAGATGGGAGAGGATCTCGCGCACTTCCTCGGCGATGAAGGTGAACAGGTTGACGACCTTCTCCGGCGTGCCGGTGAACTTGTCGCGCAGGCGCTCGTCCTGGGTGCAGACGCCGACCGGGCAGGTGTTGGAGTGGCACTGCCGCACCATGATGCAGCCCATGGCGACCAGGCTGGTGGTGCCGACGCCGTACTCCTCCGCCCCCAGCATGGCGGCGATGACCACGTCGCGGCCGGTCTTGATGCCGCCGTCGGTGCGCAGGGTGACGCGGTGGCGCAGGCGGTTGAGCGTCAGCACCTGGTGCACCTCGCTCAAGCCCAGCTCCCACGGCAGGCCGGCGTACTTGATCGACGACTGCGGGCTGGCGCCGGTGCCGCCGGCGTGGCCGGAGATCAGGATGACGTCGGCGTGCGCCTTGGCGACGCCGGCGGCGATGGTGCCGATGCCGCTGCGCGCCACCAGCTTGACGCAGACCTTGGCCTCAGGGTTGATCTGCTTGAGGTCGTAGATCAGCTGCGCCAGGTCCTCGATCGAGTAGATGTCGTGGTGCGGCGGCGGGCTGATCAGCGTCACGCCGGGCGTCGAGTGGCGCAGCTTGGCGATCATCTCCGAGACCTTGAAGCCGGGCAGCTGGCCGCCCTCGCCGGGCTTGGCGCCCTGCGCGATCTTGATCTCGATCTCGCGGCAGTTGTTGAGGTACTCGGCCGTGACGCCGAAGCGGCCGGAGGCGATCTGCTTGATCGCCGACGACGCGTTGTCGCCGTTCTCGCGCGGCCGGTAGCGCGCCGGGTCCTCGCCGCCCTCGCCGCTGTCGGAGCGCGCACCGATGCGGTTCATGGCGATCGACAGGGTCTCGTGCGCCTCCGGGCTCAGGGCGCCCAGCGAGATGCCGGGAGAAACCAGGCGGCGACGCAGCTTGGTGATCGACTCGACCTCGTGCAGCGGCGCCGGCTCGCGCGTCGGCTTGAAGTCCAACAGATCGCGCAGGTTGATCGGCGGCTGGGCCGCGACCTGCTCGGTGTAGCGCTTGAACGTGCCGAAGCTGTCGGTCGCCACCGCGGTCTGCAGCGTGTGGATGGCGTCGCCCATGAAGGCGTGCGCCTCGCCGCCGCGGCGATAGCGGTAGAAGCCGCCGACCGGCAGCGCCACCACGTCCTCGTCGAAGGCGCGGCGGTGCATCTCCTGCACCTTGCGCTGGATGCCGGTGAGGCCGATGCCGGAAATGCGCGTCGGGATGCCGGGGAAGAACTCGTCGACCAGCGTGCGGCTCAAACCGATGGCTTCGAAGTGGTAGCCGGCGCGGTACGAACTGATCACCGAGATGCCCATCTTCGACATGATCTTGAGGAGCCCGGCCGAGACCGCGCGCTTGTAGCGCTGCAGGCACTCGGTGAGCGGCAGGTCGCCGAACAGGCCGCGGCGGTGGCGGTCGGCGATCGCCTCCTGGGCGAGATAGGCGTTCACGGTCGTGGCGCCGACGCCGACCAGGACGGCGACGTAGTGCACGTCCATGCACTCGCCGGCGCGCGCGTGGAGCGAGGTGTAGGTGCGCAGCGACTGGCGCACCAGGTGCGTGTGCACGCCGCCCGTCGCCAGGATCATCGGCACCGGCGCGCGCCCCGGCCCCACGTTCATGTCGCTCAGCACCAGCTGCGTGGCGCCGCCGCGCACCGCGTCCTCCGCCTCCCGGCGGATGCGGTTGAGCTCCACCGCCAGCGCGTGCTCGCCCTCCGAGGGATTGAAGGTGCAGTCGATCTCGGTGACCGAGTGGTTGAGCCGGCGCATCAGCGCGTCGAACTCGGCGTTGGTCAACACCGGGGTGTCGAGCTGCAACAGGTTGAGCTGGCCGGCCTCCTCGGCCAGCACGTTGCCCAGATTGCCCAGCCGCGTCGTGAGCGTCATCACGCCGGTCTCGCGCAGGCTGTCGATCGGCGGGTTGGTGACCTGGCTGAAATTCTGCCGGAAGAAGTGGTGCAGGCCGCGGTTTTTGTCGGACAGAACGGCGATGGGCGTATCGTCGCCCATGGAGCCGGTCGGCTCCTTCTCGTCCTCGATCATCGGCTGGAGGATCAGTTCCAGCTCTTCCATGGTCCAGCCGTAGAGGAACTGGCGGCGGCGCAGCTCAGGCAGCTCGAGCGCGACCGGCTCGTCGTGTTCCGGCGGGATCAGGTCGTCGAGGTGCTCGATGTTCGAGACCCAGTCGCCGAACGGCCGGCTGTCGGCCATCTTCTCGCAGATCTCGTGATCGCGGTAGAAGACGCCGTCCTTCAGGTCCAGCGCGACCATCTCGCCCGGGCCGACGCGGCCCTTCTCCTTCACCCGTGTCTCGTCGATCCAGACCATGCCGGCCTCGGAGCCGACGATCAGCAGGTCGTCGCCGGTGATGGTGTAGCGCAGCGGTCGCAGCCCGTTCCGGTCCATGCCGGCGATCACCCAGCGGCCGCCGAAGCCGCAGATCGCCGCCGGTCCGTCCCACGACTCCATGACCGAGTTGCAGTAGCTGAACATGTCGCGCTCGGCCTGCGGCATGGTCTGGCTGTTCTCCCACGCTTTGGGGATCAGCAGCGCCTTGACCATGGGCAGCGAGCGGGTGCTGCCCCGCACCATCAGCTCGAACACAACGTCGAGCGCCGCCGAATCCGACGAGCCCGGCGGCACCACCGGCAGCACGTCGTCGGTCTGGTCGCCCAGCACGTCGGACTCCATGCGCGGCTCGTGCGCGCCCGTCCAGTTGACGTTGCCGCGCAGGGTGTTGATCTCGCCGTTGTGGGCGATCACCCGGAACGGCTGGGCCAGCGACCAGGTCGGGAAGGTGTTGGTCGAGTAGCGCTGGTGGTAGATCGCGAAGTTGGAGATGAAGCGCTCGTCCAGGAGGTCGGGATAGAACGCGGTCAACTGCTCGGCCAGGAACAGCCCCTTGTAGATCAGCGAGCGGCAGCTCAAGGAGCAGATGTAGAAGTCCTTGATGCCCTCCGCGAAGACCTGCTTCTCGATGCGCCGGCGGATGAGGTAGAGGTCGACCTCGAACTGCGCGTCCTCGATGCCGCGGCTGTTCTGGATCAGCACCTGCTCGATCTCGGGCCGCGTGGCGTTCGCCTTCTCGCCGATGATGTCGGCGTCGACCGGCACCTGGCGCCAGCCGTACAGCGAGTGGCCGCGGCGCAGGATCTCGGACTCGACGATGGTGCGGCAGCGCTCCTGCGCTTCGCAGTCGGTGCGCGGCAGGAACACCATGCCGACGGCCAGCCGGCCGACTCCCGGCTCGTGGCCCGTGCGGCGGATGTGCTCCTTGAAGAACTCCTGCGAGATCTGCACGTGGATGCCGGCGCCGTCGCCGGTCTTGCCGTCGGCGTCGACGGCACCCCGGTGCCACAGCGCGGCCAGCGCCGCGATGCCGGCCTCGACCACGGCCCGGCGCGGCTTGCCGTCGATTGCCGCGACCAGGCCGACACCGCAGGCGTCGTGCTCCCAGGCCGGATCGTAGGCGCCGGCGCCGGCCAGCTTGGCCGCCTCGCGCCGCCACTCCTCGACAAAGGTCACGCCGTCGGTCTGGTGGGGGTCAGCCTTGCGGATGCGTGTCATGCGTAGACCTCGTAGGCTAGCAGGGCGAGTGCGGCCATGGGCAAACCGCTCACCAGCGCCCGTGCACCCTGGCGCGTTTCAGTCAAGCGGTAGTCCACGGCGAAAAAGCCGAGCACGGAGAACACGACGACACCGGTGCCGTACCACAGCGCCATGCCGCCGCCGACCACGTCCGATGAGCTCCCGAGTACGGACCAGTAGGCGCCGAAGACGCAGAACCAGTTGAGGACCAGCGCAACGACCACCAACACGTGCCGCCGGCGGAGGTCCAAAACGACACCCGGCAAGGCCTTCGCGCCTGTTTCCGTTTCGCCCATACGGACCGCCGGGCGTCTGTACTGGCCTAGACTGCGGTATCCCATGGCATCTACTCCGCCGCCACGGTCGGGCGCAGTTCGGCGCCGGCCTGGGCCTGGATGTAGTTGTGGATCGACGCCGCCGCGTCGCGGCCGTCGCGGATCGCCCAGACGACCAGGCTGGCGCCGCGCACGATGTCGCCGGCGGCGAACACGCCGTCCAGGTTGGTCATCGACGTCTTCAGGTCGGCCTTGATGGTGCCCCAGCGGCTGACCTCCAGCTCCGGCTCGTCGAACAGCTCGGGCACGTCCTCCGGGTCGAAGCCCAGCGCGTTGATCACCAGGTCGGCCGGCATGGTGAAGCTCGAGTCCTCGACCGACTTGGGCGACTGGCGGCCAGAGGCGTCGGGCGCGCCGAGACGCATGCGGTGGGCGCGTACGGCCGTCACCCGGTCGTCGCCCAGGAACGCCTCCGGCGCCGACAACCAGACGAACTGCACGCCCTCTTCCTCGGCGTTCATCACCTCGCGCATGGAGCCGGGCATGTTGGCGCGGTCGCGGCGGTAGAGGCAGGAGACAGAGGTGGCGCCCTGGCGCACCGCGGTCCGCACGCAGTCCATCGCCGTGTCGCCGCCGCCGATCACGACGACGTCCTTGCCGGCGGCGTCGAGCGTGCCGTCGTCGAAGGCGGGCACGTCGTCGCCGAGGCCCTTGCGGTTCGACGCGGTGAGGAAGGTCATCGCCGCGAAGATGTTGCTCAGGCCGACGCCGGGCAGTTGCAGCTCGCGCGCCTTGTAGACGCCGGTCGCGATCAGCACCGCGTCGTGGCGCTGGCGCAGTTCGGTCAGCGAGGCGTCGCGGCCGACCTCGAAGTTGCAGCGGAACTCGACCCCGCCCTCCTCGAGGAGCCGCCAGCGGCGCAGCACGACGTCCTTCTCCAGCTTGAAGTTGGGGATGCCGTAGATCAGCAGGCCGCCGACCCGGTCGTAGCGGTCGTAGACGGTGACCTGATAGCCGCGGCGGCGCAGCATGTCGGCGGCGGCGAGGCCGCCGGGGCCGGCGCCGACGATGCCGACCGAGTGCTCGCGCTCGTACGGCGGCACGATGGGCTTGATCCAGCCGTTCTCGAATGCCGTCTCGGTGAGGTAGGTCTCGACCGAACCGATCGTCACCGTGCCGTGGCCCGCCTGCTCGATGACGCAGTTGCCCTCGCACAGGCGGTCCTGCGGGCAGATGCGGCCGCACATCTCGGGGAACGTATTGGTCGCGGCGGAGACCTCGTAGGCCTCCTCCAGCCGCCCCTCGGCGGTCAGCATCAGCCAGTCGGGGATGTCGTTGCTCAGCGGACAGTGCACCTGGCAGAACGGAATGCCGCACTGGGAGCAGCGGCTCGACTGCTCGGCCGCGCGGGACTCGGCGAAGCGGGCGTAGATCTCCTGCCAGGTCTGGCGCCGCTCGACCGCCGGGGCCTTGTCCGGCATGGCCTGCGCGATGTCGACGAACTGCAGCATCTTGGCCGTCATGCCGATCCCTCTCGCACCCGTCGCGCACGGCCCCGCGCCACGCGGCCCGCATCGCGTCGCTTACCCACTCGAAACCCCGCCGGGACCGGCTCTTGGTGGACTGGCCGCAAGGGCCGCCAGGACGTGCCACCGGCGTGGGGGATGCCCCTCCGTGGCCGCACCCTGCGAAGGCGCGGCCGCTGTCATCCGACCGGCCCGATATACCCAATCCGCGGGCCTCGCGCGAGCGAAATCGCGCAATTAGGTCAATTATGCTGACTATTTATCACGAGCTTGTCGTTCTGTTGACAGGGTGCTGCGGCGCATCAATCGATGGCCTCAACCGATAGTACAGATATGAGACTAACGGGCCTGCCTGGGCGATCTGTGGCGGCGGGCACCGCGGCGGTGCTATAAGCGCGCACCGTCTACTCGGGAGCCCGCGCCGGTGCCGCTGATCGAGATCGTCGTCCTGGCGCTGGTCCAGGGCATCACCGAGTTCCTGCCGATCAGTTCCTCGGCGCACCTGATCCTGGTGCCGCGGCTCACCGACTGGCCGGACCAAGGCCTGCTTGTCGATGTCGCGGTGCATGTCGGCACGCTGGGCGCCGTCCTGCTCTACTTCTGGCGCGACGTGCTGCGCCTGGTCGTTGGTGCCGGCCACCTGGCGACGCTGAGGCGCACGCCCGACAGCCGCCTGACGCTCTACCTCGTGCTCGCCACCGTGCCGGTGGTGGTCGTCGGGTTCCTCGCGCAGGACGTCGTCGCCGGGCGGTTCCGCAGCATGGCGCTGATCGGCTGGACGACGCTCGGCTTCGGCCTCGTGTTGCTGCTGGCCGACCGCCTGGGCATGCGTATTCGGCGCCTGGAGCACCTGACGCTGGGCAGCGCGCTCACCATCGGCCTCGCCCAGGTGCTGGCCCTGGTGCCCGGCGTCAGCCGCAGCGGCATCACCATGACGGCGGCCCGCGCCCTGGGCTTCGAGCGCACCGCCGCGGCGCGTTTTTCCATGCTGCTATCGATGCCGACGATCGCCGGCGCCGGCGTCTTGGCCGGGCTGGAACTCGCCGAGCGCGGCGACTTGGCGCTGCAGCGCGACGCGGTGCTCGCCGCCGCGCTGGCGTTCGTCGCCGCGCTCGCCGCCATCGCGGCGCTGATGCGCTGGGTCGAGCGGCACAGCTTCACGCCGTTCGTCGCCTACCGGGTGGCGCTGGGCGCGGCGCTCCTGGGCTGGGTCTACGCCTGAGTCTGCTCGTGCCCGAGATCGGGACTTGCATTGCCCGCGGTGACGCCGGCACCCATTGCCCGCGGTGACGCCGGCACCGCCGGCGTCGACCGCGAACACCTCGACCGGCTCGGCGCGGCCAGGCAGCTCGAGGGGGGCCAGCGCGCGGACGGGTATGTCGTCCGGCAGCCGCGCCTTGACCGCGGCCGAGACGATCAGCTCCTCGCCCAGCCGCTTGGTCGCGGCCTCGAGACGGCTGGCGACGTTCACCGTGTCGCCGATCGCCGTGTACTCCAGCCGCTCCGGCGTGCCGACGTTGCCGACCACCGCGCGTCCGTAGTGGATGCCGATGCCTTGCTGGATCTTCGGCAGGCCGCGGGCGGCGCGCGTGGCGTTAAGCTCGGCCAAGGCAGCGCGCAGGGCGATCGCCGCGCGCACCGCGCGCTCGGCGTCGTCCGCCGCCGGCTCGGGCGTGCCGAAGGTCGCCATCACGGCGTCGCCGATGTACTTGTCGAGCGTGCCGTCGTGGGCGAACACGGCGGCGACGGCGCAGGCCTGACAGTCTGACAAGAGCGCCATGACCTCGTCCGGCTTGAGGCGTTCGGCGAGGCCGGTGAAGCCGCGCACGTCGCAGAACAGCACCGCGACGTCCTGTTCGCGGCCGCCCGGGCCGTCGACGGCGTCCGTCGCGATGCGTTCGCGCACACGGGGGCTGAAATAGCGGCCGAGTTGGCTGTTGGCGTGCTCCAGGCGCACGCCGTCGAGGGTCAACCGCCGCGCCGTCCAAGCGACCAGCGCCAGCACGCCACCGGCGGCGACCAGCACGAACAGCCGGCCCAGCAGCATCTCGCGGTTCAGCGCCGGGCCCATCACCGAGGCCTCGAAGTCGCTGGTGATGACGGTGCGCGGGTCGATCGCCGCCACGCCCCACAGCACCAGGTAGACGGCGAGCGCGCCCAACGCCGCGACGATCGGGTAGAGCGGCCGCAACGGGATCGTGTTGAGCGCGATCACGAGGATCATGACCGGCACGATGTTGGTCTTGGGGATCATCGCCCGCGGCGTCTCGGGCAGCGCCGCGATCTCGAACCAGATCATCGGCAGGGCGCAGGTCAGAAAGAGGTCGACCGCGATCGCGGCGAGGCCGATCGATGGCAGGCTCCCGGCGCTCCTGAGCCGCCACCACAGCCAGCCGACGACCACGAGCGCGGGCGCGTAGGCGAATAGCACCACGTACTGGGCCCGCGTCTCGATGACCGCGACCTCCAGCACCGCGGCGGTCGCGAACACGGCGAAGCGCACGATGAGCGTGATCTCGAGGCCGCGCTTCTCCCGATCGCGCAGCAGATCGGCGATGGCGCCGCCGGAGACGGCGCCACCGGTGACGGCGTCAACGGCCGGCATCGGCCAGCGTCAGGCGACCTGGGTGCGGCCGACGCGGCCGCCGGGTCGATAGCGCGCCATGTAGGACGGCAGGATGGCCGCCATGCCCGTCGGCGTGATGCCCAGGTCGGCCAGGGTCCTGGCGTCCGGCGCCACGACGTTGTCGACGCGCAGCTGTTTCAGCTGGTCGCGGGTCAGCGGCGGCTTCGGCATCAGTTCGAAGAACGTCGCCTGCAGCTCGCCGATCGCATACGGCACCGGCACGAGCAGCCGGCGGCGATGCGTCTCACGCAGCGTCAGGCGCATGAGCTCGGCAAACGTCAGCACCTCCGGCCCGCCCAGCTCGTAGGTCGCGCCACGCGCCTTCGGGTCGTCGAGGGCGCGCACCACGGCCTCGGCGACGTCGCAGACATAGACCGGCTGGAAGCGCGTCGTGCCGCCGCCGTAGAGCGGCAGCGCCGGCAGGAACCGCGCCAAGCCGCCGAACAGGTTGAAGAAGCCGTCCTCCGGCCCGAACACGACCGAGGGGCGCAAGATCGTCGCTTGCGGAAACGCCTCGCGCACCGCGCGCTCACCGGCCGCCTTCGACCGCGCGTAGTCGGCGGCGGAGCGCGCACTGGCGCCGATCGACGAGACGTGGACCAGCGAGGTGACGCCGGCTGCGGCGGCGGCGCTCGCGATGCGCGCGGGCCCCTCCGCGTGCAGCCGCCCAAACGACTGGCGGCCGCGCTCGTACAAGGCGCCGACCAGGTTGATCACCGCGTCCGCACCGGCGACCGCGGCCCGCACCGCCTCGTCCGACTGCACCGGCGCGCGCACCGGCGTCACCTGCCCGACATTGCCCAGCGGCTTGAGGAACTTGGCCCGCTCAACGTCGCGCACCGCGACGGCGACCACGTCGCCCCGATCCGCCAGCCGTTCGACGACGTAGCGCCCGATGAAACCGGACCCGCCGAAGATCGTTACCCGGCGCTGTGCCATGCGCTCCATCCTTTCGCCGCGTCGCCCGTCCCGCGGGTATAGCGCCCGGCGGCGGTCGCTGCCAAGCGCTCGCACGGTTGACTTGGCGTCGGCCGGGCGGTAGCCGGGGGCCCATGAGCATCCATCTGCACCACGACGACATGCCCGACGGCCTGACGCTGGGCGACGCCGTCGCCGTCGACACCGAGACGCACGGCCTCAATCTGCAGCGCGACCGGCTGTGCCTGGTGCAGCTCTCGGCGGGCGACGGCGAGGCGCACCTGGTGCGCATCGAGGGGCCGCGCCCGGCCACGGGCGCCTACGCAGCGCCCAACCTCGTCGCCCTGCTGAGCAACCCGAACGTCCTCAAGCTGTTCCACTACGCGCGCTTCGACGTCGCCATGCTCCACCGCAACCTGGGCGTCGACGTTGCGCCGCTCTACTGCACCAAAATCGCCTCCACGCTGGTGCGCACCTACACCGACCGGCACGGCCTCAAGGACCTGTGCCGGGAGCTCTTGGGCGTCGAGCTGTCGAAACAGCAGCAGTCGTCGGACTGGAGCGCGAAGGCGCTGTCCAAGCAGCAGCTCGAATACGCCGCCTCGGACGTGCTGTTCCTGCACGACCTGAAGCGCCGGCTGGACGAGATGCTGGCGCGCACGGAGCGCTTGGACCTGGCCCAGGCCTGCTTCGAGGCGCTGCCGACGATCGCCGCGCTGGACCTCGCCGGCTGGGAGGCGACCGAGGTGTTCAGTCACTGAGCGCGCAACGAAGTGGCGCAAATTGACGTTGCGCGGGGTCGCGCACATACTTAAGTGCCCAGCGAATCAGCGATTCCAGGGCATTGACAGTCGCGTCAGGGGGCCCGGCACCATTCCCCGCGCGATCCTTGACGGACGGTCGACATCCACATGACTGCCGCCACCGAGCGCACCGCCAAGACGACCGACGCCGCGACCGGCGACCTCGCCGCCGCGCGGCGCGTGCTGCGCATCGAGGCCGACGCGCTGACGCTGTTGAGCCGCTCGCTGGGCGCCGAGTTCGAGGCCGCGGTCGACCTGCTGAAGGACACCTCCGGCCGCAGCATCCTGACCGGCATGGGCAAGAGCGGCCACGTCGCACGCAAGATCGCGGCGACCCTGGCCTCGACCGGCACGCCGGCGATCTTCGTGCACCCGGGCGAGGCGAGCCATGGCGACCTGGGCATGCTGGCGCCCGACGACACGGTCGTCGGGCTCAGCAACTCCGGCGAGACGCCGGAGCTGGGCGACATCGTGGCCTACACCCGGCGCTTCGGCCTCGGCCTCATCGGCCTGACGAGCAAGGCCGACAGCACGCTCGCGCAGGAGGCCGACGTGGCGCTGGTGCTGCCGACCGTCGCCGAGGCTTGCCCCATGGGCCTCGCGCCGACGACCTCGACGACGCTGATGCTGGCGCTGGGCGACGCGCTGGCCGTCGCGCTGCTCGAACGCCGCGGCTTCACCGCCGACGACTTCCAGGTGCTGCACCCGGGCGGGCGCCTGGGCAAGGAGCTGCTGCGCGTGCGCGAGATCATGCACGATGGCGACGCCATGCCCTTGGTCGCCATCGGCACGCCGACCTCAGCCGCCATCGTCGAGATGACGGCCAAGCGCTTCGGCTGCGTCGGCGTCGTCGACGCGGGCGGCCGGCTGACCGGCATCTTCACCGACGGCGACCTGGCCCGCGCCATCGCGCCGGAACTGCTCGACCAGCCGGTCGACCGGATCATGACGCGGGAGCCCAAGACGATCCGGCCGCGCTCGCTGGCGGCGGAGGCGCTGGGCCTGATGAATTCCTGCAAGATCACCGCGCTGTTCGCGGTCGAGGACGGCGCGCCGGTCGGCATTCTGCACATGCACGACTGCCTGCGCGCGGGCGTCGCATGACGCCGGCCGCGCCGTGACCATGGCGATGCCCGACGGCACCTCGCGGGTGCGGCGGCTGCGGACCGCGCCGCCGGCGCCGGCGACGCCGGCCAGCAGCTTCCGGCGTAGCCGCTTCGTCGCGCTGATGAGGGTGCTGCTGCCGATCGCCGCGCTGGGCCTGTTGGTCGTCATCACCGCGTGGCCGGCGCTCAACCCGTCGGACGACCGCTTCCAGCTCGGCCTGGCGATGGTGCGCCCGCCCAAGGCCGAGAACCCGGAGATGCTGAACCCGCGCATGGTCGGCGTCGACACCGGCCAGCGGCCGTTCAGCGTCACCGCCAACCTGGGCACGCGCGTCAGCGAAGAGGGCGAGCCCGAGGTCTTCGCCCTCAGCGAGCCGAAAGCCGACATCACGCTGACCGACGGCACCTGGGTGGCGCTGGCGGCGCGCGACGGCACCTACCGGCGCGACGAGCAGGTGCTGGACCTCGCGGGCGACGTCGACCTGTTCCACGACTCCGGCTACGAGTTCCGCACCTCGGCGGCGCGCATCTTCCTGACGACGCGCGAGGCCAGCGGCGACGCCCCGATCGAGGGCCAGGGGCCGTTCGGCCTGCTGGAGGCGGAGGGCTTCCGCGTGCTCGACCAGGGCGGGCGCATCGTCTTCACCGGCCGCGCCAAGCTGACCCTGTTCGAGGGTGCGACGGGCGGCCAGCGATGAACCGCCTGGCCCGCCGGTTTGCCGCCCTCGCAATCGCGGCGCTGACCGGTCTGGCCGCGCCCGCCGGCGCCCAGACGCTGGGCATGCCCGGCGGCTCGGGCGAACCGATCTACATCGAGGCCGACGACGGCATCGAGTGGCTGCGCGACGAGCAGCGCTATGTGGCGCGCGGCAACGCGCGCGCGGCGCAGGGCGGCGTCACCGTCGAGGCCGACGAGTTGAGCGCGCTGTACCGCGAGGTGGCCGACGGCGGCACCGAGATTTACCGCTTCGACGCCACCGGCAACGTGCGCATCCTGTCCGACGCGGAGATGGCGACCGGCGACGCCGCCGTCTACGACGTGGCCGGGCGGACCTTCGTGCTGACCGGCGAGGAGGTGCGCCTCGACACCGCCGAGGACACCATCTTCGCGCGCGACCGCCTGGAGTACTACGAGGCCGAGCGCACGGCGGTGGCGCGCGGCGACGCCCGCGCGGTGCGCGACGACAGCGAACTGCGCGCCGACGAGCTGTGGGGCTTCTTCACCGAAAAGGCGGCGGCCGGCGGGACCGACACTGACAGCGAGGCGGGCGGCTCCTCGAAGCTCGATCGGCTGGCGGCGCGTGGCAACGTGGTGATCACCACCGAACGCGAGGTGATCCTGGCCGAACGCGGCGACTACGACCTCAACACGCGTATCGCCACGCTGACCGGCAACGTCAGAATTACCCGCGATGACAACCAGTTGAATGGCGAAACTGCAGAAGTTAATCTAGCAACGGGGGTTAGCCGGCTGATCGGCCCGTCCGGCGGCGACGGCCGCGTGCGCGGCCTCTTCCTGCCGCAGCCGGCGGCGCCTGACGAATCGGCTGACGAATCGGCTGGCAACTGACCGGGACACGGCGTCAACCGGGGGACCAAGACAGCATGACCGAACGCCGCGCCGCGCCACGCGACGCACCCGACGGCCAGGCGCCGCGCCTGGTCGCGGCCAACGCCGGACTGGCCGCGCACAACCTGGGCAAGCGCTTTCGCAAGCGCCCGGTGGTGCGCGACGTCAGCATCGCCGTGCAGCGTGGCGAGGCGGTGGGCCTCCTGGGCCCCAACGGCGCCGGCAAGACCACCTGCTTCTACATGATCACCGGCATGCTCTCGCCCGACGCCGGCGCCGTGGTGCTGGACGGGCACGACATCACCGAGCTGCCGATGTATCGCCGCGCGCGGCTGGGCATCGGCTATCTGCCGCAGGAGCCGTCGATCTTCCGCGGCCTGACCGTCGAGCAGAACATCCGCGCCGTGCTGGAGGTCGTCGAGGGCGACCTCGGCCGCCGCGACGCCATGCTGGACGCGCTGCTGGCCGAGTTCTCGCTGACCCACATCCGGCGCACCCCGGCGCTGGCGCTGAGCGGCGGCGAGCGGCGCCGCGTCGAGATCGCCCGGGCGCTGGCGACGCGTCCCCATTTCATCCTGCTCGACGAGCCGCTGGCCGGCATCGACCCGATCGCCATTTCGGACATCCGCGACCTGGTCAGCCACCTCAAGGACCGCAATATCGGCGTCCTGATCACCGACCACAACGTGCGCGAGACGTTGGATATCGTCGATCGGGCATATATCTTGCACGAAGGCCATGTCCTGATGGCCGGCCGGCCCGAGGAGATCGTCGCGCATGAGGATGTCCGCCGCGTTTACTTGGGCGAAAGGTTCAGTCTGTAGAAGCATTTAGCATCATGGCGCTTGCCCCAAGACTGGATCTGCGTCACAGCCAGAAGCTGGTGATGACGCCGCAGTTGCAGCAAGCGATCAAGCTTCTGCAGCTGTCGAATATCGAACTCACGCAGTACGTCGAGCAGGAGCTCGAGCAGAATCCGCTGCTCGAACGGGCCGACGGGGCGGAGGACGATGGCGCGTCGTCGGGCGACGAAGTCGGCGAGGGTGGCGAGGGTGGCGAGGGCGGCGAGGGCGGCGGCGAGGAGGCGGGCGAGGGCGACAGTCCCGCCGACGGCGACGCGGCCCAGGCCGCCGAACCGACGGAACCGACGCCGACCAAGGCCGAAGACGCGCTCGATACCGACTACGACAATGTCTGGAACAACGATTCGCCGGCCGACGCGCCGACCGACGCCGTCGGCGCCGGGGCGGGCAGCGACGCCTGGCTGAGCCGCGGCCGCGGGCGCGAGGGCGACGGCGGCGACCTGGACCAGACCATCGCCGACCATGTCAGCCTGCGCGACCACCTGATCGCCCAGGTCAACGTCGACCTGGTCGCGCCGGCCGAGCGGCTGGTGGCGCTCGAGCTGGTCGAGCTGCTCGACGACTCCGGCTATCTCATAGCCGACCTGGGCGAGGTCGCAACGCGCCTGGGCTGTGGCCGCAGCCTGGTCGACTCGGTCGTGAGCATGCTCCAGCGCCTCGACCCGCCCGGCATCTTCGCCCGCGACCTCGCCGAGTGCCTGGCGCTGCAGCTGCGCGACCGCAACCGCTTCGACCCGGCGATGGCGGCGCTGGTCGCGAACCTGGAACTCCTGGCGCGGCGCGACATCGGCGCGCTGTTGGCGATCTGCGGCGTCGACCAGGACGACCTGACGGAGATGGTGGCCGAGCTGCGCGCGCTGGACCCCAAGCCGGCGCAGCGCTTCGAGCCGTCTGTCGCGCAGCCGGTCACGCCCGACGTGGTGATGCGGCCGACGCCCAAGGGCGGCTGGATCGTGGAGCTGAACAGCGACACCCTGCCGCGCGTGCTGGTCAACGAGCGCTACTACGCCGAGGTGTCGAGCCGGGTGCGCAAGCCGGACGAGCGCGAGTACATCTCAGAGCGCTTCCAGGCGGCCAACTGGCTGGTCAAGTCGCTGCACCAGCGGGCGACGACGATCCTGAAGGTGTCGAGCGAACTGGTGCGCCAGCAGGACAGCTTCTTCCGCAAGGGGGTCGAGCACCTGCGGCCGCTGGTGCTGCGCGACATCGCCGAGGCGATCGAGATGCACGAGAGCACGGTCAGCCGCGTCACCGCCAACAAGTACATCTCGACACCGCGCGGCATCTTCGAGCTGAAGTACTTCTTCACCAGCTCGATCGCCAGCGCCTCCGGCGGCGAGGCCCACTCGGCCGAGGCGGTGCGCTTCCGCATCAGGACGCTGATCGACGCCGAGTCGGACCGCAGCGTGCTGTCCGACGACCGCATCGTCGACCTCCTGCGCGGCGACGGCATCGACATCGCGCGGCGCACGGTGGCCAAGTACCGCGAGGCCATGCGCATCCCCTCGTCGGTCCAGCGCCGCCGCGAAAAGGCCTCTCAACTGGCGATATGAGGGCTTTTCAGGCCCTGAACCGGCCCCGCCCCCCGCCGCCCCGAAGCTGCCCGAAAACAGCCCCCAGGTGGCCACGTTGGGGCGCTTGACTTGCTCAGGAGGCATCCATATGGTCCCCGCCGCATCGACCTCGGCCCGGCGCTACCCGCACGCCGCGGCAGACGGTTCAGGGGCGCAGGAGCGCCCGGGTCGGCGGGTTCGAACAACGAAGATTCTCGCTTAAGTCGGAGATGCAGATCTCGGTCACTGGGAAGCAACTCGATATGGGCGCGGCGTTGCGCGAACACATCGTCGACGCGCTGAACGACATCGTCGAGAAGTACTTCGACAAGGCCATCGACGCCTCGGTGGTGATGTCGCACGAGAAGCACCGCTTCCGCGCCGACCTGGCCGTGCACGTCGGCCGCGGCATCATGGTGCGCGCCCGCGACGAGGCGGATGACGCCTATGCGGCCTTCGACCTGGCCGCGGTCCACCTGGGCAAGCGCCTGCGCCGCCACAAGCGGCGGCTCAGGCACCATCACGCCCGGGAAGCGAGCGGGCCGGCGGAAGTGGCGATGAGCTACGTGCTGGCGGCGCCGGGACCGGAAACTGGGACGGCAAGCGAGGACGAGACGACGACGGCGGACCATCCGGTGGTGATCGCCGAAGACGACGCGCGCATCGAGCAGCTGACGGTGTCGGAGGCGGTGATGCGCATGGACCTGGCGGACCTGCCGGCGCTGATGTTCCGCAACGCCGCGCACGACCGTCTCAACGTTATCTACCGGCGGCCGGACGGCAACATCGGCTGGATCGACCCGCACCGGACCTAGAAGTACGTCGCGGCACCGGGGCCGCTCACAACGGGTCCCCATGGACGGGACCGCCCTCCGGGGCAGCGAGGGGTGAAAGACCATATGGAAATCAACGATCTTCTAACGTCGGAAACGGTCATCGCCGACCTGCGCGCCAGCAGCAAGAAGCAGACCCTGCAGGAGCTCTCGCGGGTCTGCGCCAAGCGCACGGGGCTGGCCGAGCGGACGATCTTCGACGTGTTGATCGAGCGCGAGCGGCTGGGCACCACCGGCGTCGGCAACGGCATAGCCATCCCGCACGGCAAGCTCAACGGGCTGGACGGCATGTACGGCGTGTTCGCGCGCCTGGAGCGCGCTGTCGACTTCGACGCCATCGACGACCGCCCGGTCGACCTGATCTTCCTGCTGCTGGCCCCGGAAGGCGCCGGTGCCGATCACCTGAAGGCGCTGGCGCGGGTCTCGCGCCTGCTGCGCGACGCCACCTTCTGCGAGAAGCTGCGCGGCTCCGACAGCGGCGACGCGCTCTACGCGCTGTTGACCCAGACCGCCGCCGCCGCGGCCTGACCCCCTCTTCCAGACAAGACAAAACCCGCCGCGGGACGTCCACGGCGGGTTGATGCAGGCGCGCCGGTTGTCGGCGCGGCGTGCGGCCTACTGGAGCGTCACCGGCTCCAGGTCGTTCTGCAGGATCGTCGCCAGGGCCAGGGCATAGTCGGGCGCCAGCGCGACCTCCTTGCCGTCGGCCGTGTGGATCGCGAACACGCGCTCGCCGTCGACATCCTTGGCTCTGACGTAGGCCATATTCTGCAGGCCCAGGACCTGGAACTCCTGGAACGTCATCGCACGCAACTGCGTTGTCCGATCCGTGTTCATGTCTCGCTCCTTCGCCACCGCCGAGCATTGTGGCGACACGGGTTTAACAAAGTCTCACCGAAGGGGCCGGGCGCGGCCCCAGCGCTTGCCTCAGCTCTGGGGCTCGACGTCGATGGTTTCGCCGGGCGCCGCGCCATTGCCGGGCGCGGAAATCTGGATAGACCGAACGGTCTTCTGCGGTACCGGCCGCGCCAGATCGATCTTCAGGAGGCCGTTGTCGAGCGCGGCGCCGGCGATCTCGATGCCGTCCGCCAGCACGAAACTGCGCTGAAACTGGCGCGCCGCGATGCCGCGGTGCAGAAAAACCCGCTCCTTGTCGTCGACCTGACGGCCGCGCACGATGAGCTGGTTGTCCTCGGTGACGACCTCGAGCTCGTCGCGCGTGAAGCCCGCGACGGCCAGGGTGATGCGCAGGCCGGTCTCGCCGATCTGCTCGATATCGTAGGGCGGATAGCCCTCGGCGGACGCCTTCGCGACGCGCTCGAGGGTGCGCTCGAACTGGTCGAAACCTAGCAAAAGCGGGCTGTTGAACAGCGACATGCGCGTCACGGCCACCTCCGTCTCATGAGCGTGTGCCAGCCGCGTCTCCGCGGCGTGCGCTGGCGCCGGGGCCCGGTCTGGGCGCCCCTGCGCGACGACCCCGCCAATCGGGCGCCGTCACCGCAGAGATAGGCTGCGCGACCGCGCGATTCAAGCCGTGGCCGGCCGGTGGGTCCGTACCACGCGGTTTATACCGACCGATCCGTCTAATCCTGCACGCGGATCAGCAATGCCTGCGCCTCCGGGATGCCGGCGGCGGCCTGGCGGCGCAGCCACGTCACGCTCGCGTCCGCCGCCTGGGAGCCGCTTGGGGGGCCGCCTGGCGCGCCGCCTGGGGGGCCGCTTGGGGGGCCGCCTGGGGGGCCGCCTGGGGCGTTGGCGTGGCCGGCACCTCAATACGGGCGGCGAAGCCGATGGCCCCGGGGCGGCCCCAGGGGCGCCGCCGCGGTCACCCAGAGGGCAGCGAGGAAGGCCGCCAGCGGCACGCCCCCGACGAGCGCCGCAAAGACCAGGAGATCGCGCATGGCCTTGTCTCCGCCTTGTCCGAGCCGCAGTCTGCGGGCGGCAGACGGCGGCGGCACGGCGGCGGTGAGGCAAGTTTGCGGCAAATGCGCGTTAACTGTTTGCCAAGGCTAATGCGCGAGCCTGTTGCGGGTTAGTCCCAACAGGTGGTGGGCGATGAGCGACATCCAGCAACTGGCGGCCCGGGTCGAGGCGACGGCGCAAGCCTTCGGCACGGCCGGCTCGCAGCAGGAAGCGCATCGGCAGCGCCTCGTCGAGGTGATGCACGCGGTCGACGGCGCGCTGCGCCGCAAGCAGGCCGAGGTGCTGGAGCTGCGCCAGGAAAACGCCCAGCTGCGACAGTTTCTGGACACGCTGCTGCAGGCCGCCGAGGCCGGCAGCGACGACCGCGTCGGCGCGGCGATCTCGGACCTGGACGTGGCCGTGGCCGCCTTTGGCGGCGCCCCGGCCCCGGCCGCGCCGCAGCCGGTCGCAGAGATGCCCGCCCCCGTGGCACCGCTTCCGGACGTGCCGGCCGCTTCCCCGATCCCCGACGTTTCGGCGCCGCTCGACCCGGCCCAGGCGTCCGACGCGCTGGGCGAAGGCGCGGCCGACCTGATCGACGCGCTGAACGGTGAGGTCGGGCCGGACGCCTATACCGCCCCGCCGGCGCCGCACGTCGACGGCGGCGAACCGGCGATCCCTCTCGACGACGATCAGGTAGCCGAGCTGACCGCGCTGTTGGACGGCGAGGAGGACGGCGAGGCGCACATCGACCCGGTGGCGATTGCCGAGGAGGCGGTGCGCGCCGCGACCGAGGCCATCGAGTCCGGCGAGGACCTCGATGCCGCGCTCGACGGCCCGGCGCCGCCGGAACTGCCTGCGGGCGACGACAAACCGACCGTGCGCGAGATTATGGAGCGCGTCGACAAGCTGAGCCGCGAGCTCAACCCCGACGCGCCGGCAGCCGATACCGGCTGACCCGATTGGCGGCAGTTAGTCGCCGGTACCGAGGACCTCGGGTCGCAGCAGATAGCCGTTGCCCGGGTCCTCACCCCTCAGAACCGTCAGGATATTCGCCGTGCAGCGCGCGCCCATGGCATGCTCCGCGTGGGCGTCCACGCCGGCCGCGTGGGGCGACAGGATGACGTTGTCGAGCGCCAACAGCGGCGAGTCGGTGAGCGGCTCGGTCGCGAACACGTCGAGCCCGGCGCCGCCCAGCCGACCGCCGGCGATCGCGTCGGCCAGCGCCGCCTCGTCGACTAGCCCGCCGCGCGCCGTGTTGATGAGGAACGCGGTCGGTCGCATCAGCGCCAGACGCCGGGCGTCGATCAGGTTGCGCGTCCCCGGCAGCAGCGGCACGTGCAATGAGACGAAGTCGGCCTGCGCGAGCAGGGCGTCGAGTTCGAGCGCCGTGACGCGGTTCTCGCGGGCCCAGGCTTCGTCGAGCGCCGGGTCGAAACCGACGACGCGCATGTCGAAGGCGGCGGCGCGCCGCGCCAGCGTCCGGCCGATGCGCCCCAGCCCGACGATGCCCAGCGTCTGGCCGGTCAGCGCCGGGTGGATGTCGCGCTGCCAGATGCCCGCCGCGACCTGGTTGTGGCGCGTCACCAGCCGGCAGGCCAGCGCCGCCATCAGCGCGAAGGCGAAGTTGGCGACGCTGTCGTGGTTGGTGCCGAAGGCCATGGCGACGGCGACGCCGCGCGCCGTGGCCGCGTCCACGTCGACGGCGTCGTGGCCGACCCCGTAGCGGGCGATGACCTTCAGCTCCGGCGCCGCATCCAGCACCCGCGCGGTGTAGGGCTCGGTGCCGGCGACCGTGGCGACGACGCCCGGCATCAGGTCGATCAGCTCGTCCTCGCTCCAGCGCCGGCCGAGCTCGTTCCAGACCAGCGCGTAGCCGGCCTCGCTGAGCGGCTCGAAATACGCCGCCGGCCGCCCGGCCAAGAGTGGCGTGCCGATCAGGATGCGGGGCGCGGCCGCCATGGTGCCGCTCAGGCGGACACGCGGGTCAGGTGGACGACGTTGGGCACGGCCTTGCAGCGTTCGACCACCTCACGGAACGCCGCCAGGTGCGGCGTCTCCAGATGGGCGTCGAATGCGGCCTGGTCGTCGTAGACCTCGTAGAGGATGACCATGTCGGGGGCTTCGTCCGGCACGTTCACGTCGAACTGCCGGGCGCCGGGCTCGTTGGCCAGCGTCGACTGCGCATCGACCACCGCCCCGGCAAGGAGCTCCGCGTGGTGCTCTTCAGGCACCGTGAACTCGGCGATGACGATATGACGCCCTTCCCAGTCGGCCCGCTCGGTCATGGCTCCCCTCCCCTGTTTTCTGCCGGCGGTCATGATAGGCGGCGAGGTCGTGGCGCACTATCGGCTTCCTGACTACAGTCACGGTCGCCCGCCGCAAGCCGATCCCGCCCCATGACCCGCGATCCCGCCGACTGGTTGCCGTCCGATCTGCCCCTGCCCGAAGCGCAGCGCATCGACGCCGTGGGCGGCCTGGACGACGCCCTCGCGGCGGTACGCAACCGGCTCGCCGACGGTCCCGGCTTCGCCGTGCTGCGCGGCCTGCTGCCGCCCGCCGCGGACGCGGTGCGTGCCGCGCTGAGTCAATTCGGTGCCCGGCTGGGCGAGGTGCTGCCGCAGAACGCCCAGCGCGACCTGGTCGGCGACGTGCGCGACTTCTCCGACGAGGAGGCGTTCGACGACCGCGGCTACCGCTCGCCGGGGGAGCTGGAGCCCCACACCGACCCGCCGACGCTGATCGTGCTGCACTGCCTGCGGCCGGCGCGCGACGGCGGCGCCAACGCGCTGGTCAGCGCGCCGGCGCTGCACCGGGCCATCGAAGCCGCGCGGCCCGACCTGCTGCCCGCCCTCTTCCGCGCCTATCGCTACTGGGTGCCGGCGGAGACGGAGCGGGGCGCCGGCCATGTCGGCGACCGCGCGATTCCGGTCTTTGCGCGGCACGGCGACAAGCTGAGCTGCATGTACTACCGCCCCTACATCGCCGCCGCCGAGAAGGCCGGCGGCGAGACGCTGAGCGCCGACGAGCGCGCGGCGCTGGACCTGCTCGACGCGCTGGCGATGACGCCCGAGCGCCAGCTGCGCCTGACGCTCGCGGCCGGCGAGACGCTGGTGCTGCACAACCGCGCGGTGCTGCACGCCCGCGACGCCTACGAGGACTGGCCCGAGCGCGCGCGGCGGCGCCATCTGCTGCGGCTGTGGATCGAGGCGCCCGACATCCGCCCGGCGCCGCCGGTCCACGTCGTCGGCAACAGCGTCATCGCGCACTGAAGCGCCGCCGCTCAGTCGATCGTCTCGAGCTCGACCCAGCCGCCGGTGTCGCGCGACGCCAGCGCCGCCGCGACGAAGGCGACGCCGCGGGCGCCGTCCTCGACGCTCGGGAAGTCCAACGCCAGCGGATCGGGCGTCGTGCCGGCGCGCCGCGCGGCAATCGCCTCGGCCGCGTCCGCGTAGAGGTTGGCGAAGCCCTCCTGGAAGCCCTCCGGGTGGCCGGGCGGCGTGCGGGCGACGCGCACGGCCGGCGGCAGCAGGTCGGCGTGGCCGCGGCTGAACGTGCGCGCCGGCTCGCCCTGCCGCGTCACGACCAGGTGGTTCGGCTGGTTCTGGCGCCATTCCAGGCCGCCGTCGGAGCCGAAGACACGGATCGCCAGCGCGTTCTCCGCGCCGGACGCCGAATTCGTCACCCACATCACGCCGCGCGCGCCGCCGGCGAAACGCAGCAGCGCGCCGACGAAATCGTCGGTGACGCGGCCGGGCACCGTCGCCGCCGGGTCGGCGGCGATCGAGGCGAGTTGCTGGCCGGTGACGAAGCAGGCCAGCTGGTGGGCGTGGGTGCCGATGTCGCCGAGCACCAGCGACGGGCCCGAGCGCGCCGGATCGAGCCGCCAGCGCAGACGCGGCAGCATGTCGCCGTCCTCGACGCGGCGCGACAGCGAGCCGTTGCTGTACTCGACGAAGACCTGGCGGATCTCGCCCAGATCGCCCGCCGCCACCATGGCCCGCGCCTGCCGCGCCATGGGATAGCCGGAGTAGTTGTGGGTCAGGCAGAACACGGTGCCTGCCGCGCCTACGCGCCGCACCAGGTCGCGCGCATCGTCGAGCGTATTGGTCAGCGGCTTGTCGCAGATCACGTCGCGTCCCGCAGCCAGCGCCGCGACGCAGATCGGGTAGTGACTGTCGTTCGGCGTGACCACGGCGACGACCTCGATGCCGTCCTCGCGCGCCGCCTCCTGCGCCAGCATCTCCTCCAGCGTGCCGTAGGCGCGGTCGGCGGCGAGGCCCAGCGGCCCGGCCGCGGCGCGCGCCTTCACGGGATCGCTCGAGGCGACGCTCGCGACCAGCTCGAAGCGGTCGTCGAGCTTGGCGGCGGTGCGGTGCACCTGTGCGATCAAGGCACCCGGCGCGCCGCCGACCATGCCGAGGCGCAGCGGCCGGCCCATGAGCGCCCTGACCGGATTGTCACGCATCGCCAAGCCCCAGCACGCGGCGGTTCAAGGCGGCGTCGGGCGCGGCGGTCATCGGCGCGTCGAAGGCGCGCTCCGTCACCCGGATGATGTGGTCGCGGATGAACGGCGCACCCTCGGCGGCGCCGTCCTCCGGGTGCTTCAGCGCGCACTCCCACTCCAGCACCGCCCAGCCGCCATAGTCGTTGGCCGTCAGGCGCGAAAAGATCGCCGTGAAGTCGATCTGGCCGTCGCCCGGGCTGCGGAAGCGGCCGGCGCGCTCCAGCCAGCCCTCGTAGCCGCCGTAGGTCCCGGTACGCTCGTTCCTCACGAACTCCGCGTCCTTGACGTGGAAGGCGCGGATGCGCTCGCCGTAGCGGTCGATGAAGCCGACATAGTCCATGTGCTGCAGGTGCAGGTGGCTGGGGTCGTAGAGGATCGTCAGCCGCGGGTGGCCGTCCACGGCGTCGAGCAGGCGCTCGAACGTGGCGCCGTCGTGCAGGTCCTCGCCCGGGTGCAGCTCGAAGGCGAGGTCGACCCCGGCCTCGTCGAAGGCATCGAGCAGCGGCCGCCAGCGCCGCGCCAGCTCTTCGAAGCCGAGTTCGACCAGCCCCGGCGGCCGCGGCGGATAGGGGTAGAGGTAGGGCCACAACAGCGCGCCCGGGAAGCCGACGCAGACGCCGAGGCCCAGCCGCGCCGAGGCCTTCGCCGCCGCGCGCACCTGGTCCTCGGCCCAGGCGCGCCGGGCCGCGGGCTTGCCGCGCAGCTCAAGCGCCACGAAAACGTCGACGGTGTCGTCGTAGAGCGGGTGCACAGCCACCAGATGGCCCTGGCGGTGCACCGAGAGCTCGGTGATCTCGAGCCCGCGTGCGGCCAGCATCCCCGCGACCTCGTCGCAGTAGTCCTGGCTCTCGGCGGCCAGGGCCACGTCGAAGACCGCCGGGTTGAAGGTCGGCACCTGCACGCCGGCATAGCCGTGCCCGGCGGCCCAGTCGGCCAGCGTCTCCAGCCGGTCGAACGGCGGCGCGTCGCCCAGGAACTGCGCCAGGAAGATGCCCGGGCCCTTGATCGTCTTCACGCGGCGCCCCGCCTTTTCTCGCTGTTGTGGTCCGGCCGGCGCTGCACCTCGCCGAGGACCCGGAACGTGCGCCGGCGCAACGCCATGGCCTGGCGGTGCGCGGCGACCGCCTGCGGCGCGAAGTCGGCCGCAGGCCGAGGTTCGGGCGCGAAGTGGCGGTGAGTGTCGCGGCCGCGCACCAGCATCGCGCTGTCCGGTTCGGGCACCTGGCCGACACGGGGGGCGACGAACGTCATCACGAAATTGATGCGCGGCGCGGCCGTCGTGTTGGGGCCGGAGCGGTGCGCCGTGCCGAGGCCGCGCAGCGACGCCTGGCCGGGCACGAGGACCACGTCGACCGCCGCCGCCTCGTCGAGCTCCGCGTCGATGGTCTCGCCCTCGTAGAGCATCTCGCCGGGGCGCGGCCGATCGACGTGGCGCACCTGGCCCAGGCGATGGCTGCCGGCGGCGAACTGCATCGTGCCGTTGGCGCGGCTGGTCGGCGTCAGCGCCAGCCACACGCGCACGACGCCATCCCAGTCGTCGAGCCCGTAGCGCGTCGCGTCCTGGTGCCAGGAAACGAAGCTGGCGCTGCGCGGCGGCTTGGTGAACACGCCGGCCGACCAGCACAGAATGTCGGGCCCGATCACATCCTCGGCGGCATCGAGCACGCCGGGATGGTGGACCAGCGCATCGGCCCAGGTGAACAGCAGGTGCGGTTTGAAGAGGTAGAGCTCGCGCAAGGGGTCGGCATGCTTGCGCCGTTTCGGGCTGCGGTCGAAGGCCTCGAAGGCGGCACGGTAAGTCGCGGCCTCGTCCGCCGACATCGCGGTCACAGGGAAATAGAAGCCGTCGCGGCGGTAGGCGGCCAGCGCGGCCGCATCGAGGCGCGCACTCATGGCCGCATCTCGACGGGCTCGAACGAGACGCCGGGCGGCAGGCTCTCGGCGCCGCGGTAGAAGTTGCGGTTGCGTATGGCCATGGCGCGGGCGTGCGCGGCGATGCCGGCGGGCTCGAAGTCGGCGCGGGGCCGGTGGGTCTCCAGCTCCCAGTGGCCGTAGCGGTCACGGCCGCGCACCAGCATCGCCGTGTCGTGGCGCGACAGCGGCCGCACCTCGGGCGCCATGAAGGTCATCGCCAGGCTCGCCCGCAGTTCGTCGGACGTGTTGGGACCGGACGAGTGCGCGAGACGCAGGTGGTGCAGCGTCAGCTCGCCGGCATCGATCTCGACCGGCACGGCGGTCGTCTCGTCGAGCGGCACGGCGATGCGCTCGCCGCGCATCACCAGGTTGCCCTCCGCCACACTATCGGCGTGGGGCAGGTCGCCGAGCGTGTGGCTGCCGGGCAGGTAGCGCATGGCGCCGCTGGCCATCGTCGCCGGGCCCAGCGCGCACCAGGCGCGCACCGAGCGGTCGGCGTCGTCGAAGCCGGCGTAGGTGTGGTCCTGGTGCCAGGGGATCGGCGCGCCGGTGCCGGCGGGCTTGGCGAAGATGCCGGCGGCCCAGAGCAGGATGTCCGGGCCGATGACGTCCTCTACGGCGTCGAGCAGGCGCCGGTTGTTAACCACCTCGGCGGTCCAGGCGAACAGGAGATGGGCCTTGAAGCGGTAAAGCTGGTGCAGCTTGCTCTCGACCGCGTTGGCCGCGTCGCTGGCGTCGAATGCGGCGAACTCAGCGCGGATGGCCAGCGCCCGCTCGCGCGGCATGACGCGCACCGGAAAGGCGTAGCCCTCGGCGCGGTAGTTCTCGAGTTGCGCTTCGCTGAGAGCCTTCGGCATCGGCTCACCACTCCTCGCCCATGAAGCGCATCTGCGCTTCGATCTGATGGTCGATCATCGGCCGGCCGCCCATCAGCTTGATGCCGCGCGCGGCGACCGCGGTCTGGAACGGCGTCAGCGGCGCGATGATGTCGATCACCTCCATCGCCCCGGTCAGGGCGTCGGGGTCGACCGGCATGGGGTCGCCGTCGTGCAGGCCCAGCGAGGTCGCGTTGACGATCACGTCGTGGTCCGCGGGGTCGGCCGGGCCGAAGCGCACGTCGGCGCCGTCGACCGCGGCCGCGACCTGGGCCGCCACCGCCTCCCCCGTCGCCGCGGTGCGGTTGGCGATCATCGGCGACGCGGCGCCTTCCTGCGCGATGGCAAAGGCGATGGCCCGCCCGGCGCCGCCGGCGCCGACCAGCAGCACCCGCTTGCCGGCCATCTCGAAGCCGTTGGCGCGGGCGCCGGCGATCAGGCCCAGGCCGTCGAACATGTCGCCGACCAGCCTGCCGCCGGGCTCGAAGCGCACGGTGTTGACCGTGCCGATCATTCGGCCGCTGGGCCCCAGCTCGTCGCACAGCTCGGCCATCGCCGGCTTGTGGGGAATGGTGACGATCAAGCCGCGCAGGTTGCGCACTTTCGGCAGCAGCGGCACGACGTCGGCCAACTCGTCCGGGTGCAGGTGGAACACCACCAGGTGCGCGTCGAGCCCCAGGGCGGCGAACTTCTCGTTGAAGAACACCGGCGCGCGGATGTGGCCGACCGGGTGGCCGAGGATGGCGTAGAGGTGCGTGTTGCCGGTCAGCTCCATCGTCGCTCCTTCATTACCGGAAGTCCGCCGCCCACTGGCGGGTGTGGAACCGGCTCTCGAGATGCCCCTGGCCCAGGACCCTGATCATCTCGGCTCTGCGCCCTGCGTGGGCCGGATCGTGCCACAGGTTGCGGGTCTCGCCGGGGTCGTCGACGAGGTCGAAGAGCTGGCCCGCTTCCTCGCCGAGGAAATGCACCAGCTTCCAATCGCGCGAGCGCATGCCCGTCTCGAACTGCGTGCCGGTCAGGTTGAAGTCGCCCTGCTGCTCCGTGAACACCCAGTCGCGCGGTTGCCATTCGTCGCCGGCGAGCGCCGGCACCAGCGAGCGCGCCTCGAAGCTCTCCGGCACCTCGACCCCGGCGAGCTCGAGGATCGTCGGGCCGAGGTCGAAGAGCTGCACCAGGCCGTCGACCGCGCGGCCGCCGCCGAACCGCCCCGGCGACCAGACGATGCACGGCACCCGCGTGATCTGGTCGTACATCGTCCACTTCTCGATCTGGCCATGGTCGCCCATGCAGTCGCCATGGTCGGAGGTGAAGATGACGACAGCGTCGTCGAGGTAGCCGCGTTCCTGGAGGGCGGCGAGCAGCGCGCCGATGCGTTCGTCGATCATCGTCACGTTGGCGAGATAGTAGGCCCACAGCCGGTGCAGCTGCTCGCGCGACGGCGCCAGCGACCACAGCACCGAGTCGTGGTCGACCTCGGTGTTGTGGCGCCGCAGCTCCTGGTAGGCCGGCGGCAGGGCGTCGAGTTCGGCCTCGCCCGGTTGCGGCAGCGGCAGGTCCTTGGCGAGGTAGGGCTCGGCAAAGCGTGGCGTCGGATCGTAGGGCGGGTGTGGCCCGGGAAAGCCGACCTGAAGGAACAGCGGCTCGGTGACCGGGTAGTGCTCGACCCACCAGGTCGCCAGGTTGCCGACGAACATGTCGGCGTGCAGATGCTCCGGCAGCTCCCACTCGAAGGCGCCCAGGCGTTCGGCGTAGTCGGCGCGTTTGCGGTACAGCTCGCGCTGCTGCTTAATCAGGCCGTGCGCCGCCAGCGCCTTGTCCCACTCGTCGAAGTACCAGCGGTGCTCCAGATAACGGTCCTTGTTCTCGACGATGTAGCGCTCGTCGAAGCCGGCCGGCGCGTCGAACGGCAGGGTGTGCATCTTGCCGACGTTGACGCAGCGGTAGCCGGCCTCGGCCAGGCGCTCGACCCAGGTCCGCGTCCAGCGGTTGCCGTTGCGCAGCACGCCGGTCGTGTGGGGGTAGTAGCCCTGGAACAGGCTGGCACGCGACGGCACGCACGAGGCGCCGGTGATGTGGCACTGGCTGAACGCCACGCCCTCGCCGATCAGCCGGTCGAGCACCGGCGTGTCGACATGGGGGAAGCCGAGCGCGCCGATGGTGTCGTAGCGCTGCTGATCGGTGATGATCAGGACGATGTTGGGGCGATCGGTCATGCCCTCAGCCCTTGACCGCGCCGGCGGTGAGGCCGCGGATCAGGAACTTGCGCACCAGGATTGAGAACACCAGTACCGGCAGCATCACCATGGTCCCGCCGGCGGCGATCTTGCCCCACTCCCAGCCTTCGTAGTTCATGAAGTTGACGACCGCGACCGGCGCCGTCGTCGCCTCGGTCCGCGTCAGGATCAGGGCGAAGAAGAAGTCGTTCCAGGCGAACAGGAAGCACAGGATCGCCGTCGCCGCCAGCCCCGGCACACTGAGCGGCAGCACGATGCGGAAAAACCCCTGCCACATGCTGGCGCCGTCGATCCAGGCCGCCTCCTCGAGCGAGCGGGGCGTGGCGTCGAAGAACGAGCGCATCAGCCAGATCGCCAGCGACAGGTTGAAGGTGACGTAGATGATGCCCAGGCCCAGCTTCGTGTCGAGCAGCCCGATATGGCGATAGACCAGGAAGTAGGGGATGGTGAAGGCGATCGGCGGCGCCATGCGGCTGGCCAGGATCCACAGGCTCATGCGGTCGCCGACTTTGCTCTCCATGCGCGACAAGGCATAAGCCGCCGGCACGCCGATCACCATCGACACGACGGTCGAGCCGACGCTGGTCACCATGTTGTTCCAGAACGAGTGGGCGAACTCGGCGTCGACGAGGCCGAGATAGTGCTCGAAGGTCGGCGTGAAGAACAGCTTCGGCGGCCAGGCGAAGATGTCGTCGATCGGCTTGAACGACATCATGATCAGCCACAGGAACGGGAACATCACGATCAGCACCAACAGCGAGACCAGCACGATCAGGATCGCCCGGTCGCGGCGCAGACGGCGCTCGTGCGCCGCGAACAGGGCGCGCGTGTCACTCAACGGGAGCCCCCCAGCCGACCATGCGGATCACCGCCCAGGTCAGGAACAGCGTGATGCTGACCAACAGCACGGTGATCGCGCTCGAATAGCCGAGATAGGAGAAGTTGAAGGCCTGGATGTAGGAGTAGAAGTTCGTCACCTCCGTCACCGTGCCGGGGCCGCCGTCGGTCAGGATGAAGATCAGCGGAAAGGCCTTGATGCTGTCGATCAGCCGGAACAGGCCGGCGACCATCAGCACGCCCTTGAGGTAGGGCAGCGTGATGAACCAGGTGATCTGCAGCGCCGAGGCGCCGTCGATGCGCGCCGCGTCCAGGTGCTCCTCCGGCATCATCTGCAGCGCCGCCAGGATCATCAGCATGCAGAACGGGAACCACTCCCAGATGTCGGCGATGATGATCGCCATCAAGGCCGTGTCGGGGTTGGTGATCAGCGCCGCCACCGGCACGCCGAGCCATTCCATGAACCAGTGAAACGGGCTGATGTCGGGCGTGTAGAGCACCTTCCAGATGATCGCCACGACGATCGGCGGCAGCACCATCGGGATCAGGAAGATCGTGCGCAGCGCCTGCAAGAGGCTGGCGCGCATGTTGAGCAGCAGCGCGAAGAGGAAACCCAGCAGCAGTTGCAGCAGCACGGTCCAGAACGACAGCTTGGCCTGCACCCACAGCGAGTTGTGCAGCCGCTTGTCCTCCAGGAGCAGATCGTACTGGCCGAGCGGCTGCGCGAAGTTCCACTGCGTCTCCGGCCGCGTCAGGTCCAACGGCGTGAAGCTGGTCAGCACCAGGTAGCCCGTGGGCACCAGCGTAATGACGATCATCACGATCAGCGCCGGCCACAGGCAGTACCAGTAGAAACGATGCTGGACGTCCCAGAAGTCGCGCACGCGCGCGGGCGCGCCGCGCGCCTCAGCACCCGCTGCCGCCGACGTCGTCATGGCCCTGTCGTGCCGCGGCGTGCCGGCCGCGCGCCGGCCCGCCGACGCCCCGCTGGGGGGTGCGACGGACCGGCGCGCCGCGTCCGGCGAACCGGCGCTAGAGGTCGATCTCGACGCCGGCCTTCTTGAGGTCGGCGATCGATTCTTCCTGCGCCTGCGCGACGGCCTCGGCACCGGTCTGCTGCTTCGTGGCGACGCGCTCGATGGCTTTGTTCATCTTGTCGCCGACCTGCGGGAAGATCGGCACGGTGCGGTACTTCATGTAGCCGGATTTGCCGCCCAGCTCGAGCACCTTGAGGTAGATCGCGGCGACGTCCTGGCCGTTCAGCGTCATGATCTCGCGATAGGCGGGATCGCTGATCACCGAGCGCCGGCACACCGCCGAGTAGCCCTTCTCGAGGGCGATGCGGCGTGTCGTCTCCTTGCTCATCGCCCACTTGATGAACTCCCAGGCGGCCTCCTTCTTTTTCGAGCCGACCGGGATGCCCAGGCCGTGGCTGTTGGAACCCGGGAAATTGCCGGCCGGACCGCCGGGCATCAGCCCGAAGCGCGCGGTCTCCTTGACCTTGCTGTCGTCGTGCTTGACCAAGGGCGTCATCCAGCCGATCGCCTGGGTGCGGATGTTCGAGCGGCCGGCGATCTGCGCCCGCATGGCCTGGTCGTCGGTGTAGGACAGCACGCCGGAGGGCCCGTAGCTGGTCAGCAGATTGGCGTAGAACTCCGCCGCCTTGGCCGCCTCCGGGGTGTCCAGCGTCGGCGTCAGGTTGCCGGGCGGATCCTTGAACACCTGGCCGCCGTGCCCCATCAGGTAGGGGATCCAGTTCCAGTGGTGCAGCTTGTCGGCGACGAACGCCGAGACCCGCTCCTGGTTGTGGATCGCGTCGCAGACGTTGATCAGGTCGTCGAAAGTCTCCGGCACGTCGACGCCGGCCTTGTCGAGCAGGTCGCCGCGCGACATGCCCATGATCATGGCGCCGGCCTCCCAGGCGAAGCCGTAGGTGTGGCCCTCCTTGTCCTGCAGCGCGGACTGGGCGCCGCCGACGAAGTCGTCCGCGTCCCAGTCGGACGGCGTCATGTTCGGGTCGTTGAGGAACGGATCGAGATTCTCGATCCAGCCGGCGCCGATCCAGCGGCCGGTGTAGATGAAGGTGACGTTGACGACGTCCAGCGCCTCGCCCTTGGTCGAGAGCTCGAGGTCGGTGCGCTGGTTGTAGACCGGGAAGGCCTGGGTGTTGAAATTCACTTTCATCCCCGACTGCTCCTCGAACTCGGGGATGTACTCCTTCAGGTAGTTGAAGAAGACGTGCTGGAACGAGGCGCCGTTGATGGTGACGCCGGCGAACTCACGGGCATAGCCGATGACGGCCGGAAAACTGATGCTGCTGGCGGCAGCGGCGGCCGCCGCACCCTTCAGGACGGTGCGCCGCGACGGGCGTAGTTTTGGCATGGTGGTCGTCCTCCCAATCGCGGGGGGCGACGGGCCCGGCATCCACGGGCGGTATTTGCCGGAACGCCAAAGCACCCCAGGCTGGTCTCGCGCGGCCGTTACGGGCCATTCTTGGTGCGGCGAGACCGGGGTCGATGCTCTCAGCCCGTGGCGCGACCGTCAAGTTTGGGCACCGGGCGAAAGGGGACTCACACGATGGCTGGCGTTCTGTTGGTGACCGGCGGCGCCCGCGGGATCGGCGCCGCGACGGTGCGGCTGGCGGCCCAAGACGGCGATGCCGTCGCCGTCAACTACGTGAGCGGGGCCGAGACGGCGGAGGCGCTGGCCGCCGAAACCACCGACGCCGGCGGCCGGGCGATCGCGGTGCAGCCCGACGTCGCCGACGAGGCCTCGGTGGAGGCCATGTTCGCGGCGATCGACGAAGCGCTGGGCCCGGTCACGGCCCTGGTCAACAGCGCCGGTCTCGACGGCGGCGCCTACCGCGTCGCCGACATGCCGGGCGACGTGCTGGCGCGGCTGCTCGCGGTCAACGTCACCGGCACGATCCTGTGCTGCCGCGAGGCGGTGCGCCGCATGTCGACCCGGCTGGGCGGCAAGGGCGGCGCCATCGTCAACGTCTCGTCGATGGCCAGCACCATCGGCGGCCGGCCGCAAAAGGCGCACTACGCGGCGTCGAAGGGCGCGGTCGACGCTTTCACCGTCGGCCTCGCCAAGGAGGTCGCGGCCGAGGGCATCCGCGTCAACGCGCTACGCCCGGGCGTGACCCTGACCGACATGACCGACCAGGTGCGCGACAATCCGCAGGTGCGTGCCCGCATCGCCGAAACGATCGCCATGCAGCGGCCGGCCGAGGCCGAGGAGATGGCGCGGCCGATCCTGTTCCTGCTGTCGGAGGCGGCCTCGTTCGTCTCCGGCGCCCGGCTCGACGCCTCCGGCGGCGGCTTCACGTTCGGCGGCACGGCCCCGGCGGAGGACTGACCCGCGCCGTGCAGCCCCGTGCCCCCGCGCCGGACACCACCGTGGGCCAGAACCTCAGGACCGCCCTGCTGCTCGCCGGTCTCGCGGCGCTGATGGCGCTGACCACCTGGCTGGTCGCCGGGGCGCTGGCCGTCCTGTTGCTGACACTGATCCTGGCGGTCACGGCGATCCTGGCGCCGCGGCTGGCGCCGCTCTCGGTGATGCGCCTGATCGGCGCCGTGCCGCTCAACGCCTGGCAGGCACCGGCGCTGTACGACGCGGTGGCGGCGCTGGCCGAGCGGGCGGCGCTGGCGGCGCGGCCGCGCCTGTTCTTCAGCCGCGATGCGACGATCAACGCGCTGTCCATCGGCGACGGCGGCACGACGGCGATTGCCTTCTCCGACGGCGCCCTGCGCTATCTGACGCCCCGTGAGCTCGCCGCCGTCGCCGCGCATGAGATCGCCCACCTGGCGGCCGGCGACCTGACCCTGATGCGCCTCGCCGATCAGCTGGCCCGCATGACGCGGGTAGCCGCGCTGGTCGGCCTGTGGTTCGCCCTGGCCGCGGCGCTGGCCGGCCAGGCCGTGCCGCCGCTGGCCGCCCTCATGCTCTACGCCGCCGCGCCGTGGCTCGCCGCGCTGTTGCAGCTCGCGCTGTCGCGCAGCCGCGAGTTCGCCGCCGACCTGGGCGCCGTGCGGCTGACCGGCGACGCGGCGGCGCTGGCCGCGGCGCTGACCAAGACCGAGCGGCTGCAGAACTGGACCCTGCGCCGCGTGCTGGGCGCGGCGACGGGCGTGCTGCCGCCGCCCATGCTGCGCTCGCACCCGACCACGGCGGAACGCGTCGCGCGGCTGCGCGACCTGGACCGCCGGACCTAGACCCCGCGCCGGGCGCGGGTCCGGCCTAGCGCTGGTAGACCATGCCGCCGAAGCGGTTGAACACGCCGAACGGGTTGGCCCCGCCGGCGCGGAACGTGCGCGTGAAACAGCGCACCCGCTTCTTGCCGGCCGTCAGGCTGCCGCGCAGCTTGCAGCTGACGATCTTGCGCTGGTCCGGGTCGACCATCCACAGCGTGCGGCCGGCGGTGATCGACGGCGACAGCCGCGACACCTTGATCGCCGGATCCTGCGCCGGCGCCTCGTCGACCGAGCCGGGCCCGCGCGACTCCTCGACACGGGAATCGACCGGCCCCGTGACCTCGGTGCCGCGCACCACCATCACGTCCGACGCGCCGGCCGCCAAGGCCGGCGAGGCCGCGACACACAGCGCCACCGCGGCCACCAGAACACCCATCCACTTCGTCATGCTTCGTCTCCTGCGTCGTCCTGACAGGCTTATGAAGCACCGAGCATCGGTCGCGACTGTAGGGCCGCGCGGACATGGCGTCAATTTGAGATATTAGCAATTCATTAACCATAACAACGCGTTAACCATCAGGCTTCGGCCGGGCGGCGCAGCACCAGGCCGAACGCGGCCAGCGACAGGAGCGACGCCACCAGCATGAACGCGGCCATGGCGTGGGGCGTGCCGTCCTGCAGCATGCCGACCGCCTGGGCCGCCAGGCTGGCCAGGGTCATCTGCAGGAAGCCGGCAAGGCCCGAGGCGGTGCCCGCCACCTGGGGATCGACGCTGATGGCGCCGGTCTGCGAGCTGGGCAACGCCAGGCCGTTGCCGAAGGCGGTGAGCGCCATCGGCGCGAACAGCGCCAGCGGCGTCCACACCCCGGCGAAGGCGAGCAGCGCCACGATGGCCACGCCGACGATGCCCAGGCTGACCCCGAGCACGATCATGCGGTTGAGGCCGACGCGCACCGTGATGCGGCCGGCGGTGAAGTTGCCGGCCATGAAGCTGGCGGCCACCAGCACGAAGTAGAGCCCGAACTCCGTCGGCGGCCGGCCCAGCGTGTCGACCATGTGGTAAGGCGCGCCGGCGAGGAAGGCGAAGAACGTCGTCATCGCGAAGGCGCCTTGGAAGGTGTAGCCGCAGAACGTGGGCGAGCGCAGCAGGTGGGCGACGTCGCGCAGCATGCCGCCGCGGCCGGCCGCCACGCCGCGGTCCGGCGCCGTCTCGCGCAGCCGCAGGGCGACGACGACGGTGGCGCCGGCGCCGGCCGCCAGCAGCACGGCGAAGACGGCGCGCCAGTGCACCAGGTCGACGATCAGCGCGCCGATCACCGGCCCCAGCATCGGCGCCACGACCATGCCCATGGTCAGGTAGGCGATCGTCGCGGCAGCCTGCTCGCGCGCCATGAGGTCGCGCACGATGGTGCGGGCCAGGACGAAGCCGGCGACGCCGCCCGCCGCCTGCACGACCCGGCCCGCGACCAGCGCCCCGTTGGTCGGCGCCAGCAGGCAGACCAGGCTGCCGACCATGAACACAACAAGGCCCAGCAGCAGCGCCGGCCGGCGGCCGATGCGGTCCGACGGCGGCCCGAAAGCCAGGGTGGCCACGGCCATGGCCAGCATGAAGAGGCTGAGGTTGAGCTGCGCCGCGCCCGGCGGCACCGCGAACGCCCGCTGCACCACGGGCAGCGCCGGCAGGAAGATCTGGTTCGACAGCGGCGCCAGGGTCGAGGCGCCGATCAGCACGGCGAGGAGACTTGTCGGCACGGGCGGGGCCTATCGGGACGGCTCGGGGGGAGAGGCGTCACGCTCCGGCGTCGACCCCCATGCGCGCGCCCGCGTCTCTTGGCGCATTAAAACTCCGTTCACCGTAATCCGCTAGGACTAGCGCCGGGGCTCACTCCAGTGCGGCGAATCGCTTGTGAAATTGGTCGTCGATGGGGTGACATGTCGGAATACACACTCGATCGTCTGAACGTGATGGTCGTCGAGGACGCCGGCTGACTGCGCATGCTGATCGGTCAGGTCCTCAACTCGCTGGACATCGGCACGGTCGTGGAGGTCCAGGACGGCCACGACGCCGCGCGGCAGCTGGAACAGCTGCGGCACGAGCCGCAGAAGGTCGGCGTCAGCCGCGTCGACGTCTTGATCTCGGATATTGTCATGCCCGGCATGGACGGCATCAGCCTGTTGCGCTGGGTCCGTTCGTCGCCCCACTCGCCCGACCGGTTCATGCCGGTGATGATGCTCAGCGCGGCAACCGACCGCGACGTCGTCGAGGCCGCGCGCGACGTCGGCGCCAACGAGTTCATCGTCAAGCCGTTCACCGCACAGGGCGTCGTCTCGCGCCTGCTGTCCGTGATCGACCACCCGCGCGACTTCATCCACTGCGAAACCGATTTCGGGCCGGACCGTCGCCGCCGCGCCGCCAAGGTGTCGTTCGTCGACCGGCGCAAGACGCAGGAATCGGACGTCCGCGTACTGTGCAGCGATATCGTGCCGCCCTCACGCTGCGGCGCGGAACCGCGGATCATCCGCTTCAAGCTGGCCAACCGCCTCAAACGCCGCCTGGGCGGCATGCCGGGGCGGCGCGGCAACATCAACGCGGACCTGATGTCGGCCGCGGACGCGCGCATCGACGAGGGCCGCCAGGACCCGGCGGACTCGTTCGGCGCCATCGTCGACGAGCTCAACGAGATCGTCGCGCGCTGTCTCGATGACCCGGGCCACGCCCCGATCGCCTACGCCCGGATCAACGAGATCGCGCTGGACCTGCGCGGCCAGGGCGACATGTTCGGCTATCCGTTGATCTCGACATGCGGCCGGTCGCTCTATGAGTACACGCGGGCCGGCTACGAGATCGATCCGGGGCACCTCGAACTGGTCAAGGCGCATCTGGACCTGGTGAACGTGGTGCTGCGCGACGACGTGCGCGGCGACGGCGGCACGGTCGGCCGCAGCCTGCTGCAAATGCTGGAGAAAGCGAAGGACAAGTACGCCCGGCGCATGATGAAGCGCGAAGACACGGTCGCGATCTAGCCGCCCACGCCGGTTTCGCCGGTGTTTCAATTCACGGTGCAATGCCGGTATCGGAACTGTCCGCATTGGTTGAAGGCGACTGAAATAACGATTGCAATTAGCCGCATGTCGTCTAGCTTTGGTGGTGTGCCGAGCAACACGGCCAGCCCGCCGGGCGCGCAGACGCTGAATGACAATAAGGGTGGCCGATCGGCACGCGACGGCACGGGGAGGAACTCGAGCCAACAAAGCGACGGACGCGTCAGGTGAGATCGCGTTTCTTGCCCCACACGGCGATGTGCCGTCTGCGCCAATTCTTGGCGGCGCGGCGGCGCAAAGCGGCACCGCGGCTGCCTGACGCCGCGACGTTGCGGCGGCTGGCCATCGCTTTCGCCGTGCTCCCCGTCCTCGCCGCCGCAGCCGGCACCGCCGCCCGGGCGGACCACTTGCAGCGCATGCGACTGGGCATTCTGCCCTTCGCCGACGACGAGCGCCTGCTGCAGCAGTTCAGCCCCATCGCCAATTATCTGACGCGCGTGCTGGACCGGCCGGTGCGGCTGACGACGGCACCGAGCATGCGCAGTTTCATCATGCGGCTCGACACGGGGCACTACGACGCGGCGTTCGCCACCTCGCACGTCGCCGCCCTGGCAATCGTCGACTACGGCTATACGCCAATCGTCAAATCGACGCGCCTGATGAAATCCGTGCTCTACACGCGCACCGACAGCGGCATCGCGACGATCGCCGACCTGCGCGGCCGGCGCATCGCGATGCCGGACGCGCTGTCGCTGCAGGCCATCCTGATCGAGCGCGAACTGATCGGACACGGCCTCGAGCCCGGCCGGGACTTCGCGGTCGTGTACGCAGCGACCGATCCCAGCGCGGCATTGCTGGCCGCCAGCGGCAAGGCCGACGCGGCCGTACTGACCGACATGATGATGGCCCGCATGTTGCCCGAGGTTGTGGACCAGTTGACGCCGCTGTTGAGCGTCGAATCGCGGTTCTTCGGGACGATGGTCGTAGCGCCGCACGTCGACGCGCACGACAGCGCGGCCTTGCGCCAGGCGATGCTGGCATTTCCGAAGTCGCCGGAAGGTCTCGCCTACGAAAAGCGGTTGCCCCGACCGGACTTGGCGCCGGTCGAAGCGCACGAGTTCAAGCAGTTCCACATCTATCTTCCGCTGCTGCGCATGCGGCTGGCCGCCGCGGGTGTCCCCTGAGACGCGGCGCTGCCGCCCTGTCGTCGTCCCGTCAAGACAATGCTAGAGTGATCGTGGGCTAGTACCCGCACGACGTGCGCCCCTTGCGGCGCGTCGTGTGGCGCCAGGAGGAGGTGCATGCCGCAAAGCAGCCAGGTATTGCTGCTGGCCATCGCCGAGCGCCGCGGCACCCGCCGTCGTGCGGCTCGGCGGCAACCCCCGGGCAAGGCCCCGTCCACATTCGCGGGAGACCGACAGTGTTGACTTCGTTGCGCGGGCGACTGGCCGTCGCCATGCTGGTCATTCAACTCGCCACCCTGGCCCTTGTCATCGGCAACGGGGTGCGCCTGGTCGACGCGCTGATGGGCGCGGTCCTGGAGGCCAAGCGCGTCGAGTTGCAGACGCTGTTGAGCGTCGCCCTGGCACGCCCGATGTTCGAGCAGGACCCGGCCACGGTGCAGGCCGTGCTGAAGCAGGTCGCCGGCCACGAGACGGTCAACGGCGTCGAGGTGCTGGACGCCGACGGCCACCGCGTCGCCGCCGTCGACCACCGCCACGAACTCGAGGAGCGGCCACACATCGTGCCAAGCGAGGTCTCGACTTTCTCCTCGCCGCTGCGCCTCGCCGGGCACGACGTCGGGCTGTTGAACCTGAACATCTCCAACGAGCCGCTGATTGCCGCCAAGGAGGCGCTGCTGGGGCAGAGCGTCGCCATCTCGACCGCCGCCGCCGCCGCCGGGCTGATGGCGATGCTGCTGGTCGCCGGCCTGCTGACGCGCGACCTGCGCGCCCTGCGCATGATCGCCGGCCGCGTCGCCGGCGGCGACTACACGCCCCGCCTGATGCTCCGTGGTGCAAGCGAGACGTCCGCGGTCGCGGCGGCGTTCAACAGCATGCTGGAGGCAATCGGCCGCGAACGCGACCGGCTGCGCGCCAGCGAGGCGCGGCTGGAGGCCGCCCAGCGCATCGCCAAAGTCGGCTGCTTCGAGCGCAACAAGGAGACCGGATACGCCTACTGGACGGAGGAGCTGTACCGCCTGCAGGGATTGGATCCGTCGACACCGGTGCCGGACCTCGACGAGATCGTGTCGTTCATCCACCCGGACGATCACGCACGATTCCGTGAGGCAAGCGAGCGAGCGCATGCCGAGGGCAAGGCCTGGGAGAGCGAGTACCGGGCCATCCGGGCGGACGGTGCCGTGAGATGGCAGCACCACCGCGCGGAATGGAAGGTCGACGACGACGGGCGGCCGACCGCGCTGCTGGGCACGGTGCAGGACATAACCGAGCGCACGGAGGCAGAGCACAGACTGCGCAAGATCACCGAGCAACTGAGCGAAGCCGAAAGCCTGGCCCATGTCGGCAGCTTCACCCGGGACCTCGAGACCGGGACGGCGACATGGTCGGACGAGATGTATCGCATCTTCGGCGTGCCGCGGTCGTTGCCTGCGCTTGATATCGACGAGATCGAGGCGCGCGCGCATCCCGAAGACCTGGAGCGCTTTCGAGTGAGCCGGGCGACCGCCCTGCGGGACAACACGCCGTGGCAGGGTACGTTCCGGTTCTACCGCGCCGACGGCGCCGTGCGCTTTCACCACGTCCATGCGCAGACGAGACCGGGCCCCGACGGCCAGCCGGACACGCTGATCGGCGCCGTGCAGGACGTTACCGAGCGCACGATAGCGGAGCAGGATCTGCGCAAAACCGCCCAACAATTGGCGGAGGCCGAGCGCCTGGCCCATGTCGGCTATTGGGAGTGGGAGCCGGAGAACGACCGCCGCGAGTGGAGCGAGGAGGTCTTCCGCATCCTGGACCTGCCACCCGACAGCGCGGCGACGCTCGAGACCTTCATGACGCGCGTGCACCCGGACGACCGCGCGACGTGGTGGCCGAAACGGCGCGCAATATCGAAGAGCTGGCGCCGATCCGGCACAGCTACCGCATCGTCACCCGCGACGGCGCGGTGCGCCATGTCGAGACGATCGCGCAGCCGATCGTGCGCGCCGACGGGACGGTCGAGAAGATCGTCGGCGCCATGCGCGACATCAGCGAGCAGGTCGACGCCGCCGACCGCGTGCGCCGCAGCGAGGCGACGCTGCGTGCGGTGTTCGAGAACTTGCCCGCGGCGGCGGCGCTGAAGGACACGGACGGCCGCTACATCGTCGCCAACGGCCGCTACGACGAGTGGTTCGGCACGCCACCCAGGGACATGATCGGCAAGACGACCTATGAGGTCTTCGCAGGCGAGGGCGACACCGAACGTGCCGTCGCCATGGACCGCGCCGCTGCCGAGCGCAAGGCGGCCGTGCAGGAGGACTTCGAGTTCAACTTCGCCGACGGCAGCCGCCGCCCCTGCATGTGCCTCAAGTTCCCGGTCACCGGCGGCGAACCGATCGGCATCGGCATCCTGTTGTTCGACATCAGCGAGCGGAAGCGGACGCGCGAGGCGCTGGAGCGCAGCGAGGGCCGGCTGCGGGCGCTGTTCGAGAACGCGCTCGACGTTATCGCCATCATCGATGACGAGGGCACGATCCTGATGCAGAGCCCCTCGGCCGAAGCGGTCCTGGGCTACGCTGAGGAAGACGCTGTCGGGCGCCCCTGCCTCGACTTCGTGCATCCGGATGACATCGACGCGACGCGGCAGGCGCTGGCCGACGCGCAGCGCGCGCCCGGCCAGACCGTCAACCTCCGGGCGCGGATCCGCCACAAGGACGGGCGCTGGCGTACGCTGGATTTCCTCGCGCGCAACGCCCCCGACGTGTCGGGCATACACGGCATCGCCATCGTCGGCCGCGATGTCACCGAGCGGCTGCGCCTGGAGGAGCAGTTGCTGCAGGCCCAGAAGATGGAGGCCGTCGGCCAGCTGACCGGCGGCCTGGCGCACGACTTCAACAACCTGCTCGCCATCGTCATCATAAATCTGGAGCTGGCGCGGGAAGACATCGCCGACACCGACCCCGTCGTCCCGCTGCTCGACAAGGCGGTCCGGGCGGCCAATCGCGGTGCCAGCCTGACCGACCGGCTGCTCGCGTTCTCGCGGCGCCAGGCGCTCAGCCCGCGGGTCATCCAACCCAACGACGCGATCACCCAGTTGCTCGACCTGATGACCGCCACGCTGGGCGACTCCATCGAACTGCGCTGTCGCCCGGCGCAGGAGGTCTGGCGCACCAAGGTAGACATGGCGCAGCTGGAGAACGCGCTCCTGAACCTGACCATCAACGCGCGCGACGCCATGGCCGACGGCGGCGTCCTGACCATCATGACCGCGAACCGGGCCTTGGGCGCGGTCGAAGCGGCGGCCTACGACTTCGCGCCGGGCGACTATGTCGAGATCACGGTCGCCGACAGCGGCAGCGGCATTCCACCCGACATCCTGGACCGCGTCGCCGAGCCGTTCTTCACCACCAAGGACGTCGGCAGCGGCTCCGGCCTGGGCCTCAGTATGGCCTACGGCTTCGCGCGACAGTCCGGCGGCCACCTGGCGATCGCCAGCACGCCGGGCGACGGCACGACCGTCTCCTTGTTGCTGCTGCGCACGAGCGAGGCCTTGGTGCCGGAGCCGGCCCCCGGCCAGGTGCCGACGGTGGCCGCCCGCGAGGCACGCGCCATCCTGGTCGTCGAGGACGACCCGGACGTGCGCACGGCGACCGTCGCCAATCTCAAGCGCCTGGGCTACGCCGTCGTCGCCGCGGCCGACGCCGCGGAAGCGCTGAACGTGCTGGCGAGCGACCGCGAGCTGGCGCTGCTGTTCACCGACATCGCGCTGCCCGGCGGCGTCAACGGCATCGAGTTGGCGACCCGGGCGCGCGATCTGCGGCACAGCTTGCCGGTGCTGCTGGCCAGCGGCTACGCTGACCTGGCACTGCCCGCGGATCTGGTGCACCACGGCGTGCCGCTGTTGAAGAAGCCCTATCGCACCGTGGCGCTGGCGCAAGCCGTATATGACTGTCTGAATGACGGCGATGAGCGAAGCAAGACGGCTGCTGATCGTCGATGACGAGCAAGACTTCGCCGAGACCGTCTCGCTGATCGCGGCGCGGCTCGGCTACGACGTGCGCACGGTCGACAGTCGGCGCACCTTCGAGGCGGCAGCCGTCGAGCTGCAGCCCACGGTCGTCGTCGTCGACATGGTGATGCCCGATTTCGACGGCAACGAGGCGCTGGCCTGGCTGGCCGACCGCGCCTTCGCCGGGCGCATCGTGATCATCACCGGCTTCGACCAGGCCCAGGCGGAGATCGCCGCGCGCCTGGCCCGCGTGCGCGGCCTGGAGGACATCTCCTGCCTGTCGAAGCCGGTGCGGCCCGACCAGATCCGCGACGTGCTGGCCTGACGGGCCGCGCTGCCCTATCTACGCAGGCCGGGCTGCTGCCGCGCCATCCCTGGGGGACATCGATGACGATCCGTTTCGCCGCCGTCGGGCTCGACCATCGGCATATCTACGGCCAGGTCGCCTGCCTGATCGACGCCGGCGCCGCCTGCGTCGGCTACGCGTCAGGTACGAGCGGCGGCGATCCCCACGTGCTCGAGGGCTTCGCCGAGCGCTTCCCGCGGGTGCCGGCGGTCGACGATGCGCAGCGCCTGCTCGACGACCCGTCGATCGACCTGATCGTCAGCGCCGCGATCCCGGACGCGCGCGCGCCGCTGGGCATCGCCGCAATGCGCCGCGGCAAGGACTTCATGTCGGACAAGCCGGGATTCGCCTCGCTCGACCAACTCGACGCGGCCGAGGCGGCGCAGCGCGAGACCGGGCGCATCTACTCCGTCTGCTTCTCCGAACGCTTCGAGGTGCCGGCCGTCGCGCGTGCCCAGGCGCTGGTTGCCGACGGCGCCATCGGCACCGTGGTGCAGACCGTCGGCCTGGGGCCGCACCGCCTGAACCGCCACCTGCGCCCCGACTGGTTCTTCGACGCCGCGCGCTATGGCGGCATCGTCAACGACATCGCCTCGCACCAGATCGACCAGTTTCTGGTCTTCACGGGCGCGACGGAGGTGGAGTTCGCCGCCAGCACCGTCGCCAACTTCGCCACCCCCGACGCGCCGCGCTTCGAGGACTTCGGCGAGGTGCTGCTGCGCGCGCCGGGCGCCAGCGGCTACATCCGCGTCGACTGGTACACGCCCGACGGCCTGGCCACCTGGGGCGACGGGCGGCTGACGATCCTCGGTACCGAGGGCTTCATCGAGCTGCGCAAATACGTCGACATCGCCGGCCGGCCGGGCACCGACCACCTGTTCCTGGTGAACGGCGAGGAGACGCGCCACATCGACTGCGCGGACGAGCCGCTGAGCTATGGCGCCCGCCTGATCGCCGACGTGCGCAACCGCACGGAGACGGCGATGAGCCAGGCGCACTGCTTCCGCACCTCACGCCTGGCGCTGGAGGCGCAGGCCCGGGCCGCGCGCCTGGGCCACCTGACCTAGAGAGCAGACCTCGCAAGGGAAGAACGCATGGGCCAACCGCTCAAGGTCGCGGTCGTCGGTGCCGGCATCTCGGAGCGCCACTTCGCCGGTTTCGCGCGCCTGCCGGAGTTGTTCGAGATGGCGGCGCTGTGCAGCCTGGACGTCGACCGCGTCGCCAAGCTGGCCGCGGAACACGGCGTCGCGCATACGACAACCTCGTTCGACGAGGTGCTGGCGATGGACGTCGACGCCGTCGACATCTGCACGCCGCCCAATCTGCACTGGGAGATGGCGACCAAGGCGCTCGACGCCGGCAAGCACGTCATCATCGAGAAGCCGCTGTTCCTGTCGCTCGCCGAGGTCGACGCCATGGCCGCGCGCCTCGAGACCGACGACCGCCGGCTGATGCCGATCTTCCAGTACCGCTTCGGCCACGCGCTGCAGCAGCTCAAGCATCTGGTCGACAGCGGCATCGCCGGGCGGCACTACCTGTCGACCGTCGAGACCCACTGGGAGCGTGGGCCCGCCTACTACGCGGTGCCCTGGCGCGTCACCTGGGCCGGCGAAGGCGGCGGCTGCCTGCTGGGCCACGCGATCCACGCCCACGACATGCTGACCCACATCGTCGGCGCGCCGACGCAGATCTATGCCCGCACCGCGACGCTGGTGAACGACATCGAGGTCGAGGACACCGCCGCGGCGACACTCGACTTCGCCGACGGCTCGCTGGCGACGCTCTCGGCCACGCTCGGGTCGTGCGGCGAGATCAGCCGCCTGCGCTTCTGCTTCGAGCACCTGACGGCGGAGAGCCACACCAGGCCCTACACGCCCAGCCGCGCGCCGTGGACCTTCACGGGGCGCACGCCCGAGGTCCAGGCCGAGATCGACGCCGCGCTCGACGCCGTCGCGACGGTCGGCCCGGGCTACGCGCGCCAGTTCGAACTGTTCCACGCCGCCCTGACCGAAAGCGCCCCCCTGCCGGTCACGATCGCCGACGCGCGGCAGTCGCTGGAACTGGTCACCGCGGCCTACGCCTCGGCGGCGAGCGGCCAGGCCGAGACCCTGCCGATCGGCCCGGGGCACCCGCTCTACGGCGCCTGGGCGCCGACGGACGCGTGACGCGGCCCATTATTGTTTGATACACCACCAATCTTAGGCTTTTACCTCCGTCAGTTGCGAGTATTTCTCTTCAGTACTATGCTTGGGTGTCCAGTCGCTAAGACTTGACGGCTTTTCCCGGCGGAGAAGCGTCATGAAGCTGAAGTCCATCCTTCTCGCCATTCTTGCGGTTCTTGTCGCCGGCTATGTCGCGCTGACGGTCGTGTTCTGGCCCGACAGCGACCTGCAGGTCAGCTACGACCAGGCCGATCCGTCGGTGCTGGACCTGTCGTTCGCCAACGGTCTGTCGGACGCGCAGAAGGCCGACTTCTACCATCTCAGCCAGGGTGCCGAGATCTTCCCCATCCGGCTCTTGCGGGCGCTCGAGGACCCGGCGACGGGACGCCCGTTCATGGAGAACCTGGAGCGCTTCGGCCTGCTGCCGGACCCGGCGCGCGACGACGGCCTGGCCGTCGGGCTGTCGCTGGCCAAGAACAAGTTCACCGGCGAGCTGGAGATGGTCGGCCTGACCTGCGCCGCCTGCCATGTCGGCGAAATCCGCTATCAGGGCCGCGGCGTGCGCGTCGACGGCGCGCCCAACATGTTCGACATGCAGCTGTTCTATCTGGGCATGGTGCGGGCGGCCGAGGCCGCGGCCGACGACCCGGACCTGCGCCGCCGCGTCGTCCAGCGCCTGTTCATGCAGGGCTACGAAGAGTACGGCATACTGACGCCGCTGATCCGGCCGCTGGTGCTGGCCGGGCAGGCGATCGGCCTCTTGGCCAGCTTCGACGAGATCGAGGCCCGCGTCGACCTCGCCAAGGTGCTGGTGGCGGCCATCGAACGGCGCAACGAGCGCGAAGACTGCAGCGCGCCGGGCGCTCAGTGCACCTCCGGCTATGGCCGCCTCGACGCCTTCAACGGCACGCGCAATTTCCTGCTCGGCCGCATCAACCTGGACAACCTGGTCGCGCTCGACGCGCCGGTGAAGTTCCCCATGGTCTGGGGCTTCCGGGAGTACGCCTGGTTCGAGTGGACGCTGAACACCAACACCGTGATGGAGCGCAACTTCACGGAGACGCTGGGCGCCGGCGCGACGGTCCTCCTGGAAGCGAAGTACGCCAGCGACGGCACGCGGTTCTCGAGTTCCGTGCCGGTGCGCAACATGCACCGGCTGGAGACGCTGGCCTACCGCATCGAGCCGCCGGTCTGGCCGGCGCCATCCTGGGCGACATCGATCAGGGTCTCGTCGCCCGCGGCGCCGAGCTCTACGCCACGGCCTGCGCGCAGTGCCACGACTACGACCGGGGCGACTACGCCGACGGTGGCCTCTTGAAGCTGCGGGCCTTTCCACCCCGCGCCACCGGGACCGACGCCTCCGCCGCGCGCACGGTCGCCTGCCCGGTGCCCGACGTCGGCGACCTGCCGATCCGCAAGCGCCAGTACTCCGCGGAAGACGCGGCACTGCTTGCCGGCTGCGCCGGCGTGCCGGAGCCGGCCGCGGCGTTCGAGGGCTACGGCTTTGCCGAGACGGTCGCGGTCGTGGTCAACACCATCAAGAACAAGGCTTATGAGGAGGCCGACGTCTCGGAGGCCGAGCAGCGCGAGTTCGAGGACACGGCGCAGCGCGGCGACGTCGCCTGGCGCGACACCCTCATCACGACGGAGCGTCCTTACGCGGCGCGGCCGCTGCGCGGCATCTGGGCGGCGGCGCCGTACCTGCACAACGGCTCGGTGCCGACGCTCTACGACCTCCTGCTGCCGCCCGAGCGGCGCCCGGTGCGGTTCCCGCTCGGCCACCGCGAGTTCGACCCCAAGCGCGTCGGCTACCGCACCGACATCCCGGACGCCGACGCCGGCTTCGTCGTCGATACGACGACGGCCGGCAGTCACAACGGCGGCCACGCCTTCGGTACTGAGCTGCCCGACGACGACCGCTGGGCGCTGGTCGAGTATCTGAAAACGAAGTAGCGGGCGCCCGTGGGTCGTTGGCGCTATCGGCACCACCGGCCGGCTCGCCGGGCACGGCTTTCAGGGCGGCAATTCCTGCTTTGCCTCTGGCGGACGTCACCCCCACGCCGACCCTTGCATGTTCATTGAGGCGCGAATCGGTGCAGCATTCGTGTCGGTCCTCGGGGGGGGGGGGG
>Ga0209678_1000058_pt1 | contig 45731 bp, 42 predicted proteins | sample WorMetilvaeELBA1_FD_187404 | JGI IMG/M metagenome (GOLD analysis project Ga0209678, IMG submission 187404) | Marine gutless worms symbiont microbial communities from Max Planck institute for Marine Microbiology, Germany - Olavius ilvae ELBA.1... ...
GCGCCCGCCGGTTTACTTCAGGCCGGCCCTCTTGAGGGCATCGACATAGATCTCGTTGTCTTCGGCGAACTTGTTGGGCGGTACGTCGCGCTAGTGCTCCAGCGAGAAATTCGGGTGCTTCTCCAGCAGCTTCGCCGCCTGCCGCTTGGCCTCGTCTTCCTCTCCGAGCAACACGTGGCTCGCAGTCAGCAGCCGGCGCGCTTCCGACTTGTCGCGCATCCGGTTCAGCGTCGCGACCACTTTCCGGTAGTCGCCGGCGTAAAAGTGCACGTCGCCTAGGTACCACAGGTACCAGTCGGGATAGTAAGGGTTGAGGCGGATCGCGCGTTCCAGCAGCTCGACAGCGCGCTCGGACTCCCGGCAATAGCCCAGCGCGTCGCCCAACTCGGCCAGGAGGTCGGCGTCGTTGGGGTTCAGCTGCAGCGCCCGCTCGTAGGCCGCCAGACTCTCCTCGTGCTGCTTCTTGTACAGCAGCGCGTAGCCCTGCTCGCCGAAGCCCCGCGCGTCCAACTCATCAAAGCCTATGGCCAGCGACGCCAGGTCGACGGCACGGTCGAGGGAGGCCGACGGGTCCGTCGCCCAGGCATAGCGCCAGTCGAGGTTGAACGTGCGCGAAGCCGCGGCGTAGGCACGCGAGTAGACCGGGTCGAGGTCGATCGCCTGCTCGAACAGGCGGCGCGCGTGGGCGTTCGTCTCCTGCCGGTACCACGCGATCAGGTCCTGGCCGCGCAGGATCAGGCCATAGGCGCGCAGGTCCGGCTGGCGGCTGGACAACATGCGGCGGCGCTCGGTCTCGGTGATCTGGATCGCCAGCAGCGAGGCGATCTGCGCCGTGATGTCGTCCTGGAAGTCGAAGATGTCCGAGATCTCGCCGTCATAGCGCTCGGACCAGATCGCTACGCCGGAGGCGGCCTCGGTCAGCCGCACGCGCGCGCGCAGGCGCGAATCGTTGCGCTGCACCTCGCCGTCCAGCAGATAGCGCACGCCCAGGTCGCGGCCGATCTTGTCCGGCGCGGTCTTGCGGTCGCGGTACGGTTCGACGGAGCGGCGGGCGATGATGATGAGGTCGCGGAACCGGCACAGGCTGGAAATGACGTCGTCGGTCAGGCCTTCGCAGAAGTGCTCGTCGGACGCATTGGCGGTCTGGTTGAGGAACGGCAGGACCGCGACGGAGGCGGCCTTGACGTCGGACCGCGTAAGGCGCGGCGGCACGGCTGGCTTCAGCTTGACCGCCACGCTCGGCTTGTTCTCGACGTCGGTGACGTCGACCGAGAAGACTTCGACCGGCTGTTCGATGTTCTTCAGTTGCTGCTTGCCGAGGGTGTGGAGCTTGAGCGCCGTCCAGTCGTGGACCGCCATCTTCGTCAGCTCGGAGATACAGACGCCCCCAGGCTTGGCCAACGCCTGAATGCGCGCGGCGACGTTCACGCTGTGCCCGTACAGGCCTTCTTCGGATTCCTTCAACTCCCCGAGGCTGATGCCGATGCGGAAGGCGATCGGATCGTCCTTGGTGTTCCAGACCGCGGCGTTCTTCAGCTCGTTCTGAAACGTGACGGCGAAGTTGATCGCCCGGCTGGCGCTGTCGAAGACCGCGAGGATGCCGTCGCCGGCGACGTTCGAGACCTCGCCGCCGTAGTCCGAGATCAGCTCGCGGAAGAGCTTGATGGAGCGGGTTATGCGCTCGTAGTTCCGCTCTTCGCCCTGATCAACCAGGCGGCTGTACCCTTCGATGTCGGCGAACATGATCGCCGACAGTTTGCCTGTCGCCCCTGGGTCGGATGTGTTCATGTCCGCGCTACCAGAATTTGCATATGGCGGCGCCACCTCCGGCGCAGACTTCGCGGAGGGTGGCTCGCCACCCGCGCACTTCACATACTAGAATACAGAACACGCGGACTGATTGCATCCGCGCTTAGGCGACCGGCAGACGCGCACTTGCCCCGCCACAGCCCGCCAGGCCTCAGGCGCAGAGAATGAGCAGCGAGATTCCCTTCACGCTCCGACCGGCGACAATCGATGATTTTCCTCTCGCCGAGCGGCTCTACCTCGAGACGATGGAGCCGCTGTTGAGCCATATCGGGCACTGGGACCGCGAGGAGTTCGTCGGCCGCATCAAAGCGCTGTTCGACCCGGCTGCCGCCAAGATCATCATCGTCGACGGCGCGCCGGCGGGCTGGCTGCAGCTCGCCGAGGCGGACGGCGACATCAACATCGTGCAACTGCACCTGACCGCCGAAACGCGGAACCGCGGCATCGGCACGGCGTTGCTCGAAAATGTCCTCAATAGGGCACGCGAGACGGGCAAGACCGCCTCGCTGTCGTCGCCGCGCAACAACCGGGCGATCGAGCTCTACAAACGCCTGGGCTTCGTCGTCAGCCGGGACGACGGCGGCGGCATCATCGACATGATCTGGTGGCGCGACGACGAGGACGGTTCATAGAGACGCACTGGCGCCCGAGCGCGCCATTCGGCAATGAGGCCGTCGCGCTCTCGCCGGTCCGCCCTAAATGTCTCCGTCCACGCCACGCACGCTGGCACCGCGCACGCTCGCCCCGCGCACGCTGGCACCCCGGACGCTGGCGCCACGCACGCTGGCGCCCCTCACGCTCGCGCCGCGCACACTGGCGCCGCGCACACTGGCGCCGCGCACGCTGGCGCCACCCATGGCCATCATTTCTTCGCCGACTTCGATGTCCAGCAGCACTTGTTCGAGCATGCCGGCCTGGACGTCGAAGCGGATGGTGTAGTCGGCCTTGTCGTACGACCAGCCCTTCATGTCCTCCGCAAATTGGAAATCCATGGCCGGCAGCCCCGACAGCGACGGCCCGCCGGGGGCCCGGGCGGCGCGGTTGGCGGCGTACTTGCGCAGGCCCTGTCCGACGATCTCGGTCACATCGACGCCCGGCCCATGAACCAGGAAGTACGTCGGCGTCGGGATCTCGACGAAGGCGGTCTCATAGCTGAAGGCGTAAATGCGGGCGATGTGCGGCCGGTTCTCGTCGTCGGTCGTGTCGGTGTTGAGCTGCGACGCCAGCTGCTCGTTGCTCATCGGGCGCGGCACGACAAACGGATCGTGCCCGGCCTCGGCAACTTCGATGTGGGTCGTATTGTTTTTGTCTTGCCGCGTCTCCACGAAGGTCGCCACGAACGACCTTCCACCGTTCACGTCACCCGCCGTGACATTGGCGCGATCGCCCAGTTCCGCGTTCACGGCCCGCGGCTCAAGAACCAGCGCGTTGTTCTGAACGTCGACCCTGTAGATGCCATTCTCGACGGCGTTGGATTGGTCCTTCAGGAGCACCCGCCTGACGTCCGCATCGTTGAGGTTGACCCCGTCGATCTGTGCAGGCGGGTTTGCAGGGTCGACGTTGTCGGTCGACGCCGCGTGCACGTCATGGCCGGCAAGCTGGGGTCTGACGACCCGCAGGTCCTCGACGATACGGCCGAACAGCAGGACATTTGACGGGCTGAGCAGTGTTTCGGGCATATTCCATCCCCCCCGACCGGCGGCACGCAGGGCGCGCATGACGCCATACCCAATTGGATACCATGGGGCCCAGTGCACGATTATGTCACCCCCCGCTTGCGCGCGCAACCGACAATGCAACTCAATCGAGCGGCACGACCGTGCGCGACGAGTGCACGTGGCTCACGGACTTCTTTTTCGGAACGTGGGGGCCGGGCCGCACGGAGCCGATGCCGCGCCGCTCGCAGTTATGCATGATCGTCCGGCCAAAGCGCCCACCGGTCAGCTCGCGATCGACGCGCACAAGCGCGTGCATCACTTCTTCATAAGTCAGCTCGTCGGAATCGATCAGGCGCCAGGCGGCGGCAAGCAGGACGCCCATGAAGTCGCGCGCGTCGTCCAGCGCGGCGCGGAAGCCCTCGGGCTCCCGCGCATACCACTTGTCGAAGTCGTCCTGCAGTTCCAGGCCGTAGTCCGGATTGCCCTCCAGCCGGTCGGACAGGTCTTCCATCTCAGGTGGGATCAGCCCCAGGTCCAGCAGTGCCTCGTGGAAGGCGTCGACGATGGTGTCGAACACCGCGCCGGTCAGGGGCTGGGCCAGCTTGTGCTCGTCGCTCCAGCTGGCGGCGAAGTCGTCCATCACGCTGTCGTTGGCGGCAAAGCGGATCTGGTCGCCCTCGCCCAACTCGCCGAAGCGGGTGAAGCGGTTGACCGTGTAGAGGTTGCCGCTGGTGCGTGACAAGAGCAGCTCGCTCACGGAATTGAAGTGCAGCGAGGCCAATAGCGCCACCAGGTCGGCCGCGGACTCGTGAAATCCGTAGTACTCGGCGTTCTCGTCGTCGGGACCGGGCATGCCGACCATGCTGTAGACCAGCGCGTGGCCGATCTCGTGCGCGATGACGTCGAAGTTCAGGCTGAAGGGCTGCATCTCGCCGGACTTGTTCGGGACCTCGCCGACCTCGAGGAAGCCCCAGCCGATGATGCCGTTCTTCAGCGACGGCAGGACCGACAGCTCCAGCCGGTCGTAGTCCTTGGCGAAGTGCCACGGCACCGGGTGGCCGAAATAGTCCTCCCAGATGTCGAGCACGAAATGCGCGCAGCCGAAGACGTGCGCCGCCTCGAACGCGCGCGTGCCGGTCTCGATATGGTCGAAGTGGCCTTGCGCGTCCGGCATCGCCGGCGCCAGCGTCTCGCCGTGCCAGGGCGGCACGAACATGATCTGCTCGCCCTCGTCGGTCGCGTGGGAGCCGTAGGGCAGTTCCTTGCCCCTCGGCACCACCGCGTACATGCGGTCGTCCGAGGGTCCGGGCCCGATGCTGCCGGCCGGCGCCGCGAGCACGATCGTCTCGGGTTCGGTGATGCCCAACTGTCTGGGCGCCTGCGGATACAGGCGGAACCGCGCCCCGGTCTCCCCTCGCCAACGCCCCATGGCACGCTTCCGTGTCGCCACCCGAACGACCGGCCGGTCATTCAACTTTCGCGGGTCTTGCCTTGCGTGTACGCAAGCTCCCGGCGCAACAGCCTAACGAAGTCGTCGGTGCCGGCCAAGCCGAGCGTGCGCGCATGAGCGTCGACGTCGCGCGGCACCGGGCGGCCCAGGCGCTCGCCGAAGTGCCACTCCAGGAGCCGCCCGACCGGCGCCGCGGTCCGGGGGGCGTCGGCGCCGAGCGCCGCGGCCTTGTCGCGCGCCCGCGCCGCCAGCCGCGCGTAATCGCCGTCGAGCCGCAGCTGGTTGACGAGGCGCGGCCCCAAGCCCGCGGCGTGCGCGCGCAGCGCCTCGCCGACAGCGGCCTCGTCCTCCAGCAGCGCTTCCGTCGCCGCCGTGTCGGCGTCGTTCGCCTGCATCCACGCTTCCAGGTCGGCACGGCTCAGGAGGCCACGGTCGCCCATGAACCGCGCCTTCGCCTCGCGCCCGGCGCGGTCGCCGGGCACGCTGTCGGGCTCCACCGCGCCGGCGCGCAGCAGCGCGCGCTCGGCCAGCTCGCGGTAGCGCGGGCCAAGCAGGCGCAGCTCGTCGAGCACCGGCTGCAGATCGTCGGAATCCGGCCCTTCCGCGAGCCACGACGCGCCGGCCCACATCTCGGTGTGCTCGAAGCGGTAGTCGACGTTGAGCGGCGCCAGGTCGGTGCGCAGCACGTCCGCGACGGCGGCGACTAGCTCCAGCGCGTCTACCCGCTTCTGATCGACGACGCCGTCCGGCAGCCAGGCCTCGAGAGCAGCGATCCGGTCGGGCGGGACGCCGGCCGTCTCGGCCGCCTCGGCCAGGACCGTGCCCCAGGTGCGCTCGGCGTAGTACTGCGCCTTGGCGAGAACGGCGAGGCGCGCGGCGGCCGCGTTGTCGAGCACGCCCTCTGCCACGGCGCAGTCCAGCGTCGCCCGCACGTTCACCATCGGCTCGCTGACCGGCGGGAAGCCCAGTTCGGCGGGGCCGTGGGCGACGGCGACCTCGTCGTCGTCGATCAGCGTGCCGTCGCGATAGACGGCGAAGATACGGCCAACCCCGCGCATGCCGTAGCTGTGCAACTCCGCCGCCCGCAGCGCGCCCATGCTGGCGGCGCCGAAGACGTGGATGCCCGCGGCCATGGCCCAGAGGATCTCCTTGTGCCAGACCGAGGGCACGCCGTGAAAGTAGCCGTCGACCAGGGCGATCACGCGGGGACCGCGCTGGGCCGCGCGGTAGACGTCGCCCTGCGCCGCCGGCGGTTGCAGCACGAAGCCCTCGAGCGCCGCGGGCGCCGCACCGGCCAGCGTCGGCCCGGTGAACAGGACGGCCGTCATCGCCGCGCCGCGCGGCACCCTGCGCGCTCCCCCGGCACGTAGCCGTCGAAGTCGTCGGGACCCTCGAGGCCCGGCACGACGATGCGCACGACGGGCAAGTCGAAGTCGTCGCGCGTCAGGTCGATGCAGATCACCTCGTCGACGCCGACCGCACGCAGGCGCTGCAACACCCAGTCGACGTCGGCGTTGAAGGTGTCGTTGACCGTGTCGCCATTAGCGTCGTAGGCGCGGCCCTCCGCCGTGCCGAACACCAGCGACCGGGCCCAGGCGTTGCGGTCGGCCAGCATCGCCTCACCGTACTCGTCGTAGTCCAGATCGTCGCGCGCGCCGGCGATGTAGGTGGTGCGCACCTGGACCGCCTCCGTCAGCGCCCGCGCCAGCGCCACGCCGCGGGCCGGATGGCAGCCGGCGCCGACGCCGATATGGGCCAGGCGCTCGCTGCGGTCGGTGAGAATCGCGAGATAGGCCGGCACGCCGACGTCCGACGTGGTCTCCCAGATGCCGACGTCGAAGTCGGCGGCGTCGAGCTGGGCGATGAGGTCCCGGCAGTCCGGGTCGCTAATGCTCGCGGCAGCGACGCGGGTCTGGTCGCGCCGGCGCGGGTCGAGGCCATGCCACAGCGTCGTGGCGTCGCGCTCGATCACCTCGCAGAGCCCGTGCAACACCGCCTCCAGCCGATGGTTGCCCGACGCCAGGCCGTTGGAGCTGCTATTGAAGCAGCCGGAGCCCGGTGGCAGCGGCAGGGTGTAGTTCGCGCGCACGACCTCGTAGGGCGTCCAGACGCCCGCGCCGGAGATCACGTCGACGCCCTCGATCCACAGCATGGCAAGGTCGTCGTCGTAGCGGTCGCCGGCCTGGCGCGGCAGGCGCGCCACGTCGGCCAGCCGGCACGACCGCGCCAGATCCGCCGCACTGCCCAGCCTCAGCGGCCGGTCGATGTGCTCGGCATGGAACAGCTCGGCGGCCTCCATCAGGCCGGAGGCGATGGCCGCCTCGCGGTCGAGGCCCTTGCCCTGCGAGACGGCGACCGAGCGCGCGTTGGGCCGATAGACCGCGACGACCGGCACGCCGATGCGGTCGAGCCCGGTGACGTCGGCGACGCGGGTGATGTCCATGCGCGCCATCAGCGGCTCCAGGCGCGCGATCGTCGCCGCCGGTGCCACGGCGCGGTGGGTCCCGGCCCGGTAGGCCTTGCCGACGGGCGCCTCGCGCGCGGCGGGCCCGATCGCGTCCGCGCTCGCGATATCCGGGTTGCTCGATGCCTTGTTCATGGTTCCGCGACTGACGATAGCAGAACTGGTGCCCGGCGACCGCCCAGCCGGCCGCAAACCCGGCACTTTCCGCTTGCCGCGGTGACGGCAAAACGCCGTATAGTCGTTGCAGTCGTCAACAACCGAAAGGAGGTGATCCAGTGTCAAATTGTCGTGTGCGGCCGGCGGACGCCGGGAACTGGATCGACGCCTCTGCCGAGATCCGCGCCGCCTGACGCGGCGTCCCTTGCGATCCGTCGAGGACCGCAATCTGACAATTGAAGGGCCGTGCCTTGTGGGGTGCGGCCCTTCTTTGTGGGCGCCCCGGCATCCGCCCTTCCCCGCGCCCGGCGGTGCGCCTATAAGGCCGGCACCGCGAAGCCGGTTCGGGGGGAAGCCATGGGAATCGTCACCGACGTCGTGCTGCCGATCGCGCTGGCGTTCATCATGTTCGCGCTGGGCCTGGGGCTGACCTTCGCCGACTTCGCCCGCGTGGCGACGCGGCCGCGGGACTTCATCGTCGGCGCGTGCTCGCAGATCGTGCTGCTGCCCGTCGTCGCTTTCCTGCTGGTCAGCGTCTGGCCGCTGCCGCCGGAACTGGCGCTGGGCGTCATGATCATCGCCGCGGCGCCGGGCGGCGTGACCTCGAACCTGTTGACCGCCTTTGCGCGCGGCGACGTGGCGCTGTCGATCTCGCTGACCGCAATCGTCAGCCTGCTTTCCGTCGTCACAATCCCGATCGTCGTGGTGTTCGCCTACACCCAGCTGATCGGCGACGCGGCGGGCCGGGACGTCTCGGTCGTCGGTACGGCGCTCAGCGTCTTCGTCATCGTCACGATCCCGGTGCTGCTGGGTCTCGTCGTGCGCCGGTTCGCCGAGGGTTTCGCCCTCCGCTTCGAGCCCATGGCGCGCACTATTTCCGCGGTGCTGTTCGTCATCGTGCTGGCCGGCGCGATCTACCAGGAGCGCAACAACATCGTCGAGTACTTCGCCCAGGCCGGGCTGGTCACGCTGGTGCTGAACGTGGTGATGATGGCGCTGGCCTATGGGGTGGCCAAGGTCTTCGCCTCGGGTCTGCGCCAGCGCATCGCCATCTCGCTCGAGTGCGGCCTGCAGAACGGCACCCTGGCGATCGCTGTCGCGGCGCTGCTGTTCGGTGGCGGCCTGGCGACGGTGCCGGCGGCGACCTACAGCCTGATCATGTTCGCCACCGCCTTGGTCTTCATCGCCATCCTGCGCCGCCGGGTGCCGGTCGAGGCGGCCGCCGACGCGGTGACGTGACCGAGATCTACGTCGACGCCGACGCCTGCCCGGTGAAGGATGAGGTGCTGCGCGTCGCCGCGCGCCACGACCTGATCGTGCACCTGGTCAGCAACCGCTGGCACCGCGGCAACGACCCGCGCGTGCGCCGCGTCGTGGTGCCGGAGACGCCCGACGCCGCCGACGACTGGATCGCGGAACGCATCGGCCCGGGCGACATCGCGGTGACGACCGACATCCCGCTCGCCGCCCGCGCGCTCGAGGCCGGTGCATTTGCGCTGGGGCCCACCGGCAAGCCGTTCACCAAGGACTCCATCGGCATGGCGCTGGCGATGCGCGATCTGACGGCGCACCTGCGCGACACCGGCGAGCTGACCGGCGGCCCCCGGTCGTTCCAGCCGCGCGACCGCTCGCGCTTCCTGGAGGCGCTGGAGCAGATGGTGCGGGACGCGCGGTGAGCGGCTATTGCAGCGCCGCCCGGACCCGCTGCACGGCGACAACGATCGCGGTCACCACCGCCCCCAGGACGACGCCGATCAAGAGGTCCAGCGTCAGCGGCGCGATCGCGGACAGCAGGCCGCCGGCGCCGGGCAGTCCACCCAGGCCCTCGGCAACCGCGACGACAGCGTTGTGCAGCACCGGGATACCGTGGCTGAGGATGCCGCCACCGACCAGGAACATGGCCAGAGTGCCGGCGATCGAGAGCGCCTGCATCAGGTAGGGAGCGGCACGCAGGATGCCGCGGCCCAACCAGCGCTGCAGGTGCGCGACCGCGTCTTCGCCTTGCCGGCGCGTCAGGTACAACCCGGCGTCGTCGAGTTTGACGATCCCCGCCACCAGGCCATAGACGCCGACTGTCATCAGCAAGGCGATGCCGCTCAGCACGCCCACCTGGGTGACGAACGGCGCCCCCGCGACGATGCCAAGGGTGATGGCGATGATCTCCGCGGAGAGGATGAAGTCGGTGCGGATGGCGCCCTTGATCTTGTCCTTCTCCTGGGCCAGCAGCTCTTCGGGACTCGTCGCGGCGACCGCCAATGCGGCGTGATGCGCACCCTCTGCGGGGCCGGCGGGCGCAAACCAGTGCAGGACCTTCTCGAAGCCTTCGTAGCAGAGGAAGGCGCCGCCGAGGATGAGCAGCGGCGTGACGGCCCACGGCGCGAACGCGCTGATCGCCAGCGCCGCCGGCACCAGGATGGCCTTGTTGCGCAGCGAGCCCTTGAAGACGGCCCAGACCACCGGCAGCTCGCGGGAGGCCCGGACGCCGCTGACCTGCTCGGCGTTGACGGCAAGATCGTCGCCGAGCACTCCGGCGGTCTTGCGCGCCGAGAGCTTGGTCAGGATGGCGACGTCGTCGAGGATCGTGGCGATGTCATCGAGGAGAATCAGCAGGCCGCTGGCCATTCATCGGCTCCCCGTGGCCCCTGGCAGTGCTCAGCGGTAGTCCGGGTTGGGATAGTCGAAGCGGCAGCCGGCGTCCCATTCCGACCGCTGGTTGCCGTGCGCCGGCACGCCGCCGGCGTCCTTCAAGAGACGCGCCAGGTGCAGAAGGTTCCACGTCATGAACGTGGTGTTGCGATTGGTGAAATCGTTCTCCGGGCCGCCGGAGCCCTCGTCCAGATAGGACGGCCCCGGCCCGGCCGGGCCGATCCAGCCAGCGTCGGCCTGCGGCGGCACCGTGTAGCCCAGGTGCTGCAGCGAGTAGAGGATGTTCATGGCGCAATGCTTGACGCCGTCCTCGTTGCCGGTCACCAGGCAGCCGCCGACACGGCCGTAATAGGCGTATTGCCCGGCGTCATTGAGGATGTGCGAGTTGGCATAGAGCCGCTCGATGACTTGGGTGCAGACGGACGACTTCTCGCCGAGCCAGATCGGCGTGGTGAGAACCAGGATGTCGGCCGCCTCGACTTTTTTGAAGATCTCCGGCCAGTCGTCCTTGTCCCAGCCGTGCTCGGTCATGTCGGGCCAGACGCCGAAGGCGATGTCGTGGTCGACGGCGCGCACGGCCTCCACGGCGACGCCGTTCTTCTCCATGATCGCGCGTGGGATCCGGATCAGGCCGTCGGTGTGCGACGGCTCAGGCGACTTCTTCAGCGTGCAGTTGATGAACAGCGCACGAAGGTCCGAATAGTCGCGCGGCGCCTCGGCGCACCATTTCTCCTGCAACTCGTTCAGCATCGCCCCCTCCCCGGTTTGCGGTCGAGGTTAAGATAGGCGCACGGCAGGGCAAACACAGCCGGGACCGACCGCTCAGCCGGTCACCATTCCGCCAGCTCCAGGCGGTGGGTCATCGGCTCGCCGTTCGCCCGCTCGATCGGTTCGCCATCGTCGTCGAAGACCTGCACCAAGATTTCATGGTTGGCCCTGTCGACCTCCAGCCGGCAGAAGTTGTCGAGCTGGGTGAAGTTGCAGGCCTTGTAGTCCATGGAGAGGCCGTCGCCGAACGCGAACGTGTCCTCCTGGCCCTTGGCCCGGGAGTCGTGCACGAAGTCCGACGGCTCGCCGTCGGCGAAGGGGAAGGGCCAGTAGAAGGCCGACGACGTGACGCCGAAGGCTCTCAGCTTCGCGGCCGCGTCCGAGCCGGCGAAGGTGATCTCCGCGACGTTCGAGCAGTGGATGTCGCCGGAGAGAAAAACGACGTTCTGGACACCGTGCGCCACGAGGCACTCGAGGAGCGCAGTGCGCGTCTCGGGAAAGGCCGGCCAGGCGTCGCTCCGCTCCAGGCTGCCCTGGTTCGCCCGGCCGGTGCGGTCGGCCATGGCGTTGGGGGCGAAGACGTTCGACGAGACGATGAACTTCGGTACGTCGCCACGCTCCACCTGCTGGCGCGCCAGCCAGTCGAGCAGGCGCCTGAGCTGCCCCGGCTCGTCCGGGTCGGGCAGCGGCCGGCCCAGCATGTGGTTGTCGGTGATGTCGTCGGTCTCGCCCTTGATGCGCTGGGTGCGCGTGTCGAGGACGAAGAACGGGAAGCCCGCCGCCACGAACTCGTAGTGCAGGCGGCGGCCAAAGGTGCGCGGGCCGTGGCTCCACTGGTAGCTCATATAGGCGTTGATGGCGATGTTGAAGAGCGTGCGCTTGCGGCGCTTCTTCAGCCGGTCGCGCGACCAGTTGTCCTCGATCTCGTGGTCGTCGAGGATCATGTAGGTGGGCACGTGGCGCAGCAGCTTGCGCATGTTGCGCGAGCCGAAGGCGGCGACGTAACGCTCCTGGAACTCCTCGAACGTGTCGGCGAGGCCAATCGGCAGCGCCCGGCTGAACATGTCGGCGTAGATCTGGTCGCCGGCCATGAGGACGAGGCGCGGCCGCCTGGCGTCGTCCTCGTTCAGCGCCTGCGCGCACATCGGCCCGAAGATGCGGTCGGCGCGCTTCACCTTCCACAGGATGCCCGGATAGCGACAGGAGCCGAGCAGGAAGCTGAGGCTCTCGGCTGCCGTACCGGGGTCGGCGGGGAAGGTGCGGAAACGCGCCACCGCGCGGTCCTCATGGCGCTCCACCAATGCCGCGAAATCTTCGCGCCAGACCGTCGGGTCCGGCAGCTTCGCCCGCAGGTCGTGGTTCTCGAGGGTCTCGTCGTCGTCCAACGGGTCGTCGATGGTCAGCGTGCCCATGCAGACGCCGTAGGCCGTGTCCGGCGCCAGTTCGTAGGGCTCGTCCTCGGGCCGCGCGCCGAGGCCGGCGTCGGCGCCCAGATTGAAGGTGCCGGTGCGGTCGAACTCGCGGTGCAGGCGGAAGTAGAAGATCGGGGCGTCATCGCCGAGCGGCTGCCCGTCCCGCTCCAGCACCGTGACGACGCCGACCGTGCGGCGGTCGGAAGCGAGCTTCGAACCCGCGTCCTCGGGGTCGCCGGCGCGGATCCACAGGCGGCAGGTGGTGTCCGTGGTGTGCCCGACGATGGGCCCCAGGCCCGGCGGCCGCAGACTGCTCATGCCCCGTCTCCCCTCTCATGTCTGTCGCGGCAACCGCCCGGCGCGCAGATTGTCCGCCGTTCGGAGGGCCGCGTCGAGAGGTTAGAACACGCGCCGGTTGCGGCATCGCTCGCTATGGCAGATAGCCGGACGGGACGCCCACGCTGGGGCGGTCCACGTCGATGACGGCCGCCGAGACCGGACACGGCAACTCGGTATGGCGCTCGGCCTTGGCCAAGACGTCGGGGAAGTGCTCCTGGGCGGTCTGACGTCCTGGCAGATCTCGGGCCGCTTCGGAGTTCAACAACGCGACAAGCACGTCGAGCGTGCGTCGTGCCTCGTCGAAGGCTCCCGTCTGCGCATGGGTCAGCATCACTTGTGCAAGGGCTTCAGCGCGGAATCCGACGTATTCGTCCTCGTCTCGCGCGGTTCGCATTTCGTATTCGATCCATGGCGCGTGGTACGGCCGGAAGCTGCGGCAGGCCGGAACGAAGCGCCCGTCGACGCGGACCGATACCACCGGCAAGAAGGACCTGCCGCGCCCCGTGTATCGAAGAACCCGGTCCAGCCGTCGTCGACACTGATGGCCTCGTACGTGCCGTCGCCGTCGAGGTCGCGCATGTCGATCAGACGTCCCGCGGCGTCAGGCGTGATATCGACTGTGTTTCGCTTCATTTGAATGAGGCGAAGGCTAGACCCGATGGCGGCCGTGCCCATGCTCAGCACGCCGACGACAGCCACCGGCGCCTCGCCCGGGAACAGCCCCTGGCCCGACGTGTGGTTCAGTTCGACGGAGTCCTCGGTGAGCGTTCGGTAGTAGTAGAGGCGCGCGCGACCGTCGGCGTCATGGGCAAACCTGTGAAACTCCACCCGCGTCGTTCGCGAAGTCCAGTGCAGTTCGCCCCAAAACGTCGCCACGTACCGCCGGCCGCCGGCCCCGTCGAACAACGCGACGGAGTCCAGCCGCCAGTCCCGCGGTCGGTTTGCCTTCAGCACATCCTGCATTTGCTGCAGCCACGGCGCCGCGTCAGCGCCGAAGTGCATGCGGTCGCTGGGCTGCAAACCGTCCCGCAGCGCTGAGGACGTATAGGTCGGTAAGAACTCTTCTCGCGAGCCACCGTCTTCGCCGTAGACGTGGCTTGAGAATGCCGAGAATAGCGCGACGAGTGTGGCGGTCCCGACACCGTGGCGAAAGGCCGATATCAGTCCAATGGTCGACGAGGGTGCCAATTGCTCATTCCAGACTACGAGCCATCCGCTTGTGCGAGAATCGCAGTCAACTGCGGCCGCATGACGGCAACGTCTAGACCGGACCGGACTGATCAAGTAGGCGGCCGGTACGCTGTGGCGGGGGGTCGGTGACCAGCCGACAGGCCACGCCAGATCGTGTCGCTCGACCTCCTGACTATCGATAGTCCTCGAACCGCAGATAGTCGGACCGGGAATCCGCGCCCGGGTGCATGCCTTGGATGACGGCGGCCAAGACCGGACAGGGCAGATCGGCATAGCGCTCAGCCCTGGCCAACACGTCCGGGAAGTGATCCAGCGCGGCTTCACGCCCGAGCAGCTTGCGGCCGTCGTCGGAGTTCAAGAGCGCGATGAGCGTGTTGAGCATGGCCCTCGCCTCGTCGAAGGCGCCGGTCTGGGCGTGGGTCAGCATGACCTGCGTCAGCGCCTCGGCGCGAAAGCCCACGTACTTGTCCGCGTCTCGCGCTATCCTCATCCTATGGTCGTTCCAGGGAGCATGGTACGGCCGAAAGCGGCGGCACGCCGGGACGAAACGCCCGTCGACGCGGGCCGACACCACCGGCATGAAGGGACCGGCCGCGCCGCGGGTGTCGTAGAATCCTGTCCAGCTGTCGTCGACGCTGATAGCCTCGTAGGTGCCGTCGTCGTCGAGATCGCGCACATCGACCAGCCGTCCGGCCGCATCGGGCGTGATATCGACAGTATTGCGTTTCATCTGGACGAGGCGGAGGCTTGAACCGGAAGCGAGCGAGCCTTGGTTCAACAAGCCGAACACTGCTACCGGAGCTTCCCCTGGAAACAGTCCCTGGCCAGAGGCTGCGTGCAACCTCACGACGTCGTGCCGGTAGTACCGGTAGTAGTGAAGTTTGAGTCGCCCATCGGCATCGCGCACGGCGCCATGAAACTCGATCCGCGGCGCCCACATCGAATTCCCGCGCCAGATCGTCGCCAAGTATTGCCGGTCGTCCGTCCCCTCGAATAGGGCGACGACGGCCGGCCGCCATGCCGGCGGCCGGTTCGCTTTCAGGACATCGAGCATCTGGGGCAGCCACGGCGCGGCGTCGGCACCGAGCCTCATGCGATCGCTGGCCTGGACATTCTGGTCCAAGCAAACGGACGTCGTGGTCGGCAGATAATCCATGGAGGAATCGGCATCGTCGCCGACCGCCTGACTCGCGGGCAAGAGCAGTGTCCCGGCCAATACGCCGGCCCGAGCGCCTCGACCGAAGACTGCCCAGATCCCAAACCGTGAGGGTGGTGCCATATCTCAATCCCCGCACACGACTTGTCCGAATGCGTGAGGGTCGCAGATGACTGCGGCCGCACGACGGCGTGCGTAGGGCGGGATTGAGCCGATCCGGCGACGGGCCGATGTCCGCCGCCTCAGACCCGCGCCGTGCCCTCCGCCAGCGCCGCGAGCTTGGCGTAGGCGATGTCGGGGTCGACGGCCCCAAAGCCGGCAAATGTGCCGAAACCGCAGTCCGAGCCGGCGATGACGCGCTCGCGGCCGACGATGTCGATGAACCGGCCGATGCGCTGGGCCACCAGCTCCGGGTGCTCGACGAAATTGGTCGTCGAGTCGATGACGCCGGGGATCAGTATCTTGTCGTCCGGGATCTCGGCCTTGCGGTCGCGGAATACGGTCCACTCGTGGCCGTGCCGCGGATTGGAGGTCTCGAACAGCACGTAGCGCGCCTTGGTGGACATCAGCGCCGCGAACACTTTGTCCATGCCGATGTCGCAGACGTGCGGGCCCTCGTAGTCACCCCAGCAGATATGGACGCGCACCCGCTCCGCCGGCACGTCGCTGAGCGCGTGGTTCTGCGCCTCGACGTGCGCCTCCGCCTCCTTCACGAACTCGGCGTCCGAGAGGTCGGTGAAGAGCATGTGGCGCGACAGCGCCAGGTCCGGGCAGTCGAGCTGCAGGTCCAGGCCGGCGGCGACGATGGCCTCGTATTCGCCCTTCATGGCCTCGGCCAGCGCCTCCAGATAGGCGGCGCGCGACGGATAGTGCCGGTTGGGCAGGAACAGCGAGATGACGCCCGGCGACGCCGCGTTCATGAAGCCCCGCGCGACGCCGTGGGCCGCCATCGCCGCTTTCAAGTGCGCGATGTCGGCCGCGAGCTCGTGGTCGTCCTTGGGGGCAACGGGGCCGGTGCAGCACGGCCGGGCGTATTGCGGCGTGCCGCCCTCCGTCGCCAGGCGTTCGAGGAATCCCGGGAACAGTTTCAGGTCGGCGGGCGCGTTGCGCTCGCTGTCGCCGGAAAACCCGGTGTAGCGGTCCTTGACGTAGGTCGCGTAGGAGATCTTCGAGGTCTCGCCGTCGGAGACGATGTCGATCCCGGCCTCGGCCTGACGGCGCACGGTTTCAGCCGCCGCGGCAGCCATGCAGGCGTCGAAGGCGTCACGGTCAACATCTTCCCCGCGTTCGCGGGCGAAGATGAAGTCGACGACCGCCTGACTGCGCGGCAGCGAGCCGACATGGGTGGTCAGGATCTTGCTCATGGCTTCCTCACATCAGGCGGCGCGTGGCGCCGGCCGGGTCGTCGGTGTCGCGCACCCGGAACAGGCTCGCCTCGCCCGTCATGCTGGGCGCCAGCGTGCGTTCGAGGCTCGGCGGCACGGCGCAGGTGTCGCCCGGCGCCAGCACCGTCTCGCCGTCCGCCCAGCCGAGCCGCCAGTGCCCGCGCATGATCATCAGCACCTCGTGCCGCTCGGACGTATAGGGCGTCGCCGCGATCGAGCCGCGGGAGAGGAAATCGACCTCGAAGCCCGGCCGGTCGGCGATCAGTGCATCTTGGCCGATCACCCTGGCCGGCGCGTCGGCGGCCAGGGCCATCATGTCCCAGTAGCGCGCCACGAAGTCCGGCACCACGTCGGCTACCGGCGGCTCGGGGAAGACCGCGAGCTCGGCCTCGGTCAGCAGCGGCATGGGGGCAATACCGTCCGGCAGCGCCTCGCCGCGTTTCGTGTCGTAGAGCTGGCCGTTCTCGCCCAGCACCAGGCCGTGGGCCTGCGCCTCCTCGATCACCTGGGGCGCCCAGACGACACCGCCCCCGGCGTCGTCGCCGCCGAGCATCGCCATGATCATGCCGTAGTCGGTGCCGACGTTCTCGAAGCCGCGGAAGACGCCGGTCGGGATGTTGAAGATGTCGCCCTCCGCCAGCACCACCTCGCCGGCGTCGCCCCAGCGGCCCCAGAAGAAGCGCCAGCGGCCCGTCAGTACGAAGAACGCCTCCGCCGTGCGGTGGGTGTGCAACGAGTTGCGGCAGCCCGGCGGCTGGCCCGCGGCGCCGATGTTGAAACCGGGGGTGTCGGCGATGTGCACGTGCTGGTCCGCGCTCTCCGAGACGCCGGCGCCGATGATGGTGAAGTTCTCCTTCTTGTCGGAGCCGGGCGTGTGCGCGTCGATGAAGGCCGTGCGGCACGGCTTCAGATCGCCATAGCGGACGATGCGGGCTTCCATCTCCTGCGGCGTCATCGCGCTCATCCCGTCTGCAGGTTGATCTGCTTCCAGATCGCCGTTTCGTCGTAGAGCACGTACTCGCGGCGCAGGCCCCAGGGGCCGAACTCCGCATGGGCGGCGCCCATGACGTAGACGTCCGCGCCCGTCGGCGCCCCGAAGGCGCCCCAGCCGTCGTGCTTGCCGGTGAGGCTCCAGCGCAGCGCGGCGCGCGGCGGCATCAGCGGGTCGTCGCGGCCGATGCGGTGCTCGATGCTGAACGCGGCCGACGGGAAGCTGGCGCGCAGGCCCAGCCAGAAGCGGTCGGCGTCGACATGGCTGTGACCGGTCACGCCGCCGGGGTATTCCAGCTGGCAGGCGCGGTCGTATTCGGCCGGGATCACGGCCATGTCGCCGGCCATGACGCGCGACAGGATGTCGGCGTACTTGGCCCCCCACGGGTCGTCATTGCCGCGGCCGCGATAGGGGCCGGGCACGTCCGCGTCGGGCGTGAAGGGGCGCACGCAGCGCTCCGGCCCGCCTTCGCGCGCGATCAGGTCGCGGGCGTAGTCCCGGGGCTGCCAGCCCAGCTGGCGCACGATGGCGCCCTGGTCGCGGATCAGCCACTCGTCGTCGATCTGGTTCGCGATGGCGTGGCAGTCGGCGATGATGCGATAGGCGAGGCGCTTGCCCGTCGCCTTGCCGTAGATGCCGTCGGCGCGGTGCGTCGCGGTCGAGAACAGGCGATGCGACGACAGCATGCCGTCCTCGGGCGTGCCGGACCAGATGACGTCCTCGCCCAACAGCGTGCGGTCGGGGAACTCGGCCAGCGTCGCCAGCGTCGCGGCGATGACGGCCTTGTTGCCGACCACGAGCGAAGTGGGCGAGCGCACCGGGATGTCTTCGGTGTAGTAGCGGTGCAGGGTGGCGACGCCGCGGTCTTCCCAGATCTCCTTGGTGATGCCGATGATGTAGTCGGGGAAGTCGCGCCAGCGCGGGTCGAAGCCCTTCATTCGCTCCATCCTTTAGGCACGCGGGCAGAGCCGCGCACCATCAGCGGCCCGGCGATGGCGACGCGGCGCGGCTCGTCGACCCCTTCCTCGATGCGGTCGAGCAGGATCTCGACCGTGGCGTCGATCATGCGGTTGGTCGGCTGGCGCACCGTGGTGAGGTCATAGCTGGGCCACGCCGCCTGCGGCACGTCGTCGTAGCCGACGACCGAGACGTCGGCGGGTACGCCGAGACCCAGCTCATGGCGCAGCACGTCCATGACCGCGATCGCCATATGGTCGTTCGCGACGAACACCGCGTCGGGGCGGCGCCTGGCCGGACGGTCGAACAGCGCGCGCGTTGCCGCCTTGGCCGTCTCGAAATTGTAGTCGCCCACCGCCCGGTCGAAGAGCGCGGCGCCGGCGTCCTTGAGGCCCTTGACGAAGCCCGCCTCGCGGTCGCGGTTGGTCGAGGCGCCCTCCCAGCCGGCGATGTAGGCGATGCGCCGGTGCCCGCCGGCGACGAGGAAGCGGGCCACGTCGCGCCCGCCCCGGACGTTGTCGGAGGTCACGGCCGAGAGTCGCCAGTCGTCCTGCGAGCGGTTGAACAGCACCACCGGCACGCCGGCCGCGTCGCACTGCGCGGCCAAGTCCGAGGACAGCGCCACCGACGCCATCACCAGCCCGTCGACCTGGTAGTCCAGGATCTCCTGCAGCACGTGGTCGATGTTGCCGCGGGTCTGCGGCGCCATGAAGACGAGGCTGTGGTAGCCCGTCTCCTGCAGCGCGTTGGACAGCTTCTCCAGCGCCATGGGGTAGAACTGGTTGTCCAGATAGGCGACGACGACGCCGATGATGCGCGAGCGGCCGCTGATCAGCGAGCGGGCGAGCGCGTTCGGGCGGTAGCCGAGCGCCTCGGCCGACTTCGTCACCTTCTCGCGCATCGTCGCCGAGACGCTGGCGCCCGGCGTGAAGACGCGGCTGACCGCCGACTGTGAGACGCCCGCGTGGCGCGCGACGTCGCTGGATGTCACCGCCTCCCGCGCCATCACGCCGCCGTCCAGCCGCCGTCGACCATCAGCGCGGAGCCGGTGACCAGCGCCGACGCGTCGGAAGCGAGAAAGACCACCGCGCCCATGACGTCCTCGACGTGGCCAATCCGACCCAACGCGATCTTCGACATGACCTGAGCCATGAAGTCCTCGTCGGCCAGAAACGGCTTGGTCATCGGCGTTTCGATGAAGGTCGGGCAGATCGTATTGACGCGGATGCCGTGGGGGCCCAGCTCCCAGGCCATGGCCTTGCTCAGGCCCTCGATGGCGTGCTTGGTGGCGCAATAGACACTGCGCCGCGGCCCGCCGACATGGCCCATTTGCGAGCCGGTGTGGATGATCGAGCCCGTGAGGCCCGCTTCGATCAGGCCTTTCGCCACCGCCTTGGCCACGAACAGCGCCGCGCGCACATTGGTGCCGGCGACGAGGTCGTAGTCCTCTTCCGTCACGTCGACGAGCGACGCCGGGCGGTTCAGCCCCGCGTTGTTGACCAGAATGCGGAACGGCCCGCGGTCCGCGACCAGCGCCTCGACCGCCACGACGTCGGTGACGTCGACCGTGGCGGCCTCGGCCGCGCCGCCGCGCGCGCGGATCGCCTCCGCCGCGGCCTCGATCTCCGATGCGGTGCGCGCGGTCAGCACGACCTCCGCGCCGGCCTCGGCCAGCGCCACCGCCATGGCGGGGCCCAGGCCGCGCCCGGCGCCGGTCACCAGCGCGCGGCGGCCGTCCAGTCTGAAGCTCGGTGTGGTCGGCAGGTCCATGGCGTCTCGCGGGGCTTCCCGGAGGACCGGCTCAGGCCGCGTCGACCGCGCTGTAGGGCTCGATGTTGCGCCGGCCGTAGCGGCGCACGCGGATATTGGCCTGCTCGCCGTGGCCGGCAAAGCCCTCCAGTGCGCAGAGCCGCGAGCAGTACTCGCCGACCATCGCGCTGGCCTCGTCGGTCAGCACCTTCTGATAGGTGCAGGTCTTGAGGAACTTGCCGACCCACAGGCCGCCGGTGTAGCGCGCCGCCTTCTTGGTCGGCAGCGTGTGGTTGGTGCCGATCACCTTGTCGCCATAGCTGACGTTGGTGCGCGCGCCCAGGAACAGGGCGCCGAAGTTGGTCATGTTGGCGAGGAACCAGTCGTCGCGGTCGGTCATCACCTGGACGTGCTCGGAGGCGATCCCGTCGGCGATGCGCAGCATCTCGTCGTAGTCCTCGGCGACGATGACCTGGCCGTACTCGGCCCACGCCGTGCCGGCGACCTCGCCCGTCGGCATCAGCGGCAGCAGGCGCTCGACCTGGGCAATCGTGTCGTGGGCGAGCTTCTCCGAATTGGTCAGCAGCACGGCTGGCGAGTTGGGGCCGTGCTCGGCCTGGCCCAACAGGTCGACGGCGCAGAGCTCGCCGTCCACCGTCTTGTCGGCGATCACCAGCGTCTCGGTCGGCCCGGCGAACAGGTCGATGCCGACGCGGCCGAAGAGCTGCCGCTTGGCCTCGGCGACGAAGGCGTTGCCGGGGCCGACCAGCATGTCGACCGGGACGATCGTCTCGGTGCCCAGCGCCATCGCACCGATCGCCTGGATGCCGCCGAGCACGTAGATCTCGTCCGCCCCGGCCAGGTGCTGCGCCGCGACGATCGCCGGCGCCGGCCGGCCCTCGAACGGCGGCGCGCAGGTGGCGATCCGCTTCACGCCCGCCACCTTGGCGGTCAGGACCGACATGTGCGCGGAAGCCAACAGCGGGTACTTGCCACCGGGCACGTAGCAGCCGACGGAGTTCATCGGGATGTGGCGATGGCCCAGGATGACGCCCGGCAGGGTCTCGCGCTCGACGTCCTGCAGCGACGCCCGCTGGATCTCGGCGAAATTGCGCACCTGCGCCTGGGCGAACTCGATGTCGGCAATGTCCTTGTCGCTGAGCCGATCGAGGCAGGCGCGGATTTCCGCCTCGGAGAGCCGGTAGTCGTCGCGGTCCCAGCCATCGAACTTGATCGACATCTCGCGCACGGCCGCGTCGCCACGCGCCTCGACGTCGGCCAGCGCCGCCTCGACGGTCGCGCGCACCTGGGCGTCGGCCGCGGCCACCGCTTCGGCGTCGCGGCCCCTCTTCAGATATGTCGCCATGTCGCGTGCTTTCCCGTGTCTTACGCCGTCGCCGGCGGGCGCGGCGGGGCCTTGTGGCCCGCGTCGTATTCCTCCCAGCCATGGCCGTCGAACGGATCGACGCCCAGCTGGCGCATCACATGGGGAAAATCGACCATCACCCAGTTGTCGACGATCTTGCCGTCGACGACCTTCCAGAAGTCCATGTAGCGGATCTCGACCTGCCTGCCGGTGGGCGGGATGCCCATGAACTCGCCGGAGTGCACGGCGTGCTGCGCGCCGAAGGCGGCGGCCCACTCGCCCATGTAGAGCCGCGCCTCGTCGATGCAGACCTTGTCGGAGAAGGCCGCCTGGAACGGTCGCTGCCAGTTGTCCTGAAACGCGCGCACGCCTTCCTTGACGCCGCAGCCGGCGTTGCCGCGCCAGACGAAGTCGTCGGCGAAGAAGTCGCCGATGCCCTCGATGCGGTGCTCGTTCAGCGCGTCGACCATGGCCTCGATGACGCGACGGGTCTCGGCCGTTTTGCTCATGTCGGTGTCGGCGCTGAGCCGGGCCTGATGCGCCGCCACGGCCTTCATCCCGCTCATCCCTTGACCGCCCCGGCGGTCAGGCCGCTGACGATCTGGCGCTGGGACACCATGACCAGCAGGAACAAGGGTGCCGTGATCGAGACCGCGGCGGCGACGGCCTCGACCTGGTCGGTCGTCGTCGTCTCGCGGTTGAAGTAGCCGGCGATGGCCGGGACCATCGTCTGGTTCTGCGCGTCGAGCAGCAGCGAGGTGACCAGGTAGTCGTTGTAGGCGAGCAGGAAGCTGAACAGCCCCGTGGTGATCACGCCCGGCCACATCACCGGCATGATGAGCCAGCGAAAGGCCTGGAAGTGGGTGCAGCCGTCGACCCGCGCGGCCTCGTCCAGGTCCATCGGGATGTTCTGGAAGAACGAGCGCAGCATCCAGATCGTGAACGGCTGGTTGATCGACACCAGCACCGCGATCACCGCCCACGGCTTGCCGTAGAGCGTCGGCGCCGCCTCGCCCAGGAACGGCCGCAGGAGCTCCGCCGAGTTGATGAACGGCGGCAGGTAGCCGGCGACCAGCACGGAGTGCGGCAGCGCCCGGAAGACCAGCCCGACGATGAGGATCCAGAAGGCGAGTTGCGAGCCGGAGCGGGCGAGGCCGTAGCCCGCCAGCGTGCCGACCGTGAGCGAGATGGTGACGACGCCCGTCGTGACGATCAGCGAATTGATGAAGTTTCGGTAGAACTCGTTGTCGACCCAGACCGCCTGATAGTGCTCGGTCGTCAGGCCCAACAGCGGCACGCCCAACGGGCCGAGGAGGCCGTTCAGCACGCCGAGCACCGGCGGCAGGAGGCCGAAGAAGACGGCGACGAAGGCGAACCCGAAGAGCGGCGGCCCCAGGATCCAGCCGAGCCAGTTGCGGCCGCCCGGCGAATATCGCGCGATGGCCCCCGGCAGCCAGCGCACGGCCAAGCGCACGGTGAACCACAAGACGGCGACGCCGACGACGATGTCGAGCACCGAGAGGCCCTTGCCGGCGGCCCGCGTCTCCGGCCCGAAGATGACGGCGAGCGGGTTCGCGGCGAAGGAGTCCACCGGCACCTTGAAGCTCATCACCATGATCCAGAACAGCGGGAAGGCGGCGAGCAGGCACCAGAGCACGAGGAAGCCGTTCGACGTCAGGCGCAGCGCCAGGGGCTGGCGCATGGCGATGGGCGTGTTCATCGGCTGGCCCCCCGGTGGTCGCGCCAGGTGCGCATCAACAGGGGGATCAGCAGGATGACGATGCCGATCATCGTCAGCATGGAGCTGGCCGAGGCGCGGGAGATCGAGCGGTTGCCGCTGTCGTCAGGGGTCAGGAAGTCGTAGGTCAGCCACTGCAGCGAGATCACGTGGCCCTGGCTGGTGAAGCCGACGATCTCCTCGAAGACGCGGTAGGCGTCCATCAGGTGGATCAGCGAGATGAAGATGATCAGCGGCATCAGGTGCGGGATGACGACGTAACGCAGCCGCTCCCAGCGGCTGGCGCCGTCGATGATCGCGCTCTCAAGCGTGTCCTGGTTGACCGTCTGCAGCCCGGCGTAGAACACGACGAAGGCGAAGGGTGCGACGTGCCAGACGCGGTAGCACAGCATCAGGATCTCGATCGTCCAGCCCTGCGCGAACATGGCGATGTCGCGCTCCAGCCACCACTCCAGGAACGCGGTCATGATGCCGTCGCCGATGAACAGCCAGCGGATCGACAGCGCGCCGATCACCGGCGTGATGATGAAGGGCAAGAGCGAGACGAAGATGATCGGACCGCGCACGGCGCGCACCGTGTTGTTGACCACCACCGCGATGGCGATGCCCATGCCGATGACCAGCGGCAGCGTGATGAGCGTGAAAGTCAGCGTGAAGCGCAGCGCCGCCCAGAAGTCGATGGTCAGCAGCTCGCGGATTTTCCACTCGCTGAGCGCCGCCAGGGCGCGGTCGGGCTCGATGACGTTGCGGTAGCTGTCGAAGCCGACGAACGTGGTCTCGGTGACGGTTTTGCCGTTGCCGTCCAGCACCGGCCGGGTCTTCAGCTCCGTCACGCAGGTCTGCTTGAGGAAGCCCGGCGTGCAGGTCTCGACCTCCACCGTCTCCAGCACGTTCTGGGTCAGGTAGAAGCTCTGCATGAACACGCTGACCAGCGGCGCCGCGATGAAGAGGAACATGAGGAAGACCGACGGGCCGACGAAGGCCGCGAACGTCTTGAATCTCATGAGCCCCTCCCTCGCCGCCGGCCGCGTTTCCGGGGGGCCCCTGGAGGCCCCCCGTCGCTATCGCTACTTGACCATCCCGGCTTCCTTTGCGGAAGTCAGGTAGGCGGCCTCGACGTCCGCGAGCGTCGTCGCGGCGTCCTTGGCGCCGGTCAGGTAGTCGCCGACGCCGTTGCCCAGTGCGGTGTGCATCAGGCCCATCTGCGCGCTGGCCGGGTACGGCACCGCGCCGCCGGCCGCGGTCTCCGCCGCGCCCATGGCGATCGGGCCGGGCACATAGCCATCGATCAGCCAGACGGCGATGTCGTTGTTGGCCTGGACCATCTCCTTGCTGAGCCCGGCCATGGCCACCCGAAATGCGGCGTCGGCCTCTTCGTCGGAGATGTTCTTGGCGATGACGATACCGTCCCACCACAGGGTCGAGGCGGGCCGCTCGCCGGCGACCGCGGCGGGTGCCGAGGCCATGACGACCTTGCCGACGACCTGGCTCTCGGCCGGATCGTCCATGGCACCGGCGCGGCTGGCCTACAGGTTGGCCATCGCGATCTTCTGCTGCTGGAACTGCTGCTGCACGTAGGTGGAGTCCGAAACCAGGTATTCCGGGTCCATGTAGGCGGTCAGCTTCTTCATCGTCTCCAGCGCCGCGACGCCCTGGGCGTTGTTGATCGCGGGCTGGTTGCCGGGGCCGAAGAACGCGCCGCCATAGCCGAGGTACATGTTCACGAAGTCCTCGGCCAGGTTCCAGCCGGTCTTGTAGGTGCCGCCCAGCGGGTAGTCGACGACGCCAGCGGCCTTTATCGTCTCGGCCGCGGCCAGCACTTCGTCATAGGTCTTGGGCACGGCGATGCCGAGCTCGCCCAGGATGTCCTCGCGGTACATCAGGTGCTGGGTGTTGACCATCATGGCGACGGCCATGACCTTGCCGTCGATCTTGATGAGCTGGTTCGGCGTCAGTTTCTGGCCGTACTTCGCGACCAGGTCGTCGAGCGGCCGCACCGTGCCCTCGTTCAGCAGCGGCACCAGCGTCGCGTTGGCGACACCGCCGATCTGGTAGAGCGCCGGGTTCGCCGCGAAGGCCGCCGGCTGCTTGATGCGGAACTCCTGGTCCAGTTCGGCTTCGAAGTTGCCGCATTCGGCCATCGCCGACGTCGCGGCCTTCCAGGCCTCGAAACCGGCGCTGAGCGATTTCAGCGGCACCGTGTTCTGGAAGTCGCAGGCGGCGTAGGCGCCGGTGCTGACCAGCGAAATCGCCCCGGCCAACAGTAGGTTTCTCACAAGCATTTCAGGCCTCCCATTTTGAATCGGCGGATGTGGTCGCGCCACAGCGCCGATGTCTCAAGTTGCGTCGAGCCGCGCACCCGTTTCGTGGTCGAACAGGTGGCAGATTTCGGCGGGTACCGAGATCGCGACCTGCTCACCGATCTCCACCCGATAGTCCTTTGACGCCTTGACCGAGACCAGGGTGCCGCCGGCGCGCACCGTGATCATGGTGGCGTCGCCCAACAGCTCCATGGTGTAGACCTCGGCGCCGATCTCGCCGTCGCCGACGCTGACCGCGGCGTCCTCGGCCCGCACGCCGAGCGTGATCGGGCCGTCGGGTCCGTTCAGCCCGGCGACGCGCACGTTTGCGGCGGTGAAGACGCCGCCCGCGAGCGTGCCCTCCATCAGGTTCATGGCCGGCGAGCCGATGAAGCCGGCAACGAAGGTGTTGGCGGGATTGTCGTAGATGTCGGTCGGTGTGCCGACCTGTTGAACCACGCCCTGGTTCATCACCACGACGCGGTCGGCCAGCGTCATCGCCTCGATCTGGTCGTGGGTGACGTAGATCGTCGTCACCTTCAGCTCGTGCTGCAGGTTCTTGATCTGCGCCCGCGTCGAGACGCGCAGCTTGGCGTCCAGGTTCGACAGCGGCTCGTCCATCAGGAACACGGTGGGCTCGCGCACGATGGCGCGGGCGAGCGCGACGCGCTGGCGCTGGCCGCCAGAGAGCTCGGCCGGCTTGCGGTGCAGGAAATCGGTCAGCTCCACCATCTCCGCCGCGCGCATCACCCGCGCGTCGTGCGTCTCCGGGTCGACCTTGCGCACTTTCAGCGGAAAGCGGATGTTTTCGTAGACGTTCATGTTGGGGTAGAGGCCGTAGGACTGGAACACCATCGCCACGTCCCGGTCCTTGGGGTCGAGCTTGTTGACGACGCGGTCGCCGATGACGATCTCGCCCTCGGTCGCGTCCTCCAGCCCGGCGATCATGCGCATCGTCGTCGTCTTGCCGCAGCCCGAGGGGCCGAGCAGGACCAGGAACTCCCGGTCGGCAATCGTCAGGTCGAATTTGTCGACGCCAATGAAGCTGCCCCAGCGCTTCGACACGTTCTGGAGCTGGATTTCGGCCATCTCTCCCCCCCTAGCAAGCGTATCGACGAGCCGATTTTGCATACGCTTGCAAAAACACTAGACGGCAGGGCGGTCCTTTGGCAAGCATGATCGTTGGCGCCTGCACGCATTCCCCGGCAAGGACCCCGACATGAGCGACTTCCGCGCCACGGCGCACGGCTTCCTGAACCGCATGATCGCCGCGCCGGAGGACGAGTTGGAGGCGCTGCTGGCGGCCAATCTGACGCCCGACACGGTGTGGGACGTGGCCCACCCGGTCGGCCGGCTGGAGGGGCCCGAGGCCGTGCTGGAGGGCCTGGTTCGGCCGCTGCGCCGCGCCCTGCCCCACATCCGCCGGCGCGACGAGATCTTCGTCGGCGGCCGGAACACGCGCGGCCCCGGCGACTGGGTCGCCGCCGTCACCCACTATGTCGGCACCTTCGAGGCGCCGCTCTGCGGCATCGCACCCAACGACCGGCTGGTCTTCCTGCGCTCGGGCGAGTTCTACCGCGTGGAGGACGGGCGCATCGCCGAGGCCAAAATCCTCATCGACTTCCTGGACCTATTGCGCCAGATCGACCGCCTGCCCGTGCCGCGCATGATGGGGACGGAGATGCTGTTCCCCGGCCCGGCGACCCACGACGGTGTGCTGCCGGGTAACCGGGAGCGCGGGCCCGCCACGCTCGACCTCGTCGAGGCGATGCTGAAGGACCTGACGCACTACGACCCGGTGACGTTCCTCTCGGAAGGCCAGGCCGGCCAGGCCGGCTACTGGCACGACGACATGCTGTGGTACGGCCCCGGTGGCATCGGCTCGAACTACCGCTGGGCCGGTTTCGTCAGCGACCACCGCGAGCCGTTCCTGCTCGCCTTCCCGGACCGCAAGGGCGGCAACCACTACTGCCGCATCGGCGACGGCGACTACGCCGCGGTGAGTGGCTGGCCGTCGATGACCATGACCCACGCGGGCGACTATCTGGGGGTGCCGGCGACCGGCAAGGCGCTGACCCTGCGCGTCATGGACTTCTACCGCTGCGCCGACGGCCGCATCATGGAGAATTGGGTGCTGCTGGACTATCTGGACCTGTTCGACCAGATGGGGGTCGATCTGCTGGGGCGCGCGGCGGCGATGGCATGAGTGTCGAGGCGGCCAAGGCGCTCGTGCACGGCGTCTGGCAGGGCCGCGAGCCTTCGCCGCGCGCCGCGACCTTCGCGCCAGACGTGGTCTTTCACGGGCCGGCGCCGATCGGCGACGTCACGGGCCGCGACGCGCTGTTCGAGACGGTCTTCGGCCCCCTCGCCCGCGCCTTTCCGGTGGTCCAGCGCCGGCCCTACCTGTTCCTCGGCGGCACCTTCCAGAGCGAGACCTGGGTCGCGACGACCGGCGACTTCGTCGGCGTCATGGCGGCCGACTGGCTGGGCATCCCGGCGGCCCGGCACACCGTGCGCCTGCGCTTCGGCGAGTTCTACCGGGTGGCCGACGGCCGCATCGCCGAAGTCCGCTGCCTCTACGACGTGCTGGGCGTCGCGGCGCAGCTGGGCCACCACCTGCTGCCGCCATTCGGCGGCCGGCCCGACGTGCCGCCCGGCCCCGCCAACGCCAACGGGATTTGCCTCGAGGCGCAGGACCCGGAGGTGACGCAGGCGACCCTCGACCTCGTCGAGGCCATGATCGGCGGCTGCAACCGGCTCGACGACCGCGGTCTGGTCAGCATGGGCATGGACGCCTTCTGGCACGACGACATGCTCTGGCACGGGCCCTGGGGCATCGGCTCGTGCCACGGGTTTCTGGAGTTTCAGGATCACGCGCAGGGACCGTCGGTCGCCAGCTTCCCCGACCGCCGCGGCGGCCATCACCGCGCGCGCATCGCCGAGGGCGTCACCGCCGCCTTCACCGGCTGGCCGAGCTTGCGCGGTACGTTCAGCGGAACGCCGTTCCGCGGACTAGAACCCACGGGCCGGCCGATCGGCATGAACCTGATGGACTTCTACGTGCGCCGCGGCGACAAGCTGGCGGAGAATTGGGTGCTGATCGACCTCGTCGACTTCTGGGCCCAGTGCGGCGTGGACCTGCTGGCGGAGCTGCCCCGCGCCTAGGGCGCCAAGACCGCGACGCCGTACTCCAGCCCCGCGTCCTCGAGCCAGCGCCAGAGGTAATCCGAAAAACTGCGGTGCACGTAGACGTCGAACGGTTCGCCGGTCGCGTGCAGGATCACGCCGCTCTTGGCCACCAGCGTGCGCACGACGCGGCCGGTCGGGAAGGCACGCGCGTGCAGGTCCAGCGCGCAGCCCTTGGCGAGCACGTCGCGGGCGCGCGGCCCCGCGAGCTCGATCACGGTCATCGACTCGCCTGTCTCGGTCGCGGCGGCGTGTAGATCGGTAAGCGCCGCGGCCAGGTCGGCCGCAGGCAACCCGGTGACCAGCCACTCGTCCGGCCCGAGCCACAGGATCGCGCGCTCGCCGGCCCGGGCGACGGTGAGCGGTTCGCGCGGCGGTGCCACGCCGACGACGCCCTCGACCGCGGCGACGAACGCCGGGTCGCCGGCGTTGCCGCGCAGCGTCGCCATGGTACCGAACGGCCGTTCGCGCAGCGTCACGCCGGCTTCGCCCGGCTCCGCGACCGCGCGGGCGGCGAGGTGGAGGTGGGCCAGCGGGCTCTGGCGCAGGAAGTCCTCAGCCATGCAGCCGCGCGCCCTCCTTGTCGTAGAACACCGGGTCGGCGATGGTCGCCGGGATGGTGCGGTCGGCGAGGGAAATGTGCACCGTCTCGCCCATGCGCGCGCGGCCGCCGCGGATCAGCGCCAGTGCGATCGAGCGCTCCAGTGCCACGCTGTAGTAGCTGGAGCTGACATGGCCGATCATCGGCATGGGTGGCTTGGCGCGCACCTCGGCGACGGCGTGGGCGCCCTCGGGGATGACCTCCGACGGGTTCTCGGTCAGCAGCCCGACGAGCTGCTTGCGGTCCTCGCGCTTGGTGTCCGAGCGGAACAGCGAGCGGCGGCCGATGAAATCCTTCTTCGTCGAGACGATCCAGTCCATGCCGAGGTCGAACGGCGTCACCGAGCCGTCGGTGTCCTGGCCGGCGATGATGTAGCCCTTCTCGGCGCGCAGCACGTGCATGGCCTCGGTGCCGTAGGGCGTCAGGCCGTAGGCCTCGCCGGCGGTGAACAGCGCCTTCCACAGCGCCAGGCCATAGCTGGCCGGCACGTTGATCTCGTAGCCGAGCTCGCCCGAAAAGCTGATGCGGAAGACCCGCGCCGGGATGTCTGCCACCGTGCCCGCGCACCACGACATGAACGGGAACGCCTCGGGCGCGAGGTCGATGTCGTCGGTCAGCTTGCGCAGCAGGTCCCGCGCCAGCGGGCCGGCGACGCTGGCCGTCGCCCACTGCTCGGTGACGGAGGTGCAGTAGACCTTGAGCTCCGGCCACTCGGTCTGCAGCCACTCCTCCAGCCAGCTCAGCACCCGCGCGGCGCCGCCGGTGGTTGTGGTCATCAGAAAGTGCTCGTCGCCCAGGTGCGAGGTCACACCGTCGTCCATGACCATGCCGTTCTCGTCCAGCATCAGCCCGTAGCGGCAGCGGCCGGTCGCCAGCTTCGACCAGGCATTGGTGTAGATGCGGTTCAGGAACTCGGCGGCGTCGGGCCCCTGGATGTCGATCTTGCCCAGCGTCGTCGCGTCCATGACGCCGACGGCGCTGCGCACGGCGCGACACTCGCGCTGGACCGCGTCGTGCCGGGTCTCGCCGGCACGCGGAAAGCAGTACGGGCGCTTCCACTGGCCGACGTCCTCGAAGACGGCGCCGCGCGCCTCGTGCCAGGCGTGCATGGGCGTGCGCCGCGCCGGATCGAGGAACGCGCCGATGTCGCGCCCGGCGAGCGCGCCGAAGCTGAGCGGCGTGAACGGCGGCCGGAACGTCGTGGTACCGACCTCCGGGATCGCCCGCCCCAGCTCTTCGGCGAGGATCGCCAGCCCCGGGATGTTTGCCAGTTTCCCCTGGTCGGTGCCCATGCCCAGCGTCGTGTAGCGCTTCAAGTGCTCGACCGAGCGGTAGCCCTCGCGCGCGGCCAGGCGCACATCGGCAACCGTGACGTCGTTCTGGAAGTCCAGGAAGTGCTTGCGTTCGGCCTTGGCGCCCTCCGGCGCCGCCACCGACCACAGGGGTTCGAGCGGTGCGGGCGCCGGTTCTTCGGGGACAGACGGCGGCGCGGACGGGGTGCCGGTGGCACCGGCGGCCCTGGCCGCCGCGACGCCGGCTGCATGACCCTCCTCAAGTGCGGTCGCCAGGTCGAACGTCCCATTGCAAGCGCCCGCGCAATAGGTCGGCTGGGCCGGACGGTCGGGCACGAACGTCGCCGGGCCGGCGTCGTAGCGCAGCGTGCCGCGCGACTGTGAGAACAGGTGCACGGCCGGGTTCCAGCCGCCGGATACGGCGACCAGGTCGCACGGCACGCGGCGAGGCGCGCCGCCGTCGAATGGCGCCACGTCGACGGCCGTCACGTGCTGGCGGCCGTGCGCCGCGACGACGACCTGGCCCGGCGCGAGCTCGACCCCCGCCTCGCGCGCCGCGACGGCCGCCGAACCGGGTTCAGCGCGGGGGTCGACCGCCACTGTTGGCACGCCCGCCTGCGCCAGCGCGGCGGCCGTCTCGTAGCCGCCGTCGTTGTTGGTGAAGACGACGGCGCGGCGGCCCGCCTTGACGCCGTGGCGGTGCAGGTAGGCACCGACCGCGCCGCCCAGCATGACGCCCGGCCGGTCGTTGTTCTTGAAGCCGATGGCGCGCTCGAAGGCGCCGGTCGCCAGCACGACTTGATTTGCGCGGATGCGCCACAGCCGCAGGCGCGGCAGGTGGGCCTGCGCGCCCGCCGGCCCCAGGTGATCGGTGACGCTCTCCAGCGCGACCAGGAAGTTGTGGTCGAAGTAGCCAGTGACGGTGGTGCGCGTCAGCACTCGGACGTCGGCGAGGTCCGCCAGCCCGTCGCGCGCCGCCGCGAGCCGGTCGCTCGCCGGCCCGTCGAGCAGGCTGCCGCCTAGCTCCGCCTGGCTGTCGAGCAGCAGCACCCGGGCACCGGCCTGGCCCGCCGCCCGCGCCGCGGCCAGGCCCGCCGGGCCGCCGCCGACCACGAGCACGTCGCAGTGCGCGTTCATGCGCTCGTAGCGGTCCGGGTCCGGCTCGGTCGGCGCGCGGCCCAGGCCGGCGGCATGGCGGATGATGCGCTCGTAGCCGGGCCACATGCGGGCCGGCCACATGAAGGTCTTGTAGTAGAAGCCGGCCGGGTACAGCCGCCCGAACGCCGAGTTGACCGCGCCGACGTCGAAGCGCAGCGACGGCCAGGCGTTCTGTGACCTCGCGACCAGGCCGTCGTAGAGCTCGATCTGGGTCGCCCGCACGTTCGGCTGGGTGTGGGCACCCTCCTCCAGCTGGATGAGAGCGTTGGGCTCCTCGGGGCCGGCCGAGACGATGCCGCGCGGCCGGTGGTACTTGAAGCTGCGGCCGACCAGGTGCACGCCGTTGGCCAGCAGCGCCGAGGCCAGGGTGTCTCCGGCATAGCCCTGGTAGCCCCGGCCGTCGAAGGTGAAGCGCCGCGGGCGCGCGCGGTCGATGCGGCCGCCGTCGGGCGTTCTGAACGACTGCGCGCTCACGCCTCGTCCCCCGGAACTGCGGGCCGCTCGCCCATCGCATAAACGGCCAGCACGTCGTAGCTGACCGTGTCGCGGGCGACGTTGAACCAGCGCCGGCAGCCATGGGCGTGGACCCAGCGCTCCCGCAAGACGCCCTTGGGGTTGGTGCGCATGAACAGGTAGTCGGCCCACTCGGCGTCGGAGAGCGCGTCGCCGTCGGTCGGGCGGGCGATGTGGGCCTCGCCGCCGCAACTGAACTCGGTCTCGTCGCGCGGGCCGCACCAGGGACAGGGGATCAACAGCACGGACAGATCCTCTAGTGGGCGACGGCGGCGGCGCCGTGCTCGTCGATCAGCGCACCGGCGGCAAAGCGGTCAAGCGAGAAAGGCGCGTTGATCGGATGCGGTTCGTCCCGCGCGATGGTGTGGGCGAAGACCCAGCCGGAGCCCGGCGTCGCTTTGAAGCCGCCGGTCCCCCAGCCGCAGTTGAAATACAGTCCGTCGACCGGGGTCTTGGAGAGAATCGGACTGGAGTCGGGGCAGATGTCGACGATACCGCCCCATTGCCTGAGCATGCGCAGGCGCGAGACGATGGGGAACAGCTCGATCAGTGAGCCGATCTGGGTCTCGATGGTCTCGAAGCTGCCACGCTGGCCGTAGCCCGTGTAGCTGTCGGCACCGGAGCCGATGACCAGCTCGCCCTTGTCCGACTGGCTGATGTAGACATGCACGGTGCCCGACATCACCACAGTATCGAGCATCGGCTTGATCGGCTCGGAGACCAGCGCCTGCAGCGGGTGGCTCTCGATGGGCAGGCGCAGGCCCGCCATGCCGGCCAGCACGCTGGCGTGGCCCGCCACCACGACGCCGACCTTGCCGGCGCCGATCGTGCCTCGGGTCGTCTCGACCCCGGTGACGCGGCCGCCGTCGATTTGGAACCCCGTGACCTCGCAGTTCTGGATGATGTCGACGCCGCGCTGGTCGGCGGCGCGGGCGAGACCCCAGGCCACTGCGTCGTGGCGCGCGACGCCGCCGCGGCGCTGCAGCGCGCCGCCCAGCACCGGGTAGCGGCTGTTTGGCGAGGTGTTGAGGATCGGCACGAAGGCCTTGATCTCCTGTGGCGTCAGGAACTCGGAATCGATGCCGTTCAGGCGGATGGCGGCGACGCGGCGATGCATCTCCTTCAGGTCGTGCTCGGTGTGCGCCAGGTTCAGCACGCCGCGCTGCGACAGCATGATGTTGAAGTTCAGGTCCTGGGACAGGCGCTCGTAGAGCTTGAGCGACGTCTCGTAGAGCGCCGCGCTCTCGTCCCACAGGTAGTTGGAGCGGATGATGGTGGTGTTGCGGCCGGTGTTGCCGCCGCCCAGCCAGCCCTTTTCCAGCACGGCGACGTTGGTGATGCCGTGCTCTTTGGCCAAGTAGTAGGCGGTCGCGAGGCCGTGCCCGCCGCCGCCGACGATGACCACGTGGTAGGCCGGCTTGGGCTCCGGGCTGCGCCAGGCCAGCGGCCAGTTCTCGTGATAGTCCAGCGCGTTGCGCGCCAGGGAAAAGATCGAATACCGCACCCGCGTGGTCCCCGCCGCCCGCGCCTCACGCCCTGCCGTAGCACGCCGTGAAACGCCGGGCCACGCGAATCTGCCGCCTTACTCCAGCGCGTCGGGCATCGACGCCTTCTTCTGGGCGACAAACGCCTCCAAGGCCTCCGCGATGCCGGGGTCGAGTGGCGGTGGCTCATAGTCCGCGAGCAGCTTCTTGTAGAGCGTGTTGGCGCGCTTGAGGGCGTCCTGCGAGCCGTCTTCCTGCCACTGCTCGAAGGTGCTGTTGTCGGCGATCGCCGAGCGGAAGAAGGCGCTCTCGAAGTGCGCCTGGGTGTGAGCACAGCCCAGGAAGTGGCCGCCGGGCCCGACCTCGCGCAGGGCGTCGAGCGCCTGGCCGTCCTCGCTCAAGTCATAGCCGTTCGCCAGAACGTGCATCATGCCCAGCTGGTCGCCGTCCATGACGAATTTCTCGTAGCTGGAGACCAGCCCGCCTTCGAGCCAGCCGGCGGCGTGCAGCACGAAGTTCGTGCCGGCCAGCACCGTCGGCAGCAGCGTCTGCGCGCTCTCGTAGGCGGCCTGCGCGTCGGCGACCTTCGAGCCGCACAGCGAACCGCCGCCGCGGTAGGGTACGCCCAGGCGCCGGGCCAGCGCCGCGAGCCCGAACAGCGCCAGCATCGACTCCGGCGTGCCAAAGGTCGGCGCGCCCGACTGCATGGAGATCGAGCTGGCGAAGCTGCCGAACACCACCGGCGCGCCGGGGCGGCAGAGCTGGGTCAGCGCGATGCCCGCCAGCGCCTCGGCCAGCGTCTGCGCCATCACGGCAGCGACCGAGACCGGCGCCATCGCCCCGGACAGGATGAACGGGCTGACCACCGTCGCCTGGTTGGCGCGGGCGTAAGTCTTCAGCGCGCCCAGCATGGTCGCGTCGAAGACCATCGGCGAGTTGGCGTTGATCAGCGAGACGACGACGCAGTTGGCATCAACGAACTCCGCGCCGAACAGAATGCTCGCCATTTCGACCGTGTCGGCGGCGCGCTTGGGGTGCGTGACCGAGCCCATGAACGGCTTGTCGGAGAGGCGCATGTGCGCCGCCACCATGTCCAGGTGGCGCTTGTTGACCGCGACGTCGACGGGCTCGCACAGGGTGCCGCCCGAGTGGTGAAGCGCCGGCGTGACGTAGGCCAGCTTCACGAAGTTCTCGAAGTCCGCGAGCGTCGCGTAGCGCCGTCCGTCCTCCAGGTCGTGCACGAAGGGCGGGCCGTAGACCGGTGCGAACACCGTGTTGTCGCCGCCGATCTCGACGTTCCGTTCGGGATTGCGGGCGTGCTGGGTGAACTGCGCCGGCGCGGTGGCGACGCGCGCGCGCGCGAGGCCGCGCGGAAAGCGCACACGCTCGCCGTCGATGTCGGCACCCGCGTCCTTGAACAGCGCCAGCGCCTCGGCGTCGTCGCGGAACTCGATGCCGATCTCCTCGAGGATCGTCTCGACATTGTGCTCGATGAGCTCCAGGCCCTCGGCGCTCAACAGCTCGACCTTGGGGATGCGGCGCTGGATGTGGCGCAGTTGTTCGACCGGCGCTTGCGTGCGCACGGCCCGGCGCGCCGCGCGCCCGCCGCCTCGGCGGCGGCGCCCTTCCGGCGCCTCGCCGCTCGCTGGTGCGTCCGTCATTCCCCTGCCCCTCCCGTCGCAGCGGTGCGGGGAGTGTAGCGCGGCCGAGCGCGCCAAGCGCAAGGGTCGTAACGAGCTAGCGCCCGCCGGTGACGTCGTAGAGGGCGCCGGTGACGTAGGACGCGGCGGGCGAGCAGAGCCAGAGCACCAGGCCGGCAATCTCCTCCGGCCGCGCGACGCGGCCCATGGGCACGATCTCGCGCGCCAGGTCCTTGATGGCGCCGAGCCCGACCAGGTCGTCGAAGATCTCCGTCTCGGTGATGCCGGGACGCACGGCGCAAACGCGGATGCCGTCCTGCGCGACCTCCTTGGCGAGGCCGATGGTGAAGCTGTCGATGGCACCCTTGCTGGCGGCGTAGACGACGCCGCCCGGCCCGCCGCCGGTGCGCGCGGAGACCGACGAGACGTTGACGATGGTGCCGCCGGCGCCGCCGTGGCTGTGCGACATGCGTCGCACCGCCTCCCGCGCGCAGAGGACCGGGCCAAAGACGTTCACGCTCATCAGCCGTGCGAGGTCGGCAAGCTGGATGTCGGCGATGGCGGACTGGCGCACGATGCCGGCGTTGTTGACCAGCGCCGTGACCGGGCCGAGAGCCTTGTCGACGGCGGCGAACAGCGCCGCGGCCTTCGGGCCCATTGCGCGGACCTCCGCCGCCACCGCTTCGGCGGCGTCCCGCGCGCGGCTGTAGTTGACCGCAACGTTGAAGCCCTGGCGGCCGGCCTCCCGCGCGATCGCCGCGCCGATACCGCGGCCGCCGCCGGTGACGATCATCACTCCGCTCATGGCACGTCGATCCCGCGGGCGAAGCCGGGGCCGCCAGCGGCCATGTACCCACCGCTCTCGCCGCTCGGCCAGCGGCTGATCCAGAAGGCATAGAGCGCGCCGTCGAACAGCTCGAAACGGAAGCGGACCGGGCGCCCTGCAAGCGGCGCCAGGGTGTCGTGGGCTTGCCAGCGCGCGGCCAGCCGTGTCCCGTCGCCCGTGACTGGCACGCTGTCTGAAAGCCCGAACCCTTCGATCGCCGCACCGTCCTCGTCCAGCACCGCAATGCGCAGGCGGCCGTGGGGCGCCGCCAGGTTGACGAACAGGTGGTGGCCGGCAAAGCGCAGCGGCCGGGTCAGCAGCAGGCCGCCGTCGGCGCCGGCATCGAGGCTGGCGAAGCCGTCGCGGCGCAGCACCGCCACGCCCGTGCCGCCGCTGGCGTCCCAGAAGGCGTCGGTGCGCGCCCGGCCGCTGTAGTAGAGCCGCAGTTCGTCGCCGACGACGATGAGCCCGCCGCCGACCGACTGGATGTTGCCCCAGTCCCACGCCGCGGCGTCGTCGGAGCGGGCGCGGACGAACGGCCGTCGGTCCGGCCGGTGCCAGTGGAAGCCGTCGCGGCTGAAGCCCAGCGCGATCTGGTTGCGCTTGTGCATGCGCTCGGCCTCGCAGATCTCGTTCTCGGGGCCCTGGTGGATCGAGAACTGGCCCAGCATCAGGCTCTCGTACGGCACGGCGTCGAGGGTGTAGAGCTGCGGCGGCTGGTCGGGGTAGTCGGGGTGCGGCGGGTCGAGGTCGTCCGCACCCGTCCAGGGTACGGCGCCGGCGAGGTCGGCGAGCCCTGCCTCCAGGTCCGCGTGCTCGCGGTAGCGGCGCACGCGGTACTCCTGCGCGCGACCCGGCAGCTGCCACTCGATGTCGCGGATGCTGAACACCCAGAGGCGCCGGAACGGGTCGAAATGAACCGTCGAGCGGTCGCCGATCGGCTGGTCGCGCGGCGACTCCGCCACGAGACGCCAGTCGATGCCGTCCGGCGAGGCGAAATAGCAGTACGTGAAGAAGTCGTCCGTCGCCAGGCCCTGCAGCGGCCCGGTCATCGACGTTCGCCGCTTCACGGTCTGCAGCATCTTGAAGCGCCGCGCCGGGTCCGCCTCGCCGTGGTCGAGCCAGACCGTCGAGGAGTCCCGCGGCACGTCGAGCACGATGTTGGTGCCCGGCGCCACGTCGAGCTCGGGCCGCACCCAAATCAACCCGTCGTCGGACTCGGCGTAGCAGGTGCACCACATCTCATTGCCGGTGTACCAGAGCTTGAATTTGCCGTCGGCGGGGTCGAACCAGGCGCCGTCGCTGAACGGCATGGCGAACGGCACGTCGCCGGTCTCCCACGGCGTCTCCGGCACCAGGAGCGGGTTCGCCGGGTGCGGTTCGGGCCGGTGGAAGACGCGCGTCAGCGAGCTGCGCGCGATCAGGAAATCGTCGACGAAGAGCTGCCGGCCGGTGTCGATCGGGATGCAGGCGGGCGGTGCTTCCAGGTACGGCACCGGCATGGGCGTGCGCGGCACGGGGCCGTAGTCGGGCGGCCAAGGCGTCGTGAGGACGATGCCGTTGTGGAGAGCGCCGCCGTTCATCCGGGTCATGGGGTGGGCGGCGGCATTGCCGGCCCGCTCAGTCGTCCGCCGCCCAGTCGGACGCCGCGAGGTTCGCGTCGATCCAGCGGTCGAGACGCTCGAGCGCCGCCGGCGGCGCCGGCCGGAACGGGCGGCGGCAGCCGCCGAGCGGCACGCCGACGCGGTTCATGGCGTGCTTGAGGCCGGGCACGACGCCGGTATCGAGCAGGATCTCGATCAGACCGTTGGCCTTGGCCTGCAACGCCCGCGCGGTCTCGACGTCGCCGGCCTCGACCGTCTCCATGATGCCGACATAGACTTCGCCGATCAGGTTGTAGGTGCTGCCGATGCCGCCGTCGGTGCCGGCAGCGGCGGCGCAGATGAACATCTCGTCGGAGCCGAAGTAGAAGCGCTTGTCCGGCGCGGCGTTGCGCAGCCGCGTGAACTGGAAGACGTCCGTGTCCGTGAACTTGATGCCGCCGACGCGCGGGTCGGCGAGCAGCTCCAGCAGGCGCTCGGTGCCGAGATCGACGCCGGTCAGCGCCGGGATGTTGTAGATCATCAGCGGCAGCCCGGCCGCGTCGGCGATGGCCCAGTAGTAGTCGGCGATCTCGGCGAAGCCGTGCTTGTAGTAGTACGGCGGCACGGCGGCGACGGCGGCGTAGCCCGCCTGCCCGGCCAGCCGCGCCAGCGCCACGGCGTCGTCGGTCGAAGCCGCGCCGACATGGGCGATCAGCGTGCAGCGCCCCCCCGCGCACGCCGCCAGCTCCTCCAGCACCAGCGCCCGCTCCGCGCGGCTGAGCAGCATGGCTTCGCCGGTGCTGCCGCCGGCGTACAGCCCGTCGACGCCGCGCGAAAGGATGTAGTCGACCAGCGGCCCCAGCCGCTCGGCCGACACCGCGCCGTCGTCATCCAGCGGCGTCAGCATCGCGGCATGAATGGCACCGGGGATGCTCATGCGATCCTCTCTGTGCGCCGCTCCGCGCGGCCCGGTGCCAGCCCCCGGTCGCGCCCTGCCATCCCTGGCCGTCGCGGCGCACAGGCATAGTGGTACCCGACCTTGGCAGTTTGGTCAACCAAAACACGAAAATCTGGACATCAAATGAAACATATGGTCTGCTAGTGGTCGAATTTGGTGAGGCATTGAGGGCATGACCGCCGAGCTCACGGCCAGCACGATTTCCCAGTCGCTTGCAACGGACATCCACGAGGGCGTGCTGGCGCAGGGCGAGATGTTCCCGTCCGAGCGCGACCTGTGCGAGCGCTTCGGCGTCGGCCGCGGCACCGTGCGCAACGCCATGACGAGCTTGCAGGCCATGGGCCTGGTCGACCACGCCCACGGCAAGCGCCCGCGGGTGGCGGCGCCGACGCTCTCGCGGGTGATGGCCGGCGTCAGCGAGGCCGCGCGCTTCTTCTTCTCCGGTGCGGAGGGCAAGACGCACCTTGAGCAGGCGCGGCTGTTCATGGAGACCAGCATGCTGCGCTACGCCGTCGACCACGCCACCAACGCCCAGGTCGCCCGCATGGTCGAGGCGATCGATGACTGCGACGCCAACCTCGACGACGCCATGGCGTTCCGCAGCGCCGACGTGCGCTTTCACCGCGTGCTGGCGGAGATCCCCGGCAACCCGATCTTCGTCGCCCTGCACGAGGCCTTCGTCGAGCGGCTGATGCAGGAACGGCGACTGCCCGACGACGCCCGCGACCACCTAAGCCGCAGCAACGACGAGCACAAGGCGATCGTCAAGGCGATCCTGGACAAGGACGCGGACCGGGCCGTCGACGTGCTGACCGGGCACCTGGTGCGCACCTACGCCTCGTATTTCGATCTGAAATTGGTTCGTGGAAATCAGGAAGAACCGCAGAGACAAGCATCGCTGCCCAACACCTAAGGGAGGAGACCCAAATGAAAACCCTGTTACGGGCCGTCGCGCTGACGGCGGCCATCGTCATGGCCTCGACCGCGGCGCAGTCCGCGGTCGAGAACAAGCTTGCCGACCCGCGTGTGCGTCAGGCCATCGCCTACGCCATCGACATGGAGACGGTCGTCGACACCCTGTTCGAGGGCAAGGCCATCGTCGCGGATTCGATGATCCCCAACGGCGCCTGGAAGGCCCCGGGCCTCAACGCCTATCCTTACGACCCGGCCAAGGCGCGCGAGCTCTTGAAGGAAGCGGGCTGAGACTCGAGCCAGGAGCTGGACGTCGTCTACTACTACGGCGACCAGCTGACGGTCGACTTCATGACCGCCATCCAGGCGTATCTCGCCGACGTTGGCATCAAGATGACGTACCGCAAGCTGGAGGGCGATGTCTCCGGTCAGTTGGGCATGTTGCCTGAAGCCGGCTCGGACGTCAGCGCGGTATCGTGGGACCTGGCCTACGGCGCCAGAGCGGCACTGGTGCTGCACGAGTACTACAACGCCTATCTGGAGGGTAAGAGCTCCTATGCGCCGCCCAGCGCGGAGCGCAACGAGCTCTTGCAGCGCATCAACGGCACGCCCGACCTCGACGAGCAGAAGGCGGCCTTCGCCGACTTCCAGCGCTACGAGAACAAGACGCTGTCGGACATCCCGCTGTACTACCAGCAGCTCTTCATCTTCGAGAGCAAGCGGGTGAACCGCAACGGCGGCCAGTACGGCAACGCCCAGTTCAACTACGACTGGAACCTGGTCAACTGGACGATCGAGCCGGACAAGGACGGCAAGCGCGTGCTCTACACCAACAAGGGGCCGGTGCAGTTCTTCGCCCAGCCGTGGCGTAACCCGGGCCTCAAGATGTCCGCCAAGATCGTTTTCGATCGGCTGCTGACGGCCGACGGTTCGCTGGTTCCCTCCGGCGTCCAGCTTGCGAAGAGCTACGAGGTGTCCAGCGACGGCATGTCCGCCACGTTCGTCCTCAAGGACGGCCTGACGTGGCATGACGGGGCGCCGCTGACCGCCGAGGACGTGTCCTGGTCGATCCACACGGCGTTGGGTGTGCCATCCGTGAACGGCGTCTTCACCAACACGTTCAAGTCCCTGGAAGGCGCTGAGGCATTCCAGAAGGGCGAGGCCAAGTCGATTTCCGGCATCACCGTCGACGGCAATACGATCAACCTCAAATTCGCCGTGCTCGACCCGAACATGCTGGTGACGTTCAGCCAGTTCCCGCCGCTTCCCAAGCACAAGCTGGACGGCTTGAACCCGGTGGAGATCCAGCAGCATCCGTTCTGGCAGAACCCGATCGGCTCCGGGCCCTACAAGGTGGCGGAAGTCCAGATGAACGACTTCGCGCGCTTCGTGCCGTTCGAGAACTATCACGGCGGCGTCGCCAAGATCGATGAGATCGTGGCGTTTCCGAGCGAGGACGCCGACCCCAACGTGGTCAAGAACGCCACGGCAGGCCGGTTGGACTATGGCTTCACCAAGTCGGTCGCCGACATCCAGGCGCTGGAGGCCATGGACCACATGCGGGTGATCGCGGCGAACATTCCCTACACCCGTTCGCTGCGGGTCAACGCGTACGCGATGAAGCCCGAATAGGTTCGCGGGACTTGGCAGGCTGGTTGCGACCTATCTCGGTCGCAGCCAGCCGCCGCCTCACTGAACCGCATCGCGAGTCCGGCCCATGCTGACGTACATCATCAGGCGCATACTCGTCGTCATCCCGATGCTGCTGGTGATCAGCTTCCTGGTCTATCTGGGGCTGGAGGCGACGCCGGGCGACGCGGTCTCCTACATGATCAGCCCGGACATCGCGAGCCAGGTGTCGCCGGAAGACTACGAAAGAATGCGCGAGGCCTTCGGCCTCAACAAGACCTTCCTCGAACGCTATTCGATTTGGCTGCTGAGCGTGTTCGAGGGCAATTTCGGCCACTCGTTGGCAGGCGGCGTGCAGATTTCCGTAATCTTCCTGGACCGGCTTCCGGCGACCCTTGAACTGGGGCTGGCGGCGATCTTCTTCTCGACCGTCATCGGCTGCATCCTGGGCACGATCAGCGCGCTCAGGCGCGGTTCGGCCACCGACAGCGTGCTGACGGTCGCGGGCATGCTGGGCGTCTCGATCCCGGAGTTCTTCTTCGGCCTCGTCGCGCTGTCCTTCTTCTCGCTGCAACTCGGCTGGCTGCCCGTCGGCGGACGCCTGCTGCCGGGCTACGAGACGTTCTGGGACCGGGCCCATCACCTGGTCCTGCCCGCGCTGGTGCTGTCGCTGATGATGACGGCGGGCGTGATGCGCTACTCGCGCGCCGCCATGCTGGACGCGTTGTCGCGCGAGTACATCCGCACCGCGCGCGCCAAGGGCCTGCCGGGCTGGCGGGTCAATCTGCTGCACGGCTTCAGGACGGCGCTGACCCCGGTGTTCGTCTTGATCGGCTTCCGGTTGCCGACGCTGATCGGCGGCGCGGTGATCATCGAGCAGGTCTTCCAGTGGCCCGGCGTCGGCAACGAGTTCGTCGCCGCGGTGCGCGGCCAGGACTATCCGCTGGTGATGATGATCGCGCTGTTCTCCGTGCTCGCCATGCTGCTGGCCAGCCTGATCATCGACGTCCTGACCGCGCTGATCGACCCGCGCGTCAGGCTCGAGTGAGGGGGCGAACGCCGTGACCAGCACCGCGATGGACCGCGACTTCGACCGCATCCGCACGCTCGAGGAGAGCGGCAAGCTGCGCGCCAAGGCTGGCAGCCGGGCGCTGCGCAAGCTGCTCGCCAACCGCCTCGCCGTACTGGGCCTGATCCTGTTCTCGGTCATCATGCTGGCGTCGATCTTCGCGCCGCTGCTGACCGAGTACGACCCGCTGAAGATCGACCTGCGCGGCATGCTGCAGGCGCCTTCGGCCGAGCATTGGTTCGGCACCGACAAGACCGGGCGCGACGTCTTCGCGCGCATCCTCTATGGCGGCCGCATCTCGATCCTGGTCGGCCTCGGCAGCGCCCTGATGGCCGCGGTCATCGGCGTCGGCATCGGCGCCTATACCGGCTATGTCGGCGGCTGGGTCGACGTCGTCGCGCTGCGGACGTCCGAGATTTTCATGTCGTTTCCGCAGATCATCCTGGTGCTGCTCCTGGTCTCGATCGCCGGTCAGAGCCTGGTCAACCTGATCGTCATCTTCATCGTCACCGGCTGGGGGCCGATGTACCGCATGACGCGCGCCCGCATGCTGTCCATCCGCGAGGAGGAGTACGTGCAGGCGCTGCAGAGCTTCGGCGTCAGCACCGCCCGCGTCTGCTACAAGCACATGCTGCCCAACGCGCTCGGGCCCATCATGGTCAACATCACGCTGACCACGGCCATGTTCATCCTGGCCGAAGCCGGCCTCAGCTTCCTGGGCCTGGGCGTGCCGCTGCAAATCCCGACCTGGGGCAACATCCTGAACGCCGCGCAGGACCTGCGGGTGCTGCAGAACAACTGGTGGATCTGGCTGCCGGCCGGCGGCGTGGTCTCGCTGTTCGTGCTGGCCGTCAACTTCATCGGCGACGGGCTGCGCGATTCCACCGACCCGTCGCAGCAGGGGTGAGCGGGATGACCGGCGACATCGCGCTCAGCGTCTCGGCCATGAAGACGTACACCTACTCGAACCGGCGCTGCAACAAGGCGGTCGACGGCGTCTCCTTCGACGTCAAGCGCGGCCAGACCCTGTGCATCGTCGGCGAGAGCGGCTGCGGCAAGTCGGTCACCGCGTCGTCGATCATGCAGCTGTTGCCGACGCTGTCGCGCATCGAGGAAGGCGAGATCGTCTACCACGCCGAGCGCGGCGCCATCCGCATCGACCAGCTGCAGCGCAACGGCAAGACGATGCGCGACATCCGGGGCTCGGAGATCGCCATGATCTTCCAGGACCCGATGACGGCCTTGAACCCGGTCTACACGATCGGCTTCCAGATCGCCGAGAACCTGCTGTACCACACGAAAATGACGCGCAAGGCGATCGCGGAGAAGTGCGTCGACCTGCTGCGCGACATGGGCATCCCGCTGCCCGAGCGCCGCGTCAAGGAGTACCCGCACAACTTCTCCGGCGGCATGCGCCAGCGCGCCATGATCGCCATGGCCATGGCCTGCAACCCGAAGATCCTGATCGCCGACGAACCGACGACGGCGCTGGACGTCACCATCCAGGCGCAGATCTTCGAGTTGATGGAGCGCCTGCGCCGCGAGCACGACACGGCGATCATGCTGATCACCCACGACATGGGCGTGGTGGCCGAGCTCGCCGACGAGGTCGCCGTCATGTACATGGGCAAGATCGTCGAGGCCGGCACGGTCGACGACGTGCTGCGCCGGCCGCGCCACCCCTATACCCGCGCGCTCTTGTCCTCGATCCCGGTGCTGGGGCGCGGCAAAAACCAGGACATCCGGCCGATCCGCGGCTCGACCCCCGATCCTTACGACCGGCCCGTCGGCTGCCAGTTCGCGCCGCGCTGCGACTTCGCCACCGCGGCCTGCTCGGCGATGCCCGAAGAGGAGTTCGTCGGCGCGACGCACCGGGTGATGTGCTGGCACCACGAGCAGGTGGCCGCCGATGCCTGACGGCCACGACATCATCCTCAAGCTGCGCGACGTGAAGACCCACTTCCCGATCCGGCAGGGCGTCGTCAAGCGCACCGTCGGCCACGTCAAGGCGGTCGACGGCGTCGACCTGGACGTGCGCCGCGGCGAGGTCCTGGGGCTGGTCGGCGAGAGCGGCTGCGGCAAGACCACGCTCGGCAAGTCGGTGCTGCAGCTCGTGCGCCCCACCGACGGCGCCATCACCTTCGAGGACGCGGACGGGCCGGTCGAGCTGGTCGAGCTCTCGCGCGACGAGTTGGTGCCCTACCGCAAGAAGCTGCAGATCGTCTTCCAGGACCCCTACTCGTCGCTGAACCCGGCCTTCACGATCTTCGGCTCGCTGGAGGACCCGCTGAAGAAGTACGGCGTCAAGGCGCGGGCCGAGCGGCGGCGCATCATCGGCGACCTGCTCGAGGCCGTGAACATGCAGCCCGAGTACATGGACCGCTATCCGAACGAGTTCTCGGGCGGCCAGCGGCAGCGCATCGGCATCGCCCGGGCGCTGTCGATCGAGCCCGAGCTGATCGTCTGCGACGAGCCGGTCAGCGCGCTCGACGTCTCGGTCCAGGCCCAGGTGCTGAAGCTGCTGATGGAGCTGAAGAACGAGCGCAACCTGACCTACATCTTCATCACCCACGACTTGAGCGTCACCGAGTACATCTGCGACCGCATCGCGGTGATGTACCTCGGCCGCATCGTCGAGCTGGCGGACGCCGAGGACATCTACGCCAACACGCTGCACCCCTATACGCAGGCGTTGTTGTCGGCCATCCCGGTCGCGGATCTCGACAAGAAGACCGACCGCATCGTGCTCGAAGGCGACGTGCCGAGCCCGGTCAACCCGCCGAGCGGCTGCCCGTTCCACCCGCGCTGTCGCTACGCGACGGAGCAGTGCAGGACGGAGGTGCCGCCACTCGAACGGCACGACGTCGACGGCCAGGAGCACTTCGCCGCCTGCCACCGCGTCGAGGAGCTGGGCAACCTCGCCCTGCCCTCGGCCACGCGCGACCAGGCCGCCGACCCCGCCGGCTGAGCGCGTTCCCGCCATGTATGCTGGTGCCCCGAGAGGGGCTCGAGAAGCGGCCGCCCGGCTACACCATCTCTAGCTCGGCGCGGTCTTCGTAGTCGCGCCGGGCCTTGGTGAGCGCGGTCAGCAGTACATTGCCCCGCTCGCGGTCCTTGCCCTTGACGTCGTCGTCGATGACTTGCTTGAGCACCTTGATGTGCGCCCGGGCGAGCCTGACCTCGAACGCGCCCAGCTCGTCAAACCGATTCATGCAGTCGTAGGGTCCGGACCCATAAAGGGGATTCCCTTTTCGGGCGAAGCATGATTCAAGCTCCCAACTGTTTGGGGGTTTGCCATGTCTGAGCACTGTTTCTGGCTTTCGGACGCTCAGTTCGCGCGGCTGC
>Ga0209678_1000059_pt1 | contig 45306 bp, 37 predicted proteins | sample WorMetilvaeELBA1_FD_187404 | JGI IMG/M metagenome (GOLD analysis project Ga0209678, IMG submission 187404) | Marine gutless worms symbiont microbial communities from Max Planck institute for Marine Microbiology, Germany - Olavius ilvae ELBA.1... ...
CTAAAATCTGAGATTGCAATGATTGACTCTGGTTAATTGAATTTTCAAAGAACCGGCTCGGATCGGACCCGTGGAGTGTTGCCTAAAAAAAATTGAAATTTTTTGCTTGACTTCTTCTTGGTGCTCTACATGAAATTCAGGGTCATTCAGATTTAAGTTAATGGTTTGTGGGAGTGGCCTCGATTCGGCTGAGCTCGTCGCAGGCCGGCCACGATTACCAGGATAATCGCGGTTAAAAACCGCTCCCACCATCTATAATAGCGCTATGGATCAATGGTAGCTTCTTTCTCGATCAGACTGGAAGCCAACGGCCAGCGGCGCCGCTCGTGTGAAATAGAATGAAAATTTAAAAACGAACCGCAGAATATCGAGCAAGAAATATCGAATGATGAAGTGTTGAATCGCTTCGCTCTGACTGTTTCAGATAAATTTAAATCGATAGGATACCTTACTTCGATCCGCCGGAGGCGGATTCGATATTCGATATTTGCGTTTAAAAAGTTTCTTCTCCATCAGACTGGACGCTATTCAGGCCAGAGGCAGTGCCTGAACACTGACACCTGAAACCTTGACCAGGAAGGATGACCATGAAAAAGATTTCAGATGCAGAATATCAGGCACGAATTGCAGCGGCCCAGGCAAAGATGGCGGCCGACGGTATTGACGCAATTATCGCCCACAGTCATGAAACCGACTTTGCCAACGTACGCTATTTCAGCAATTACTGGCCGCTGTTTGAAACCGGTGGGATATTTATCCCGCAGCAAGGGGAGCCGACTCTGACTATCGGGCCCGAGTCCGAAACATTTGCCGCGGGCCGCAGCAAGATTTCAAATATTGCCAAAATCCTCGAATACCGGGAGTCGGCCGAACCCGCCTACCCGGGTATCGCGCTGGATACCTTTGAAGGTATCGCCGAAAAATCCGGCGGCCTGGCAAAATTCAAGACCATCGGGATCTGCGGCTTCTCCATTCTGCCGGTCCCGATTTATCAAGCGATCGTCAAGGCATTTCCCCAGGCCGAGATTTTTAACTCCAAGCTGGTTTCCGAGTTGAGGCAAATAAAAAGTCCGGCCGAAATCGAGATTCTGAAAGAAGCATTTGAAATATCGGAAAAGGTTTTTGAACAGGTCATACCATTTATCAAACCCGGCTTGACCGAGATCCAGGTGGTGGGCCACATCCAAAAGTATATCTATGAATTCGGCGGTGAATATGAAGCCCATCCGGTTTATGTTCTTTCAGGCCCCAACAGCAACAACGCCATCGGGCGGGCGACTGACCGGGTGATCCAACCCGGCGACATGGTCCAAATCAATCTGGGGGCCCGCATCGACGGATACTCGCCCAGTATCGGGCGCCCGATTGTGATGGGCAAGGCCACCGATGAAATGCGCAAGCTGCTAGAAGTGGGTCTGGAAGCACATTTTAAAACCTGCGAATGGCTCAAAAACGGTGTCGTCGCCCAAGAGGTTGTCGATAAGTTTTATAAGTTCGTGGTCGCCCAAGGCTGCGGTGACAACTATCTCTACGGACCGGCTCACGGCCTGGGGATGATGGAAGTCGAAGAACCGTGGGTCGAGTCAAACTCGGAATATCGCTTTGTTCCCAACATGACCTTCCAGGTGGACACTTTTTTGGCTGCCGCTGATTTCGGGCTGCGCTGGGAAAACGGCATCCATGTCACTGAAGACGGCAGCGAGATGTTGTCCAAATACAGGATGGAGCTGATCGAGATCGATTAATGTACACTGACCGAGCCGTTTCGGCTGTGGTTTTTTCATGGAGGGAGTTGGGTTTAAGACTCGGAAGGGAGTACTGGAGTACTGGAGTGTTGGAGTAATGGAAGCAGCATCTAAAGGAATACAAGCACTGCCTGTCGCCCTGAGCGTCCAGTCTAATCAAGAATGAAGGTTCAAAGATTAATGATACCATTATTGATTGTGGGAGCGGTTATTAACCGCGATTTTCCCGGTCCGGTCTACCTCTACAAATACCGTGTCATATGAGGTTTATCCAATTAGGTTGAATGTGCCACCATTTTTTATTTATAACCAATAGCTTTCAATGGCAAAGGACTGCCTTACGATATACTCCAAAAAATGGATTATACTCCGTAGTCCTATTCTGACCCATCACTCCAATACTCCGGTACTCCATCACTCCGCCTCCGGTTTATCTACCATAATGCCTTGAAATTCAGGATTTAAACATAGATCAATGTAGGAGGTATCAAATGCGATTTGAACTCATGTTTCCCGATCAGATCCGCCAGGCGATCAAGGAAAACTGGCCGGTTATTTTGCCCCTTGGCGTACTGGAATACCATGGCGAGCATTCGGTCATGGGCGTCGACACGCTCCTGGTTGTCAAAACCCTGGAGATCCTGGAAGATGAAATTGACATGGTGATTTTGCCGCCGTTTTACTACGGGGCTGCCAGTTATGTCGTCGAATCGCCGGAAGGCGGCAAAGGCTCGATCCATGTGCCGTCGGAAGTCTTGAATGCTTTTGGCCGTCACCTGTTTGCCAGCCTGCTGCGCACGGGCTTTCGGAATATCCACGGCTTCATTCACCATCAAAGCGAAAATTTCATTGCCGGTATGCCGACAGACCTGGCCTTTAAGATGGCCGCCAGGCAGGCAATTTTTGATTTTTTAGAAAAGCAACGCGGCGAAGACTGGTGGGGCCGCGATGACATGCAGAACTACTATTCCGATCACGAAACCCAAACCGACCCGTTTAGCTGGATTCGTCTGCATCCGCTGCTGGATGCCGGGATTCAAAAGGAGTTTCCCATCGATCACGCGGGCAAGCAGGAAATGTCCTTGATGATGGCCCTCTGTCCGGAAGGGGTCGATATGGAAAAGTATCAAGACGATAAATGGTATTCGCGCAGCGCCAAGGACGCCAATCTTGCATACGGCAGTGCGGCTAAAGAAAAGATTTTGAAAAGTATCAAAACGATTTTATCTGAAGGATAAAATAGTGTTAAAGATTTTGGTTCCGAAATTTCAGTTATTCAGGCAAGCCCGCCTTTCGAAGCAGGTCGATGAGGCTTTCCAAATAGGTTTGATCCTTATAATGGCTGGTCCTGCGAAAAAACTCCGCAGTATAATCAGGTTTAATTTTGAGTATTTCTGCCGAATGAGAACTGGCTTCCTTCATCCGGTCGAGTCTCGCATAATTTATTGCCAAGCGTTCATGCACAAAAAGGAGCGGAAATTCACCTTTAAGGGAGCGCTTGAGCAACTGGTTCCATGTCGCAATTGCCTCCTCATAGTGTCCTGTCATTTCATAGCCATCGCCCAAGTTAACCAGAAACCAGGCAGGATAATAGGGTGCCAGACGCATGGCCTTTTTGGTGTGAACAATTGCTTCCTCGGGCCTTCCTCCAAATCGAAGGCTCTCGGCTAAAAAGATATGAGCCCTAGCACCATTAGGAATTAAGGCCACAGCTTTTTTCCCCTCGGCTATGGCTTCGTCAAACCTACCTTGCAACCTGTAAATCCTATTCATCAGATTATGAAGGCGTCCCGGATTCTCACCGAGTGCTGCAGATTTTTGCGCTAATTCAAAAGCTCGGCTGATCGACTCATTGGGGGATTTACTCCAACCCATCAACACCTCTATGGTGTGAGTCCAGGCCTGCATTGTCCAGGCAGGCGCATAATTAGGTTCCAGATTGGCAGCCTGTTCAAAATGCTTTCTTGCTTCATGGAGATCCTCCTTTGTCAGCCGGTCAAGAATGCTATATCCCCTAGTGAGAAGGCTCCAGGCTTCAAAGTTATCTGTTGTATACCAGTTGGCTACTTCTCCAACCGTCAGCTTCACTTCCAGTGCATTCAGCACTTTCATGCTGATATCATCTTGAAGGGCAAACAGGTCTTTTAGTTCTCGATCATAACGCCCGGCCCATAAATGATTTCCCACTAGGGCATCAATTAACTGCGTTGTGACCCGTAACCGGTCCTCTGCCCGCTGAACGCTTCCTTCTAAAACATACCTTACCCCCAACTCCTCACTGACCTGTTTTATCTTGACAGGCTTTCCTTTGTAGGTGAATACAGAATTGCGGGCAATCACAAACATATCGGGAATTTGGGAGAGCCCGGTAATGATGTTTTCCGTGATGCCGTCGGCGATGTATTCCTGATCGGGAGTTCCACTGAGGTTATCGAAAGGCAGAACGGCAATGGATGGTTTCTCCGGTAACGGAAAGGCCATTTTTTCAACTGAGGCAGGTTTATACTCCGGTGCCCCCGGATAAGATAGCACCCTGTAAACCCGTATCGGTTTTTCTATATTTTTTACTACATGATGACCAAGATCTTCGTACTTCAGATCCAGCTTATTCTCTACATGTTCAAATGCTGTACCTGAAATGCATACCCCGCCGCCACTGCATATACCCTCTAGTCGAGCGGCAATATTTACTCCATCACCGTAAATCCGGTCATCTTCTTCGACTATGTCTCCAAGATTGACGCCGAGGCGAAATAGCATATTTTGTTCTTCAGGTAACCCCTCGTTTCGGCTGGCTAATTCCCGTTGGATCTCGACGGCACATTGTACCGCATCGACAACACTGACAAATTCCGCCAGCAGGTTATCGCCAGGGGCATCAACCACACGGCCCCGATTCTGCTTTATGAGATCGGCCATAGCCTCTTTGTATGCCGTCAAGGTACGGATGGTACCGGCCTCATCATTACTCATTGGGCGGCTATAACCAACTACATCGGCACTTAGAATTGCGGTGAGCTTGCGCTTAAAACCTTCTGGCGCCATGGGATAATTCCTATATGTTTTATGATTCCAAAAAAAACTGGATAATATATTGCGACTTTAAAATGTGAAATTTGATTTCAGCTCAGGTTCGATTTTACAAATAGAACAGGCTTCAGATTAGGCGTTGGAAGAACTTTATAGATCTATTATATACAGGGACTACATTGTGTCAAATTGTGTCAAATTGTATTTCAGATATGATCATTGTTGAAATATTTGGAGGTAACTAGATTTTTGCAGTTATAGGAATTGAAGGCACATTGAGATTATCTAAGCTTTGACCATCATACAGAAATCGCATTTAGACAATGCCGGGCATAGCACCCCTTTGGAATGGATAAAAGTCTATGGCCCCCAATGCTTGTCTATACCTATGACCGAATTTTAGCACTTTCCACCACAGCATCAATCACCTTCATATTCGCAACGGCATCTTCCAGGGGAGTCGGCACCGCAGTGTCATTTAAAATCGCCTCCGAGAACAAATCCCCCTGTAGCGTGTACTGATCGCAGACGGGAAAGCTGATTTCCTCGGTTTGATCCCCGGTCTGGTGCCACAATCTGCAGGGCTGATCCGGCGGCGCATTGAAAGGAATCTCAATCTCGATGCGTCCCCGGGTGCCGAAAATATTTACTCGCTGGTAAGGGACCAATTGCGTCGAGCAGGTAAAGCTCGATTTGCCGCTTCCGAAATCAAGTATTGCTGATGTGATGCGATCCACTTCAAGTTTCGGGTCATATTCCATCAGACCGGACACTTTTTGAGGTTCCGCGCCGAAAATAAACCTGGCCAGCGAAATGGTATAGCATCCGATATCCATCAGACCACCGCCGCCGATATCTGCCATGTTCCTGATGTCAGCCGGATCCGTGTTATAATAGGAAAAAAAAGACTGGATCGTCTTCAGCGATCCGATATCACCGGAATCCACCAATTCCTTTGCCTTTTGCCATTGGGGGTGGTGCCGGTACATAAAGGCTTCCATTATTTTAAGATCCGGATGCTTTTTGCTCGCCTCCAACAATTTTTGGGCTTCAGCCGCCGACAGAGCGATGGGCTTTTCGCAAAGAACATGCTTGCCGGCTTCCAGGGCCTTAATCGACCAGGGGACGTGCAGATGGTTGGGCAGGGGAATATAGACTGCGTCGATGTCCTTGCAGTCCAGCAGTTCTTCGTACGATCCGAAGGTGCGCGGAATTTTCAGTTCGGCTGCCAGGGCCTCCGCTTTTTCCAGCGAGCGCGAGGCCAGCGCCTGAATATCACAAAGGGTGCTTCTTTGCATTGCCGGAATCACTTTGACGGCGCCGATGTCGGCCGTGCTCATAATTCCCCATTTGACTTTTTCCATAACGATTCTCCCAGTAGTACAGTTAAACGTTATTTGTTATTCGTTCTACCCACGCAAGATAGCTTAGCGACTATGGGGTTTATCTCCGCTCTTGAACTGCCGCCCGATGCTGAGTTAGGCAAAGATAAACCCCCGCACTACAAAAAGCCCACATCCAATAACCAATAACTATGCTTATTCGGGTTCAAACGCTTCGACCGGCGGTCCGTTCAGCAGCTTTTCATTGATAAAGACTTCGGCCCGAAGACGGCGCCCGCGCCGCCCCGGCCCAGAGCTTTACCCCGGTCGCTCAACACCGATGCAAAATAACAATGGTTTTTGCCGGCGGCCCCGATCGTCAGGACCTGGGCCTTCTTGGAATGCTGCTCTTGAATGGCCGATCTGGTTTCGATGGAACTCAGGTCCTTGAGAGACTCGGCCGCAACAAACTCGACGCCGGCATTTGAGATAGTGATCAAAAAGATAATAGATGCCGAAACCCCGGCCGCCAAAAAACAGTTCGGTGGTTTTGGGATCAAGTGGTTCCGTACGATAAGACGCCCGGCTAAGATCGACATGCAGAACTTTGTTCATATAGCCTTTGGCCAGGCGTTGATTTTTCGTGTTCATGTATATTGTCCATGCCCACTTTTAGGCGCTAGGGGGCGTTATTTTGACAACATGTTACAAATAACCCAAGGTTTGAGCAGTAAAAATTTCAAATAACAAAAACCAAATACCAAACAAATCACAATGACCAAAATTCAAAATTCCAAACGACTGGCTTTTGATCTTATTTGAAATTTGGATATGGGTTCAATTGAGGAATTCAAGGATTGAGGAATTTAGGGATTGAAGGAATACTATCTATTTTAATTAATTGATTTTGGCCTTTAATCCCCCAATCCCTCAATTCCTGAATCCCTCAATTTGGCGCAAATTGACATAGATCGTGTCTAAAAAAGTTCAAATTTGTTATTTCCCATCTAGACGGGTCAGGTCTTTGTATTGACCGAGCCTGTCGATCCAGAAAGAAGCATCCCGGGGTTCGTAAGTTGTCAGTTCAAAACTATTGCGCATAATCCGGCGGATTTCACCCGGATCCCTGATGATGTCAAGGGCATGGGCCTGGGTCAATGCATTGCCGAGGGATGTACATTGCTGCGTTCCGGCATATATGGGTATGCCACAGGCATTGGCCGTAAACTGGCACAGCAGCTGATTGGCGCTGCCGCCGCCGACCAGAAACAGTGAATCCGCGCTTTCCCGGCTCAGGGCGCATAACAATTCCAGGCGATAGGCATACTCCAGCGCCAGGCTTTCAAGTACACACCGAACAAGACCGCCGCGGGAGTCCGGCGAAGGCTGTTGAAAACGATTTACCAAATCCAGCAGGGCTTTTTCCATATCATCGGGCGCCAGCAAATCCGGATTGGCTACATCGATGATGGGCCCGGATTCGGCCAGACGGGCTTTTTCCATCATACGACTATAGTTCCAGGGATCGTCCGACGAATCCCACTTGCGGTTAAGCTCCTGAATCAGCCACAGGCCGATAATATTGCGACACAAAAACCAGCCGCCGAGGGTGTATTCGTTGCTGAATCCGTTTTCCAGGAACTCCGGGCTCGTAACCGGGGCCGCCCGAAGCCGTCCCAGAATACTCCAGGTTCCCGAGCTTAAAAAAGCCCAGTTGTCGCCGTGGGCCGGGACCGCCGCGGCAACGGCGGCCGTGTCATGGCTGCAGGTTGCAATGACGGGTACATCAGCCATACCGGACCGGGGGGTGATTTCAGGGCGCAGGCTGCCGATGACCGTTCCCGGCTCGACCAGTTCTTCAAAAATCTCGGGCAGTTTGAATCGGTCACCGATATCCTGACACCAATGGCCGTCGATTTGCATTAAATTAGAGGTGCTGGCAATGGAACGCTCTGATACTTTTTTCCCGGTCAGGCAGTAGTTGAACAAATCCGGCATATTCAAAAAAGAAGCGGCCATTTTCAGGACGGGGGAATCATCCCGCTGCATGGCCAATAATTGAAAGAGCGAGCTGATCGCCCATGGCTCGCAGGCGGTCGCGGCGAAGATTTCCTCCCGGGACATCATCAAGTCCGAGTAATCATGGATATCTTTGGTACGCTCATCGCGATAATGAACGGGATTGGCCAGTATTTGGCCATCTTCTCCCAGCAAACCGAAATCAACTCCCCAGGTGCTGATCCCGATGCCCTTCAGAGCCAGGTTTCTATCCGCACATAAGCGCAGGGTGTTGAGCAATTCCGCATAGAGAAATGGAAAATCCCAAACCAGGGTTTGACACAGATGTACGGGGCGGTTGGGAAAACGATGGATTTCTTCGATTTGAATCCTGTTTTCAAACAGGGTGATAAGCTCGCCGCGGCCGCTCTCGGCTCCGAAATCCAAAGCTAAAAACTTGAGGCCGATGTCATTTTGAGCTGTCATGGGTATAGAATGCAACCGTTTGGGAATACAGCGTTCAAAGTTTATCGATTAGGCTTCAAACCGAATCAGAACCCTTGATTAATATACCAATAGCGGGTGGATTGTCACTGTTTTTGTGAAAATTTCGGCAATGATTTCATTTGACTTTTGTTTGGAAAAAATAATAGAGATATTCGATGACAACCATTTCCTTAAAAAACCTGACCAAAAAGTTTGGCGACAATGAATTCGTGCACTCTATCAATCTGGAGATTAAAGACGCTGAATTTATTGTTTTGGTAGGTCCGTCGGGGTGCGGCAAGTCGACAACGCTGCGCATGATCGCGGGGTTGGAGAAAATTTCCGGGGGCGAAATCGTTATCGGCGATCGGGTGGTGAATAACATATTGGCCAAAGACCGCAACATTGCCATGGTCTTTCAGAGCTACGCTTTGTATCCGCACATGAATGTTTTCAACAATATGTCGTTTGCGCTCAAGCTTCAAAAAGTGCCCAAAGCGGAAATCAAAGAGCGGGTGGACAGGGCCGCCAGGATATTGAATATTGAGGAACTGCTCGACCGAAAGCCGTCCCAGCTTTCCGGCGGACAACGCCAAAGGGTCGCGATGGGACGGGCTATCGTCCGAAATCCGGATATTTTTCTGTTTGATGAACCGCTGTCGAATCTCGATGCCAAATTGAGAACCCAAATGCGGGTGGAAATCAAGGAACTCCACCAGCGCGTGAAAAACACGATTGTCTATGTAACCCACGACCAGGTGGAAGCCATGACTTTGGGCGACCGCATCGTCGTCTTAAAAGATGGCTATATCGAGCAGGTCGGGGATCCGATCGAGCTTTTCCAGAATCCGGTAAACACGTTTGTGGCGGGTTTTATCGGCAGTCCGCCGATGAACCTGATCGATGGGAGGATTGCTAAAAGCGGCGACCATTTTAGCATTAGCTTCCCGGAAGGATTTTCGCTGCCGATTCCCGACAAGCCGAGTGCCCAAATCAGCGATGATCAAAAAGTCGTGATGGGGCTGAGGCCGGGGGATATTTTCCTGGAGGAAGGCGGCAATAATATACCGGAAGCCTGGAAGTTCGACGCCGAAATAATCGTGACCGAGCCTTTAGGCAGTGAAACCTACATGCACGCTGATGTCAATGGCTTGAAGATCATCGGCAAATGCGAGGGAAGAAGAGTGGTTCACCCACAAGAAAAAATCAAACTGACCTTCAACCTCAATCACCTCCATATTTTCGACGCCGCCTCCACCAAATCGATTTATTAGGCTCCCGGCCGTGTGCCACTCAGTCCACTAGGAAAGAACTTCTGCCCGCTATAATCGACAGAGCGCAGCGATTCCATAAATCCGCATTCCGCAATCCGAAATCCGCATTCCGCATTCCGCAATTTTAAATCCAAATTATAACGCATGATGTGATTTCTATAAATTGGGCCTAACGCAATTCCTGCAGCAGGCGCTTGAACTGCGGATCATTCTGCAATAGCTCCCGGCCCATTTGTTTAAGGGCATCCACGGTTTCGGTTGGCAGTGCGAAGGTGGTGGGCAGATTTTTAAATTCGTGCCGCGTCTTGGGATCGGCGATAAAATCGAATGCCACCTGGCTCAGGTACATATCCACTTCATATAAATCGCCGCCCGGTAATTCGGCATCCGGACAGTTTTTTTGTAAGATTTTTCCACAGGCCTTTCTCAGAAGTACGCCCTGGTTGTATTCCTTGACCACGCTGCGCACCCGGTTGACGGTATCAAAAGAGTAATTGTCCAGCGGGATGACAGCCGAACTGGTCAACACATCGATCAAACCCGGCACCTTGGCGCTTTGGTCGCGCTTGGTTTCCGGATCCGTAGCAGCGTTGACAACAATGATTACGAGCTTTTCAATGATTTCACGATTGACCTGCCGCTGGATGCTGTAGGCCGGGTCGGTGGTCTCCAACGCGAAAATGAGACTACGCAAGCCGATATTGTCGGCGACGCCGCCGTCGATGAGATGAACATAGTCGCGTTGGGCGCTCCAGGCCGAGGGTTGATAATAGCTGAGACGGTCTTGGGCACGATTGGCCCTTTCCGGCGCAATGCGCCGATCGTTTTCAGCCAGCTCAACCCAAGGCGGTGTTTTGTAGTGGCAGCTGCCGGCATAGCTCTGGAAGGTAAGCGGCGTCAGAAGACCAGGGAAAGCCGAAGAGGATGCTACAGCCCGGGCCACGGGCAGATCGGCCAGATCGGAACAGATCAAGTCAAGCTGATCCTGGATAAAAGGAAATTGGGCGGCGGTGGTCATGTCAGTGGCGTTGATCATCAAGAAGGGCCGGGTTTCCTGATCAATCAGGTCCTGGTACGTGGCTTTGCCGAAGATATGCTGATTGTAATACTCGGCTGCCAGGTCACTGCGACCAAAACTGGATCCGGCCAACTTGAACCAGTTCGCCGGCGACAACGCTGCGCTCAGCAAGGCTTTTTCAATATCTTTTTTTAAAAACTCACGTTCGAAGGTCCCATCAAACAATTTGTCTCTATGAAGAGCATAATAGGCGCCGGTAAAGCTGCCGCCTGAAACCGAAGAGATGATGTCCACCTCATCCAGCAGACTTTTTTTCCGTCCTTTCCACTCAATTTGAACATCATTGAGTTCCTGCAATACGCCGTAAGTAAATGAGGCCGCGCGCGTGCCCTCGCCGGAAAAGGCCAGCATCACAAAGAGGCTATCCGTGTTGTTGCCCGCAGCCTTAAGAATCCCGTAGCGATACCCTTGGTCAACGTCATATTGTTGCAGGGCGGCATTTTTGGGAAAGCTTCCACAGGCGTAAAAAAACAATCCGATCGACAGTATCATCATTAACCGGCTGACATTTTTCATGCAGACACCTCCTGAAACTCGATGATGGCCGGACCCAGGGCATTCGTATCCTGGATCACCCGGGTAATTTGCGGCGGCTGATAGTCTTTTGGGTCTCCAAGGTCAAACACATGGGTTCCGGCGCCGATCCGCAGGATCTTATTGGTTTCCCCGCCGGGATTGCCGTCGATGTTCACCTGGCGCACACTAGTAAACCGGATTTCTATATATTCGATTATTTCCTCCTAACCCCCTACAAATAATGGGATAAAACGAAATTTGAATGTCATCGCCGGTACTCATCCGTGGTTGAGCCCTGTGTTTCGAGTGCAGGGTGGGCTTTGCCCACCGTTAGCAGATGAAATCAGCGATATTTAGTGGGCGCAGCCCACCCTACGATATGGAATTTATGCATCAAAAGGGTTAGCTCCGAGGGCAACTGGGAGCCGGGCTTTCTGAAGCCGGATTCTCTACTTCAGGCCGGCCAATACTTTTCCCGGTGTGATCGGCAGTCCGCGAACCCTTGCGCCAACCGCTTTTGCTATGGCGTTGGCGATAGCGGGCGCCACGACGCTGAGGGCCGGTTCACCGGCACCCACCGGATAGTAGTCGCTATCAATAATATGAATATCCATTTCAGGGATATCCGCCATGCGCAGCGTGTTGTATTGATGGAAATTTTTCTGCTCGATGGCGCCGTTGGAAACCGAGCCTTTTTCCAGGGTGGCCACACTTACCCCCCAGAGCATTGCCCCTTGCATTTGTGCGATCGTATTGTGAGGGTTGACGGGGATGCCGACATCCGCCACAAGGGTCAGCTTGTGAATCTTGAATTTACCATCGTTTGGACTGACGCTGACTTCGGCCACGCAAGTGGTCCAGGTGGGCATTTCCCGTTCCTGGCCAAAGCCGCATGCCACGCCCATGGCCGTGTTCGCCGAATGGGTCTTCTGCCGATAACCTGAGCGGTTTACAGCCTCCTCCATCACTTTTTTCAAGCGGCCGGCCCCGCCCACGGCATTGGGTGCATGTCCGGCCTGCCGGCCGGCCCCATCGAGCATCCCCAACCTGAAATCAACCGGATCGACACCTGCCAATTCGGCCATTTCGTCGATAAAGCTTTCGGCCGCAAAGCAGGTAAACCCGGGCCCAACGGTGCGCAAATAACCGGGCGGCACGACTTGCTGGGCAAGGTCATGCAGGATCGCCCGCACCTGGTGGTTGGGTACGCTGTACCAGAAATCAGCTCCACTCACGGCAAAGCTGTCGACCCGGACCTCCTTGTCGGGGGTCTCGGCCAGAAAATCGGGCATGATACGGGCAGTCGGCCAACCGGCGACCACATCATGGGTCACGGCGGTCAGTTGTCCGTCCTGGTCCAGGGCACCGTGCAGAACCTGCAGCGATGGAGACCGGCCGATGTCAAACTGAGTCTCCTGTTCGCGGGTGTAAATAATCTTCACCGGCTTGCCCACGGCCTTGGCGGTAAGGGCGGCAACCACGATATAATCACACTCTAATCTTCTGCCAAACCCCCCGCCGAGGTAATACTGGTGAATGACCACCTCCGATAAATCCACCCCAAGGGCCTGGGCCATCAACGGCACAGCTGTGGACTGATTCTGGTTTCCCGCCCAGGCATGCCATTGGCCGTCTTTGAATTCTACGATGGCGTTGACGGGCTCCAGGGGCGCGTGGATATTCAGCTCGGTCGTGTAGCTGGCCGTGTGCGTCTGTTGGGAATTGGAAATTACCTGCGCGGGATCACCTTCAAGCACCCAATTGCCACACTTTTGCGGATTTTCAGCCGTGGCTTCGGCCGCTTGGGCGAGGGCGGCGCTGTCCACATTCTGGTTGACCCCTTTGTCCCAATCAACTTTGAGCGCTCCGGCGGCCTGCACCGCCGCGTGGTGGGCGTCGGCAACGGCCACTACAAAGCCGGTCGTGTATCCGGTGGGATCATCCAAGGTGACCGCCTGCAGGTAGCCCGGCACTTTGCGGGCTTCGCTTTCGTCCAGACCGATCACTTTAGCGCCGTAACGCACGGGTGGTGTCACCAGATGGCCATAGACCATGCCCGGACGGTGCTCATCGATGCCGTATCGGGCCGTGCCGTCGGTTTTAGCGGGAATGTCCAGGGCATCCAGGGATTGCTTGACAATTTTATAGTCCTTGGGATCTTTCAGGGTCAGCTTCTCCAGCGCTTCCTCATCCATCTCGGCCGAAACGGGGGTTTTCTGAATGATCTCGGCATAGCTGATCGACTGGCCGGAGGAAGGATGTACCACCCGGCTATTTTCGGCATGACACTGGGAAGCATCGACTTCAAGGATTTTGGCGCCGGCATCGATCAGGGCCATACGGCCCGCCGCACCGGCGCGGCTCAAGGTGTCGAAGGTCCAGTTCACGCTCCAACTGCCTCCCGTAATCATGAGGCCCCATTTGGGATCCGTATCCACGTGGCGGATGCGCACATCCTCCCAGCGCACTTCCAACTCCTCGGCCAGGCTCTGGGCCAGGGCCGTCCCGACATGCTGCCCCATCTCCGCTTTGGCGATGTTGATTGTGGCGATTCCATTGGCATCCATCTCAAACCAGAGATTACGGGCGAAATTGCCTTCAGGAGCCTCTTTCCCGACAGTCTCGTATGCGAAGCGCACACGCCCGCCGCCGGTTGACCGTGCTGCGAAACTGCCGGACGCTTCCGTTTGCGTTGCCTCATCGGCAGACGTTGTGGATTGACCTTGTTGGCGGGGCATCTCTTTCGCTGCGGCCCGGATGGCTTCCTTCATGCGGGAGTAGGTCATGCACCGGCAGAGATTGGCGTTCATGGCCTTAATTATGTCGGCATCACTGGGATTCGGGTTCTTGTTCAGCAAATCGGCGGCCTGCAGAATGGCCCCGGACTGGCAGTAACCGCACTGGGGAACCTGATGGTCGACCCAGCTTTTTTGAAGGGGGTGCTGTCCTTCAGGATGCAGACCCTCGATGGTTATGATTTCAGCGCCTTGCACCGAGGATAGTGGTTTCACGCAGGATCGCAGTGCGGCGCCGTTGACGAGCACGGTGCAGGCGCCGCACTGGCTGATGCCGCAGCCATACTTTGTTCCGGTCAGCTTGAGGTGTTCGCGTATGACCCACAGTAGCGGGGTCTCACCCGGCAGATCAACTGTGGTGGGGTTACCGTTGATTGTAAAGGTTGTCATGGTCGGCCTCCTTTGCATAAAGCTTGATTATTTCATATTCATAGCCAATTCCTTTTTCTAACAGGATGCGGCTTGCCTTGTACAATTAAGATATGGAATTCCATTCGCCGAATTCTGCAGAGAGAAGATAAGAAGTTGCTATACCGACACGGAGAGATCGAAAAGGGCGAAAAGTGTATTTGCTTCAGCGGCAGCCGAACATCTACAAGCGCCGAGAGACGGAAATGATAATCAATTGGATAGCGAAAGCGGTCTTTTTTGTCAACGATATTTTTTGCGCCGGAGTTAGCATGACAGGTCAGTGAGAGCCGGTCTTGCCGGATTGTGGGGAACAAAGTCAGTGCCCGAAAGAAAAGTCGAGTTTTAGGTAGGTTGAGTTGAGAGCCTTCTGAAATGTTGGGTTTCGCGCCTCAACCCAACCTACTAAAATCAAACCTTTGTCACGATATAATTTCAAAGGGCGAAACCCGACAAATCGATTATGCGAATTTCCGAGCAACCACGAATTAACTTTGCAGTCCAGGACAGCCTCTGCGCTGATTCAAAACAGCGAAGCAGTCATCCCATCAATGTCTCCCAGCACGCGCCGTATGACAAATCGAAATTTTTCCGTCTGTTTGCCGGAGTCTCCCGGTTTATCGATGCCATTTGACGCAATGTTTTCATGGAGACCGCGTAAAAATTTACCCAAAGACTTTTGCACTTCCGCTGACTCAACCGGCAGTCTCATCTTAATTGTCTGAAACAGCTTAATAAGCGCGGTCGGAAGCAGCCCGGAAACTGAAGGACCCGCAGCGTCCGGTCTGGATGATAAAAGCCAATTGCCCATAAATTCAATTGCGGCTTCCGTTCCGGGGCGCCCGTGGCGCAAAGCGACCAATAGTCGGCCTAAACCCGGACAGTCCTTGTCAGCCGGCTGAAAAGAGTCCGCCGCCAACATGATTTTCTGTCGCCAGGCCTCCATTTCCCCGACACACCGGGTCATGTCCTCGCTAAGCTCAGTACATTTGCCGGGAAATAATTTGATCCAGCGCAAACAATGGTTAAATATCAGATCATCCTCGAATCCGGGCGGTGGAGTTCTTAGATTTTTCCAGAACATCGTCGCATAGCCGTAAAATATAGCCGCATCCAGTCGGCAGCCGCAGACATTTCTGCTGCGGTATTTCAAGGTGTAATTTCCGACGAACTCGATAATTACCCGCGTCAGAATTCGGCGAAAGGCCGAAGCGGGTTCGTCGGCCAGATAGTTAAGATAGCAAATCATATAGGCGGATTGCTTCTCTTCCAAAAATCGGTAGACCCGTGGCAGTACAAGCCAGGATGCATCTGATTCCGACGCTGCATTTTGTACTGTCTCTTCGCGTATCGCATTTAAATTTCTGATTAAATCCGGACAAAACCAGATGCAATTATTCTCCAGAGGGCCCATGCGTTGCCAACTGGGGGCAGCAATTTGAAAAAGGATCCGGGCAAAGGCTTCATCAAAACCGATCCGGATTAAGGCCGGTATAATATCATGCTCCAACTGGCGGCTGAACCAGCCGGCCGGCGTCACAGCGGGCATATTGTCAATTGCCTGGAGGTATTTTTTCCGGGAGGCTGCCTCGAATTGCCGCAGTTGCGATTCAATTCTTTCGGTTCGGATTCCGTGTCTTAAATTGAACGTGTGATTGGGGGTCGAGTCGTGCGGCGCGGGCAAGGGCGAATCAAGAAATCGCGACGGCCCCTGATAGGTCGGCGCCCCGTGGATGGGGTCTGTTGGTCGCTGAAAAGGATAGACAGTTGCCATGGTCGTGCTCCGGATTCGAAAGATGAACGTTTATGATCTGCATCGCGGAGACTGAAGCTCAAGCCCACTTTTTCAGTGTCATGATTGCCACATTGTGATATTTTTGTCAACTATTCTTTTGCCACATTGTGGCATTGCGCAAAATTCTCAAACTTTCACATTGGAAAATTACGGTTCTATAACTCAAAAGAAGGTAATCCATCGTGGGGCTTTTTGTTTTGGAGTGTCGGAATATTGGAGTGGTGGAGCATTGGAGTATTGGAGTGCTGGAGTGCTGGAGTGCTGGAGTATTGGAGTATTGGCTGAAGGTTTGATGTCTTCTTTTAATACCCCAGTACTCCAGCATCCTTATGGGTCTGGTGGGTCAGCCTCCGGCGCCCGTGGCTTTTGCCGAACACCGTCAGGTCTTGGGAGAACTCATTGGCCGTTTATCGGAAATCAATACCCACTATACCCGCGAGGAAAACCAGCTCTTCCCCACCAGCCTGGACGTGCTTGCCGGCAGCGAGTGGATCGGGGTCAAAGAAGGCGAGGCGGACATCGGGTTTGTCTGGGTGCAACCGGATACTCAATTCTGCAACAACCGATCAATCTAAATAGAAAAGATACAGCGACCTGTCGGGTCGTAGCCGAAGGCGAAGCCTGAAGCGATACCACATTTCGTCATTCGTCACTCGTCATTCTTCAATTCCGCCGGCAATTCATCGGCTTTTGGAAAGCTGGTTTGGGTGCCGGATGATTGGACGCTGATGGCGGCAATCCGATTGGCCCGGCTGATCGCGGCCGCTAAAGGCTTGCCGGCCGCGAGATAAAATGCCAGGCTTCCGACAAAGGCGTCGCCGGCACCGGTGGTATCCAGCGCTTTCACCGGCTCAACCGGTACGTGCTCCGTGGTGTCGTTCGTTACCAACAGGCTGCCACGTTCACCCAAAGTAAGAATCACGGCGGCACAGCCGCGTTCAACCAGCACCCGGGCGGCCTTTTCAGCCTCTGCCAGCGATTCGACCGACATACCGGTGAGAAGTTCGGTTTCTGTCTCGTTGGGACAGAAAATGTCACTCAACTGATAAAACTCCTGCGGTATCTCGGCCTGGGCCGGTGCCGGGTTGAAAATGGTTTTCACGCCTTCTTCGCGGGCGATACGCAAGGCTGTGAGGTTGATGGCCTGGGGTATTTCAAGTTGGCAGACCAGGACCGAGGCGGCCGCGATGACAGGCCGGGCGGCCTCGATTTCCGCGTCGGTCAACAGATCATTGGCGCCGGTAACGATGATGATTGAATTGTGGCCTTCCGTATCGACGGCAATTGGCGCAACGCCTGAAAATGCCTGATCCGTAAAGTGGACGTGCCGGGTGTTCACCCCCCAGGATTCGAAGTTTTTCAGCGTATTCTCGCCAAAAACATCCTGGCCGAGCTTGGTGACCATGGTTACATCACCGCCCAACTTGGCCGCCATGACCGCCTGATTGGCGCCCTTGCCGCCAAATCCCATGTGAAACCGATTGCCATGCAGCGTCTCCCCCATGCTGGGCAGACGGGGAACGTAACTGATCAAATCTAAATTACAAGCGCCAACAACACAAATCTTGGGGTTTTCCATGGGCTAATCTCCTCACCCGGATAAACCGGAAAGAACAGCCACAAGGCACCAAGATACTAAGAAAGATTGAAAATCAAAATTAGCTTCGTATCTTGGTGTCTTAGTGGCAAAAATTTATGGTTAGATAACCCCCCCCCGCAAACATAATGTGATTACAATAAATAGTGTATTCTGTCTATTTAATTTTCTGACAGGATCAACTGGATCGACAGGATATTGTAACTACAAAGAAAAAAAAGATCCTGTTAATCCTGTTATCCTGTCTCAATCGAATGAAGAGCATACCAGGTCACCCACAATTTATCGCTTGACATTTGCTAAAAACATATTATGCTATATACAAATATTGCTATTAGCAAATAAATACTTTGAATTGGCTTTTAGCTCAATTAAGGCCACTTCGTATGGGAGAAACATATGGCTCAGCAACAACTGGTCAAACGATCACGGCAGTCTTTTACACGATTGGCACGCTTTATCAATCAGCTTATGCGCGAACAGCTCGGGTGCGGTCCGGTCACGGTGCAGCAATGCTACACGCTCGAAGCGCTGATGGCCGGGCCCCACTCCATGAAATCTTTGGCGGCCGAAGTGGCGCTTCACCAGAGCACCCTGACCCGGGTGGTGGAAAAATTGGAAAAGCAGGATCTGGTAATCCGCAGGCGACCGGCGGACAATCAGCGCCGCGTCGAGGTGCAAATTACAGAGGCGGGCCGGCAAATCTATCGTTTTTTGGATGAGGCCGGCTCGCAGATGATCTCGGACTTGCTGGATCATATTCCGAAAAAGCGCCAGACGGCCATCGTCGATGCCATGGAGGAACTGGCAGAATTGCTGAACCCGGCCAATGAAGCATTTCAAAGACTGCTCAAGGATTGCCGGTGCAACATGCCGGCCGGCGCTGACAACAGTTTAATCTCGATTCAGGAAAAATAATTGTGGCACATTTGAAAGGAAGCATAATGGATGCAAGAGTCTCTCAATCCGAAATCCCGCAAGTGTATGATTCGTTGTCGAAAACTTATGATATCTGGGGGAAATTAGCAGAAAGCAAGGCCAGAAACCGTGCTATCGCATTGGCGGATATTCATGACGGCCGGCAAATTTTGGAAGTCGCCGTCGGCACGGGCCTGGCTTTTATGGATATTGTGAAAAGAAATCCCACCGGCGTCAATATCGGGATTGATATTTCCCCCGGCATGTTGCAAAAGGCCCAAAAAAGACTCCAATCCTTGTCCGGCGCCAACTACCAGTTGAAAATAGGAAATGCCTTTAAGATTGAAGCCGAATCGCAGCACTTTGATTTGGTGCTAAACAGCTACATGTTTGATTTGATTGCGTTTCATGAAATGGACAGGATCCTGGCGGAATTCAGGCGGGTGCTTAAACAGGACGGTAAACTGGTTCTTGTCAACATGACGACGGGAGAAACCTTCGGCAGCGGCATTTACAGCTTGATATATCGCATCTCACCCAAAGCATTTGGCGGGTGCCGGGGAGTTCGGCTTGCGAAAAAATTAGAGCAAAACGGATTTCAGGTAGAAACGAGGGAATACCATCAGCAGCTGCTGTTCCCCTCCGAAGTAATCCTGGCGCAAAAAAAGTCCTGACTAAGGGGGACCAGCATAGAAATCATCCCGAATGGGGGGTATTACCCGCTAGATAACCACTGGAATAATGGATCTTTATCCACCCAATCCCGTCTTCCAGCGTTCCATTGAACCAGCGCCCGTGGTTATCGATTAAGGTGAACCGGCTAGCGAGACTGACCTGACCCGGCTGGTTTTCAGTGAGACGGCAGTTTAAAAAAGTGTGGGTCCCGGCGGATCCTGAATCCAATTCATCGAACCTTATAATATTCGATAATATGGTTCATGTAAAAAATTGAACCGGGAAAGAAAGATCTGTATTCGAAAGTGGACCTCGAAATCCGGCGGCGAGCAGAAACAGGCTCCCTTTTTTTCTTCCCCCGGAAGATCTTCGCATCCTTGGAAATTTGTCTTTATCTGTCTCCTAACAGCAGTATCTCCATGCCTCGATCGGGAATTAATTGAACCCCATCGCAGGGACCCACCCAGTTTTTCAAAGGCTTATACGAAATTGAATTATCTTTCAAGTAAAAACCGAATTGAATTCGCTTCGCTCACAAATGGAACGGTGGAATATTGGAATTAAGTTGTAATAATTCCAAGATGTTTAATTGATGGCCCGGGTCTGCCAGATTGTAAATTCTTCATTCAAACCATCCAAGACCTGCCGGTCGCGATTGTAAACATCTTTTTTTAAAATAAAATTATCATTTTGATCGAACCAGATTGTGACATATAGAAGCATAACCGGTTTTGGTTTCGGCAGGTTCACTCTTTGCGTTATATTGGAGTCAATCAGTTGTTGAATGCTATCCCGGTTCCAATTCACCGGATCGTTCAACAGAATTTGAGCCAGTTCGATATTTTTTTCAACCCGGATGCAGCCCGAACTGAAAGCCCGATCCTGGCGACCGTAAAGGGAGCGGCTCGGGGTGTCGTGCAGATAAATAAAATATTTATTGGGAAATATAAACTTAATTCGCCCCAGGGCATTATGGGGTCCCGGCTCCTGCCTCAGCGTATAGGGTATGGTTTTACTGTACTGCGACCAGTCGACCGAATAGGGGTCGACGGTCCGGCCTTTTCTATCAATTACGCTGATTTTCATTTTGCTTAAATATTCCGGATTCTTTTTGATTTTTGGCAAAATATCTTTTTCCAGGATGGTGGGCGGCACGGTCCAGGTTGGATTGAAGACGATGTATTTGATCTTCGATTTGAATACAGGTGTTTTGCGAAAGGGTTTGCCGACCTGAACCTTGCTGCTCCAGCTTGTGGTGACACCTTCAAAATTATACGCCCGGAAGCCGGCGATATCTACTGCGATGTATGATTCGGGCAATTTATGAAAGACCCAGCGGGCACGCTCGAGATTGACCCGAATCTGATCAATTATTTTTTTGACCGGGATGTTTAATGCCGCCCAGGTCTTTTTTCCCACGATGCCGTCGGCGACAAGACGGTATTTATATTGAAACCGTTTGACGGCCTTTTCAAGATCTTCATCATATAAGTCCGTGTCGCTGACTGTCCCTTGAAATTCACCGCTGATGGCCAGTCTTTGGCGCAATTGAGAAACAAGTCGGTCCGTCATCCCCGGTCTCAGGGTCCGATCCCCGGATATGGATTCCCAACCTCCCGTATCCTGGATCGCACGGTATTTCTGCAAGACCCCTTTTAGCAGGCCATAATAGCCGATTGCCGGTCGTATGCTCCTGAGCCCCTTGGCCAGGGTGCCGGTTCGAAGTCTCTTTTCTATCGCTGCCACCGGATTCGCGTTGCGGACCCGCCGGGTCATGTTCCAGGCCGGATCCAGGCTTTCGGGATCGACCTTGCCGAACTGGATGTGATAGCACAAACGAACCAGGCTGTCGGTCAGCAGAATGTCATAATCGGCCAACAGGGCGGGATCGGGCGATTCATCGCCGTCCAGCAGCAATTTAAGGACCAGCAGCTGAGACAGGTGATAGTCCTCCGGATTCAAACCATCCTCGGCAATGCTGCCAATGTCTTCCAACAGGTCCGCGACATTCTGTGGATTTTGCCAGAGCAATTTAAAATCATTGCGTTCATACAGGTCCGGCAGCCAATGCTTGGAAGCAATATCGGCATAGCCGATTTTAAGTTTGCCGGTGGTCCAAAGTTCGTCGATTTTTTCTTCCAATACGATATTGGCTGATTCGACCTGGGCCAGGCCGGGATTGTACATCACGGAATTTGAAATTATCAGAACCAGTATCGCCATCATAAATGTTGTTCTCATATATTGGACTCCTAATTAATCCGCGCCCCTATATAGCACATTCAGGGCGGCAGACGGCGCTCGGTAACCCAAGTAATTTATTGTATCCAATGTCAGCGGCTTAATTGCTGAAGATAAAGCCAAAATTTGGACATTAAGATAGTAGTTAAGCATTGGAAAAATCATATGCAAGTCCGGCAACGTCGGATTTCAGCCCCTAATTGGGCAAAAACCGCTCCATTGCGGCCAACAAAGTTCAAAGTCTGATTTGTTTGGGAATATATAGTGAACCCGTACTACCTGATCAAGGCTGCTGCCGGCTTCAAGAAGAGCTTTTTCAATATTTTTAAAGCATTGTTCGGCTTGCTCAACAGGGCTATCGGATATTGACATAGATTTGTAGTCATAGCCTGTAGTACCTGACACGAAAACGTAGGCTCCATCCACGACTGCGCGAGAATAGCCAATTTTTGATTCGAATTCGGATCCACTTGAAATCAACTTCCGGTTCATAGTGTTCCTCATTTTAGATGTATAATGCCCTGGATAAGCCGCAGGCCAGAGGCTTTATAAGTTAGCACGGCACTTTACGAAAACCGCCCGGCTTTTCCTGTCAGTTCCATCCTGCTGGTTCGCTGTCATTTCTCAACTTCTGTCCACTTAATATCTGTTATCCCTGGATCGGATGAAAGTATATTCCCCATTGCGGTCACAACGCGCTTTAGTTCATTGGTCGCGTCGATTTTCTTGAAGAGTTTTCGGATGATCGGTGTTGCTGGGTCGGTGAAGCACAAGAACTCGTCGTCATCTCCATTCTGGTGCCCACAACAAATGGCAAGGCGGAATCCTTCGTTTTTGATCGGAATGTACCATCCCCAATCTTCCGCAATGATCTCTTCTGTCTCAATGCCGTGCTGCTTCAGTTTATCGACAAGATAATCAGCTAGCCGTTTGCCCCAGAGGCCCGGATTGCTCTGCTCTTGTTCGTCATCGTAGGGAGGGAAATTATTTGATCGGAACGTTACTTGAGTCAACATCGTCTTTCTCCACCGAGCGGCTTGAGCGATAATTGCGTCGACGCCCAATTCCTCCAGCAATATGGCTTCGCTCACAGTAGTTGCGGAACACAGGACTTTTGTTCCCGCCTCTTTTGCCGTCGCCACCGTTGACCCATCAACACCGAAGTGGAAGCTGAGGACAGGAACTCTCTCCTCGATCAGGACTTCAAGCTGCTTGTTTGCGGGTCCATACAATGGAACCGGATCAGGAACGGGCCCGAGTCCCATCTCGGAGTGGTAACTCTGGAGCAAATCTTTGAGACGCGGCCCCGAACGAGCTTCTGAATCATACCCCTCTGTGCTTCGGTTGAAGAGATTGACATTGAAGGGGCGATTTGTCAGCGACTTGATTTCTCTGATGGCCACTCTGAGATCATCCGGCGATATTCCAGCAGCACCAAGCCCCCCGAGTCCGCCAGCCTCACAGACGGCAGCAACGAGCTGGGGATTGGTTGGGCCTGCCATTGGCGCTTGAATGACCGGATGTTCAATCTCGAGAAGATCTATTGCGTGTTTATCATTCCACATGGTCTTCTCCCTTCTTACAGCAAAGTTTATAGCTCACGTTAGTCGCGACGCCTGACGTTTCCGGGATGAGCTGCAGGCCAATATACTTCAAAAGCCACATGATTTTACGTAAACCGTCCGGATTTTCCTGTCAGATCCATCTCGCTGGTCAGCCCACATGCATTAGAAGGATGGCTCCTTTGAAACTTTGACGATGAGCTTACCCTTATTTGATCCATCGAAGAGCTTGTTAATTCCCCGAGGGGCATTCTCAAGCCCATCGATTACATCAACCCGATATTGAATTTTACCTTCAGCCAGCCAACTCCCTAAATCTTCAAGGGCCTCCTTAAATCGATCCATGTAATCAAAGATGATAAAGCCTTCGACGCGGGCGCGTTGAGTAAGGATGGTTCTGAAATTGTAGGGACCAGGTACTGGTTCTACAGCATTGTACTGCGAGATCAGACCGCAAACGACGATGCGCGCTCTGACATTGATCAGACTTAAAACGGCATCCAGTATTTCGCCCCCAACATTATCAAAGTAAACGTCAATACCATTTGGACAATGCGTTTTCAGACGCTCGTGAACAGGCTCAGTCTTATAGTTGATAGCAGCGTCGAAACCAAGCTCCTCCGTGATCCAGCGACACTTTTCAGCGGTACCTGCAATGCCAACCGCGCGGCAGCCCTTGATCTTCCCGATCTGCCCTACGAGCGACCCAACCGCACCGGCCGCTGCTGAAACCACCAGCGTTTCCCCTGCTTTTGGTTTTCCAATATCTAACAGACCGAAATAGGCGGTTGGTCCAATGATCCCAAGCAACCCCATGTAGGCGGTCAAAGGCAGGGATGGGTCTATTGGCAGCTTGGTTAAGGCAATGCCGTCCGTTAGCGCATAATCTTGCCACCCCAATAAGCCCTGAACGATATCGCCGGCCTGAAAGTCGGCGTGATGAGACTGCTCTACAACGCCGATAGTTCCCCCCCGCATCACCTCCCCAACCCCCACAGGCGGGATGTATGATTTGGCCTCGGTAACCCAACCCCGATTGGCCGGATCAAGCGATAGGTAAATGTTGCGGACAAGAATTTCGTCAGCCCCTGGGGTCGGCACGGGTACCTCGTGCCATTCGAAATCCGACTCTTTGATTAAGCCTATGGGACGGGCGGCAAGACGCCATTGTCTATTTATTTCCCCTGCCATATAAAACCTCCTTGTAAGTTTTCAAATAAGTGTACAACATCAGGGTCACATGTTAAATATTTAATATTCGAGTACAATATTTAACATGTGACCCTTTTCTTTTCCCTGGAATGACGTAATTAATCGCCGGGTTAATAATACAAACCGGCATTTCCACCGGTGTGAATAAATAACACGCTGTCACCTTTCAATTCACCTTCTGTTATGCAGTGGCATAATGCAGCGGCGGCTTTACCGGTATAAACCTGGTCCAGCAGTATGCCTTCCAAGGTCGCAAACAGCTTTACTGCAAGCCTACCTTCTTCGGAAGGCAGGGCATACCCCGGGCCGATGAATCTGTCATCGACGATAATCTTGTTCTCATCGAGTTGAATTCCGAGCATATTAGCAGTTGATCGAGCAAGTTCACAAACCCGTTCCGATTGCACATTGGCATTCAGAGATGCGCTCACACCAAGAATCCCGGCGTCGTATGCGTCAATACATTGCCCCAATACAAGCCCGGCCTGTGTTCCTGCTGAGCTGGAGGAATGGAGAATGTGGGAAAAATGGATCCCTGAACGATGTGAAAATTCGATAATTTCATGAAACGCACGAACATACGCCAGTGCGCCGATGGAATCGCTTCCTCCCGGATGCAGCTCATACACTGCTTTGCCTTTGGTTTTCAATGACTCCACCAGATGGCTGTAGACATCCGTCACTGTACTCTCCCCTCCAGGAGCGTAATGAAGCTTGGAACCACATTGACTGAAAATGGCTTGACTCGCTGGATTCTGCTCGGAATCTGTGCCGGGCAGCACGACATGGAGGTCGAGACCGCATGCACTTGCGGCGGCGGCAGCATTTCGGCTGAAGCTGGTGGCTTTCATAGTGACAAGTGTATCTGCTTTACCGGCAATCGCGTCTCCCACGAGATAGTCGAGCTTTCGAGTCTTGTTTCCCCCAAGGGCAAACCCTGTCAAGTCCTCTCGCAAAATATAGATATCGTATCCCAGATGTGATGAGAGCCGGGGTAATTTGTGGATTATGGCAGGTGCCTGGATGAGGTTTGCGCGCGGGAATTTTTCCAAGACACCTTGCATTGTGTTGCTGTTTTCCATGAATGCTATCCTTTATGGCTATTTGTGGTCTACCCCGAGTTGCATGGTATCTTTCATATAAATCCTCATGGACATAGCCGGGATGAATTAAAGGCCACTATATTATTCTTTTATCCTGAATCCGCTCGGAGGCTCTGGTTCTTTGATGGAGTTTATTTGGTTGAAGCTTACGCAGACCCGATATCTACACGCCGGCTGCTCAAAAGATTGATTATAATCTTTATCGTCAACAACAAATATGCTCGGCCGAAAGTATCAATTGTCCAATTTCTTTTTCTCTGTCCAAAATCTCTTTTAATTGGTTTCCACAAACTTCTGAGCATAAAGTAAATATAAAATCATTACCTTCCATTTGGAATCTCAGAGATTTCAGAGGGACGGGCCAAGCTAAGTCGTTGCATTTTCAAAGATTTGATCCCAAACATAGTTGTTTTGGGCGCCTATTTCGCCTTTTTTCACCCCAAAATGGGCGATATCGGGATATTGCACTTTTTTAAGTTGAAACGATTCTCCCGTTTCAAGGACCTTTCGTCCCAATGCCATGCCACCCATCAGCACTTTTACATTTTGAATAAAAGGTTCACTCCCAACAGCGATGCTCTCTGTCCATTTACCGTCACGGAAATTATCACCATCAGAAAGGCAGCTTTCAACCCATTGCTTGTGAGCCGTTTTCACATGCTCGTAAGAATTAAATCCAAGGAGCTCTTTTAACCTCTCGTAGTTGATCAGAATCTTTTTTCGTTTTAGCAGAAACTCTCTCTTATGGCATCGATGGGTAATATGCCATATCTGGCCCGGTATGTAGTGCCTTTTCGCTCTTGCCATTGCTATGTCTGGCTATTCCGGTGATTGCGGGGTTCCGTAGATGCGCAAGTTTGCGCCACCTTTATTAAAAACACCTACCTGTAAACATAACCTCAAGTTACCATCGTATAAGATTTCTGGCAGCGAAACATTAATGAAGACGGTCCTTCCGTGGCGGAACCTCTGCGAAGACGGGCCTGCCGCGGCGAAGCTCCTGCGAAGACGGGCCTGCCGCGGCGAAGCTCCTGCGAAGACGGGCCTGCCCCGGCGAAGCTCCTGCGAAGACGGGTCATTTCAATCTCTAAACTCAATCGGGTATATATCCGAAAGCATTCGCTGTCCTCTGCACGATCGAGGTCACGCGCCTGGCTTCCTCGCGGTCGAGATTTTCTTTCCACCGACCAATGCGTGTTTTATGATCGGCTCTCGAATAATGCCTTGATGTTTTCGCTTCAACAAATTTCTCATTGTTTGTATTCTGTACCCGATCCGCCCATTGGGCTAGCGCCGAGTCATAGGCCGCAATATCCAGACTGACCTCCCTACAAATCGCGTCTGCAAACTGCCGGGGATTTCTAATCATCGTTTCAAAATGCTTCAAACTGACAAATTTACGAACTTGTTCGTAGCCCAGGGAATTAACATAGTCCCAGTGATGCGCGCAGCGTTCGACCAAAGGTCTTTCAAGCCAGTCTCTCCAATCCGGCGGTTTGGGATGATGGCCCCAATCATTCGAAATGCCCACCCGCAATGAGCAAACCGTATCGAGCGGATGCCTGACTATCCAATAAAAGGACTTTGGGTCGGGTATCTCAGCCAGCAGGGTTGCCAGAGGAAATGAAAGGCCGGGGGTCGTAGGATAGCCTGCGCTCTCCTTGGGCACTTTGACGGCAATGGGCTGGCTAAAATCCAAATTCAATAGCTCGGCGAAGGGGGGTTCACTGTGATAGGTGTACGGTGTCAAATGCTCGAAAAGTTCACCGAAAATCGAAGTTCCACTTCGCCCGCAGCCTAAAATGACAACATGATGCACTGTAGCAGCTTCCATAAATTAAATGCCTCGATACTCCTACTAGCTGCTGAAATTAGGGAGATTGTGGCGGGACGAGCATTGAATTATCCCGGAATCCAATATGCCTCTATTCCAGTATTACATCATTCTCCGCCGGCGGAGGCTTCAATGACCGTGGTCATAAATATTCGAAAAAGCACCACATCGAAAAATAGCATAAGCAAAGATACTGTCCCGTTTACGGCGATAAAAAGCAATGAATAATTATCTACAGGTTGAATCGCTCGGCCTATCAGATAATCAGATATCCCTTCACAGAAAGCAGCAATTGCGAAGAATGCCAATAGGTACCAAAAATAGCGCCTGGTTGATTCTATGCTTTGACGAATAGCCTCCCACGGAGTCAGGCCGTTTAAAATTAGGTAAAATTCAGCAAACGACAATCTTACCAATACCAAGAAACCTGGAATTATGAACAAAAAAAAGCCTATCACGCCAAGAGTCAGGTGAATGACGGTAAGAAGATAAAAGGGCCACCACAACTTAAGCGAGGCAGCAATTAAATCAATATTATGGCAATGATCTTTACTGGCACTTTTCGCCATAAACAGGATCAGGGCTGCGGTGTAAATAGGATATATAGCAACATAGCTCACCCAGTATAAAGACTGAAAATTTTGGGAACGGGAAAACAGTAATTCTAAAAAGGCATCTAACAGTAAAAAGGGCATACACAAGGATGCAATTTGACCAAAATTTCGAAAATAGAAAAAGTATGAGTCGGAGATTATCGGCTTAACCTGCATATCATTGATCGCTGGGACGGTTGTGCAACAGCCACGCAGCCTTTATATATTCAGTTTCGGGTTTACAAGCTCCAATACCGCAATTTCCGGGTAGCAATTAAATCTGATCGGGTAAATAGTCCAGCCAATTCCTCGACTAATAAACAGCTGGGTTCGGGGGGTGGTTATCAGACCACTTGAATAGGCCTTGTTTTTCACCGGCAGGATCGGAGGTCCATAAAAAGGAACGACAACCTGTCCGCCGTGAGTGTGGCCGCTGATTACCAGCGATATGGGGGTATCAAATGCGGTATCAACCGAATCCGGGTTGTGCGCCAAAAGTATCTTGCATTCGGTTTTAGCGGCGCCAACAAACGCCTTGTCTATTTTCAACCGGTCTCCCCAGAGATCTCCGGCACCACCGATATGAACTCGATCACCGCCCCTCGTAATTATTTTGCTTTGGTGCCTGAGGTCTTGTCCCGTTCTCGCCAGCCAGTACAGTGATCGACGGGTATCAGCCCAGTGGTCATGATTGCCTAAAACGGAATATACCCCGTGCTTGGCTTTGAGTTCTGATAAAATGGGCCATACTTTATCGATTTGCCGGGTGGCATTCTGCTCGTGGACGTAATCTCCGGTACAGACGATAAGGTCGGTGCGCAAACCGTTTGTTCGGTGAACGATTCCCCGAATAAAGGACTCCGAAACCAAAAAACCCAGGTGCAGGTCGGTCAGATGCGCAACCGTAAAGCCGTGGAATGACGGCGGCAAGTCAGCCATCGGAATCCGGTACCGATTTACCTGTACCAGATTTCTTTCGATAAAAACCGGGTAACTCCCAAGACAAGCGGTTGTGCCGCCATAGAGGGCCAATTTTAAAAAAGATCGTCTATTCATGGGTTTCGTAGGGCCAAAGACGAACTGGGGATTTAGCACAGACCGTATTATTGCTTGAATGCATTTCTATTTTTAAGCGCCGTTGATCTTCGTTCCGCTTCTGTTTCAGTTGGCAGTTCCTTTAGAATTTCCATTCTTGCAGTTAAGGTATCCGCCTGATTAATTTTTTCGATCAGCCTATTGCCAATCGAAATTCTCAGCCTGCTTGAATCGCGTTCCAGACCGATTTGTCGCAGCCACATTTCAGGTATGCCTTCCATAATATCATAAATGTTTATATCCCGGACGTTTTTTAATCTTCCGATGAATTCATCTGCACAAACCTTGTCGCGATAAAAGGGGTGCTTTTTCATATGAGGCAAAAATACCCGTTCCTGATAGTCTTTCCCGTCTATTGAACTTCGCCATTGAGTTTAACAACATATAGATTGTTGTCGTCCCCACCCACGACCAAAGGCAATGAGGAGCCGAGTCTGATTTCATTAAAATATTTAACTGCCTTAATCTTCATCATTGGATTTCGCGATTGCCCCGCTTTAAAGACAGCGGGATTCAAGCACAAGCGGGCTCCCACACTCATTCTACTTGCTCTTGCGGATAAGCATATAAAACATTATCATTACCATATCACGTTCGGCCAAGGTGGATATTATTCTTTGTGTTAACTCATCTGCAAAGATTACGTATGGTATGGGGATAAGGGGTCGGATTAACTTTTTTTGGGTTATCAGTGAAGATCAGTGTAAATCTGTGTCCTAAAGATTTGACCAGATTCTTTCGTTTATAGATTCCGCAGGCAACGGGGAATAAAACCCATGCGGATTTAATGTCTACTTAATCACAGCCTTATCAAATGTTCTCAAGAGATGGTAGTCAACCCGAGTGCTTTGAAATCACTATCAAAAGACAAGGCTGGCATTTTTTTGAGTTCGCCGCAAATGAGGACCCGCGTGAGTGCATCTACAAAGGTGATTTTTTTATCTTTGTTAAAAAGATTAAATACTGCGATTGCCTGCTGATTTTGGCTTGGCGCAGATTGATGAATCGTATAAAGATCAATTGAGTGGTTGAAGGCCAGCGCCTCAGTATAACCATACTGATACTGAAGAACAGTCATCGATTCAGAGATAACAAACCAGGAAGTGTGAATCGCTATTCGTTCCTCTTTGATTTCTTTAAAGAGTTGCAGAGCCCGCTTGTGTCTACTGTCTTTTTTCGAAAATAAAGCGATAAAAAAACTGGCGTCACAAAATACGGCATGTAAACCTTTAAGTGTTTTCACGATCACTTCCGTACAAGATGGATTTGTAGTTCTCGGCCACTGGAAGCAGCTCCTTTGTTGCTTCTGGTAAAGCTTCAATCGATTCTAAAACCTGCCCGTACTTATCAATATTCCCCAGCAACTCAATTCGGGCATATGGCTTGCCCCGTTTATTGACCAGCAATGATTCTCCGGGCTTTAGCAGCTTGTCCAACTGAGTCAGCTTGGTTCGAGCCTCACTTAAATTTAGTTTCAAAACTGCGTCTCCCATCACATCACCTCCAATTATTGTACAAATACATCTGAAATCTAGTCTTTTTTGTACATAATTTCAACGAAAAACCCTTTCTCAGCAAGATCTTCTCAAGGTGTATTTTAGTATCCGTGAAGATCCCGGAAATCTGCCTGCCCTGTGCAATGCGCAGCCTATTTCACCGGGGTGTCCAAATATTTAAAAAACCTAGCAGTCTTTAAGTCACGCTTTTTCCCGCAACCGCCCTTTGCGGTTTTGCACGCTGTGGACCAGCGAACACAAAACCGGCACCACGATCAGGGTCAACAAGGTGGCAAAGCCCAGTCCGAAAATCACGGCCACGGCCATGGGGCCCCACCACTGGGATGACTCGCCGCCGATATCCAGCGCCATTTTGCGAAAATCAAAACTGATCCCGGTGGCCATGGGCAGCAGCCCTAATATGGTGGTAATGGCGGTCAGCATCACGGGACGAAATCGGACCGCACCGGCTCGCATCAGGGCATCAAAGGAACTCATTCCCTTGCCCAGCAGCTGGTTGTAGTAGTCAATCAGCACGATGGCGTTGTTGACCACGACCCCGGCCAGGCTGATAACACCGATGCCGGTCATGATGATGCCGAAGGCCGTTCCGGTCACCAGCAGCCCGATGAACACCCCCACCAGCGACAGGATCACCGAGGTCAAGATAATAAAAGGCGTCACAAAGGAATTGAACTGGGTCAGCAAAATCAGCAGTATGATGGCAATGGCGGCAAAGAAAGCCTTGCCCAGAAAAGCCTGGGCTTTGGCCTGCTCCTCCTGCTCGCCGCTGAAGCGGTAGGCATATCCCCGGGGCCATTTTATTTTTTGCTGCAGCCGGACATCTATTTCTTTGATGATGTCATTGGCCAGGCGGCCGGAGACATCCCCGGTAATGGTGACCACCCGCTTTTGGTCCAGGCGCATGATGGCGCCGATGCCGCTGCCCAATTCAACTTCGGCCAAAGAGGTCAAGGGAATCGGCTCGCCCCGGGGCCCGGAAACCGTAATGCGCTTGAGGCTTTCAATGGAGCGGCGGTCGCGTTCCGGCAGGCGGGCAATGATGTCGTATTCATCTTTGCCCTCGCGGTAGACGCCGGCCTTAACCCCGTTGATGGCGGCTTTGACGGTATAGGCAATGGTAAAGGTGTCCAGCCCCAGCAAAGCGGCCTTTTCCTTATCGACCCGGACCTGGATCTCGGGCTTGCCTTTGACGAAATTGTCTTTTAAATCCACCAGTCCGGCAATATCCCGGATTTCCTTGCGCACTTGGCCGGCCAGCTCTCCCAATTTGAGAATGTCTTCGCCGGTAATTTCGATGCTGATGGGCATGCCGGTGGGCGGGCCCTCTTCTTCTTTTTCAACCTGGGTTTCGGCCCCTTTGATGGTGGCCAGAATTCGTTGCCGCACCTCGGTAATGATTTCCGAAGACGGGCGCGAACGGTCGTGAAAATCCTTGAAATCCAGTACGATCCGGTTGATGTGGGTTCCGGTGCCGCCCTGGGAAAAGGGGTCGCCGCCCATGGCGCCGATATTGGAAATCACGTAGCGGATATCTTCATATTCGGATACAATTTTTTCAGCCTGGGCCACCAGCTTGTCTGAGGTATCCAGGTTGGTGCCTTCCGGTGCTTTGATGTTGACATAGGCGCGTTTGGGTTCGGTCTCCGGAAAAAATTCAGTGCCTTTGCCAAACAGGTTGAAGGCGGTAATCGACGCAACGAGCATGGCGAAAGCCGCCAGCATGACCACCCAGCGATGAGCAAGGCACCATTGCAGTATAAACAGGTAAAACCGCTTGACGATGGGATCTTTGGCATTCTTATTTTTCTTTGGAGGCGCCTTTTTTACTTTCTGGTACCGCGCGGAAAGAACCGGGTTTATCACCAGCGCCACAAACAGGGAAGCGCTCAGGGCCATGATCAGCGTCATCGGCAGGTAACCCATGAATTCGCCCATAATGCCCGGCCAGAACATCATGGGTGAGAAAGCGCCCAAGGTCGTCAGGGTGGAGGTGATCACGGGCCAAGCCACCTGATCGGCGCCGATCCGGGCGGCTTCCTGGCGCGATTTACCCTGCTGCATATGCCGGTAGATATTTTCCACGATCACGATGCCGTTGTCCACCAGCATACCCAGGGCCAGAATCAGCGAAAAGAGCACCACCATGTTCAAGGTCACGTCGAAACCGGTCAGCAGCGCAAATGTAATGAACATGGAATAGGGGATGGCCAGGGCCACAAAAATGGCCGACTGCCCCCCGATGAATGCCAGTATGACGCACAACACCAGGATCAGGCCCGAAATAATATTGTTTTCCAGGTCGGCCACCATCAAGCGCACGTCGCTGGACATATCGGCCGTCAGGTCAATTTTCAAGGTTTGCGGCAGCTGGGGCCGCATCTGCTCAACGATCCTTTTGACTTCATCGGTCACGCGCACGATGTTTTCGCCGCTGCGCTTGGACACGGCGATGGTGACACTTTTTTCCCGGTTGATCCGGCTGCGGGTCAGCGGGTCTTTAAAGGCATCCCGGATGAACGCCACATCACGCAGATACACCGGTTTGCCGTCACGCACAAAGGCCACGATCGAAAAAATCTCGGAAGGGTGTTTGAAATCCTCCGGCACCCGCACCAGGTACTTGGCTTCGCCGATATCCATGCTGCCGCCGGGCATATTCACATTGCCTCGGGTTACGGAGTTGATGATATTCGTAAACGGGACATTGTAGGCGGCCACCCGGTCCATGTCGAATTCGACATGGATTTCGCGCTCCAGGCCGCCGCTGATGCGGGCTTCCAGCACCCCGGTGATGGATTCGATTTCATCCTGCAGGTCTTCGGCCAGATTTTGCAGCCGGCGCAGGCTCAGGGGGCCGGACAACACCACCCGGATAACCGGCATATCGGAAAAGTTGACTTCCTGAATGACCGGATCATCAGCCAGATCGGCCGGCAAATCATTTTTGGCCTGATCCACTTTATCCCGCACCTTCTGCACGGCATCATCGAGATCCACCTTGGGTAAAAATTTAATGGCCACCGTCGACATGCCCTCGGCCGAGGTCGAACGGATTTCTTCGACATTGTCGATGCCCTTGAGTTTGCGCTCGATGGGAATGGTGATCAGCTCTTCCATGTCTTCCGGGGCCACGCCCTCGTAATTGGTGGTCACGAAAACATAGGGAATCGTAATATCCGGAAAGGATTCGCGGGGCAGGGTGACGTAACAGTAGATTCCGGCAATGACAATGATGACCAGCAGGGCAATCACCGTTACCTGTCTTTTGAGGGCAGCCTGATTAAGGATCATTTGGCAATCACCCTCATGCCGTCTTCGACTTCCGTATGCCCCCGGACAATCAGATGATCGCCGATATCCAGGCCGCTGGTGATCTGTACCCGGTCGGCTTCAATCACGCCGATGGAAACTACCCGTGACTCGGCCACACCGTTTTTGGCCACAAAGACAATGCGCTCCCCGCCTTTGTCGACAATGGCAAACAGCGGTACGGCGACCGCATCGGGTATGCTGCGGCGCACGAAAGCCACCCGGCCGATCATTCCCGGCCGGATGTCATGCGCCGAATTGTCGATGACCGATCTTACCAAAAAGGTCTTGGTGGCGGGATCGGCTTTAAAGGCAACGAATTCGACGGTACCAAGAATAGTGCGATCCGCAAAGGCGTCAATTTTTATCGGGGTCGGCTGCCCTTTTTTCACATAGCGAACATCTAGCTCCGGCACCCGCACGTTGATCTTGATGCGGTCGATATTGACAATGTCCGCAATGGGTTTGCCGACGTCCGCATATTCTCCCACATCCACGTAAAGGTGATTGATGATGCCGGTGATGGGAGATTCAGGGAAACCGTGGTTGTACCGAACCTTGACCTGCGCCAGATCGGCGGCCGCCAGTTTAAGCTGGGTCTCACTTTGATCCAGCTCTTCTCGGGCAATGATTTTATTTTGATAAAGCCGGCGGCGCCTCTCGCATAAATCATGGGCCAATTTGTAGGCCGCCCGGGCATGCTCCAGGGAGGCTTTCAGAGCGGACACATCTATTTTGGCCAATCGATCGCCTTTTTTCACTGCCTGGCCTTCACGCAGGCCGATCCACTCCACCCGGCCGCTGGTGTTGGCCGCCACCTTGACATCCTCGTAGGCCTCGGTAGTGCCGGGCAGAAAAACAACGTCCCGCATGGCGGTCGGCTTGATTTCGAGCACGGAAACCGGAATGGCCGGCGGTTCGTTGGCGGTGCCTGTGGTATTGGCAATGCTTTCGCGGTCTTTGCAGCCCCCCAGGGCCAATGCGCCAAGCAGTGCGATCGTTAAAAACGCGAGTCGATAAATGTTGATGTTTTTCATTTTGCGGCTAAACCTTGTTTTCAGTGTTGCAAGATGTTAGTGATTCTTATAAATCGGCGCGAAGCGCCTAAACTTTATATAGAAAAAGGTAAAAAAGAATCACGAAAATATTTTTTTGGCTTCGAGAAAATCCATTACCATTTCTTTGATGAAGCAAATGAAAGCGGACTTACTGCTTGCTCAATCCCTGAAAAGCAAGCCGCAGCAGCCTTTCAGGACGTTGCGGGTCCGCCAGCTCAGGCAGTACCATATCCATGTTCAGGCTGAAATCCATCAGTCCGAGCACCAGAAAGGCGACCTCCTCGGCATCGGCCTTCCTGATTTCACCGGATGACAATCCTTCCGTATAGATCCGCTTCACGGCATCCAGCATGCAGCGCTGAAAGCTGGCAAAATCATATTCGGGAACCCCCTCGGGCGGCCCGTATATCAGACCATGAATCATGATGTACAGACTTTTGTATTGCTGAATCCCTTCCTGCACCCGGCGATACAGGAAAATAAATCTTTCCAGCACCGTGCCCCGGGCTTCGAAAATCTCATCCAAGATACTGCGCTGGACGTCGGCCGCCCACTCCAGAATCGCATAAAACAGCCCTTCTTTGCTTTTGAAATAGTAATAGAGCACCGGTTTGCTGACGCCGGCTTTTTCAACGATTTCACGCACCGAAGCACCGGCATAACCTTTTTCCGCAAAAAGCCCGGTCGCCGTTTCCAATAAGCGCTCCCTTGAATTATATTCCAGGGCGCTGATATTATTTGTGTTTTGCATAATTAAGTTATCCTAAAAAATTAAAAGGCACTTTTTAGATCAATGTACCGATATTGTCAAGTGTATTTCTACCGAACGGTAGGTACATTATAACATCGCAAGGCGAAATATCAAGTGATTTGGCTCAACAACTTAATATCATTATAAAATAATGCAGCTATAAAGTTTTATCCCGATTGGTCCGATAAAATAGCATGCAGTTTAATCGTTCTCATATGCTGACCTGTTTTAATCTGGCTGCTTTGGCGATAATTGTTTTTGCCGGTTCTTGCGCCAGGAATCAAAGTCATCTCCCGGCTACGGCCCGGGACACAGGGCGTGTTGGCGTTTCTGCAAGAACGCCCGGTGAACAATTAATTGAAAGGTACATTATCGAGGAATATCAGCGCTGGAAAGGCGCCCGCCATAAAATGGGCGGCACGGGCCGCAAAGGATTGGATTGCTCCGGATTTGTAAAAGTGGTCTACCGGAATGTCTTCGATATCGAGTTGCCGCGTACGACCAAAGAGCAGGTAAAACGGGGTAAACCCGTCAGGATCCAAGAACTGCAGTCCGGCGATCTCGTATTCTTTCGACCCCCGGAGTATGCCCGGCATGTGGGCATTTATCTGAGCCAATCAAAATTTGTTCATGCCTCCAAGAAAAAGGGCGTCACGGAATCCAGAATCGATCCCAGCTATTGGGGGAGATACTACTGGACCGCCCGCCGCATTTTGCCGGACACCTAATCTGCCGCAAACTTCTGAGATTGATTTACAGTTTGAGATGTTAAAAGTGAGGTTTAGGCGATGTCATGCTGCAGAAGTACTTACTTATCATCCGGATATTGCGGATTTCCCAAAGAATTAAGAGATCAGTAGATCAACTGTCAACGAGATACACACCCTAACGGCGAAAATGTCGACCCGTTTTACAGTCATATCCGCTGCTTCAACTCCCCGACTGCATAAATTTCTCCAACCACAGCTTAAATACATTTTAATTCAAGTTAGTTATCGTAAATATCCACAATTATTCCACTCTCTAATATTTCTGGCACCGAATCTGCAACTTGGGTTTTTTAAGACAACAATACATCCCCCCCTCCCCCCGAGTGGGTCAAGCTCGCAGCCGGATAGTTTAGGCTCAGATTCAAACTAAATCTTCCCGGTCCATGAAGCCCCGCCGGCAATAACGCTTCATGGGAGCACGACCCACTCCTCACAAAAAAAACTGTAAAGGCGTTAGGGCTTCGCCCCAATTGGAATGCTGGAACAATGGAAAAATGGGGTTTAGGATACTGGCGTGTTCTGTTAATGGTCCGTAGGCGGAACGATAAAACTAAAACGGGTAATATTATCCATAAAAACCCAATGTTCCATCATTCCACAATTCTATTATTCCATAATTGAGGCAAGATCTCAGACCTCAAAAAATACCTCATAATTCCATCAAGTTGTAGAAATTCCGAGACGTTAAATTGTGACAACCTTTTAAAATCGGATTCCGATAGCGGAATGACTTGCTCCGGGTTGATTTTGCCATCCTCTTTAGCAGCCGCGTGTTTCATCTTCAACCGGCTCGGGAAATGCCACACCCGATTGAATATCATCATATTTTTGTTTAATTCCACCGGCGCCGTGATTATTCGGCTCAACTAACGCCTGACCGACAACGGTATATGAGCCCCCAATATTGCATCGACAAAATAATTTTGTGCACTATTTTAAAATCATCAGCAGAAAGGGAGACGATCATGGTTTTTAAAATGGGTGACTTTATCATGGGAATGGGCAAAGAATTTGCCCTCGAAGCAATGGAGATTTCAGAAAAACTGACACTGGACGAAGGAGAAACTCTATTTAATGCAGGTGATGCGGCTCATCATTTCTATGTTTTGGTCAAAGGACGGGTTGAGCTGAGTCTGGGTAAATCCGGGCCGGTGATATATACGGCAAGGCACCCGGGGAAAGTTATCGGCTGGTCGAGCCTGGTCGGACGCAATGATTTTTCCGCATTAGCCCAATGCCGGGAGTCCGCTAAACTCCTCAAATTTGATCGAACCAGTTTTCTAGCCTTGCTGCAAAAAAATTCCGCCAACGAGGCCCTGCTCTTCAGACGCCTTGCAGAAATGCTGGGAAACCGGTTGCTTGAAATATATCCCACCATAATCTGACCCGGACGAGCCGGAATTGAAGATTGAAGATTGCAAATTGAATATTTATGGAATCGCTCCGCTCCGTCGTTTTTAAATAAGTCTCTCGCCAAGACGCAAATACGCTAAAATCAGCTCAATAATTTGCCATTGCGGCTTTGCGAGATAGTTATCGATTTCAACCCACTGGCTATCCGAATCCTTTCGAAGCAATCACAATTTTTTGTCCATATCTATTGATCATTGGGGCTACAAATTGTTACAGATAGTTACATCTCAGAAAAGCATTCTCCTAATAAATCCTCTACATTGAAGTAAAAATCTGGGTCCAGAAGGCCCGGCTTTGGTCCACCCCAGAGGGGGGATATGGATGATTACCTTTACCAGCAGTGTTCCCCGCTTCCGCTTCGCTACGGACGGGATCTTCGACCGACCCACAGTACCAGGATTTCGCTCTCGATTAAACCCGACAGATTTCGCAATCTCTGCCGCACATTATTGTAGTCTGTGAAATCTGCGAAATCTGTGGATTGAAATGATAGGATTCCTCAATTATTCAATCTTCATTCTTCAATATATAGGAGGACCACGCATGACGGCCCAAACCCAACTATCTTCCCATAATCATCACGTCTGCACCTGGTGGATAGCCTACACTTTTGACAATCCGCTTCGGAAATTATTTCACAAACCGCAACAAATCTTTGGCGACTATATCAACGAAGGTATGACGGTCATGGATGTGGGTTGCGGCATGGGGTATTTTTCAATCGGCATGGCGAAAATGGTCGGTGCAGCCGGAAGAGTCATCGCTGTGGATCTGCAGCAGAAAATGCTGGATATCATGCACAAGCGGGCTCGGCGGGCCGGGGTTGAGGATAGAATAATGCCCCACCATTGCGAAGCAGACAAACTTGGGATCGGGGGGCCGGTGGATTTTGTTCTGGCTTTTTGGATGGTCCACGAAGTTGCTGATAAAGACAATTTTTTTGTACAATTGCGATCGATTCTGGCTCCCAATGGAAAAATATTGATTGCTGAACCCAGGATGCATGTTGGGGCTGAAGAACTTGATCAAACCATCGCAATTGCCCGCGACAAGGGACTACAAAGCTGTGAGACGCCGGCGATCAGATTCAGCCGCACGGCTGTGTTTCAAAAGATCTAAAATCATATTGTGCTGGGTATTAATTATCACGAAAGCACGAAAGTCGGGATACACGAAATTTTTTTTAGCCTTTTTCGTGTTTTCGTCATTTCGTGCTTCCGTGATTGATGAGTCCTGGTTCCTGCATGTCATGATTACGGTATGATAATACTGTTTTCGCTTGCCACATCTCTTTGCAGCGGAAAGTAAGCCGCCTTAAAATTAAAGGCCAGACCGATACCCCATCCGAGGGCCGGCCACTGAAACCACCAGGGTCCGGGGGTCGTTGCATTTATCAGCAACAGCCCGCCAATGACGATGATATAGCTCCAAAGGTGGCGGTGAAAACGGGCCTTGCGCCGCCGCAGCCGCTTTCTGCGGGCCTTTAGCTTCTGGTATCCTTCGCGGTCCTCCTTGATAGCGGCTTCAATCGTCTGGGAGTCGATTCCGAATTCTTTGGCCGTATCAATCAACTCCTGGTGGGTAACCGAATCTTCTTTCTTCATTTTCAGGGCGCGCCGGATAATTCGATCGACTTCATCTTTACTATACTGTTTGGCTGATAAATCGTTCATACGGACCTCGTTGAATAGTCTACCGGTTGACTGGTTGATTGTGACTTTATGCTTTAATCCCTCAATCCCGAAATTCCTAAATCCCCTAATTTGGCGCAAATAGAATTAGATAGTGTTTAACAAGGTTGACTCTTTTTTTAAATTAAGTAACGAGATTTGAATTCACTCCCTATCTCAATTTTATCGCCTCAAGGTATGCCTTAACGTTGTTGATGGTTGAAATAAACATTTTGGAACCGGTCATAAACGTGAAAATGTCGTCCGCGTTCCCGCAGATCCTGGCAAATTCCGGCCCGATCACAGAGGCCGGTTCCGGCGCATCGGGCTGCTTGGATAAAGCCGTCACATAGGTATCCAGCCGATCCTTTAATATTTGGAAATAGTCGATATTCTGGCCGATCATATACTGGGTGGTTGTCGATATACCCTGGGAAAACTCATTGATTGCCGACCAGTAATTTTCGAGCAATTCAGTTTTCTGAGGGCTGTCTGGCAGATAGTAGGACAAACTCCAGCCGACGCCGATTATTTTCAGGATCTGAAGTTCGTACTCGACCGTAACCCGCTTGATATCGGCCTGCTCCGGCAACCGGGCCATCAGCCATTTTACGTCCTCACGATCGACAGCAAAATCCAGCAGATCCGCGCCCGCTTTTTCCAGCGCTGTCTTCTTTTTTTCTGTATTGTTCATGTTAAAATGGTTCTGGGGTTCAAAGTTCAGGGTTCAGGGTTCAGGATTCAGGGTTACTTCATAATGAACATTTAATCCTTTCGATTCAAAAGGGTTATTCTTTTGAACCCGTTATTCCAGTATTCCACGGCATTGGTCAACGGCAAATCCGGTTAACCCCGGCCTATTTCAATGGACCTGATTTTCTGAGTTTAAAGAAAATCCTCCCCGGGCCTCTCACCTTTCCGGCTTAAGCTGTCGGCAATATCAATACCACCGACGTCGTAAAACTCAACCCGGAATCGCACTTTACCGGTAATCGACACATGGTGATAGCGTTCCGGGAAAATAACGATCGGGTGTTCCGGGTCGGCATCCAGTACGTTGTCCGCATCGTCTTCCCAAACGAATTGCAGGGCGCCTTCTTCAACCACCAGATAGCCGAATTTGCCCTTGGGGGCCAGGTGCTTTTTCAATATTCCGGGGACCACCGTTTCTTCAGTCATACTCGGGGTGCTGCCGGCTTTGACAGCGCCTTGTGGCAGCGCTTCATTTTGATAGTTCATTATCGATCTCCTTTACCTGAACCGGATACGCCGGAATCGGGAATTATTGATACTTACGCATCCAATATAATCATTTCCTCACAGTAACTGCAATAGGGCCTTAATTTATCATAGTTTCGGCTGAATCGAAGCTTCGGGTGCACTTGGCGAAGCAAAGCGGTCGTGGGCTCTTCCGTCAAATGTCTGCAGATGAAACGGGTGTCGAGGTCCAGTATTTTACAGGCTTCAAGGGTGGGGCAAAAATTGCTTGAATGCAGGACCAGGCTTTGGCCATCGCGGCTGGCTATCTGCATCAATTTTTCTAAATCATGCATGGTGAAATAAAGTGCTCAATCTCAACATTACACCGCGCAATTTGACCAGTCTGATTTGCTTTATTAGCATCTATTCCCCTTAATCATTTGCGGATTCATTGACAATTACACCGATGCAACTTAAGTTTACGCTACAAAAAAATACCATGGAATACGATTTTAGCAAGGTATTCCTGAATATAATATGAAATTGGAGAAAATGAATGTTTGAGACCCGTGAACAAGTACTAGAACGAATTTTGGAACAAAAAAAACCCGTATGCCCGCATTGCGGAGATGTAATGAACCTCTGGGAAGTTCCGCCGATCACCGTGGGAGACGGCCTCGGCTGGGGCACTCCCTACCTGTACCTGTGCTTCAACGATGAATGTTCGCTGTACAAGCAGGGCTGGGATGATTTGAAAGAAAACTATGCGCACACCGCCTCCTATCGCTGTATGAACTATCCGGGCACGGAACAGTTCGAGCTGATTCCGGTTTTCAGCAACCAGGGCGGTCGCGGGCAAATCATAGACGAGGAAATTCTGGCCGAACAGGAGATAATTAAAGAAGCCATCAAAAACGGATTTGCCATGCTGGCCGAATGTTTTGTCAGAAAGGATGGTCCGTCTGTTCTCAGGATCCTGATGGATCCGGCGCATCCGAACCGCGTCAGGAAAAAAGCTGCTGAAATGATTGGCGATATCGGTGATGTGGAAGCCATTGAGCCGCTGAGGAATGCAAAATTCGGCAACGATCTGGTTCAAAAAGAAGTGGATGCCGCCATTACAAAGATTCATGCGACGCATTTTACCCGTGAATGCCCGTTCTGCGCCGAAATCATCAAGAAGCGGGCCAATGTATGCAAGCATTGCGGAAAAGAAGTGGCCGGGCATTAGATTGAAGATTGAAGATTATAAATTGAATATCTTCGCCCAAATTTCATGAAACCAACTGCTATGACTCTAGAGCCCAACACGCTGGTACGAATCATAGAATTGAATTCTTTGGATGATTTCGCCGGAAACCAGGCAGACTGCCGCAAAAAATAGAAGCAGCGAATGGAATACCGGGCTGCCGGCTGCTAAAATATAGACCATCCCCAGTGCAACCCCTAGCCCCTGCAAAACCGGCTGCCGCGTTTTAAACGGTCCCGCCGACCCGACTCCGGGTGGCGTCACCCCGGACGCCAACAGGTTAAGGATAAACCCTGCCAAAACGGCAATTCGGGCAACGCTCCGAAAATCTTTTTGCCCCGCTGCTTCAAGCCCGGCTGCCTGGAACCATGCCGGAATTGTCAACACCAGCGTGCCCAGCAGCCCCCCCAGCAATAAAGTCGATCCCAGAAATGCCAGAGGAGTACCGGCATGATTCCAGGAAGGCACGGTTCTCAGGCGATACACCCGTGTCATGGCGTAAAGGGCCGCTGCCCCGGCCAGACTGCCGGGGAGCAATAACCATCCGTCTAACACGCCGGGCCGGATATGCGCCAGGGCGGCCACGATTGCCAGAATTCCGGCCAAGATACCGACCGAAATTATTTCCCTGCTAAGCCATGACCTCTTAATGTTTTTGACGGCGTGTCGACTGTCGCTGGGGTTTCCCAAATGGGCCGCGGCGGCGGCCAACCCGGTCAGAACCAGGCCTAAAGCGGTCGGAAGTAAGATTTTAAGGCAAAGTGCACCGACCGGAACGCGATTCCATAAAAAAGCGGCCTGCAGACACCACACACCGCCCACCGCGGCCTGGACCATCAGGGTGAATACAACCAGGCTCCCATGACTACGCATCCTTGATTTCCTCCGGGTTGGCGATATGGCCATCCGTACTGTTGGCGGGTTTGCTTGATTTATGCGGCTTAAAAACCGCACGGGGTATTGTCAATCCATGCTCCGGCAACGGTGCGATCGCATTTTCCCCATCTTGCCCCTGCTGCAAATCATCGTATTCCGCAAAGTTGAGCGCGCGGGTGGGACAGGCCGCCACACAGGCCGGTGATTTGCCCGCTTTCAGTTCATCCCGACAAAAATCGCACTTGCTCATCCGGCCGCTGCGGGCCTTAAACTGCGGTGCCGAGTAGGGGCAGGCCCACTCGCAATACCCGCAGCCCATGCACTTGCGTTGATCGATGGCCACGATTCCGCATTCATCCTGGTTCATGGCTGTCGTGGGGCAGACTTCAACGCAAATGGGTTCGGCGCAGTGATTGCAACTGACCGAAAGATAGTAGCTGAAAACATTTTGCCGGTAGGTACCGTCGGGCATGATCAGCCAATCGCCCCCGGTATACTCCACCACCCGGCGCCAGCGCACCCCGGCTTCCAGATCGTTTTTATCCTTGCAGGCCACCATGCAGGTTTTGCACCCGGTGCAATTCTGCGTGTCCAGATAAAAGGCGGGTCTTTGGGGCATGCCTTCCATTTAAATCCCCTCCACTTCCACCAGATTGGTATGCTGGGGATTGCCTTTGGCCAGGGGCGAGGGGCGCTGACTGGTCAAAATATTGATGCAGCCGTTTTGGTCGACCCCGTTTTCATCCGGGGTGTACCAGGCACCCTGGGGCAGTGACAGGACACCCGGCATGATGCGCGGTGTGACCTTGGCTAGAACCTCGGTTTGGCCGATTCCGTTATAAACCCGCACAAGATCCCCGTGGGCTATGCCGCGCGGCGCAGCATCCAGGGGGTTGATCCACAGGCATTGCGGGGCTGCTTCCAGCAGCCAGGGGTTGTTGCCATATGAGGAATGCGTCCGCTGTTTGTAGTGGTGGCCGATGAGCTGCAGGGGATATTTGCGGTGGTCGGTGTCGCCCGGCATCCCCCAGGTTGCATGATACTCGGGCAGGGCAGTGATGACATCCCCTGCGGGCAGCTTCCAGGATCGGGCCAATTCCCACAGGCGTCCGGAAAACACCTCGATTTTGCCGGATGGGGTCCTCAAGGGCGATTTGTCCGGGTTCTCCCGGAAATCCTGCAGCCCGACCCGGGGCCGATCCCCCCGGCTCCACTTAAAAAGGCCGATCCGAACCGCTTCCTGGTAGTCGTCCGGCAGATCGGGTTGAAATCGGCGGCATTGGTGGTACATATGCTTCACCCATTGGTCATGGCTGCGCCCTTCGGTAAATTCCGGTTCAACCCCCATCCGCCGGGCAACACCGGCGCAAATGTCGTAAATAGTACGCGATTCGCCGACCGGTTCGATGGCCTGCTGCCGCAGGATCAGGGCCCCCATCTCAACCGCATAGCCCTGGTAGGACAAATCGCTTTCCTCAAAGCTGCTGGTGCCGGGCAGAACGATGTCGGCGTAGCGGGCGCTGGCGGTCATGACGTTATCGATTACCACGATCATCTCGCACAGGCGGTCGTCGGCCAGGATGCGGTGGGTGTTCCCGATGTCGGAGTGCTGGTTTACCAGGGTGTTGCTGGCAAAACTCCACAGGAACTTGATCGGTGTTTCGAGCCGCTGCTTATGCTTAAGGCCGGCATTCAGATCCGTGAAATTTTGATGATCGGAGATGGCCCGGGTCCACAAAAAACAGGGGATAGAGGTCTTCACCGGATTTTGGCCCAGCGGAATTCCGGGAAAGGCAATCCCGTGCGGTCCTTCGCGGTCACCGCTGTTGCCGCCCTGGATGCCCACATTGCCGGTCAGGATGGGCAGCATGCAGATCGCGCGGGCCGTCTGCTCGCCGTTGGCATGGCGCTGAGGCCCCCAGCCCTGAGCGATGTAAGCCGGTTTGGCCGAACCGATTTCCCGGGCCAGCTGAACGATGCGCTCGGCGGGAATACCGGTTATCGCAGCGGCCCAAAGCGGGGTTTTGACGGCGCCGTCCTGACCGCCGCCCAGGATGTAATCTTTGTAGCTGTTGCCGGGGGGGATGCCCATAAGCGCTAAGTTATTTTAAGCCGTTTTTTCATTTAAAAATATTTTGATAACTGATAGTTACGTCTTCGTGTAGACTCAGAAAGCAATTTTGAAATTTCGTTCCAGCGTGCTATCATTTCTT